>Ga0074045_10003001_pt1 | contig 15332 bp, 13 predicted proteins | sample BogForMeECP23OM2_FD_94442 | JGI IMG/M metagenome (GOLD analysis project Ga0074045, IMG submission 94442) | Bog forest soil microbial communities from Calvert Island, British Columbia, Canada - Bog Forest MetaG ECP23OM2 | ecosystem: Environmental > Terrestrial > Soil > Wetlands ...
TAGACCTTCGGAATTGAGGAACGGATCGGAGAGCATGGCAAGGGCCATTCTCCCCTCTTCTCTGAAACGGCTCCGGACAGCCGCCCTGACACCCGGTTCGGACGACCCGAACTGACCCGCTCGCATATCGTAGATGGAGCCAATCAATTGGGCTATTTTAACTCCATAGTTTTTGGCATGTGCGCGATTGATCGCTTTGGTGAAAATCTTTGCCGCACCCTTTGGCCCATGCTGAACGGATGTGCTCCAGAGCACCTCTTGAAGCGCCCTGGGGGCTTTGGAGATATCCAGACCGGTTCGATCCGAAATTTCCTGAACGGCCGGAAGATAATGGCTTTTTTCGATAAAATCGTACTGGAGTTTAGAAAACCGCACAGGGTCTTGAGTTGCTACTTTTTTCCAGGCTGCGGGCATTTTTCCGGAACTGTTGCCCGTGTTTGCCGGTCCGGTGGCTTTCAGTTTATTGGCGAGGTCCGGCGCCTGCTCGGACAGGTAATCGATAAAAAGCTTCATGGTACCTGCCCTGGAGGAAATCTGGTAGGTCCCGTAGGATGTCCCGCCATTATCGTCATAGCCGATCGCCCCCGGACCTTTTTCGCACGATTCGAAATGAGCGGACAGAACGCCGATTTCCTGCCCTGGACACAGCCCGGTCCCGCCTCCCGGCGTCGATGCGCAAACCCCGCCAAAGCTTGAAGTCCCGCCAGGCCGACCGAACCCTGCGGCTCCCTGCGAGTAGAAGCCGCCGATACGGTTCTGACCGGATGAAATGGCTGCCATGGCTATAAGAGCTGATGCCGCCAGATTGTTGACGTTCTCCGAGTTCAGGCCCCGGACGACGCCAGGGTTTTTCGAAGGCTTATGATGATCGTGTTTGACCAGTTCTGAGGATGCAGGCTTGTTTCGCAGACTGCTGACCGGTTCGCTGCTTTCCTTGAATTTTAGCTCGCTCAGAAGGGCCTGAAACACATTGGAGTTTTCGGCTTTTTTATTAGAGGTGGATTTAGTGGTTTGAGTGGTATTTCCGTTCGTTTCAACTCTGCCAGTTTTTCCGAAATCGACCTTGACTGCCATGACCACACGCCTCCAGATAGTTGTCCTGCTGAAAACTCATGCAAAAGGCGTGCTTGAGGACGGAGGGCTTAGCTAGAGATAGAAGGCAGTACCAAGACCTCCTCACTTTTCACTGCTCACTGGTCAGCGCCTGCTCCGATACGAGAACCGGGGTCCCAGGCTCTGCCCACCTGAAGAGTGCTTCCGCCTTTTCGATCGGCAGAATCACGCAACCGTGCGAGCAGTGCGCGCCAAAGACATTTCCGGCGTGAATCCAGACTGCTTCGTAAATGCGGAGTGAAAACGGCATCCAGGCGGGAGATCCAAAATCATTGGGGTATGAGCTTGAAGTGTGTTCGGCGTCTTTTTCCTCGACCCGGTAGAACCCGGCCCTGGTATCCTGCCCGGAAATGCCCGTGCAGGCCTGGCTGTCGCCGACAAGCACCCCCGATTCATACCATCCGACAAAAGCAATGTCCTTAACCACCAGGATAAGCTTCGGCGCGCACAGCTTTTCAGGCAGCCGGACCGGCAGAGGGGTCCAGTCCCTGTAGGCGTTGAAGTCCCGGGGGACTTTGAGTTCCCTGCCCTGCCGGATATCTTCGCGAATGTAGAAATATTCCTTGGTATTCAGCCTGGATAATATCTCGCGGCAGGTATTCAAGTCGAGCGATGGGTCCGATCTTTCAAGAGCGAGCAGTTCCTCCTCGGAAATGACCCGTTCAGTCCAGGAAAGGTCCGGGTGGTTTGAGGCCGCGAAGCCGATCTGCCCACCCGAGAGGCAAGACCAGGATATCAAAAGAAAAAGAGAAATAAGCTTCATTCTGCTTTCCAACTCTTGAGAATTTGTCCTTATTCTTAGTTCTCCGCGAGTTTGCAGCCCCCATTTGTGCCATATTCGTCAACGTTTCGCAAGGCTCATCGGTCCAGCCGGGGTCTATCCGGAAACACCGGATGAGAACCCCACGCCCCGCGAGGTTTCCGATTCGGATTTTTGACCTGCATGTTTTTTGACCTGACATGGTTCGGGCTTTTCGGCACCAGCCCTCAAGTGTTCCGTCTGCCTGGGACAGGACGTACGGTAAAAAGACCCGCTTGGCCCTGAAGGTGATGCAAGGCCTCCCGGAAAGCCCTTCCCGATGTCGCGGCTGGTGGATCGCCAGACATGGGAAGCAAAGGGTATCTTCCCAAAACCATGCCCCCTGTCGCCGGACTCGATCGGCATGGGAACGAGCCGTCCCATATGTACCCCATCGCTCTGATAACAGGCAGGAGTCTCGACCTTGTGTTCTAATCCGGCCTCGAATGATTAAATTAAGTGAAACTGTGCTTAATAGCGGGAAAAGGGGGTTTTTAAAACCTCGGGGACCGTCATTGTTTGTCAGTTTCCCGAAACGGTCTTATAATTTTATAATCTTTATCTTTACCTTACTAAATATGATTCTTGCAGCGTGCCCGCTGCTTTTGGTCATTGCCCTGGAGGAGGGCCGCAACATGGAAAGATACTTTATGAAAATGCCGGAGGATATGTTCTGCGAGATATGCTCCGAGAAAAGAGGCATAAATCCCAATACCCTCAGGGAGGTCATCATCCTGGCCTTGGAGATCGCTCGTGAGGGCAGGGAAGGCAGAAGGATCGGGACAATGCTCGTGGTCTCGGACTCGGAAAATGTCATGAAGCATTCTCGAAGCCTGATTCTCGACCCTCTTCTGGGGCATCCCGCTAAAGTGAAGCAAATTTCCGATACCGACATGCGTGAAACGGTCAAGGAACTTGCGCAACTGGACGGGGCTTTCGTGGTCTCCGATGAAGGAACGGTCGTTTCGGCCTGCCGCTACCTCGACTCTTCCTCAGAAGGAATTAACTTACCGCTTGGCCTTGGCAGCAGGCACATGGCGGCGGCATCCATAACGAAACTGACCAACTCGGTAGCGGTGGTGGTCTCCGAGAGTTCGGTGGTCCGAATCATCGACGACGGGGAAATTGTCTCTGAAATAATCCCCGAACTCTGGATGTTCAAGAGGTATTCCGCCCTCAGCAAGGGCAAGAAGGTGGAACAGGAAATTATAGTCAGCACCGTCGAGGATTAAGAATTCACTCTACCCCAACGGGCAGGGGCCGGCTCCGCCGCAACTTGATATCAAGCCTGCCCGTAGAATTTGTCTTCGTGCTCGGCCATATGAACGAGAATGGGCGCGGGCTCAAACCTGCGGCCGTGAGTTGAGGACAGATTTTCCATTTCCGAGACGACCCGCCCTATTCCCGCCGAATCCAGGTAGCGGAACGGTCCTCCCAGAAAAGGCGGAAAACCGAGCCCAAAGACCGCTCCGATGTCTCCGTCCTCGGGACCGGAGATAGTCCCCTGCTGTAGACACAGGGCCGCTTCGTTCACCATGAGATATACAAGTCTTTTAGATATTTGCGAAGAATCGACGCTCTTTCTTCGGCCTCCGCCAAAAAAACCGTAGATATTCGAATTAACCGGTCTTGCAGGTTCGAAGCCCCCAATGCGCACCATGTCAATCAATCGCGGCTGGTAGACGTAGAATCCTGCGCCCTTCTTCTTACCCGTATACCCGGATTTTAGAATAAGTTCAAGGCCAGCAGGCACGTTGAGATCGCGGTGGACAAAAAACTCTTCGAGTTCGCGCGCAATATGCGCGGCGAGGTCTATTCCCACCTCATCCAAAAGCTTGAGCGGCCCAACCGGGAAGCCGAAACCCCTGATTGCGGCATCCACATCCTCTACAGCGGCCCCTTCTTCGATCAGTTTTATCCCCTCGAGAATGAAAGGCATCAGTATGCGGGTTGTATAGAACCCCGGTCCATCCCTGACTACGATCACAGTCTTACCCTGTTTGCGTCCCACTGAGACGGCTGTCGCCAGGACCCAGTCCGCACAGCGCTCTGTCACGATCACTTCCAGCAGCGGCATCTTCTGCACGGGCGAAAAATAGTGCATTCCGATCACGTTTTGCGGACGCTTGGAGGCCTCGGCAATGCGGTTTATAGGAATCGCAGATGTGTTGGAGGCAAAAATGGACTCCGGTGAAGTGACAGACTCGACTTCACGCAGTACTTGATGTTTTATCCCAAGGTCTTCAAAAACCGCCTCGATGACGAGCCCTGCGCTGGAAATACTGGAGTAATCCGGGGCGGGAATAACCAGACTGTAGAGTTTGTCCCTCTGGACCGGTGTGAGATTCCGGGATCGCATCCGCCGGTCCAGCGATTTCCAGATCTCCTTCAGGCTCACCGAAAGCTTTTCCTGCGATGCGTCTTTAATCGCCACCCTGTATCCGTTCTCGGCCGAAACCGCCGCGATACCTGTCCCCATGAACCCGCTTCCAACGACTCCGATTAGCTCTACCCGCCCGGGCTCTGCCCCATAGTGTTTCTTTTTCAGTCCCGTCCGAGTGAAAAACAGCCTCCGAAGCGACTGCGACTGCGGTGACACGGCCAGTGATCCGAACGCCTCTATTTCAGCCTTGAAGCCATCGGACATGGTACCCGCAACTCCAGCTTCCACGCAGTCGATTACCTTGAAAAGGGCCGGATAGTGGTCATCGCTCCGTCTTGCAACCCGCCTGCGCGCAGTATGAAAATAGATCCTGCCGGCTGGTGGGATAGTTCTGAGCACCCAGTCAAGTGAAAACAAGGTCGGATAGGAAACCTGCCTGGGGAATTTTTTCCTCAGGAACGGTACGCACCTTTTTACCGTATTTTGTAGATCCCCCGGGTAGACTACAATATCGACTATGCGCAGAGTCCTTGCCTCGCCGGCGCTCAGCCTTTTACCGGTCAGCATAAGCGGCAGTGCTCTTCTGATTCCGGCTGTGCGGGTCAGGCGCTGCGTCCCGCCTATTGCAGGTAAAACTCCGAGCGTTACTTCCGGCAGGCCCAGGACGGTTTTAGGGGAGTCGGTTGCAATCCTGAAATGACAGGCAAGCGCAAGCTCCAGCCCGCCGCCCAGGCAAGGTCCGTTTATTGCCGCGATTGATGGGTAGTGCAGGTTGGTGATGCGGTTGAAAAGGGCATGCACGCGGGTGAGGATTTCCCTTGCTTGACCCGGTTCGCTCATCTTGTCGAAATCCACGACATCAGCCCCCACAATAAAATTGTCTTCCTTGGCGCTGATAAAGATGAGAGCTTTTGCGAAATGGTCTGTCCCCACTTCGTCCAGTACGCTTTCGATCTCTGAGATGACAGGTTCGCTCAGCGTGTTTATCCGGCTGTGTGGATTATCGATGAAAGCAAACAGGACGCCATCTTCATGCTTTTCGAGTCTCACAAAATCCATGCATCCTCCAAGAATTCCAGGCTCCGCCTGGTATCCAGTTTCAGCTCAAGCGCTCTATCAGCATTGCATGACCAAGGCCGCCGGCCGCGCAGCTTGCGATAATGCCCAGGCTGCCGTTTTCGCGCCTCAGCCTGTCGCAGCAGCTTATTAGAAGCCGGATGCCCGTAGCGCCGAACGGGTGGCCAATGGAAAGAGATCCTCCTCTCGTATTCAACCGGTCCATGTTTAGTTCGCCTACTTTTGAGGGGAGGCCGAGCTTTTCGCGCGCAAAGGCCTCGCTGTCGAGAGCGTTCAAGTTCGCGAGAACCTGCCCGGCAAAGGCTTCATGGAATTCGAAAACATCGATCGACGAAAGTGCGGCGCCGGTTTTTTGGAGCAGCTTCGGGACCGCATAAGCCGGACCCAGTAGAAGCTCATCGTCCGGATCGCACCCGTGGAAAGAGAATCCGGCAATTCTCGCTACAGGCTTGTACCCGAGGCTTTCCGCCTTTCGGTAGGACATGAGCAGGACCACCGCCGCGCCATCGCTGAGAAAAGAGGAATTCCCGGCGGTTGCCGTCCCGAAAGGAAAATAAAAGGATGGAGGAAGCCCCGCCAGCCTTTCCAATGTGGTGTCGCCCCTGATTCCATTGTCTTCTTCGATGCTCTTGAACCGGGGCGGGACATGCACTGGCAGGATTTCATCCGAAAACAGGCCGTTGCGGCTCGCCTCGGAGGCGAGGTGATGAGATCTCAATGCATACCGGTCCTGCTCCTCCCGGCTGACGCCCCAGCGCGATGAGAGCCTGTCACAGCTCTGGCCCATGGTCAACGAGTTCGAAAACTCCGCAAGCTCCGGGACCTCCGGGAGAAAGTGGCCGAGCCGCAGCCCGGAGGCCCATTTGATCCAGTCGACAGGATTTTTGAGGCGGCGCATCTCCATCAGTTTGTGCCTCATGGGGCGCTTGAGCAAAATGGGTATATTGCTGAGGCTCTCCGTTCCTCCGGCTATGGCCGTATCAGCCTCACCGCTCGCGATGAGCCCGGCGGCCTGCGCAATAGCCTGGGAGCCGGATATGCAGGCCATGGCAATGGTATGGGCAGGAATCTCAAGCGGCAGGTTCGCTCCAATCAGTGCCTCGCGTGCGACGTTGCTCGTTCGTGGTTCGTTCAGCACGCATCCGAAAACAACATGCTCGATTTCCCGGGTCGGCACGTTCGCTTTGTCGATAACACCCTTGAGAACCATGCGCGCCAGGTCGTAGGTGAGAAGATCTTTGAAATCGGTTCCCGAGCGCAGGAAAGGTGTACGGCAACCAGCCACGATAACAGGAGAAAACTCATTTAGTTCCGTCAGCATTTTATTTTCCGGATTAAGGCCTCACTTGAAGATAAACATTCAGGGCAAGTGCTTTATCTGCCCGACGTTTCGTTGAATGCGGGGCAAAAATGCCGTTGGGCACAAACACGCCGCTCAACTTACCAATCAAAATAAGTCAGAACTTTCCTTCATCAATATTGGGCAGATCGCAGAAAGCTACTTTCGGCATAAAGATTACTCATTCCGAACTGATCAAATTTTCTCTTTTTCCGCCAAGGAGTCATGATTATTCCCGAATTCAGAAAACCTGAGCGGTTGGCAGGAATTCTCTTGCATTTTCTATCGCGTTTTATAAAAATCCAATTGCCTGTTCGACAGGACCAACCCAGGGGCTGTTGCATTTCGATCCGGAAGCGAACCAGACTGGTTTCCGTCCGGAAATGGTTCTTTTTTCCAATTGGAAACTCGGTCCTTACCCAAGCTTCCTGATGGTCACGAAACTAAAATCGCTGCATGGTCATTTTGGGCACTGATCGAGGGCGGTACCCTTCGGCAGGAGCGGAGAAGGATTTGTTCGTTCCTGCATAACCGCTCCAACCGGCGTCAGGAGAAAAAATGGAAGTGAAACTGCTCAACATCGGTTTTGGCAACACAGTGATCGCTAATCGCGTGGTAGCGATCGTATCGCCTGCGTCCGCCCCCATGAAAAGGCTAAAAGAAGACGCAAGGCAGGGAAACAAATTGATAGACGCGACAATGGGCCGTCGCACCCGCTCAATAATTGTTACCGACAGCGATCACGTAATCCTGTCCGGCGTTCAGGCCGAAACCATTGCCCAAAGGCTTCTTCTGGACGGAAACTCCAAAGAGGCCAACCTGGTAAAGCAGCTTTAGAATTCCGATGCCTTGGGACAGGTCTATGCCCCCTCCAGCCACTACCGGGCAGCTCTTCATTGTGTCGGCCCCTTCCGGAGTCGGAAAATCTACTATCATCCGGACAGTAATTGCATCTTGTCCGAATCTGAAGTTTTCCGTTTCCTGCACCACACGCCCGATCCGCCCCGGGGAAGTCACCGGAAAGGATTATCATTTCCTGTCCATGGAGGAATTTCTGCGCCGAATAAGCTCGGGGCGCTTCCTTGAGTGGGCGGAGGTCCACGGCCATCTCTACGGAACAGACCGGCGCCTTGTCGAGAAATGGCTTAAAGCCGGAGACGATGTGCTCCTGGACATAGATGTTCAGGGAACGCGCCTTGTCCATTGCGCCTATCCGGCCGCGCAAACCATCTTTATTCTACCCCCTTCGATGCATGTGATCGAGGAGCGCCTCCGCAACCGGGCAACCGAGACCGAGGAGCAGCTCGTCATCCGGGTTGCTGCTGCCAGACGCGAGCTTCTGGAATCGCCATGGTATGACTACATCATCATCAATGACAACTTGCAGGAGGCGGTCGATGACCTGAAGGCAATCCTGCGGGCGGGCCGATCCAGCCGGGCAATCCAGGCAGCCCGGCTAAAGAACTTTCTGATGTCTCTTTCAAATCCCAATGCTTAAACTTCTGAGACAAAATGCGACGGAGGATGCGTTTAGTGAGGCTAGACCTTCAAAGCGTCCGGCGCTCGCAAACGTACATCACTTACAATGCCCGACCGTAGTTACGGCTATCGCTCGCGGTGGGCCGATAGGCGAGCCGCCTCTTTAATGAAAAAGATTCATTCCACCGAACGCGAAATCTGGATTTCAGGAGTAAATCCTGTAAGGGAAGCTCTGCGCGCTCAGAAAATTGCCGCAAGCGAGCTTGTGCTTTCCCGAAGCGATTCAAGGGGGCAGGAGATCGAGGAGCTTGCAGTAAAACGAGGGATATCCGTGACCCGGAGCATCCGCGAGCGCATAACACAACTGGCGGGCCACGCGCAGCACCAGGGAGTGGTCCTCAGGATACCGGAGTTCCCCTACACTGAACTTGAGACCCTGCTCGAAAAACCTCTTGCCGACCGGGAACCGCTCCTTGTCCTGGACAGCATACAGGACCCGCAGAACCTTGGGGCAATGCTCAGGAGCGCCTGCTTTCTGGGTGCAAAGGGGGTAATAATCCCTAAAGATCGATCAGCGCGTGTGAGCGCCCCCGTCATAAAAATTGCGGCTGGAGCTACCGCTTATCTTCCTGTAGCGCGGGTAACCAATGTGGCCAGGGCGCTCAAACAGCTCAAATCGGCCGGTTACTGGGTGGCGGGCCTCGAAGTTAAGGGAAGCAAAAGCTCCTATGAGGCGGATTTTACCGTTCCGCTCTGCCTGGTGATTGGAAATGAGCAAAAAGGAATTCGTCCATTGGTGAAAAGCGAGTGTGACCTGTTGGTGCAAATTCCGGCCGCCGGCCCCCTGGATTCGCTCAATGCGGCGTCCGCCGCAACTGTCGTCCTCTATGAGGTTCTGCGCCAGAGACTCATACTGAGCAACCACCTATGAAGGAGCGCAGCGGGGTGGATGAACTGAATAAAATCCGATTTTGTCTGGTGTTCAAATCACGGCCTGGCATTGGCGCGGGTTTGCGGGGCGCTCCAGGAGGCAAACATGAGACAAAATGACGATGCGGAAAGAATGATGTTGACAAGCGACAATTGATTGACCGTAACCGAAGGAGCAAAGGCGCTTGACATTACACGTCAGGCCCTCAACAGCCTTGTGAACGGAAAAAGCGGGATTTCGCCGGAAATGGTGATCCGGCTTTCTAAAGCCTTCGGAAGCAGTCCGGAAACCTGGCTTAAGATGCAGCTTGATTATGATCTTTCCAAAGCACTGCGGCGCGAGGACAGGATTCAGGTTAAGCGAGTGCAGCGGCCACACGATCAACCCCACGTGGTTTAGGCTACGGTTCTACATCTTTTGCCCGTGCCCTGAAGTGTGAAGGGCGAAGTTCGAAGGGCGAAATTTTCACTCTTCACTCTTCACTCTTCTTTGTTCCGGCTGCCAAAAAGGGCGGTCCCGATTCGCACAAGCGTTGCGCCCTCCTCTATAGCCGCCTCAAAATCACCGCTCATGCCCATTGAAAGCTCAGCCAGCCTTTCCGGCCAGAGGGACTCCTGCCTCAGCATATCCAAGAGTTCGCGCATCTGCCTGAAGTAAGGCCTTACCCGCTCCGGCTGGTCGAAAAAGGGCGGAAGGGCCATCAATCCTCGTACATCCAGCCAGTCAAAACCCGACACAAGTTTGAAAAAAGAACTCAGCTCGTCGGGCAGTACGCCGCTCTTGGTCTCTTCGCCCCCGATATTTACCTGGATCAGGACCGGAACCTTTCTGCCGGCAATCTCGGCCCTGCGGTCAAGCTCGATTGCAAGGGCCTCACGGTCCAGCGTTTCGATCCAGTCGCAGCACTCGATGGCCGTCTTGACCTTATTTGTCTGCAAGTGCCCGATGCAGTGCCAGCAAACCGGAAGTCCCGCCAGCACCTCCCTCTTTTTCTTCGCCTCCTGGATGTAATTCTCGCCGACAATATCTATTCCAGCTTCTATTCCCTCGCGGATTCTCTCAACAGGGACCGTCTTGGTCACACCGACCAGCTTTACCCCTCCGGGGTCGCGCCCCGCACGCGTACACGCGGCCCTGATCCGCTCCCGGATAGCTGCCAGATTGCCGGCAACCTCTGTGCTCACCTCAGCAATTCTTCCCACTAACCCCCTCCGACCAGCCTGACTATCTCAAATGCGTCTACCGATTCGACGGGTTCACTTTCCATCAGGCTTCGGGGAACAACTCCGAGGTTACGCTCGACCGCCACTTTTTTCGGATCGATGCCAAGGGAGCGAAGGAATTCGCTCAAAGTGGGCAGCCCCGAGTATTCGCTGTTATTGCCGTTGACGCTTATTTTCATTATTCAGGGCCTTTTGCGGTTGTTCAATGCACGCGAGTCGTTCCCCGGGCGCCGCAGGCCAACCGTGACGATCTCCGCTCCGGAGGCTTCAATAGCTTTTTTCATGACCTCTGGCGAGGAGAACTTCCCGGTTCCCATCAGAAGTCGAGAGCGGAAAGAGCGCCCGGCAATTATTAGTGGTTTATCCATTTGATTCTGCTTCCCGGCATCTGGCGGACCAGATCAGGGTGCAGGCGGCAGCGCTTGCCGCAAGTAGAATGAACATATTGAACTGTATCAAATTAAACAGTTAAAACACCGGATAAACTAAAAAAAAAGACCGCGCGCCCAAGGTAGGGAAACGGTCTTGTGAGAAGCGATAAAAGGTTTTTCCCAGGCCATTTCCCTGCGCTGGCATTACCCAGATCAGGTATTAAGGGTTTTTTCTCAGCCCGGCGTTCGCCGGACACCCCTAACGGCTGTCAGTAAAAGAAATCTTAACGCGAGTCTTCAATATTGTCAAATATTACATTTGACAGCCTGATCGGATTGGCCGCTGCGCGTCCCGCAGATGCGGCTGGCTGTGCGCTTACCGATTCGGCTGGAACCCGCACGCGATACCTGAGATTATCAGTTTCTGTACATTGGAGGTCCCTTCCACAATCTGGAAGGATTTAACGTCACGATAGAAAAGTTCTATTGGATACTCGGTAGAGAATCCGTATGAGCCGAAGATTTTCATTGCCTCATTAGCCGCCTTGACTGCCGCTTCTGAAGCAAAAAGCTTGGCAACGGATGTTTGCAGTTGGTTCGGCAATCCCAGGTCCTTGAGGCCCGCAGCCTGGTATACCAGGAGCTGAGCGGCCTGGTGTTCCATCACCATTTCGGCTATCTGGCCCTGAACAAGCTGGAATTTGGAAACCGGCTGCCCGAACTGGGTCCTTTCGTTGGCATACTTTATGGCCAGATCCATACATGCCCCGCCGACTCCAAGAGCGCCGGCCGCGCAGCCGACTCTGGTATTGTTCAGCATCCACATGCAGATCGCTAATCCTTCGCCCGGTTTTCCCAGGATATTCTCTTTCGGGATTTTCGCTCCGTCGAAGATTATTTCCCCTGTAGGGGAACAGTGAAGTCCCAGCTTTGTCTCGATCGCGGTGGTGATAATGCCGGGTGTGCTCAGGTCAACGATGAAACAGCTTATGCCCTTACCCTTCTTTTCGCGGTCGGTGCAGGCATAAACCAGTCCTGCATTGCCGACAGGGGCATTGCTGATCCACATTTTCTGGCCGTTCAGCTCCCAATGGTCTCCCATGTCTTTGGCCACAGTTTTCATACTGGCTACATCGGAGCCGGCGTTAGGCTCGGTAATCGCGAAAAACCCGATCTGCTCGCCGGAAACCCACCCCGGGATGAACTTCTCCTTCTGCTCCGTGGTCCCGAACTGATCCACCGTTACGGCCGGTCCTATATTCTGAAGATTGAAAGGAAGCCGCCAGGACGGGGAGACCTTGGCTACCTGCTCGGTCATCAGAACTGACTCCAAAAACCCCATCCCGTTACCGCCGTATTCTTCGGGAATGCAACACCCGAAAAAACCCAGTTCGCCCATCTTTCGCACCAGGTCCGGCCGGAAAGTGTGCTTCTTTTCGTCTTCCTGCATCGCGGGCCGGATTTCCTGTTCGGCAAAACGCCTGGCCTGTTCTTGAACTATTCGCTGTTCTTCATTCAGGATGAAGTCCATCTGGGTTTTCCTCTTAAAAATTGATTGTCACATTCACAGTTATCGTCATCCGCAAGGCGGCGGCACATGCCGCGCGGAGCGTCGAGACCGCCACTCAAACCTTCGGAGGGAGGGGTGTGGATATCTTGGCTGTGCCGCGGCCCAAGGGTTGAGTGGCAAATCTGGCCGGCGGTCCCACCGCCTCAGACAGCCTTCATCGGATCGTAGGATTTCTCCTTTATGAAAAGAGCCGGAATGATTCCTGTCATAAAGTAGGCCCCACCCATCACGATCAGCCCAAGACCAATGGAATACTTAGTCGCAATGAGGCCTATGGCCGTAGGCGCGATCGCGGCGCCCACGCGCCCTATATTGTATGAACCTCCAACTGCTGTCCCCCTTATCCTTGTCTCGAAGCTTTCAGTCAAGTAGGTGGCGGCTACACCGTAGGGCATACCATAGAGAAAGCCAAAAAAGGTAAGCAGCAGGACGATGTTTTCCGGGCTGTGATAATTGACGATAATGGGCAGAGCAATAGCCGTTGCGAAGCCTCCGAACGCATATATCCAGCGGCGTCCGAAAATATCGGCCAGGTAACCCGCTATGATTTTGCCCAGAATCATCGCAGAGTAAGTACCTATAAGGTAGCCGGTCATTTTTGTGAAGTTGAACTTAAGTTCGTTCACAAGATAGGTCGGAAGCCAGTTGTTCACCCCGTAGTAGCCGAACTGCAGGAACCCGGCCGTCAACGTCCATAAAATGAATACCTTTCGATGGCGCGGATCCGCGAAAATAACCTTCCACTCGTTTTCTCTCCTGGTTTTTTGCTCTCTTGCGGTTTTTGCGGCTGCGGCCTGTTTTTTCGAAAGCTCGACCCAGCCTGCAGGCTCGGGAACGATGCGCTGCATCAGCAGAGCAAAAACCACCGGTACGATAGCCGTACCAAAGAGAAAGCGCCAGCCATATACCGGGATTATCAGTCTCGCCAGGACGGTGGCGACCACATAACCGACTGACCACCCGGCCTGCAGGGTCCCAAGAACGGTGGTGCGCCTGCTGGTAGGCACGTACTCGGCCATAAGGGTATTGCAGACCACATACTCCGCTCCGAGCCCAATGGCTGAAATGAACCTGACCACAGCAAACTGCCAGTAGTTTTGGGTCAGACCCAAAAAAGCCGTTCCGACTGAAAAAAGAAGCATTGTAATGACAACTGTACGAACCCGCCCGTACCTGTCGGCGCACCAGCCGCCCAGCATGCCGCCCAGCGCCATTCCCATGAGCGAGTAGCTGCCCAGCGATCCGGCTTCCACCTTCGAGAGACCAAGGGCCGGCATCAGGCTCGGAAGGCTGTAAGATAAAAACATAAAGTCCATGCCGTCGACCATCAAACCCAGGAAACCGAAAATAAATACCGCTATCCAAATCCGCTCGCCCGGTTGAGCAACAGCTCCGGCCGCTCCGGAAGGGGAACTAACTGAGACATTTACCTTCTGATCGCTTTTGTCACTCATTTTTTTCGAACCTCCAGCTCTTCTAATTTGAATCAGGAGACCCCTTCCAGGACAATGGCCACCCCCTGACCTCCGCCCCCGCAGATTGTCTCAAGCCCGAAAGTTGCCCCCCGCCGTCCCATTTCATTGACAAGGGTCACCATTCGCATTGTGCCGGTAGCGCCAATCGGGTGCCCAAGCGAAATTCCCGAACCATTCACGTTTACCTTGAGATCACGTTCCCGCTCGGTAAGGCCCATGATCTTGGCGTCTGCAAGCATCTGAGCGGCAAACGCCTCCTGAATCTCGATCAGCGCGAAATCATCCAATACCAGACCTGCTTTGACAAGCGCCCTATCGACCGCCATTTTGACAGCCGGATAGGTCAATGTTGGATCGCAGGCCGCATTCGCACCCGCTATGAACCGGGCAAGAGGTTTAATTCCCGTTTCGCGGGCCAGACTCTCAGAGGCAAGCACGACTGCCGCTGCCCCGTCGTTTTCCGAAGAAGAATTCCCAGCCGTGCATATGCCGCCGGGATAGACCGCTTTGAGCCTGGCAAGTCTCTCGATGCTGGCGTCCGGGCGAGGGGTTTCATCTTCGCTGAAATAGCCCTTCTGACCTTTTTCCAGTGAGATCGGGACCGGGACGATTTCTTCCCCGAACTTGCCCTCCTTGATGGCGGCACAGGCCCGCTGATGGCTTCTAAGAGCCCACTCGTCGGCGGCCTGCCTCGTAATGCCCTCTGCTTTCGCCGCCGCTTCCGCCCACGTCATCATCGAATTGAGCTCGCCGTAGCGTTCGATCGGCTGAGACATCACGCGGGCGCGCTGAATGCGGTCGAAAAACGGGAGCCCCCACATGGGAAGCGCTCCGTGGCCCCGCGGCATGAAGCCCCATTTTTTGTCCGTGCGGCCTCCCAATCCCCACCGGATATCCCCCGGCAAGTAGAGTTCGGCCTGGCTCATCGATTCCATGCCACCTGCTACTACTACCCGGGCGTTACCCGTCTGGATTTTGAGGGCGCCGAAAATGATGCTGTCCACACCCGAGCAACAGCGCCGGTCAATGGTCAGGGCGGGAACCGTTTCAGGCCAACCCGCAGCCAGGACAGCGAATCTGGCGGCGTTGGCGCATTCTCCATTCTGGTAGGACTGGCCCATAATGACCTCATCCACCAGGGCGGGTTGAATGCCGGCCCGCTTGATGGCCTCATTGAGGACCAAAGCCCCGAGTTCATAGACCGGTACGGCTTTCATACTGCCTCCGAAGGCGCCAATGGGCGTGCGCACCCCGGAAAGGACGATCACTTTTTCCATTTTATCGACCTCCACGCAGAGCAGTGAGCAGTGAAAATTTTACTCTTCACCTTCACTCTTCACCCATTCACCCGATCTTCATTCACCCTTCGCATGACAGACTTGTTAACAACAGTAAGCGATCATTTGGTGAAATGCTCTCCCGGGCATCCCTTGGCGATAATCTGGTCATTCAATTCACCGCCTTTAGGCGGAAGGTATCCCGCGTAGCGCGGAAGGCGCCCCGCTCATTCTCGACGCTCTCCCTTCCTGGCCTGTCCATGATCACTGTCTATGACCAGAGACGGGGCTGTCA
>Ga0074045_10003002_pt1 | contig 15332 bp, 16 predicted proteins | sample BogForMeECP23OM2_FD_94442 | JGI IMG/M metagenome (GOLD analysis project Ga0074045, IMG submission 94442) | Bog forest soil microbial communities from Calvert Island, British Columbia, Canada - Bog Forest MetaG ECP23OM2 | ecosystem: Environmental > Terrestrial > Soil > Wetlands ...
ACGCTGGATTTTCTGCGCATCGTAAGCGAACCCGCGCAGACCGCTGCCGAATACAGGCGAATGCTGGCCGAAGTGCAAAAAGACTACCTGGAGTTTTCGCGGCCACCCTACGCGGTGGACCCGCTCAAAGAACAAATGGTGAAGCAGGCCGCCGCCAACGGCGTCCGGTGCCGCATTCTGCTCGAAGCCGCCACCCTCGACGAAGAGCACCGGCAGCGCCTGGCCGAATACGCGGCCGTCGGCGTGGAAGTGCGGGTAGCCGACTCGTTGCCCATGAAACTGGCGGTTTTCGACGGATGCCGCGGACTGGTGGCCCTGCTCGATCCGGTGATCACCAAGCCAGCCTGGACATCGGTCGTCTTCGAGCACGAAGGCATGGGAGAAGCCATGCAGGGCCTGTTCGAAGTGCACTGGCGGAAGGGCACGGCGCTATAGGCGCGCAGTTCCCGCGGTTCCGCCTCCCGACGTGGCCCGGCGAGCCCTGCCTGGCGTGCCGGCACTCCTGCACGCGTTCGCCTATCGTGAGCGATGGAGAGACTCGGCGGATCAACCGGATGTAGCTGCTCGAACCTCAGTCTATTCCCCTTCGCCCACTACTGTGTACTTGCGCGTAGTTCCATCCGGAAACAGGAATTCGTAGACTCGTTGATATTCGTAGGGTCGCTTGGTTTCGTCTTTGTCGATCTTCGCTTTGTAGTCGCCCACGCGCAGCAGGTCGGCGGCGTGCCCTTCCAACTCGTACTTTATTCCGTCGACAAGTACGGTCAGAGGTTGGACGCCGCAGAGCGCCGGTGGCTGGCCCCCTGAATTAAAGCAACTCCAGGTCCAACGCGACGACCGCACGTGAACGGTAATCGTATAGTCGGCCGGGTTTGGCGCTGGCTTCTCTGCCCACACCAACGCGGGGACCAGGAGCAGAATTGTAAGAAGAATCGTTTTCATTGCTACCTCCGCCGTTCATGGTAAGCCCATGCACGGAGGCGCACGACCACCGCGACCGCGCGAAGGCGCAACGGCTCAAGCGGATGAAACTGCTTGAGCCGTACCTATTCCCCGTCGCTCACCACCAAATAAGGGAAACCCGCTTCTGGGCAAGGTAAACCATGCCCCACCCGCTGAAGACCCGTGTTACTATTCCGTTTTGCAAACAGGGAGCCAAGCGTGAAGGTCTACGAGAGCAAGGATATACGGAACGTCGGATTGGTGGGCCACGGCGATTCCGGCAAGACGTCGCTCACCGCCGGCTTGTTGTTCACCGCGGGCGCCGCCAACCGGCTGCTGCGCGTGGATGAGGGCAATACCATCACCGATTTTGACGAGGAGGAAATCTCCCGCAAAATCTCCATTTCCACCGCCGCTGCCGTGGTGGAGTGGAAAAAGACCAAGCTCAATATCCTCGATACGCCCGGCTACAACATCTTCATCAACGATACACGCGCCTCCCTGGTAGCGGCCGATTCGGCCTTGGTGCTGGTCGATGGCGTCTCCGGCGTCGAGGTGCAGACCGAAAAGGTCTGGGATTTCACTAACGATTTCAAGCTCCCCCGCGCTATCGTCATCAATAAGCTGGATCGCGAGCGCGCCGAATTTGCGCGCACGCTCGAAAGCGTGCAGGCCGCCTTCGGCCGCTCCGCCGTGCCGATCCAGATCCCCATCGGCGCCGAGCGCGATTTCCTGGGCGTGATCGACCTGGTTCGTATGAAAGCGTACACCTACACGGCCGACGGCGATGGCAAAGGCAAAGAGGGCGAAATCCCCGTGGACCTCGCCGAGGCCGCCAAAGCCGCGCAGGATGCGCTGATCGAAATGGTGGCCGAGGGCAATGACGCCCTCATGGAAGAGTTCTTCGACAAGGGCACCCTGGCGCCCGATCAAATCGACGCCGGCCTCAAGCAGGCCATCCGCGATCTGCGCATCTTCCCCGTGCTCTGCGCCGGGGCCCTGCACAACGTCGCCAGCGACCTGATCCTCAACTTCATCGTCGAGAACCTGCCGGCTCCCACCGAGCGCGACGGCTTCGCCTGCGTGGCCGACGGCAAGGAGTCCACCCAGAAGATCGTCGAAACCGGCCCCTGCTCCCTGTTCGTTTTCAAGACTACGGCCGATCCCTTCGCCGGACGGATTACGTATTTCAAAGTCGTCACCGGCGTGGTCAAGAACGACGCCGCCTTGCAGAATCTCACCCGCAGCTCGACCGAACGGCTGGCGCACCTCAGCAGCCCGCAGGGCAAGACGTTACAGCCGGTCACCGAGCTGCATGCCGGCGACCTGGGCGCGGTGGCCAAGTTGAAAGATACGCTTACCGGCGACACCCTGGCCGACAAGGGTTTCACCGCCACCTACCCGCCGGTGAAGCTGCCCGAACCATCCATCGCCTTCGCCATCGAGGCAAAGTCCCGCAACGACGAAGACCGCATGGGCAACGCCGTGCACCGCATCCTGGAAGAGGACCAGTCGCTGCGCTTCTATCGCGACCCGCAGACCCGCGAGTTCCTGCTCGCCGGCGCCGGCCAGCAACACGTCGAAATCGTGGTCAGCCGGCTGAAGAAGCGCTACAGCGTGGACGTCACCCTGAAGGCGCCCAAAATCCCCTACCGCGAGACCGTCCGCGGCCACGCCGACGTGCAGGGGCGCCACAAGAAGCAGACCGGCGGCCACGGCCAGTTCGGCGATTGCTGGATCAAGATGGACCCGCTGCCGCGCGGGGCCAACTTCGAGTTCGCCAACGAGATATTCGGCGGCTCCATCCCGAAGAACTACATTCCCGCGGTAGAAAAAGGCATCATCGAGACCGCCGAAAAGGGATACCTGGCCGGCTACCCGATGGTCGATTTCAAGGTCACCGTCTACGACGGCTCCTACCACGACGTCGACAGCTCGGAGCTGGCCTTCAAACTGGCCGCTCGCAAGGCGTTTAAGGCCGCCATGCTGGAGGCCAAGCCCGCCCTGCTGGAGCCGATCATGAACGTGGAGATTCAGGCGCCCGGCGAGTACGCAGGCGATTTGATGGGCGACCTCAACAGCCGCCGCGGGCGCATCTCCGGCAGCGAAACCAAAGGCAGCAGCACGATCATCCGTGCCAGCGTTCCGATGGCCGAAATGCTGAGCTATCAGAGCGATCTGACCGCCATGACGCAGGGCCGCGCTTCCTTCTCGATGGAATTCGATCACTACGACTACGTTCCGCAGTTGCAGGCCGACAAGATCATTGCAGCGGCCAAAGCCGCCAAGACGGGTGAGGAGGAAGAGGAGGAATAACGACACACTTGAGGGTGCAGAACATACACGGTAGGCGGGGCCTTACCGTACAGGGGTTGCATTGCACACTCACAGTGTTGTAATGTTTGATCGGTGCTCGCCGAGCACGGCTTGCGTAAGTGGTTTAGATTCTTTCGCCGGGTTTGTGAATGAACGCGCGGACGCAGACTGTTCTATCTTTTATCGTGCTCGCCGGGGCCTCCGTAATCGCCGGATGTGGTGTCAACCAGCATTCCGGATTCCAAAAAGCATTTCTGCCGCCGCCCGCCCGCCACACGCAGGTCGATCTCGACATTGACCACCCGCCGGTGGCGGAACCCAACGTTTTTATCAAGGATGTGCCCAGCTTCCTGCTGGTCGGTCCGGAGATGCCTCCCCGCCCCACGCGCGGCGATGCAGCTGTCGATGAGGCGGAACGGCACTTCGCGGCGGGCAAGCAGGCCTATGCCACGGGGGACCTCGCTACCGCCCGGACGGAATTCGATCAGGCCATTGACGGTATGCTGGATGCCTCCGATCTGAACCCGGCCGACCGGCAGGCGTACGAGCGCCAGATGGACCAGATGGTGGACGCCATCCACACCTTCGACCTGGCCGGGCTCGGCGCGTCCGACTCGATCGAAGAGGGCCGCTTCGAAAAAGCCCCGCTCGAAGACATCCTGCAGATGACCTTCCCGGTGGATCCCAAAATCAAGGATCGCGTGCTCGACCAGGTGGCGGCCACGGTTTCCCAGTTGCCGCTGTCGGTGACCGACGCGGTGCTCGGCTACGTCAACTACTTCTCCAACCGCGGACACGGGACCATCGCAGTGGCCATGCAGCGTTCCGGCCGCTACCGCCCCATGGTCCAGCGAATCCTCGATGAGGAAGGCGTGCCTCAGGAGTTGATCCACCTGGCTCAGGCCGAGTCGGGATTCATGCCCCGCGCCATTTCCAGGGCGCGCGCCAGCGGCATGTGGCAGTTCATGGCATGGCGGGGCGCCGAGTACGGTCTCGAGCGCACTGCGTACACGGACGATCGGCTGGACCCGGAAAAGGCTACCCGCGCCGCCGCCCGCCACCTGCACGATCTGTACAACATGTTCGGCGACTGGTACCTGGCGATTGCCGCCTACGACTGCGGCCCGCAAACCGTGCAGTTGGCCGTGGAGCGCACCGGCTACGCGGATTTCTGGGAACTTCGCGCGCGCGGTGAACTGCCCATCGAAACCACCAACTACGTGCCGATCATTCTGGCCATGACGATCATGGAGAAGAACGCGGCGGCTTACGGCCTGGACCAGGTACAAATGGACCCGCCGATCGAGTACGACACGGTCGAGCTGACCGCCCTCACGTCACTGGACTTGATCGCCGACGTCACCGACACTTCGACGGCCGAATTGGCCGAGTTGAATCCGGCTCTGTTGAGCAGCCTTGCGCCGGCCAATTACTCGGTGCATGTGCCCAAGGGGTCCGGCCCACGGCTGATGGAGGCACTAGCCCTGATTCCAGCGGAACATCGCGCCGCGTGGCGCCTGCACAGGGTGGCGGACGGCGAAACCTTGGCCGCCATCGGCACCCGGTTTAGCGTCTCCACCGCCAGTCTGCTGGCCGCCAACCGTCTGCCCGACCACACCGCCGTTACAGGCGACCTGCTGGTGATTCCGGCCGCTCCAAAGCCGGTGCTGCGGCGCTCACCGTCCCGATACTACTCGGCCAGCCGCGCGGGCGCGCATGCCGGTCCCGGCACCGCATCCGCCGCAGCTGCGGCGCACCGTGCCCTGGCGGGACATGCGGTTTCGGCCAAGCCCCGCGCCGGCGCCACACCGGCCTCCAAGAAGCCGGCCACCCCGTCGGCTGCCGCGCAGCATCCCTCTCACAACCCCGCGGCGAAGCCCTCCACGTTGGTGGCGCACGCCGCTGGGAAATAGCCGCGACGCAATTTTTTCTTCACTAACTCTTTTCTCTATTGCCTCTTGGCGAAAAAGGGGTATTCTAGGGTTGATCGTGCCCAGACTTCAGGAGGCTTGGTGAATGTCGCATCGCTCACTGATCGTTGCCAAAGACGAAGAAGAGATGGAAGACTTCCACGACTACGAAGACGAAGAGCAGGAGGACTTGGAATCTAAGCTCGACGAGTACGACGAGGAAGACGAAGAGGACGAAGAGGAAGCCATCATGGAAATCGATATTGTGGAAGGCGTAGCTCCGCCCGCTGCCCAGCCCGCGCCACCGGCTGAGCCTGGGCCGTCGGAACCCGCGGCCGTTGTGGAAGCCCCGCCCAAGAAGCCCGTAAAGAAGGCCACTGCGCCCAAGCCGGCGCCGCCGAAGAAGGCCCCGCCCGCCAAGAAGGCCGCCAAGAAGGCGCCGCCGAAGAAGGCCGCCAAGAAAGCTCCGGCGAAGAAAGCCGCCAAGAAAGCTCCGGCGAAGAAAGCCGCCAAGAAGGCGCCGCCGAAGAAGGCTGCCAAGAAAGCCCCACCGAAGAAGGCTGCCAAGAAAGCCCCACCGAAGAAGGCTGCCAAGAAAGCTTCCGCCAAAAAGCGCGGTAAGAAGCGTTGATGAGCGGCGGGAACGCCTTCCGCCGTTCCCGCTAGTCTTCCTGGTTCACAACCTGCCGGCAGCGCAAGAATAATTCGAGAAGCGCCTCCGCGTGTTCTTCCGCGGACCGGATGCCGGGCTTTCCGGAAAAGCCCGCGGAGGACTGCGGCGCCTTGCCGTAGCCGGTCTGGAGCGTGATGAACCGCATCAGTTCCAGAGCCACTTCGTCTTTTGTGCGTCCGCTCGCGCCAGACGTCTGGGTGCCGCTGTCGCCTCCGTTGGTGAGGTTTCCCGTTTCCGCCATCTCTGTTCCCTTCCTCCGTGTGCTAAAACTCTAGGTTACCCGATTTTCCACCCGATGCCGCTCACCGCCGTCCGGCACATCCGAAGAATGCGAGGAGGCGCCCAGTCCCACCTCATGGAAGCCGACGATGGCCAGTGGTATGTCGTCAAGTTCCGCAATAATCCCCAGCACCGCCGCATCCTGGTCAATGAGCTGCTCGCTTCCCGCCTGCTCGCCTATCTCCAGGTCGCGGCTCCCGAGACGGCGCTGGTCCGGCTGAGCGAGGAATTCCTCGCCGAGAACCCCGCCATCCACCTGACTCTCGGCACACGGCAGGTTCCAGTCGAACCCGGCTGGCACTTCGGCTCGCGCTATCCAGGCGACCCCGCGCGAACAGCCGTCTACGACTACCTGCCCGATGCGCTGCTGCCCAAGGTGGCCAACCTCGAGGATTTCCGCGCCATCCTGGTATTCGATAAATGGGTCGGCAACGCCGATGGCCGGCAGAGCATCTTCTACCGCGCCCTGGTGCGCCGCGCTGAGTCCCCCGGCGGCAACCTGGGCTTCGTGGCGCGCATGATCGACCACGGCTTCGCCTTCAACGGCCCCAACTGGGATTTTCCGGATGCACCGCTGCAAGGCCTCTACCCGCGCCGCCTGGTTTACGAAAGCGTGCGTTCGCTCGACGATTTCGAGCCCTGGCTCGACCAGACCATACACTTCCCCGAAGAGGTGATGGACCAGGCCTGGAAAGCTATTCCGCCCGAGTGGATCGAGGACGAAGAGGACGCCGTGGCGCAGTTGCTCGGCCGCCTGTTCGACCGCCGCAAACTGCTCCCCGAGCTGATTGCCGCCTGCCGCCAAGCCCGCACCAACCCATTCCCTAACTGGCGCTGAGTTGCGCCAGGCGTTGGCGCGCCAACGGATGCCACACTACTTCAGCCGTGGCGCAGGCTGTCCAGCCTGCTGAGCCGAGAGTCTTCTCGGCTGTGCCCTGCACAATTTGTGAACCGAACCGGACTCAGGCCAGCGGGCTGGTGCAGAAGGCGCAACGCTTGGCGGCGATGGGAACTTCGCTCAGGCATTCGGGGCACTTCTTGGTGGTCGGATCGGGCGGCACTTCGCCGCGCTTCATCCGGGCCGACAGCGTATTCATCGGCGCCACCACGAAGAAATAGATCGCCGCCGCGATCAGCAGGAATTCGACCGCAGCGTTGAGGAAATCCCCGATCGGGAACCTGCTGTTATTGATGGTGAAACCAAGTCGGGAAAAGTCCGGTTTGCCTACCACGGCCGCGATGATCGGCGTGAGCAGATCCATCACCAGCGCCGCCACCACCTTTCCAAACGCACCTCCCATTACAACGGCGACCGCCAGGTCGATTACATTGCCGCGCATCACAAACTTCTTGAAACCTTGTAGCATCGCTTTCTCCTCAGGCTATCATCCCGGATTCACGGTTTTGTTTCAAGGATCATCTCGCGGCGTGCGCGGGCCGCGGATTGGAATCGAGTGGCGCTTCCCTGGGAGAATGCGGGCAAGCCAAGGCATGCCCCACCACCGGTTTGACTACAATGAGATTTCCATGCCCCGCTTTCCCGTAGCCGCCATCACCGACGAGTTCTCGCCGGATCTGGAAACCGCCGCGCGTGCCATGGCTTCGCTCGGCATGACGGGCGCCGAGCTGCGCATGGTATCCGGCAGAAACATCATCGACCTGACCGACCAGGAAGTCGACCGCGCCACCGCCATCCTCCGCAGCTACGGTCTAGTTGTCGTATCCATCGCCTCGCCTGTGTTCAAGTGCGTGCTGCCGGACGCGCCGGAGGTCGATACGCGCTTCCAGCAGGACGTGTTCGCGGCGCAACACACGTTCGCGGATCAGCCTCGCCTGGCGCGCCGCGCGCTGGAGATTGCCGGCCGCACCGGCGCGCGCATTGTGCGCGTATTCTCGTTCTGGCGCACAGTGCGGCCCAACGAGTGTTTCGACCGCATCGCAGCGGAGCTGGCCGGTCTGGCCGAGCTGGCCGCGCCCGCCGGCGTAATCATTGGGATCGAAAACGAGCACGCCTGCAACATTGGGACCGCGTCGGAAGCGGCGCGCTTGCTCACCCGAGTTCCGCACCCCAATTTGCAGCTCATCTGGGATCCCGCCAACGCCTTAGTCGCCGGCGAAACGCCATTCCCCGAAGGCTACGCCAAACTCCCGGCCGGCCGCATCGCCCACGTGCACGCCAAGGATTGCCGCGTCACCGGGCACACCCCCGAGTGGCTGGAGCTGGGCACCGGCAGCATCGACTGGACGGGCCAGATCGCTGCCCTAAACCGCGACGGCTACCGCGGCTGGTTCAGCCTGGAAACCCACTGGCGCGGCCCGGCCAACGATAAGCTGGAAGCCAGCACAATTTGCGGGAGGAATTTGGTAAGGATGGTCGGGTAAAAACAGCGGTGGCTCGACCGGCCGGCGTTCCGCCGAAGCTCGCCTATGGCAGAACTCGAAAGGTGCACTCGGAGGCCTTGAGGTTCGGGCCCTCCCACCGGAGAGTGTAAATGCCTGGCTTGACAAAATAGGCGGGGCCGAGGAGATAGCTGAACGACAGGAACTTCCCGGGGGGAAGTGCCGCGAATTCCAAGGTTCTGATGCCGTTAGCGATGACCAGGAACCAGTCTTTCGGCTCAACGCCATTGATGTACAGGTGAGACGAGTCGATCTTCGGATCCACCAGGGCCCTTCCGTCGTTCACTACCGCGAAAGACACTTGAATCGTTTTCGCTTCACCCAGTTGAAACAGCGGTCGAGTAACACCGACGGCTGCCCATAGGCCGATCTTGGAGTTCGCTGGCGCGACGGCACTGTCCTGCGCCGATGCGCAGGTTGCGGCCATGATCGCGGCGAAAAGCGCCAGCGCCCTTGCCTGTTTCATGTCCCCAGTCTACTCTCGATCTTCGGGGACGGATGACCAGGCGGGTGGCGCTATGTGCCCACCTGGCGCCTGGCCTCGAAGTGCGCCGTCGGAGCAGCCTGGAACTTACGGCGCGTCTCTTGCTCCGCATCGCCTGCCGCGACGCATCCGGGAACGTCCGGCGAATCAGCGGAATAGCCTGTCCCGGTTTGTTCGATGACCACTGGAAAGCGTCTCGCGCTCATCTCAGCTCCTCGTTCTTGATTGCAGGGTTCTTGCAAATGGGCCAGCCCGACTGCTGCGCGGACGTATGAGCCGGGAATCGCGCGGTTCGTGCGTATATTAGTGCGGCCAGAAGCTTGCTGCGCTCAGGGGACGCAGCAAAGCCGCGGCTCCGAGGTCCGTTCCACCGGAGAGTCGTATTGGTGATCCCAGCCCGAATGTAATAAGCTGTACTGATCCGAGCGTGCGGAACGGGGGGCTCGGGTACCATGCGTCGAGGCGTGCCGGGAATGAGGGGGCGGGCGGTCGATAGCTCAAGAGGGAAAAGGGGTGCATCTCATGTCGATGAATCGTCAATGGAGCCGGGTCGCGTTTGCCGGCTTGCTATGTGTCGCGGCTCATGCCGCAGGAGCCGATTTTGTCACCGCGGTTGTCTCGACCCGTCCGGTTGCGTACTACCGGCTCGAGTCGACGGAAGGGAGCAGCCAGTCCGGCACGACGCAGTTCAGTTCGATGGGCGGCGTCACCAGCGCGGCGCCGGGTGCGCCGGTCGGATTCGCCAACAACCGTTACGCCAAACTGGACGGGCACGACGGCTACATCGTAACCACGCAGGCCGGCGGAGTCGGCGCGGCCGCCAGCATCATGGCCTGGGTCAACCTGGCAACTTTGCCGTCCGCCGAGAGCCACTTTTTCTACGTGGCCGGCGAGTCGCAAAACGGCAACGATCTCGACATGCAATTCGAGACGGACAACGCGCTCCGATTCTATACGGCTTCCGGAGGACATCTGACCTATGCACCGCGGCCGGCGACGCTGCTGAATCAGTGGCATATGATCGTTGCCACCGTGGACACGGTTTCGCAAACCAGGGTGATCTACTGGGACGGCAAACCCGTAGCGACGGACAAAGGGGGCGGCCGGGCGGAGAAAACGGGCACCTTCTCGATAGGCGCTAGCACGATTTTCGGCGGGCGGTTCTTCAAGGGCGGGATCGACGAAGTCGGTCTCTGGAATCGCGCACTCCAGGCTTCCGAGGTCGCGGCGATTTACGCGGCAACCAAGCCCACCGGCGCCTCGGCCGGCGCGGGCGCATCGGCGGCAAGCAACGGTCTGTTCCCTACCGACGCCAAGGTCGAGGTCGAAGACAGCGACGGTCCGGTCCGATTGAAGCGGGAAGAGCAGATCGCCCTGCTGTTTCTGACTACCATCCAGCAGATCCAGAGCGATTGCCAGTATCACGCCAAACGTGCCTGCAGCTTCGATCAACTCCTGACCGGAGGGTCCGCCGCCGATGGCGCGCATCTGGACCGGCTGAAGTTCGACCCCAGGACGGATCCCAATTACACCTACACGGTGGCAGCGAACGGCCTCGCATGGGAAGCGCGCGCGACGGCGAAGAAGCCGGGCTTGCTCGGGTTCTATTTCTTCTCCAGGAGCTTCCCGCAAGTGACGGTCACCTATAATCCGGCCGGGACAGCCGGTGTCATCGATAAGGAACTGGGCACCCGTTCGGTTGAGGGCAATTCCTTCCAGGTCCACTAAGAGGGCCAGGCATGCCCCGGCGGGGGCCCTCACCACCAGTCGCTCAGTCTCCGGGCTGGATTACCCGCAGGTCGCCTTTGCCCCAAACGGTCTGGCGGCCAACGCCTGTCCAGCGGGCGGCGCGGAGCCACGGGAGGAACTCGGCCAGGTCGCCCGAGTATTCGGCTTCGCCGGTAAAGCCGCCCAGCGGGTGCGACTGGCCGGTGCGGCTGGAACGGCGGCGGGCGGGCATCCACTCGAGATCGGACGAGACCAACTCGACGGCGCGGGCGCGGACGCCGAGGGCGCGGAAGTCGATGGCGAGCGGCCCCACGCCGTAAAGCGCGCGTAGGGTCGCAATGCGATCCCGCAAGCGCGCGAACAGCACGCTGAAGTCTGGTGCGCTGTCAGGTGCAATACCTGGCCGTTCGCCGGTGCCCTTCAATTCGGTGGGCGTCAGGAAGCGCAGCCGCACGTGGCTCACCGCCCGATCGGCTGGGTTGGGATCGAGAATGATCACCGACGGTTGGCCGGGCAACTCGCCCATCTCGCGCGCCGAATCGTCGACGTCCAATTGCTCGACGCGGACCAGCGTGGCGCGGCCGCGTCCAGGGCCGATGCCGGTTGCGCCCAGCCGTTCGAAGACGGCCCGGATAGCGGCCATCAGCTCCGGGCGGGAATCGAACAGGTGCATGTCGATTTGGAAGGTTTCGCCCGGCGCGAGGTCGCGGCCATCCAATTCGGCGGTGCGGAACAGGAGCGGGCGCGGCCAATCCTTGAGGCCGCTGGGGGAGGGGCCGCCGGCGCGCGAAGGCTCGAACAGGCGCGCATAGACATCGCTCGAAGCTGTCTGCCGCAGCAGCAGGCCAAACGCGCCGCGCACCACGTTGGCGCTGCCGCCCGCCGGGAACTGGAGCCGGTCGAGCGCGTGGAAGTGCCAGCGAAGCCGGTGGAACTCGAATGTATTCACGCGATTGAAACCGTTGCGGAAGGTCCGCCTGTTGTATAATGGTAGGGCATTTGGCTCTTGATTTCCGCTCTGAGACATTAAGAAGGGGTTGCGTGAGTCCATCCGCATGCCCCTTTTTTTGCTTTAGGGGGGCTGTCGGCGGCCCGATGGAATTTGAGTTGAAGCTAAAGAAGGAACAGGCACGATGAAAGAAAAAGGCACAGTGAAGTGGTTCAACGCAGCCAAGGGCTACGGCTTTATCCAGAGGGAGAACGGTGAGGATGTGTTCGTACACTTCTCCGCCATCCAGTCGCAAGGCTACCGCAGCCTGGATGAAGGCGCGAAGGTGGAGTTCGAGGTGACCAAGGGCCCCAAGGGGCTGCAGGCGACCAACGTCGCTTTGGCCTAAAGGAACTCCGGGGAACCGGCCGCCCCGCAGCGGCCAGTTCCCCGATCCGATCTCAGGACCTGGAGGTTTATGAGCAAGGAAGACTGCATCGAGGTCACCGGCACGGTACTAGAGAAGTTCCCCGCCGGGCAATTCAGCGTTCAGCTCGAACATGAACGCGTGGTACTGGCGCACCTGGCCGGCAGATTACGTCGGAACCGCATCCGCGTCCTGGCCGGCGACAAAGTAACGTTGGAGTTGTCCCCCTACGACTTGACCAAGGGACGGATTACCTTCCGTCACCGCTAAATTCACTGTAGTCCCCCACACGCGTCTCTCCGGATAAGCGCGTTCGGTGCGAAACGGCACATACAGCGCACGGCGCGACGTGGTAATAGTCGGGTGGTATCTCTTCGATCACCGGTTTGGTAGAATTCTTTCGGGAGGTGGGAGGGGGCCGGCAACTCACTCGATCAGCAGCATAACAGACCAGCATGAAAGATCCAAACGAGACCGGAGACCGCCGGCGGGGCCGCGTTGCCAAGTCCGCCGCCGCTACAATCAAGCCGGAGGGTGCCGTGGATAGGCCAAAAGGCGGGCAAAGGGGCCCCCGTACGCAAACCAGCGAACCGGGGGAAGATCTTGCCGCGGTTCTGTCCCGCAAGGTGGTCGGCCAACCCGACGCCACGCGGCTGATTGTTCCCTACGTGCAAATGTTCCAGGCGGGACTGTCGCCGGAAGGGCGTCCAGTGGGCGTTTTTCTGTTGCTCGGACCCACCGGTACTGGCAAGACCAAAACGGTCGAAGCCTTGGCCGACACGCTGCATGGCTCGGAAAAGAACATGGTCAAGATCGACTGCGGCGAGTTCCAGTTGGAGCACGAAGTCGCCAAGTTGATCGGTGCGCCGCCAGGCTACCTGGGCCATCGCGAGACGCAGCCGATGCTCACGCAGCAGCGCCTCAACGCGAGCACGAGCGAGCAGAGCGAGCTCTCGCTGGTCTTGTTCGACGAAATCGAAAAGGCCGCCCCGTCGCTCACGCGCCTGCTGCTGGGCGTGCTGGATAAGGGTGTTCTGCGGCTGGGCGACAACACTTCGGTGAATTTCGAAAAGAGCCTGGTCTTCCTCACCAGCAACCTGGGTTCGCGCGAGATGCTGCGCGAGATCCATCCCGATTTCGGCTTCCAGTCAGCCGGCGCCGGCCCTCGCCCGGATCTCACGGGCAAGCTGCGCGGCATCGGCATGGTGGCCGTGCGCAAGCGCTTTTCGCCGGAGTTCATCAACCGCATCGATTGCATCATCACCTATCAGCCACTCTCGATCGAGGCGCTCACGCTGATCCTCGATCAACAGATCTCGGATCTGCAGAACCACGTGAACACGCGGCTGGGGGAGCGCTCGTTCACGCTCGAAGTGCCGATGGAGACGCGCCAGTTCCTGCTCGAACGAGGCACCAGCGCGGAGTATGGCGCGCGCGAGTTGAAGCGGACCATCCATCGCTACCTGACACAGCCGCTGGCCACGCTGGTGGCCACCAACCAGGTGCCGGCCGGCGCGCGAGTGCTGGCCGGAGTGGCGGAGAGCCGTGAGGCGCTGCAAATCTCCGTGCGGCGCGAGGGGGGCGTGGTGCGCCCGGCGGTGCAGCCCACCGTGCTCCTGGTCGACGACAACCGCGATCTGCTGCGCTTCCTCGAACGGCTGATGGCCGACGCCGGCTGGAACCTGGTGACCGCCGAAAGCGCCGCCGAAGCCAAGCTCGCTTTCGAGCAGCATCGGCCCGATGCCGTATTGCTCGACTACATGCTCCCCGACGGCAATGGCGTGGAACTGGGCGTGGAGTTCCTGCGCGAGGTCCCGCGCATGCTCGCCATCGTGATGACCGGCACCATTCTGCCGCAGGAAGAGGAAGCGCTATGCGAGGAACACAACTTCCCCGTGCTGCGCAAGCCATTCCTGGCGTCGGATTTGATGAACCAGATCCGCAGCCGCCTGTTGGCGGCCGGCGGCGCTTCACTCAGCGCATAAGGCCCATTCGCGGCTGGCGCCGAGGCGCACATACTCCTGCGTCGCTCCGAGTGCGTGCGACGCGGTTGCGAGTCAGCCTTCGCTGGATCGTTCGTAAGTCACTTCCGTATCCCCTTGCCCTAATGGTGAGCCACCGGTTGTGGGAGTGATTTTGCTCTCACGCGGCGTGGTGGGCAAATCTTGAAGGTTTTCAGGCACCCGTTCCACTGCATAGGAAACGGAGATGCAACCGCCCCAGCACGGCAAGTTCTGCCTCGCACAACGCGTCGCGCTGTTGCTGTGGATTATCGCGCCAGCGATGAGCGCAAGCGCGTTGCCAGCCCAACACGAAGCCCCGGTACCGGGTCTGGAAACTTGCGATTGAAGCTGCGTCCGCCAGCAGCCAGACGGGCGCGGCTGCCGGTCGGGAATTCATCGCGGAGCCGGTCACTCCCACACTCGCCGGCCAGGCGGCCAAGCCCGAACCTCCGGTTGCGTTGCAACCCGAGTGGGTGCCCCACGTCATTCATTTCCCCCCCAGAACGCCAGCCGGGCTCCCGGCGAGCGTGCAGACGGCGATCGGGAGATTGTTGGGCGCTGCAGCCGCGGCCCTGACGGCAGCCGACACCCACCATCACCGCCGCCGCGCGCGCGCAGGACGCCGCCACACAGGCGAACCGGCCACCCAATAAGAAAGCCGCGCCCGCCCCTTGGAAAGGGAGAGCGCGGCTCTGAGACTCGCTAGATACTGACCGCTCCCTTTGGTCGCGGCTCAGAAAACGGCGAGGCGCTTAGTAATCCATCTCGGGGCCGTGGCCGCCGGGACCGGCCGGAGCCGGCTTCTTCTCGGGGATTTCGGCCACCATAGCTTCGGTGGTGAGCATCAGCGAGGCGATGGAAGCGGCGTTCTGCAGCGCCGTCCGTGTCACCTTGGTCGGATCGATCACGCCGGCCAGCACCAGGTCTTCATAGGTGTCGGTGGCGGCGTTAAAACCGAAGTTTGGGTTCGAGTTCTCGCGGACCTTCTCGACCACGATGGCTCCTTCGGTGCCCGAGTTGACGACGATCTGGCGCAGCGGCTCTTCACAGGCCCGCTTGATGATGTCGATGCCGATCTGCTCGTCGCCGGTGCCCTTCAGCGCAGCCAGGACCTTGTACGCGCGCAGCAGAGCCACGCCGCCGCCGGGGACGATACCTTCTTCCACCGCGGCGCGCGTTGCATGCAGCGCGTCTTCCACTCTGGCCTTCTTTTCCTTCATTTCGGTCTCGGTCGCGGCGCCA
>Ga0074045_10003004_pt1 | contig 15328 bp, 13 predicted proteins | sample BogForMeECP23OM2_FD_94442 | JGI IMG/M metagenome (GOLD analysis project Ga0074045, IMG submission 94442) | Bog forest soil microbial communities from Calvert Island, British Columbia, Canada - Bog Forest MetaG ECP23OM2 | ecosystem: Environmental > Terrestrial > Soil > Wetlands ...
CGGATGTTCGGCGACAGATGCTTCCTCCTGCGCACAAGCTGCGGCGAAAATCACGCCCATCGTCATGGGCGAATCGCCACTGGAAGCAAACCTGCGAAAACTCACCGATGAAATCGGTGGGCGAGTCAGTGGTTCCCCGGAAATGGCACGCGCCGTGGATTGGGCGATAGCCGCCTTTCGCGCGGCCGGTGTCGATGTGCACACGGAAAAATACATGCTGCCGGTGGCCTGGAGTGAAGGCAACACACGGTTCGAACTGCTCGGTCCCATCAATTTTCCCGTGTCTCTGGTCTCGAATGGCCTTTCACCCGCTACACCGCCGGGAGGCATCGAGGCACCTTTGGTCGACGTACAGTACGGCACTGAAGAAGACTTTGCGCGCGCAGGCAGCTCGGTCAAGGGCGCGATCCTTCTCGTGCATAGCAATATCGGCGCCACCTGGGCAGACCTGTTCGACGAGTATTTGAAACCGCCGGGCATTATTGCGCGCGCACTCAAAGCTGGTGCCGCGGCAATTCTCTGGACCGGTGCTCGCGAGCGCAAATTGCTTTACCGGCATACCAATTCCGTCACGGGTGAAGTCGACAAAATTCCCCAAGCTGTCGTTGCCCGTGAAGACGCTTTGCGTTTGCAACGCACGGTGGCCACCTATCCGGGTAAAGTCCGCGTTCGCCTCAGCATGCCGAATAAAATCGGTGGCCCCGTCGAACAACAAAATGTCGTTGGGGAAATCCGTGGCTACGAAAAACCCGATGAAATCGTGGTCCTCGGCGCGCATCTCGATTCCTGGGAACTGGGCACCGGTGCGCTGGACAATGGTTGCAACGCGGCCATGGTCATCGAAGCAGCGCGCGCAATTAAAGCTAGCGGACTTCTGCCGCGCCGCACTATTCGCTTCATCCTGTTCAGCGGTGAGGAACAGGGGACGGTCGGCTCGTTCGCTTACGTGCAAGCGCATCGCAGCGAGATGGACAAGTATCGCGCCATGGTGGTCTTCGACACGGGCATCGGCCGGGTGACCGGTTACTCTCTCGGTGGACGACGCGATATTGACCCCGCTGTCCGGGAAATCCTCAAGCCCTTCGCAGGCTGGAACGTCGACGATCACACTTACGACGCCTCCTTCGGCACGGACAACTTTGATTTTCTCCTCGAAGGCGTGCCCACGCTCACAGCCAATCAGGAAATCTCCAACTATTTAAAGAACTATCACGCCGCGTCGGACACCTTCGACAAAGTCGATATCCGGGAATTGAAACTCAATACCGTCCTCGCCGCAGTTACAGCGTGGGGCATCGCCGATCGTGTGGAACCTATCGGCAGACGCCTCTCACGAGCCGAAATCGAATCCTCGCTGAAAGAAACCGGCGTCGATCAACAAATGAAACTCCTGGGCTACTGGGACGGTTGGCAATCCGGCGCCCGCGGGCGTCAGCCCTGAGTCCACGACTGCTCCTCCTTCAAGCTATACTGACCGTGTGACTGTGCTTCCCAAATCCTCCTCTCCCAAAATCCTTGCGCTGGACTACGGCCGCCGAAAAATTGGGGCGGCTCTTGCCGATTGCGAAGCGCGCATCGCCGAGCCCTACACCACTCTTGAGCGCATCAACCGCAACGAGGACATGCGCCGGCTCCGCGAATTCGCGCGCGATCACCACGTCAAACAGATCGTCGTAGGCCTTCCCCTCCGGCTCGACGGTACTCCCGGCGAAATGGCCGAGGAAGCTACGCGCTTCGCGGAGCGCCTTCGCAAGCAGCTTGCACTGCCCGTCGAACTCGTCGATGAGCGCTTGACCAGTTGGGAAGCAGAGCGCGTCCTCGAAGAAGAACTCGGCCGCCGCATTACTCATACGGAGACCCGCGACGGCCGCAAGAAAAGCACCCGTAGCTCTGACAGCAAATACACGGTTGACGCAGTTGCCGCGATGCTCATTTTGCGCGAATATCTTGCTCGCACCTCCATCGCCAAGGAGCCTGCATAGCGTGAGGGCGTTCCTTACCATCGTTCTTATCGTCTTGCTCGGGGCCGCTGCCGTTGCCGGCTATCTTTGGCTGGCCATCGAAAAGCCTTACGGAACCATTCCTCCCGAAGGCGTTTTCGTGGAAGTTCCTCACGGCGCCTCGCAACGCGCGGTCTCCCACCTCCTCGAAAACAAAGGAATCATCCGCAGTTCTCTCGCTTTCGAACTGTACGCGCGGCGCCATCCCAGGCGGTCGCTCCTCGCCGGCGAGTATTTCTTCGATCGTCCGCTCTCGGGCAAGGATGTTTATTGGAAGCTCGCCAACGGTGAAATCTATGAGCAGCCATTCACCGTCAAAGAAGGCGACACCATGTTCGACATCGCGCGCAATCTGGAAGATGCAAAGTACATGAAAGCCTTGGATTTTCTGAGGGCTGCCCGCGATGCTTCTCAGATTCAAGATTTTGCGCCCGGCGCCAAAACGCTTGAGGGTTTTCTCTTCCCCGCGACTTACAATCTGCCCCGCAACGCTTCCGCTGCGGATCTCACCGCCATGATGGTCCACAAATTCCGCGAAGCTCTCCAGGAAATTGCCCCGGATCGCCTCGATCCGCTCACGCCGGGCACCCCTCTTCTTTCGGTTATTACGCTCGCCTCTCTCGTCGAAGGAGAAACCCCAAAGCCCGATGAACGCCCGTTGGTCGCCGGCGTTTATACGAATCGCCTGCGGCAGGGGATGCTGCTGCAGTGCGATCCCACGGTGATTTACGCGCTCAGGCAGGTAGATAAATATAAGCCGCCGCTTCTGCTCAAAGATTTGCGCTACGATTCGCCCTACAATACGTATGTGCACACAGGACTTCCGCCCGGACCCATTGGCAATCCCGGCGAATCTGCAATCCGCGCCGCGCTTGTTCCGGCGCCCACGGATTTTCTTTATTTCGTCGCCAACACTCAGGGGGGCCACTTTTTTGCCTCCACACTAGCGGAGCACAACCAAAATGTGGCCAAATACCATCGTCTCCTCAACGGCGTAGCCGCCGACCCTCCGGTCACTGAGACGCCTGAATCTCAAACCGCCGGCTCGGCCCATAAAGGCAAACGATGACCGAAGGGCTGCACACGAAAAAAGAAATGATTCTCGAGGCTGCTCGCCAGCTCGGCCTTCAGAAATGGACCACAGCCGAAGTCGAGCAGTTGCGCCGTAAGCTGATCGCCGATCACGGCGAGGCCGGCAAATCCTCGAATGACTATATTTCCGAGGTTCTGCAATCGGTGGGATGGAAGGTACAACTCTCCGAGCGGGAAGAGGCCGAAGAGCGCTTCGAGGAGGAATTCGAGGATATCCTCCATTTCAAGACTCTGCAGGACGCCGAAGTCAGCATCACGCGGCTCGACGAACTGTTCCGCCGTTTCCAAACACACGGTGAAAAAGCCGCTGTCGAGCGCGTTCTCGAGATTGCGCGACTCGGAAAACGCCGTGCGGAAATGATCTCGCACAATCGCAAAGTCGAAGCGCACAAACGGCAGGAAAAAACGGAGATTGCGGAATGGTTTCGCATCTGGCTGGAGACCCCGGACGCGTTTTTCGATTGGCTCGAAGTCCGCAAAGCCTCGCCGGACTTCCGCCAGAAGTTCGGAGATATCGATCTCGAAACCGAAGAAGAATAGCGATGCACGCCGAAAATCCCGTTCCCGATCTGCCTCCCTATTCCCTCGATGTTCAAGCCATGGACCTCGGCCCCGAAGTCAAAGCCGTTGGACTGGAGCTCATCGAAACAGAAAGCCGCGAGCCGCTCCTTGGCCCGGAAGCTGCCTCCATCTGGTCTGCGGGATTGATCGCTCTAGCGGGCACGGAACGTTATGTTGTCGATTTCTTCAGTCATCTCGAGCGCGTCCGTGAATTCTGCGCATCCCATTCGATCGCCGTCCGCGAAGCCGCTTCTCGCTGCCTCGTCATTCCCCAACCCTCGCAAGAGCTTCTACGGTTACTCCTCGCACGCTTCGAATCCGAGACGTTTGGCATGCGCATTGGCGCAGCCGCCGTCGATCCGGATCCCGCTCTTGAAAACGAACTGTCGCAGCGCGGTGTGGATGCCTACCAACCCGCCTACTCGCGCTATACATGCTGCGCTGTCTGCGAACCCAGCGACGGCTGGGTCACTCTCCTAAGCGATCCCCTTTGGCCCAGTGAAGTCATTCGCCGCGTTCGTCCCGCGCTTCAGGCCTTCGACGTTTACATCGCCCGCCCACAATAAATCGCAAAATACGCTAAAATAGAGAGTGTAGAGCCTTGGGGATTGTTTCGTTGCGCAGAATTGCTCCTGCGACCGTGGCGTAAACGCAACCGTGCGGTGCGCTTGATTCGGCCAAATCGCGACATGAAGGCTCTCACTTGCGCCAAGCGGCGGATTCCATTGGCCGTATATTTGCTCCCTTAGGGTCCAGGATTGAAATTTTTTCGATGAATCGCGCGCGGAATTGTATGGTTTTTCTGACACTGTCGGCGTTCGCCTGCGGCTGTGGCGGCCGGGGAGGTGTCACCAAAACTACGACGGTCCCCGCACCGTCCCGTCCGGTTGCGCAAGATGCAACCCAGGAACAACTTCTCGATCGCTACAATTTGCTCGCCCACAATCTTCGATCCCTGAACGCCACCGTCGAACTCAAGCCCTCCGCGGGGTCTGCTTACACAGGGGTTATCAGCGAATATCACGAAGTCAAAGCCTTCATTCTCGCGTCTCGCCCCTACAATATCCGCATGATTGGCCAGGTTCCCATTGTCGGCAAAACGGTTTTCGACATGGCTAGCGACGGACGGGATTTCGAAGTCTCTATTCCTCCGCGGAACAAATTCCTGGTCGGCCCGGTTTCTCTCAATCATCCGAGCGTCAAACCCATCGAGAATCTCAGGCCGCAGCACCTCGTCGATGCGCTGCTATGGCCCGAAGTTCGCAAGGAAGAAGTCACTCTGTTCGAAGAATTCAATGATGAGTCCAGCCGCCATTACATTCTCACTGTCCTCCGCGGCGGGTATCAAAGCGAAATTCTTCGTAAGATATGGTTCAATCGCGCTGATCTGCATCTGATTCGCCTGCAATCCTACGGTCCCAAGGGCGCTCTCGTGTCCGATGTCCGCTATTCCAACTGGCAACCTCTCGATACTCCCGTTGCAGGCACATTGACCGAATATCCCCGATCGATCCTGATTGACCGGCCGCACGACGAATATCGCCTGGACCTGACCGTCACTAAAATCACACTCAATGACACGCTGACCCCCGATCATTTCCAACTGCAGCCGCCGGACGGCGCGGACATCGTGCACTTGACAGACGCCCCCGAGGACAAAAAACCATGATGGGCCAATTCGTCTTCCGCAATCTTTTCCATCGTCCGGTGCGCACGCTTATCGGAGTGCTGGCTATCGGCGTGGAAATCATGCTGGTCGTCGTCATTGTTGGCCTGACTTCCGGCATGCTGCAAGAAACCGCGAAGCGCATTGAGGGCATCGGCGCGGACATCATGGTGCAGGCGCCAGCTGCCCAGATTCTCATCGGTTTTAGCGGCTCTCCTATGCCCATCAAGATCGCCGACAAAATAGCCGAACTCAAGTACATTCAAGCGGTCGCTCCCGCCTTGCTGCAGTTCAATTCTTCCGGCGGCGTTGAAGTTGTCTATGGCATCGATCCCGAATCGTTCCGCGCCGTTTCCGGTGGTTTCGTTTTCCTCGCGGGCCACGACATGGAAGGCCCTGACGATTTACTTGTCGACGATTGGGCCGCGAAAGCAAAACATCTGGGTGTCGGCAGCACCTTCAATCTCTTCAATCACGACTGGAAAGTCGCCGGGATTGTGGAGCACGGCAAAGGTGGCCGTCTGTTTGTCCCCATCACCACTCTCCAGGAACTCGTCGGCGCCCGCGATAAAGCCTCTATCTTTCTCGTCAAATGCACTCGCCCCGAGCACACTCAGGACGTCAGCGAAGAAATCGAACAGCTTCTACCGAATCACCCGGTTCGACCGCTAAAGGATTTCATGAGCCTGATGACTTCCTCCAACATCCCCGGGCTGCAAACTTTTATCAATGCCATGATCGCCCTCGCCGTCGCCATCGGCCTGCTGGTCATTTTCCTTACGATGTACACCACAGTGCTGGAACGCACTCGGGACATCGGTGTCCTGAAATCTCTCGGTGCCAGCAAATTCTTAATTGTTCGCGCGCTGCTCACCGAAACCGCACTTCTTTGTTTTCTTGGCATTGCCGCCGGCATCGGTCTGAGTTACCTTGTCCGCGCAGGGTTTCTCGCCATTTTCCCGACTCTTTCGATCTTAATCACCCCGGGATGGATCTTCCGGGCCGGCCTGATCGCTCTTGTCGGTGCGTTTTTTGGCGCCAGCTATCCTGCTTGGCTCGCCAGCCGCAAAGACGCTGTTCAGGCCCTCTCATACGACTGAAAGGAGCTTTGGCAACCTAGCCACACATGTCAATCACGGTTAGAATACAGTCGCAGACGAACAACCTGACAGAGCCTGAGCTGAAAACTTTGGAGCCGATACTCAAAACCGAGAATCTCTGGAAGCTTTATCACGCCGGCAAGGTCGAGGTTCCCGCCCTCCGCGGCGTCAATTTCGATGTGCTCCCCGGTGAATCTGTCGCGGTCATGGGTCCTTCGGGCTGCGGGAAATCTTCACTGTTGTACGTCATCGGCGGCCTCGCGCAGGCTTCGCGTGGCAAGGTTCTGGTCGACGGCAACGATCTTTCCACCATGACCGACGCGGAGCGCACTAAGCTGCGCCGGCACAAGATCGGGTTCGTCTTTCAGCGCTTCAATCTGCTTCCCGCGCTTTCCGCCAAGGGCAATATTGCCATCGCCCAATACATTCATGGTGATGGCTTCGATCCACATCGTTTCGCCGTGGTGACCAAAATGCTCGGTCTCGACGGCCGTCTTCAACACCGGCCAGCGGAAATGTCGGGTGGGGAACAACAGCGTGTGGCCATTGCCCGCGCTATTATCAACGAGCCCAAAATTCTTCTGGCCGATGAACCCACGGGCAACCTCGATACCAAGAACTCTGAAATCGTCCTCGAAATGCTTCGCCGCTTGAACAAAGACCTTGGGCAAACCATCGTGATGATCACCCATAACCCTGAGGCCACTGTTTATTTCGATCGCGTCGTGCACATGCGCGATGGCATCATCATCGACGGCGTTCCAGCCGACTAAAATGGCAGGCCTTGGTCAAATCCTCAATCGCGTGTTCTTCTGGTCCTACGAGCGAGGCACGTGGCAATACGACATCGCAGTTATCTTAATTCTGCTGTTTGTGCTGGCCACACCGACGCGCTGGTTTCACGATCAGCCACAGGTCGGGCTTCCGGCGAATTCCACGCAAGTCGAGCTGCTTTCCAAGTCCGGTGAAACCGAGATTTACAAGGTCGATGCGCGCGTACTGGCTCCGCCTGAGCGCACTCCTGCGCTTCAGAACGATCTGCACAACGCGCTGCAAAAAACCAGTCCCGCGCTCAGAGATGGACGGTTTTCTATCGGCAAAATTGAGCCAATCCGCGACGAATCCGGTACCGTAATCGCCTATGAGGTCGAAATCAGGCACTAATCAGCGCTACGCTCTCGCCCGGAAAACCCGCCAGCGAAATCGCGCATCTCATTTGCAGCGGTTTTGTTTCCACTCTTCAGATGGGACGCAGCACCATCCTTATCTAAGACAATCCGTGCGGTTTCAGACTTGGCAGACAGTCACAGACATCTCGATTTTATGTTTATTCCGAACCAGCAGGTCGGGTGTACCATTGTCTGTACTGAGTTCACCAAGAAAATTCGGGAACAAATTGTCGACTAAGTCTACCGGGATCTGCCTCCTGGCGTTGTTCCTCGCCGCAATCTTTTTCGCTGCGCAGTTGCACTGCTGCGTCGATCTGAACTCCAGCACGATGGATTCGCATGCCTGCCCCGTCTGTCACTCGGTGGGAGCTGCAATCGGCGCTTGTGCCGCAATTATCGCTATGGCGCTGGCTATCCATCGATTGGAAATCCTGTTCTCGCTTCCTCCTTTATTTCTGCTGAATTTCCGCAATATCACGCCCCGAGCGCCCCCCGTACCCTGCTGAGCAGCTATCCGCCACTATTTCGACTACTTATGTTCCAACGTCCCTCAAGCGAGGGACGCGCGAGGAGTTAACAATTGAGGAAAGGAATCTTGTTTGCCACCGCCGTGCTGGCCTTCCCGGTGTTCACAAGGGGCCAGCAACAGAATTCTGCGCCCACGCAGGCAGCGGTACCGCAGGCAACGACGCAGGCTGTGCCGGCACGCATCTCGCTGGATGATGCCATCCGCCTGGCGCTTCTGCACAACCATGCGTTGCAGGCGATGCGCTCCACCATTCAGCAGAGCCAGGCGGAAGAAGTCACCGCGAATCTCCGGCCCAATCCCACCCTGGGTCTCGATGCACAGTACCTGCCGATCTTCCAACCTAGCCAGTTCAGTTCAGACTATATCGACCAGCAAGCGCAATTCGATGCTGGCGTCGGGTATCTCTTTGAGCGCGGCAAGAAACGCCAGCACCGGCTGCAGGCCGCGCGAGACCAAACCGCGGTCGTGCGCTCGCAAGTCTCCGATACCGAGCGTCAACTAGTCTTCAACGTCGGGCAGCAATTCGTTGACGTGCTACTGGCTGAATCCACCCTGGAATTCGCGCAAATGGATCTGGAGAGTTTCCAGAAAACCGTGGACATCAGCAACGAACGCTTTCGCGTCGGGGACATGAGCGAAGGCGATTTCCTCAAAATCAAACTCCAGTTGCTGCAGTTCCAGACCGACGTTTCGGCTGCACAACTAGCTAAACTGCAGGCCTTGGCGGCGCTTCGCCAATTCCTCGGATTCGAATCCGTTCCCGATGACTATGACGTCCAGGGCTCCCTCGATTACCAGCCAGTGCATTCCGACGTGAGCGGACTGAAATCGCTGGCGGCGATCAACCGGCCCGACCTGCGCGCTGCACAGCAGGCCGTAACCGCCGCGGAAAGTCAGTTGGCGTTGCAAAAAGCTAACGGCAAGATGGACGTCACTGGCACTTTCAACTACACGCACACTGCCGGCGTAAACACCGGCGCGTTCTTCTACAACATGCCTCTTCCCATCTTCAATCGGAATCAGGGTGAAATCGCGCGAGCCAGCTACGCCATTACGCAAGCACAAGAGCAAGCCAGCGAGACCGCGCAGCAAGTTTCCACGGATGTCATCCAGGCCTACGAGAATCTCCGCACCAACGATCAAATCATTCAGCTCTATCAAGGCGGCTACGTGGATCAAGCCAAGCAATCCCGAGACATCAGTGAATATGCTTACCGCAAGGGCGCCACCAGTCTGCTCGATTATCTCGATTCGGAAAGAACCTACCGGGCTAACCAGCTTGCCTATCGCCAGGCTCTCGCGAACTACATGCTTGCTCTTGAACAGATGCGCCAGGCCGTGGGCACGAGGAATCTGCCATGAAATTGCCGACTCAAAGATGCATCATGTTCCTGCTCTTCCTTGCAATCGTCGCGCTGTTCTCTGGATGGCTTTCAGGCTGCAACTCCGGCCCGGGCGAATCGGAATCCAGCATGACTTCGTTCACTTCTTCCGAGTCGAAGGCAGATACTGCGGAACTTTTCACCGTCCCGAAGGAGCAATTGTCTCACATCGAGATTGTGTCGGCGGAAAAAGGACCACTCCCGCGCACTTTGCGGTTGTCGGGAGCCGTGGCTTACGACGCATTTCAAACCACGCCCGTATTTGCCGCGATTGGCGGTCCTGTCCACGAAATCCTGGTCGCTCCCGGGCAGGTCGTTCACGTTGGTCAGCCGCTTCTCACTGTAACCAGCCCGGATTATTCCGCTGCTCGTTCCGCGTACATTAAGGCGCGCGACGCTTATTCACTTGCCGACAAACTTTACACTCGTGCGCAGGACCTCTTTGCCCACGGCGCCATCGCCGAAGCCGATCTTCAGCAGTCGGAATCCAATCGCACACAAGCCCACGCGGATCTGGAATCCACCGCTGACGCTCTGCGCGCTCTTGGAATCAAGGATCCGGAAATTCTGCTCAAGAATCCCGGGCAAACCACGGCGGAGATTCCCGTGCCCGCGCCAGTCGCTGGTGAAATTGTCGAGCGCCTTGTTGGCCCCGGTCAACTTCTGCAAGGTGGCGCGACTCAGTGTTTCACCATCTCCAATACCAACACCGTATGGGTGCTGGTCAACGTTTATCAAAGCGACCTTCCTTACGTGCGCGTGGGTAATCTCGTCGAAATCAACACGGAGTCTTATCCTGAACTGTTTCACGGCCGAATTTCCTACATCGCTCCGGCGCTGGACCCGACCACTCGCACTTTGCAGGCGCGTATCGTGACCGACAATCCCGGGAAAAAATTGAAAAAGGACATGTACGTCACGGCGCTCGTTAAAGCTGGATCCATTCCCGACGCCATCACCGTTCCCGACGCCGCCGTGCTGCACGACACGGAGAACCAGCCTTTTGTTTATGTGCAAAGCAATGCGAACCAGTTTGCGCGGCGGCTCGTCACTTTGGGCCACAGCAACAATGGCCGGACACAAATCACCAGCGGCCTGAAAGAAGGCGAACACGTTGCCGGTGACGGCAGCTTGTTCCTGCAATTCAAGAATTCACTGCAACACTGAGGAGAGCGTTCCACAGATATCGATGATTCATCGCACCGTCCAATTCGCTCTTCAACAGCGTTTCCTGGTACTCATGGTCACGGCTCTGATTGTCGTCGTGGGCATATGGTCTTTCCGGCAAATGCCGGTCGACGCCTACCCCGACCTGTCACCGCCGATGGTGGAACTCATCACGCAATGGCCCGGGCACGCCGCCGAAGAAGTGGAGCGTCTAACCACACTGCCGCTTGAGTTAGCGATGAACGGTGCGCCCCGGCTTAAGGTGATGCGTTCGATCTCGCTTTACGGACTGTCCGACGTAATCCTCACGTTCGATGACGGGGTCGATCCGTACTTTGCGCGAGAAGTCGTTTTCGAACGGATTAGTGACGCGGTACTACCTCAGGGTGTCATTCCGAGTATGGCGCCCCTCTTCAGCCCGAGCGGCCTGGTGTACCGCTACGTCATCGAAAGCCTCGATCGCACGCCCATGGAATTGCACACGTTCGAAGAGTGGACCATTGAACGTGCGTACAAGAGCGTACCTGGGGTGGCTGACGACTCCGGTTTTGGCGGCCCCACGATGGAGTATCACGTGCTCCTGGACCCCGTGAAGCTGTATAACTACCACCTGCCGGTGGTGCAGGTTGTTGCTGCACTGAACGCGAACAATGCGAACACCGGCGGGGGCTTTTACACCCAGGGCGGGCAGTTCTACTACGTGCGCGGCTTGGGCCTGGTGAAGACTACCCAAGATATTGGCGAAATTGTTGTTGCCAGCTTGAATGGCGTTCCCGTCCGCATCAAGGATATCGGCCGCGTCGAGATCGGCCACGCTCCTCGCCTCGGTATCTTTGGATTCCAGACCAAACAGAAGAATGACGACGATGCAGTCGAAGGCGTCATCCTGATGCGGCGTGGCGAACAGACCCAGAACGTTCTAGAAGGGGTCGAGAAGAAGACCGAGGAGATCAACAAGACGGTCCTACCGCCCGACGTAAAAGTTCGCCCATATTACGACCGCAGTGATCTCGTTCGTGTCACAACTGACACCGTCGAAGGAAATCTTCTTCGAGGCATGATCCTGGTAGTGATCGTCCTGGTATTTTTCCTTGTAAGCTTCCGAGCGGCGGTCATCACGGCACTGACCATCCCTCTGGCGCTTCTCTTCGCCTTTGTCTTTCTTCACTGGACAGGCGAAGCTGCCAATCTTCTCTCTATCGGCGCCATCGACTTTGGCATCATCATTGACGGCACCATCGTCATGGTCGAGAACCTCTACCGTGAACTGGCTTTGCGGAAAGGGCAAGACTACCAGCTCAACGAAGTCATACTTTCCGCGGCTCGCGACGTAGACCGCCCTATCTTCTTTTCTGTCGCGGTCATCATTGCCGGATACCTGCCGATTTATGCGCTCAGCGGCCCCGCCGGAAAGCTTTTTCATCCCATGGCAGACACCATGGGCTTCGCGCTGCTGGGTGCTTTGCTGTTCACTCTCACGCTTATTCCCGTCCTGGTTTCCTACTGGTTCAAGCGTGGCGTGCAGGAAAAAAAGAACCGCATTTATGAATGGTTCAAGCGCGAATATGGCTCGGAACTGAAATGGTGCCTGGAACGCCCGAAGCTGACGATGTTTCTCGCCACGCTCATTTTTGCCGCCTCGCTTCTTCTTGTGCCTTTCATCGGGGGCGAATTCATGCCACACCTCGACGAAGGCGCGATCTGGGTCCGCGCCACTATGCCTTACACAATTTCCTTTGAGGAAGCGGCCAAATTTGCTCCTCAGATTCGCAATCTATTGATCCAATATCCCATGGTCACGGTAACGGGCTCGGAGCTTGGCCGTCCGGACGACGGTACCGACCCAACTGGTTTTTTTAATTGCGAGTTTTACGTTGGCTTGAAACCGTACGGCGACAAAAGCTGGAAATCGGGTTCCATCCATTCAAAGGAAGAACTGACACGCGATCTCCAGAAAAAACTCGAGGCTTATCCGGGAGTAATTTTCAACTACACGCAGCCAGCCGAGGACGCTGTCGACGAAGCTCTCACTGGCCTAAAAAGTGCCCTGGCGGTCAAAATATTCGGCCCGGATCTAGACGTTCTCGAGAAAAAAGCCGTTGAGATCAAGAATGTTTTGGACAAAACCACGGGCTTTACAGATCTCACGGTGGTCCGCGAACTCGGCCAGCCCAGCCTGCTTATCGAGGCCGATCGCGGCAAAATTGCGCGCTATGGCATCAACGTTGCCGACGTGGAAGCCGTCGTGCAAGCCGCGATCGGTGGCCAGGCTGCCACGCAGGTCATTCAGGGAGAAAAACTTTTTGATCTGGTCGTGCGTATGGATCCGAAGTTTCGCTCCGAAGCGCGTGAAATCGGTAATCTCCTCGTTCCCGCTCCTGCCGGCCAGCAGATTCCGCTCTCCGAACTCGCCAGCATCAAGGAAAGCACAGGCGCCTCTTTCATCTATCGCGAAAACAACTCCCGGTACATCGGTGTTCAATATTCTATTGAGGGACGCAACCTCGAAGGCGCGGTTCGGGCCGGTCAACAAGCCATCGCCCAAAGCGTGAAGCTCCCCGAGGGCTACCGCCTCGACTGGGGCGGCGAATACAGCGAACTTCTGGAAGCCAAGGCCCAACTTTCCGTCATCGGCCCACTCGCCGTTTTCCTGGTTTTTCTGATCCTTTTTGCGCTCTATGGAAATTTCAAGTTTCCGGCAACGGTCGTCCTTAGCGTGGTTATGACCGAACCGGTTGGCGCACTGCTGGCACTCAAGCTCACTCACACTCCATTCAGCGTCTCTTCCCTTCTCGGATTGATCGTTCTCATGGGCGTCTCCGCGGAAACTGCGATCATCGACGTCTCCTACATCAATAAATTGCGCCTCGAGGGCATGGATATCGCTCTTGCAACCTACGAGGGCTCCCTCGTTCGACTTCGACCCATCATGATGACCGCACTGGTCGCCTGTCTGGGCCTTCTCCCTGCGGCTCTCTCCACCGGTGTTGGATCGGATTCGCAGAAACCGTTTGCCATCGTGATCGTCGCGGGACTCATCTCCCGTCTCTTCCTTGGGCGTATCGTTAGTCCTGTCCTCTATCAAATGGTCGCGCGCGAAGGCGACGTTCTCCAGGTGTAGGACCCAAGCGCCGTACTTCCCGGCCACTAGTTATGGCGGGAGAAAGCTGAAACGCGGCCGCCACGCAAATCGTCGAAATTGTGTTAGCGCGTTGTACCTTACGCTCGTTCCGTCCACGGGCCCGCTGTCACTTCCGTTTGTCATTGTGCCCATGGAACTTGCTGAGCGATGGAAATCGGGTGAGCAATGTTCATTGGCCACTTCGGAGTGGGCTTTGGGCTCAAGCGCATGGCCCCGCGCGTGTCCCTTGCTCTGTTGATCGCCGCAACCGTTTGGGCAGATATCCTGTGGACCGTTTTCCTGCTCCTCGGCTGGGAGCATGCGCGCGTTTCCGTTGGGGATACTCGCTGGACCCCGCTCGAACTTTACGATTATCCCTGGTCGCACAGCTTATTGTTCCTGGTGCTCTGGGCGACGGCGCTCGCTGCGGTCTATCGCGCGTTTCGCAGCGACACCGTTGGTGCCATCGCTGTCTGGATTGGCGTCGTCAGCCACTGGGTCCTGGATTGGATTACTCATCGGGCAGATATGCCGCTCTATCTGAACGGCCCGAAATATGGTTTGGGCCTTTGGAACTCGATCGTGGGCACGTTGATCGTTGAGGGTGCTCTCTTTGTTGCGGGCGTCTGGCTGTATGCCCGCTGTACCCGTTCGCGCGATCGCATCGGCCGTCTTGGCTTTTGGGCCTACGTCGCTGTCCTGGTGCTGTTGTATGTGGGCGACCGTTTCAGTGCCGCACCGGAGAGCATGAGAGAGAGCGCTACCACGGGCTTGGTCGCCATGGTTATTCTACTTGTGTGGCCGTGGTGGTTCGATGGGCACCGCGAGCCAGTCTCCCCTCGTAGTTAGCAAGCATTTCCAGTCCTGAACATAAGGCCAACTCTCTGCTATTATTCGCGATGACAGCCCTCAGTCTGGCGGCGATTGAGCGCCAACGTAAACGGAGCAATACATATGAATACAAGACGGACAGGAACAGGGTGGACGATGGGCGTGCTTGGCGCCTTGTCTGTGCTGGCACTCACCCTAGCCGCGCAACAGAGCAGCAATTCCTTGGTGGTCAACGGACAACAAGGCACCGCCAAAGTCGTCCAAGTCCAGGGACACAACTACGTGGACATTGAAGGCCTCGCCCGCCTGACGAATGGCTCGATCAGCTTCAAGGGCAGTCAAATTGTTCTTAGTCTTCCTAGCGTGGGGACACCTGCACCTGCTGCAGCGGCGCAGCCGGCGCCCGGTTTCTCGAAGGATTTCCTGACCGCCGGCGTGGAAGCCATGACGCGGGTTCGCGAGTGGCACGCGGCGCTGCGAACGGCCATCGAACGTGGAGTGCCGCTAGGCACCGGTTGGCTGGATGCTTACCAGGCGCAAGCCCAGGATTCCCTGCGCTTGGCCTCGGTGGCGATCAGCACGGATTTAGACAAGAACGCCTATCCGATCCTCATCAATGAGTTCAACAACATGAAGAATCTGAACGACAAGTATGTCGGCATGACCAAGTCCCTGAATTACATCGATCCCAATTCTCTGCAGTCCGATCC
>Ga0074045_10003005_pt1 | contig 15322 bp, 12 predicted proteins | sample BogForMeECP23OM2_FD_94442 | JGI IMG/M metagenome (GOLD analysis project Ga0074045, IMG submission 94442) | Bog forest soil microbial communities from Calvert Island, British Columbia, Canada - Bog Forest MetaG ECP23OM2 | ecosystem: Environmental > Terrestrial > Soil > Wetlands ...
ATGGAGCCGGCTGTCGGGGTTGAACCGACGACCCTCGGTTTACGATACCGATGCTCTACCACTGAGCTAAGCCGGCGTAAGAAGGGCAAGTCCACCATCGGCCCAAAAGCCTGTCAAGTGCCCCCGGCCGGCCGCAGGGGTGCGCGCCCCCGCTCCCCGGATTCCGCGTTAAGGCGCTTGCCCAAGCGCCGCGCAGCATCTTTAAAGCTCGGCCGTGCCGCTCCAATCCATTAGCCGCGAACCGCCGGCGCTCAATGAGTGACTCACTTGGCGCCGGCGTTGAGCCATTCGAGGCGGACGCGTGGGACGACCTTCTCAACCACATCGATGAGCGGCTGGTCATCCCCATAGTCGGTCCCGAGCTGCTCACGGTGGCCACCGACGCGGGCCCGCAGAACCTTTACGCCTGGCTCGCTCCGCGCCTCGCCGCCCGCCTCGGCGTACCGAGCGACGAGATTCCGGCTGAGCCGACTCTCAACGACGTCGTGGTCCGCTTTCTCTCGCGCCGGGGCCGGCGGGAGGACGCGTACACGCGCCTGCGCACGATCATGCGGGAGACCACGTTCGCCCCTCCGCGCGCCCTTCGCCAGCTCGCCGGGATCGCCGACTTTGACCTCTTCGTGACGACCACGTTCGATAGCCTGCTCGAGGACGCGCTGAACACGGTGCGGTTTGCCGGGCTGCGCAGCACAGACGCGGTGGTCTACGCTCCGAACAAGGTGGCCGATCTTCCGGCTGAGCGGGCCCTGCTCACGCGCCCCGTCGTCTATCACCTGCTCGGCCGCCTTTGCGCTTCGCCGACCTACGTCCTGTCCGACGAGGACACGCTGGAGTTCATGTGCGCCCTGCAGACCGACGCCTACTGTCCGGAAAGGCTCTTTGGCGAGCTGGAGAAGAGCCACCTGCTCGTCCTCGGCGGAGGCTTCCCCGACTGGCTCATGCGCATGTTCCTGCGCCTGACAAAGCGCCGTCGCCTTTCCGACCCCCGCGACGTCGGGGAGGTGCTGGCGGACCGCCATGTGTCGGGCGAGCCGGGGCTCGTCTTCTTCCTGCGGCACGTGAGCAGCCGCACCCAGGTCTTCTCGGAGGGCGCCGAGGCGTTCGTCGCGGAGCTCCACAGGCGCTGGCTCCTGCGCCGGGGCGCCACCGCCGTGCCCTGGGAAACCAGCTTTCCCGGGACGTCGGACCCCGTTCGGTTCCTGGCCCCGGAGAAGGTCATGCCGGATCGCGCCGTATTCATCAGCTACGCCCGCGAGGACCTGGCCGCCGTGAAGCGACTGAAGTCATCCCTGGACGCCGCTGGCATCGTCACATGGTTTGACCTGGACCGCCTCGGCTCTGGCGACGACTACGCCCGCAACATCCAGCGCAACATCGGCCGATGCTCGTACTTCGTCCCGATCGTGTCCGCCAACACCCAGCGCAGGGTCGAGGGTTACTTCCGGCGGGAGTGGTCGTGGGCCGTGGAGCGCACGCGAGGGATGGCCGAGGGCGCGACGTTCGTCCTACCGGTCTGCCTGGACGACACGCCGGAGGCTGGCGCGCTCGTGCCGGACAAGTTTCTCGGGAGCCACTGGGCGCGGCTGCCGGCCGGCGAGCCGACGCCGGAGTTCATCGCCCGCATGCGCGAGCTCCTCGGCCAGCCCGCCTGCGCCCCCTGATGAGCGCCGCACCGCAGTCGTCCCCCGTCGATCGCGACAGCCCCTGGCCCGGCCTTGCCCCTTTCACCGAGGAGCAGAGCGCCCTCTTCTTCGGGCGCGACGGCGAGGCCCACGAGCTCTTTCAGCGCGTGGAGCGCAAGCTCCTTACGATCCTCTTCGGGCAATCCGGGCTGGGAAAGTCCTCCCTTCTGCAGGCCGGCGTCTTTCCCCGCCTGCGCGCCGCGGGCTACTGCCCGGTGTATTTCCGGCTGGACCACAACGTGACCGCGGCGCCGCCCGCGGAGCAGCTGAAGGCGCTCGCGCGCCGAGCGACCGCAGAGGCGGGGGCGTGGACCCGCCCGGGCGTCTCCGCCGAGCGCGAGACGCTCTGGGAGCTCTTCCACCACCGCGACGACCGGCTGCGCGCCGCCGATGGTCGGTTCCTGACGCCCGTCCTCGTCCTCGACCAGTTCGAGGAGCTCTTCACGCTCGGGGCCGCGGCCGAAGACACGCGCGCCCGGGCCCGGGCCTTCCTGGCCGAGCTGGCCGATCTCGTGGAGAACCGCCCTCCCGCCGAGTTCGAGGCCCGACTGGAGGACGGAACCGCCGACGTCGAGGCCTTCGACTTCACGCGCGGCGACTACCGGGTCCTGCTCAGCCTGCGCGAGGACTATCTGCCGCACCTGGAGGGCCTGAGGGCCGCGATGCCCTCGCTCATGCAGAACCGCCAGAGACTCGCGCGCCTGGCCGGAGCCCAGGCCCTGGACGCCGTGTCGAAGCCGGCGCCCGGGCTGGTCACGGCCGATGTCGCCCGCGCCATCGTGGCCTTCGTCAGCGGGCGCGCCGACCTGGAGTCGGCGGAGGTCGAGCCCGCGCTGCTCAGCCTCGTCTGCAGGGAACTCAACTTCCGGCGCATCGCCGCGGGCGCGCCGGCGATCGAGGCCGGCCTGCTGGAGGGCTCGCGCGCGACGATCCTTGCCGAATTCTACGAGCGGGCGCTTTCCGACCAGCCGGCCGCCGTGCGCGCGTTCATCGAGGAGGAGCTGCTCACCGAGTCGGGCCATCGGGAGAATGTCGCCCTGGAGCGGGCGCAAAGGCGGCTCGCTGAGGCGGGCGCCGACCCGGCGGGGCTTGACGCGCTCGTCGACCGCCGGCTGCTCCGGATCGAGGAGCGGCTCGACGTGCGCCGGCTCGAGCTCACCCACGACGTGCTCTGCGGCGTGGTCCAGGCGAGCCGCGACGCCCGGCACGAGCGGGAGCGCGAGGCCGCCGCCGAGCGGCAGCTGCGGGGCGCGAGGCGCGCGCTCTGGCGCGCCCGCTGGGCGGCGGCGCTGCTCGTCGGGCTCCTCGTCGCGGTCTGGCTGGACCTCCACGGCATGTCCGAGCGGGCGCTGCGCAGGCAGGCCCAGGACCTGAACGCCGTGATTACCGGGGTCCGCGGCTACTACAGCACCAACGTCGTCGGCCGCGTCCTGGCCTCGCCGGGGTCGACCAAGGTCGTGCACAATTACGCGGAGATCCCCGGGGCCATCCCGATTCCAGCGACCCTGTCGCTGGAGCTGGGCCGGGTCGTCAGCGAGCACCAGGCCAATATCGCCTACCGATTTGTGTCCGACGTCCCGTTCAGGGGGCGGGCCCCGCACCAGCTCGATGAGTTCGAGGCCGGCGCGCTCAATTCGCTGCGGGAGGATCCGAAACAGGAACTGGTCCGCGTGACGAGGACGATGCTCAGCGACCAGGTGCGCCTGATCACTCCGGTCATCATGACCGCCGCCTGCGTGAAGTGCCACAACTCGCATCCGGACAGCCTGAAGCGCGACTGGAAGGTGGGAGACGTCCGGGGCATCCAGGAGGTCATCATCAACCAGCCGATCGCCAGGAACCTCCTGGGTTTCAGGTACCTGACCATCTACGGCATCTTCGCGGCGCTGTTCGGCTTCGGCCTGATTGCCGTGCAGCGCCACCAGGCCTCGCTGGACAAGGCGGCGGCGGGCCCGCGGGCAGCGGGAAGGCGGAGGCCGTGAGGCGCGCGCCGCCGCGCAGCCCGGGCGCACCGATTACTTGATCGCCTCGGGGCGCGGGCGGTCCTTGGCTGGTTTCGAATGCTGGACATCCCAAAGGAGGTGCGCGTCGGCGTGACCATCCGCTACAACGGATACCGCCACAGGGCCGTGGCGCTGCTCGACAAGCCGGGCGAGAGCAGCAGCGTGCGCATCTTCCCGGGCCAGCTCCCGAGGGGTTACCGGGAGGAGCATGACACGGACGAGATCGAGTTCATATTCCGCGATCACCGGGTCGTCCCCGACCCGTCGGGCGAGCACGGATGGATGGCGACCGACGAGATCGACCTGGACGCGTTCGCAGGATCCCAAGAGAAGGGCTGACCGGATCCCCCCCTGCCCCAGGCGGCGGCCGATCCCGCCCCGAAACGCACTGCACGTGATCCCCACCAAACGCCTCGACTACCGGCTCCCCGGCGAGCTGATCGCGCAGAGGCCCGCCGAGCGCCGCGACGGCTCGCGCCTCCTCGTCGTCGACCGCGCCACGCGCTCGATCTCGCACAGGATGTTCGCCGAGCTCCCGGGGTTCCTGCGGCCGGGCGACACCCTCATTCGAAACAACGCCTCGGTTCTGCCCGCGAGGCTGCGCGGCCGCCGGCCCACGGGCGGGAACGTCGAGTGCCTCCTCCTGAGCCGCGCCGGCGGCGCCCCGGGGGAAGGGGAAACCTGGCGGTGCCTCGTGCGGCCGGGGCGCAGGCTGCCCGTCGGGGCCACGTTCGAGGCCGCGCGCGGGGCGCTCGACGCCACGGTCACCGCCATCCTCGGCGACGGCTCGGCGATGGTGCGGCTGGTCGCCCGCGGCGGGGAATCGGTCACCGAGGCGGCGAACAGGACCGGGGACGTCCCCCTGCCCCCCTACATCGAGAGGACGGACGATTCGTGCCGCGAGCTGGACCGCGAGCGCTACCAGACTGTCTACGCGGACCCCGGGCGGCAGGTGGCCGTGGCCGCGCCGACCGCCGGGCTCCATTTCACGACCGCGATGATCGGGCAGATCCGCGCGCTGGGGGTCCGCACGGCGGACCTCACGCTTCACGTGGGCCTCGGCACGTTCAGGCCAATCTCGACCGACACGGTCGAGGCGCACCCCATCCACAGCGAGGCCTATGAGATCCCGGCCGACGCCCAGCCCGCCCTCTTCCCGCCGCCTGGCGGGCGGCGCATAGCCGTCGGGACGACGGCGGTGCGCTCGATCGAGGACTTCCTCGCGACGCACGGGGCGCCGCTTCACCGCGCCCATCTGGCGGAGACAGGCCTCTTCATCTATCCGCCGCGCGAGTTCAGGGGCGTCGACGCCCTCATTACGAACTTCCACCAGCCCCGCTCCACGCTCCTCTGCCTAGTCGCGGCTTTCCTTGCGCCCGGATCAACCGAGGGCATCGACTGGCTCATGGAGATCTATGCCGAGGCGATATCAATGCGTTATCGCTTCCTGAGCTACGGCGACGCCATGCTGGTCCTCTAAAACTGGCGTGACCGTTTGAATATTGGCCAAACCGGAATCATCTGTACGCGCCCACCCACACCCCCACCATGAAATCCCTGATCAGACTCCTCGCGATCGCCGCCGCCTCGGGGCTCGCGTCCGCCGCGTCCGCAGCCGTTGAAACCTACACGATCGACCCCGTCCACTCGGCGGTCGGGTTCAGCATACGCCATTTCGTGAGCCGGGTGCCCGGAAGGTTCACCCAATTCAGCGGCACGATCACCGTCGACCGCGACAACCTTGAGAACAGCTCGGTCGAGGCGTCGATCGACGCCGGCAGCCTCTACACGTTCAACGACCACCGCGACGCGGACGTCAAGTCGCCCAACTATCTCGACGCGGCGAAGTTCGCGACGATGACCTTCAAGAGCACGTCGTGGAAGAAGACCGGCGAAGGCACGTTCGACGTGACCGGGAACCTGACGATCAAGGGCGTGACCAAGGAGGTCGTGCTCAAGGTGACGCTGCTCGGATTCGGCCCCGGCATGAGGGGCGCGCAGCTGTCGGGCTGGGAGGCGGCGACGACGGTGTCGAGGACGGCCTTCGGCGTGAACGGCCCCCCGATGATCGGGAAGGCGCTGGGCGACGAGGTCGCCATCACGATATCGGTCGAGGCCGACCTGAAGCAGTGAGCCCGGACGAGCTCCAGGCTCTTCTCGACGAGGCAACATTCGATCACGTAAGCGGCGATTCGGAGGCCGCGATCAGGAAGCTCGGCCGGGCCAACCTGGAGCGGCCCGATTCCCTGGAGGCCTGGCACGCCGCGGCGGAGATCAACCTCAGCCTTCGCCGCCTCGACGACGCGCTCGCGGCGGCGGAGCGCGCTCACGGGCTGAACAAGTCCGATCCGCTGGTCATCACCACGCTGTCGCGGATATGGATGGAGCGCGGCGACAAGGCGCGCGCGGAACACTACGGGGCGCTCGCGCGGATGCAGGGATGGAAGGAGGAGCTCGGGGCCGACCCGCAGCCCGATGCAGGAGGGTTGCGTTGAGGCGGTTCACGGCCCGTTGACACGGCCGACGCCGCGCGGGTACTCTTCCGGGGTCCGCGAAAGAATGGAAAACCCCTCCTATATCCTGGAGTTCGAGAAGCCGCTGCGCGACCTCGCTCGCCAGCTCGACGAGCTCAGGCAGCAGTCGCTCGAGAGCAACGTGGACGTGGCCAAGGAGATCCGGTTGATCGAGAAGAAGATCGAGAGGACGCAGCGCGAGATCTACTCCAATCTGACGCCGTGGGAGAAGGTTCTCCTCGCCCGCCATCCCAAGCGCCCCTATGCGCTCGACTACGTCGCGCTCATCTGCCGGGGGTTCCAGGAGCTGCACGGCGACCGCCAGTTCAACGACGACAGGGCGCTCGTGGGCGGGACCGCCTTCATCGACGGCCAGGCGATCATGATCGTCGCGCAGCAGAAGGGGCGCGACCCAAGGGAGAGGATCGCCCGCAACTTCGGGATGCCGCAGCCCGAGGGCTACCGAAAGGCGCTGCGGCTCATGAGGATGGCGGAGAAGTTCGGCCTCCCGGTGCTTTCGTTCATCGACACGCCGGGAGCGTTCCCCGGGATCGGATCGGAGGAGCGCCATGTCTCGGAGGCGATCGCCGTCAACCTGCGCGAAATGGCGATGCTCAAGACCCCCACTATCTCGGTCGTGATCGGCGAGGGCGGCTCAGGTGGCGCTCTCGGCATCGGCGTCACCGACCGCGTGCTCATGTTCGAGAACAGCTACTACTCCGTGATCACCCCGGAGGGCTGCGCCGCGATACTCTGGAAGGACGGCTCGGCCGCGCCGAGGGCCGCGGCGGCCCTCAAGGTGGACGCGGACGACCTCGAGAAACTCGGGGCCGTCGACGAGGTGATCCCCGAGCCCCTCGGGGGCGCGCACAACGACCCGGCCCAGGCCGCCGCCGCCCTCAAGTACTCGATCCAGAAGCACCTCAACGACTTGCGCGCACTCGACACGCAAAGGCTGCTCGAGACGCGCTACGAGCGCTTCCGCCACATGGGAACGTACGAGGAGGCCGGCGTGATCCGGTCGAGCGCGCGCGTGTCCGCCGAGTCTAGCGCCTGACAGTCAGGAGCTCGATCTTCGCCGCCCGGGCCATCGAGGGATCGATCTCCACGAGGGCCGCCGACATCCGGACGTCGCCGGTCGCCACATCGAAACGCCTGGGCATCCCGTCGGTGAACCGGCCGATGACCGGGGCCGTCTCCCGACCGAGGACGCTCTCGTAGGGGCCCGTCATCCCCACGTCGCACATGAACGCGGTCCCCTTCGGGAGGACGCGCGCGTCGGCCGTGGGCACGTGCGTGTGGGTCCCGAGGACGGCGGTCACCCGGCCGTCAAGGTGCCAGCCGAGCGCCTGCTTCTCGGAGGTGGCCTCGGCGTGGATCTCCACCACGATCGCGTCGGCCTGGCCGCGCAGACGCTCGATCATCCGGTCCGCGCAGAGGAACGGGCAATCCGCCTTCGTGTTCATGAACTGGCGGCCGAGCACCGTGAAGACCGCCACCCTGAATCCCCGGGACGCCACGACCACGTGGTCCCACCCCGGGCAGGCCGCCGGGAGGTTCGCGGGCCTGCAGACGCGGTCGATCTGGGTTATCTCGGTCTCCCAGCCGCGCTGGTCCCAGACGTGGTCGCCGAGCGTGATCGCATCGACGCCGGAATCCAGGAGCGAGCGGGCGATCAGTCCGGTGATGCCGGCCCCGTGGGCCGCGTTCTCGCCGTTGGCGACCACGAAGTCGAGCCCGGCCTCGCGCTTCATCCGCGGCACCTGCTCCTCGACGATCGCGCGCCCCGGGCGCCCCACGATGTCGCCGATGAATAGGAGTTTCAGCACGGCAAAAACGGTGAGCGCATCGCGGCGGCCAGCCAAACTATTTCTCGGCGGAGCGCGTCCCCAGGGAATATGCGGGCGGGCCCGGTTGGCGCCGCGGCCCGGAACCGGGCCCGTCGGACCCCGGCGCGGACGACTCGCCGGTTTGTACGTACGGTGGCGAAAACAGTTTGCTACAGTCTTTCTAAGCCATCATGAGCAGCCGAGATGGATTCCTCTTCCAAGACGGGGCGGAATGTTGGCGTAGCGCTGTTTGTCGGCGTCGTCCTGGCTTCCCTCGGGTGGGCGGCGTACACCGGCCACATCTGGGAGGATTTCTACATCACCTACCGGGCCAGCAAGAACCTCGCGCTCGGCAACGGGCTCGTGTTCACGCCCGGCGAGAGGCTCCACACCTTCACGTCGCCCGTGCAGGCGCTGGTCCCGGCGCTGATCGCGTGGGTGACCGCGTGCCGGAGCGACGAATGGGTGATCTGGACCTACAGGGTCCTCGGCGCATGCGCGCTCGGCGGCTGCGCCGTGTTCCTCTGGAGGATCTTCGGGCGCGACCGGTTCCCGCTCGTCGCCGCGATGGCCTGCATCGGCTTGTTCGCCTTCGACGCGAAGACCCTCGATTTCACGGCGAGCGGGATGGAGACGCCCTTCCTGCTCTTCTTCATGGCCTGGCAGGCCTACCTGGTCTTCACGGAAGGCAGCATCTGGCTCCTTGGGGCGGCCTGGGCCGGCATGATGTGGAGCCGGCCCGACGCGGCGGTCCAGATCGCGGCGTTCTACGGGGCCCTCCTCGTCTTCGCGCCCAAGGGGCACTCCATCCGGGCGCTCGTGCTGCGAGCCGTCCGGGCCGGGGCTGTCGCCGCCGTCCTTTACCTGCCGTGGCTGATCTGGGCCACCTGGTACTATGGCTCGCCGATTCCGCACACCGTCCTGGCGAAGGGGCTGGACTCGCCGGTCGGATTCGGCGCGGTCCTTCGGGCCATCGAGGAGGCGCCGATGAAGGTCGTGACGTTCGGCGTGTTCCAGCGCGTCATCTTCGCTCCCACCTACGTGGGGGTGGGGCCCATGGAGGACTGGGGGCTCACCATGCATTCCGTGTGGCGGCTCCTGGGGCTGCCGGTCTGGTGCTACTGGATCAACCCCTGGGGCTCCCCTTGGGCGCGCACGGTCTCCCTCTGGCTCTTCCTCGGGTCCATCTACTATGTGTGCGCCCCCACCGCATACTGGTATCTTCCGCCATACGCGCTGGTCGCGATGATGGGATGGGGATTCATCGTCTCAGACCTGACGGACCGCCTTGGGGTCGACGGGGACCTGGCCCGGAGGCCGAGCGCCGGCACCCTCCGGCTGATCGTCCCGTGCCTCGTGCTCGGCGCGGTCGCCTTTCAAATGGGGGTCTCGGTGCTCATGGCGAACACCATGCGCCAGCAGCAGACGATCATCGAGGAGGGCAATCGCCGCCCGATCGGCCTCTGGCTGCGCAAGACCGCCGCGCCGGGAGACACGGTCTTCCTCGAGTGCCTGGGCTACATCGGCTACTTCTCGAATCTCAAGATGTACGATTTCCCGGGCCTGGCGTCCGAGGAGGTGGTCGCCGCCCGCAGGAAGCTCCACACCGACGGATACGGCGCCATCATCCGCGAAGTCAAGCCGACCTGGCTGGTGCTCAGGCCCGTCGAGACGAAGGAGGTCAATTATGAGGCTCCCGGGCTGCTTTCCGACGACGGCAGCGGCGAGTACAGGCTGGCCCGGGTCTACGACCAGTCGGCCCGGGTGGCTGCCCTCAAGGGGATCTACGGCCGGTCCTTCATAGCATGGGATCAGACTTTCTACGTCTACCATCGTTCTCGCTGAGAGCCGGTCGCGACGGGGGCACCCATCCTTCACGAATCAAATCCGGCCTGGCGGCGTCCTTCGCGGCCGCCGCGGCCCTGACGGCCCTCCTGCTGGTTCCGCGGAGCACGTTCCTGACCTCGTATGACTGCGAGCAGATGCACTTCTTCTACAAGGAGTTCTTCCGCAGGGCCGTGCTCTCCGGACAGTGGCCCTTCTGGAACCCGTACACGGCGCTGGGCCGTCCGTTCCTGGCCGACATCGAGACCGCCTGCCTCTATCCGCCCAACTGGGTGGTCCTGGCGCTTGGACCGACCGTTGGCATCGCAGCCATTGTCGGGCTGCATGTCTGGCTCGCGCTCGCCGGCACTTTGCGCCTGATGCGGCTGCTCGGGGTGGGCGGCCTGGAGGCATGGACGGCGGCCGCGACGTTCACCCTGGGTTACTCCTGCCTTGGGCGGCTCCACGTGGGCCAGATCCAGTACTTCTGCGCCCTCGCGTGGCTTCCGCTCCTTCTTTGCCTCGCGGGCGAGGCGCAGGACCTCGGCGGGGCCCGGCCGCTCGTGCGCCTCGCGCTCGCGTGCGCCCTGGCCTTCCTCGCCGGGAGCCCGCCGGCGGCCTGGGTATGCGCACTGGCGATCGCGGTGTTCACGGCCGGGCGCGCCGCCTCCATCCGGGCCGCTGCCTCGGATCTGGCGCGCCTGTCGACGGCCGCGCTGCTCGCGGCGGGGCTCGCGGCCGCACAGCTCCTTCCCTTCCTCGAGTTGGTCCGCCAGGGGAACCGCCCCCTGGACTCGGTCGAGTTCGCGACCCTGTACGGGGAGTCCGCCGGGTCATGGATCTCGCTCCTTGTCCCGGCCTGGGGATCCTTCGCTCCCGGCCCCGAGCTGAACCTGTACATCGGCGTCCCCTTCGCGCTGGCGGGCGCCTGCGGCCTCATCGCCCTGCGGGGGAGCCGCAACGGGAGGGCATTCCTCGCCGTCGCCGTCGTCTTTGCCCTCCTCTCCTGCGGGGCGCGCACTCCCGTCCTCGGCTGGCTCGCCGCATGCGTCCCCCCCGTTCGAGCGCTGCGGTTCCCGGGACGCTACGGGGCTGCCCTCTGCATGGCGCTCATCGCCGGCGCCGGCCTGATTCTCCACCGGCTTCGGACAGGCCGGCGCTCCGCGGCGGGGGGCTTCCTTGCCGACGGCCTGTGCGTCCTGCAGCTGGGACTCCTCGGCGCCGGGGCGGCCTACCTGGCGTCGCAGCCGACCCATCGCACGCCCTATTGGGACGCTGATCTCAGGAGCGACCTGGCCGCGGGCGGGCTTCTTGCGGCCGACAGGCCTCCCCCGCGCGTGGCGATCGCGGAGTCGCGGGTCCGGCCGAACTCCGGAATGGCCCAGGGCTACTCGACGATCGGGGGTTTCTCGAACCCGATGCTCAAGCGGGTGTGGGACTATGAGCACGCGGCCGCCGGGGTGGCGCCCTCCGGGCGCTACCTGAACTGGATCTCGCCCGAGATCTACGGCAAGGGCGCCTTCCCGTTCGCCACGATGGGGATCGTTGCCGGGTGGGATCCGCGCCTCCAACGCACGGTCATCCGCGCGGACCCCGACCCCCGGGCTTGGCTCGCCTACTCGGCGCTCCTGGCCGCAGGCGGGGAAGACGCCCTGCGCCTCGCGGCCTCGGGCCCGGACCTGCATCCCCGGCCGATCGTGGAGTCGGCGCCCGCGGCGGCGGGCCTGGGCCCAAAGCCGGCGGATCCGGGAAACGTGCGGATCGAGAGCTTCCGCCTCGACCGAATCGAGCTCAGGATCAGCAGCCGCGCCCCGGCGCTCCTGGTGCTGGCCGAGGCGTGGTATCCCGGATGGAAGGCGCGCGTCAACGGCGACGCGGCGCCGGTCTGGCCGGTCAACTACTGGATGCGCGGCCTGCGGGTCCCCTCCGGCGAGAGCGACGTGGTCCTGGAGTTCGCACCAAGCGGTTGGGCGTACGGATGCGCCGCGAGCGCGGCCTGCGCCGCGTTGAGCGCCCTGCTGTGGCGCCGGGGCCGCCCTTCGAAGGGCTAGCCCGCCCCGGCCGGTCGCGCCCGGCGCCCGGGGACACGGGCGCCGGACGCCGCGTTCACGGGGCTTGCCTCACCGCGGCCGAGTGTCCTTAAATGGCGGGCTTTTTCAATCGCATCCCGCCATGAAAACCCGAGCAAGCCAAGCCGCACCCGCCCAGGCCGAGACCGGCCACGAGATGAAGGGCTCCGACGCCGTCGTCGAGTGCCTCATCCGCGAGGGCGTCGAGGTGGTCTTCGCCTACCCCGGCGGAGCCTCGCAGGAGCTGCACCAGTCGCTCGCGCGCACCGACAAGATCCGGGTCATCCTTCCGCGCCACGAGCAGGGCGGCTCGTTCGCGGCCGAGGGCTACGCCCGCGCGACGGGGAAGGTCGGGGTCTGCATGGCGACCAGCGGGCCCGGCGCGACGAATCTGGTCTCGGCGATCGCGGACGCGTACATGGACTCGGTGCCGCTCGTCGCGATAACGGGCCAGGTCATGTCGAGGTTCATCGGCAAGATGGCGTTCCAGGAGACCGACTTCTTCGGGATGACGCTGCCCGTGGTGAAGCACTCGTACCTCGTGATGAACGTGAACGAGCTGCCGCGGATCATGAAGGAGGCGTTCTGCCTCGCCCGCAGCGGCAGGCCGGGCCCGATCGTCGTCGACATCCCGAAGGACGTCCAGCAGGCGAGGTTCAAGCCGGTGTTCCCCTCCTCGGTCGAGTTCCGCAACCCCTACGTCTCCGGCCTCGAGCGCGCCGACGACGAGGCGCTGAGGAGGATCATCGCGCTGGTGGCCGAGGCCAAGAGGCCCGTGATCTACGCGGGCGGCGGGATCGTCTCGGCAAACGCCCACGAGGAGCTCCGGGCCTTCGCGGAGAAGACCCACGTCGCCGTCGCGACGACCCTCATGGGCCTCGGCATATTCCCGGAGACGAACCCGCTCTCGATGCAGTGGTTCGGGATGCACGGCGCCGCCTACGGAAACTGGGCCGTCGACGAGTCCGACCTGCTGCTGGTCTTCGGCGCGCGCTTCGACGACCGCATCACCGGCGACACCCACAAGTTCGCCGCGCACGCGACCATCGTCCACGTCGACATCGACGCGTCGGAGCACAACAAGAACAAGCGCGTCAACCTCTCTGTCGTGAGCGACGTCAAGTACGCCCTCGGGCGCCTGAACGAGCTGCTCGGCGAGGCGGGGTTCGCGCCGCCCGACACTTCGGCGTGGCACGCGCAGATCGCGAAGTGGAAGAAGGAGCACCCCTTCGGCTTCGAGCCGAGCCGGCACATCCAGCCCCAGGAGGCCGTGCAGGCCCTCTACGAGCTCACCAAGGGCGACGCGATCATCACCACCGGCGTCGGCCAGCACCAGATGTGGGCGGCGCAGTTCTACCGCTTCAACGAGCCGCGACGCTACATAAGCTCGCTCGGCCTGGGCGCGATGGGCTTCGGTTACCCCGCCGCCCTTGGCGCGAAGGTCGCGAGGCCAGACAAGCAGGTCGTCGACATCGACGGCGACGGCTCGTTCGCGATGAACATCCAGGAGCTCGCCACCGCGCACATCGAGAAGATCGCCGCGAAGGCGATGATACTTAACAACCAGCACCTCGGCATGGTCGTCCAGTGGGAGGACCGCTTCTACGGCAGCGTCCGCGGCAACACGATCCTCGGCGACGAGACCAACGTCGGCAGCCCCGACAACCCCGACGCCCTTTACCCCGACTTCGTCAAGATCGCCGAGGGATTCGGCGTCAGCGGCCGCCGCGTGATCAAGAAGGCCGAGCTCAGGGGCGCGATCCAGGAGATGCTCGACTGCGACGGCCCGTTTGTCCTCGATGTGATCGTGCCGTACACTGAGCACGTCCTGCCGATGATCCCGGCCGGCAGGACCGTGAAGGAGATGCTCCTGAAGTAGGCCGGGGCCCGTTTGCCGGGCCTAGGGCTGGCGCGCGGGCTGCGCGGCGGCCGGCCTTGACGGCGCGGCTGCCGGCTTCGCCGGAGGGGCGGTCGGCTTCGCCGGCGCGGCTGCCGGCATTGCCGGCGGCGCCGAGGGCGCGCCGGGGACCGCCCCGTTGAGGTAGCCCCAGAGATCGACGTCCACGATCCTGCCCAGCTCCTGGATCCTCCCGCGGGAGGCTTCCTGCGAGAAGTGCCTGTCCGTGTCGCGGCCGAAGAAGTCCGGGCCAACGTAGAAATTCCCCACGGGCTTCTTATCGCTGATGAACTCGAAGTAGACCCGCCCCACGGGCGGCCCGTACCACGGGATGCCCCACCTGCTCGGCAGCGAGTTCACGAAGGCGACGAGCGCGTCGATCCTCTCCTTCTGCTTCATGTTTCGGCGCGGAAGCATCGGGTAGCCGGCCATCGTCGTAATGATGACGAGGTCCGCGGGCCTCTGCTCGGGCAGCTTCACGTGCGGCCCGCATCCGGAGAGGAGCGCGCAGAGGACTAGCGCGAGGCGGCAGCCCCTTCTTCCCCCCAGCGGCCCGGGCCGGCCGGCGACGCAGGCCGGCGCGCAGCCCTTTCGCGCGGCAGGCGCGGGCTTTGGCTCTTGCGGAGGGTTCTGCATGGTTCTCAACCGGCCGCGCCGGATCCGCGGCGATATCTGCGGAGGCAGCCGGCGAGATAAGTCCTTATTATGCCGACTAAACGATTGTCAGGCATACGGATGACATAGGGACCGAAGTGTAGGGGCTCTTTGGAATCGTGGGCAATCACCTTTTCGGCGCGCCCGGCCCGAGAGTGTGTAACCGTTTTGTGAACTTCGCCGTGGCGGGGCCGGCCCCCCTGAAAGAAAGGAGGCCCGGCCCCTCTGTACGAGGAACCGGGCCGAAACCTGGCAACGACCTACTCTCGCGGGACCTAACGTCCAACTACCATCGGCTGCTCGGGGCTTAACGGCCGTGTTCGGGATGGGAACGGGTGGGCCCCCGGCATATGGTCACCAGGAAGTGAATCTCCCCCGAGGGGGAGAAATTGAAGGAAAAGTCCAGGGCAGCAGGCGGCAAGGAGGCAAAATAAACGCCTTAGAACGGCCAGGCTGCATAAACCAAGCAAGGTCATTAGTACCAGTAAACTGAACGCGTTACCGCGCTTACATTTCTGGCCTATCAACCGGGTGGTCTACCCGGACCTTGCACCGTATTGCTACGGATTGTGATCTTATCTTGGGATGGGCTTGGCGCTTAGATGCTTTCAGCGCTTATCCCTTCCGAACATAGCTACCCGGCGCTGCCGCTGACGCGACAACCGGAACACCAGAGGTTCGTCATTCTCGGTCCTCTCGTACTAGAGAATGAACCCCTCAAATCACAGACGCCCACAGCGGATAGAGGACCGAACTGTCTCACGACGTTCTGAACCCAGCTCGCGTACCACTTTAATCGGCGAACAGCCGAACCCTTGGGACCTTCTCCAGCCCCAGGATGTGATGAGCCG
>Ga0074045_10003006_pt1 | contig 15313 bp, 9 predicted proteins | sample BogForMeECP23OM2_FD_94442 | JGI IMG/M metagenome (GOLD analysis project Ga0074045, IMG submission 94442) | Bog forest soil microbial communities from Calvert Island, British Columbia, Canada - Bog Forest MetaG ECP23OM2 | ecosystem: Environmental > Terrestrial > Soil > Wetlands ...
CAATGGTTTGTAGCCTCTCCGCCCAACCATTGCCTCAAAGGTAAGTTCGCGATTTCCAAGGATTGTTCTTTTCGCCAATCCTTCAATCGCCACCGAAGCACAAGAAAAGCCCCGGAGCGATTCCGGGGCCATAGCTTGCGTCGCAGATCTAGTGACGGGCTAGGATAGTGGGCGCGCCCTGCGTGTAGTGCAGGACTGCGTTGGGGAGCACGCCGAGCCAGAGGGTTGCAATCAGGCTGATGGCAATCGCCATGCCCATTCCGAAGCCAAGCGCCCAGCCGGCCGCCGCACTCCATGCAAATCCCGCGCCCACTCCGTAGGTATAAGGGGTGGGTACCCAAATCGTGGGACCGATGTATGGCGCGTAGTAATAGCCCGTTCCGTACACTACAACGTTGTCTGTCGACACCACGGTGCCGTAGTAGCCGGGCGTATAGCCGACATAAACCACGTTCGGCGTGTATCCGTAGACCTGCACGTAGGTCACGTAATGCAGTGGCGAGCTAGGCGGGATGGTGTAGACGACGGGCGGGACCAAGGTCGCCACGACCCAGGGGCCAGTAGCGTTTGCCGACATGAACCAGACGCCGTTCTCGACCGCATAGTAAGTGTTGCCAGGAACGTTGATGACCGGGGTGGAGGTGTTGACCGCGTAGGTCAGCATCGTGCCCTGAATGGGCTGGAAGTCGGGTGGCCCGGAATAGGTGACGGTGAGCTTGGCGGCACTGCGCTTAATAGTCGCCGTCTGCGGAATCGAGTTGGCTATGACGGCCTCTTTCGCCTGCGGCGTGCCGGGAACAGAAACCAGGACGCTTGCCTTCGAACTGTAGGGTGGAATCTTGGCAAAGTCCGGCGGCAAGCTGGTACCGGGAACGTACGTCCACGAACCATTCTGCAGAGAGCTCGACTGGAACCACCGTCCCGCGATCAGGACGTAGTAGCTCTGGTTGGCGGTATCCAGGAGGATGTCGGTGCCGGTGTTGGATACGTACTGGAGGCTTGTCCCCGGAATGGCCGCGAGCTGTGGTTCTCCCGTTGTGACCAACAGCTCAGACGGCGCGGTGCTGACATAGACCGTCGGCACCACACCGTCTTCTTGTGCGTCTTTCAGGGACTCCTGCGGGTTGCCGAGTGGCTGGTTCGAATTGCTGGATTCGGCTCCCTGTCGGATATTGTTAAGGTCTTTGGTGGGCTCGTGCTTGGCGGGAGACCATGGCCCTTCGATCGAGCGGGCTTCCATCCAGCCATCCATCAGGGCCAGGTAATACATCTTCTTCCCCGGATCGAACAGGATGAGCGCGCGGGTGTTGATGACCTTCTGCATGTTGTCGGCAGACGGCCGCAGCACGGGCGAGCCATCGATGAGGGCCAGCACCGCCGGGGTGATGCTGAAGATGATGACCGGCGGATTGTTTTGAAGCTGGTAGGTCTTCTGCTGTGCCGCATCGTTCGTCACTGCCAATTCTGCCTCCAGCAGATCCAGGGGGATCATCTGGTTCCAGGACATGTTCTGCACGAAGGCGTTGGTGTAGGCGTAACCGTTGTTCGCAATCGTCGGGAAGCTCTGTTTCGTGAGATTGAAGTCCAGGAGAGTAACGACGCGATTTACTTTGTCAACTTCAGTGCGGGCGGTGAACCAGATCACGCCGTAGTCGGTTTCTTGCTTGCCGGGGGCCTTGACTCGAACTGCAGCGCGAGCGCTGAGCTGGTTGCCCTGCCAACTCTCAACCTGTGGCTGGTAGATCGAGATAGTCGCTCCCTGGTAGGTGACCACGCGTGGCCACGGATCGTCAGCAGGAGGTGCGGGCTTTGCCGCAGTTTGTGGTTTCGGCGACGGCAACGCGGACCTGCCGGATGTTTGCCCAATCACGAAGCTCGGGGATCCCAAGCTAATGCTGAAAACAAGCAGGTATACTCTGAAGCGTTCTAATATAGATCTCATACCGTGTTCTGCCCTTTCATTTCGAATGGTGAACCATGACGCCTCCGTGGCGTTCTCCTCAACCGTAGCCTGCCGGGCAATGCTTACCGCCAATCTAAGGGTTCTTCGCGGCTGTCGCGGCCGGCAATCTTGCGCCTCGGGCAACTGTCGAGCTTCCATCCAACGCGAGGTGCAGGTTGATGCGATTGGCACCCGTTTGCCCCAAGACCGCGATCCGCCCCGGCAAACCAAAGGACGAACACGGCCACGGCGAGAAAGGCGCCGACCAAGCGAGAATGACCGAGAAGGTCAGGACGTTCCAGATGTCCCGCACCAATCAGCCGCGCGCTCCTTGGCCCATCACTGAATCACTGCTCTGGCTGTGGATACCCGCCAGGAGGTGAAATCTGGTCTCCCGTACGCGCGCCCGGGCGGGCGGTGCTCGCGTTCGGTGACCCAACATCTCCATCGTGTGAAAATTGGGCCCGGGCTCAGTCGCCGCCGTTTGCCGCATTCGTTATCTCGGCCATCACCTGATTGAGGTTGAAGCTGGCAGGCTTCTGCCGCGGCGGAAATTCCTTGAAGCTGGTCAGCCACTGCGAGACATAGCCAGCTGCGGGAATAATCAAATAGGCCCGGTCGAGCCGCCAATGGGAGTAGTCGATGCCCTCGTACTCGCCCCGCTCGAAGGGATCAGCATGCAGGTCGAACAGTTTAGGGACGCGCAACGGAATGAAAGGCGTCTCCCAAACAGCAAAGCCATGGGCAGGCTGCTCCAGGAACAACATCTTCCAGCGGTTGTAGCGCAGGGCGGAAAGCTCACCGTCGTCGGTCCAATATAGGAACTCCTTACGGGGTCCCTCCTGCGCCTCACCCTTGAAATAGGGCATGAAGTTGTAGCCATCGAGGTGGACCTTGTAGGTCATGGCGCCCGCCTGGTAGCCGGTCAGCAGCTTCTCCTTGACGTCGGGAACGCCCGCAGCAGCCATCAGCGTGGTGACCCAGTCCTCATGCGCGCAGATGTCGTTCACCACGGTGCCGGGCTTGACCACCCCCGGCCAGCGAATCACAAAGGGGATGCGATATCCACCCTCCCAGCTCGTGTTCTTCTCGCCCCGGAACGGAGTGGTACCACCGTCAGGCCAGCTCATCGCCTCGGCACCGTTGTCAGTGGTAAAGATGACGATGGTGTTTTCAGCAATGCCCAAGTCATCGAGCTTCTTCAGGAGCACGCCAATGTTGTCGTCGAGCTGGGTCATGCCGGCGCCGTAGAGGCCCTTCTCATTGACCATGGCCATGTATTTCGGCGGCAGGTGCGTCCAGATATGCATGCGGGTGGTGTTGTGCCAGATGAAGAATGGTCTGCCCGCCTTGACGGAACGATCAATGTCTTCCAGCGTTGTGGCAAGGAATTCGTCGTCAACGGTCTCCATCCTTTTCTTAGTGAGCGGGCCGGTGTCCTCGCAGGTCTGCTTGCCCCAGGGGCCGAAGCGCGGATCGGAGGGAGCGGGATTGTCCGTCGCCGTGGCTTTGCACTTGAAGACGCCACGCGGCCCGAACATTGCCGTGAAGCTGGGGCTCTTGGGATAGTCGATGTTTTCCGGCTCTTCTTCGGCGTTCAGGTGGTAGAAGTTGCCGAAGAACTCATCGAACCCATGCACCGTGGGCAGGAACTCGTTGCGATCGCCCAGATGGTTCTTGCCATTCTGAAAGGTCATGTAGCCGAGCGGCTTGAGCAGTTCGGCGAGCGTGGGGTCTTGTTTCTGCAGGCCGATAGGCGAACCGGGCAGGCCGACCTTGGTCAGGCCGGTGCGAATGGGACTCTGTCCGGTGATAAACGCCGCGCGCCCGGCGGTGCAGCTCTGCTGTGCGTAGTAGTCGGTGAAGAGTGCGCCTTCGTGAGCCAGCCGGTCGATATTGGGCGTCTGGTAATGCATCATGCCCTGGTTGTAGGCGCTCACATTCCAGTAGCCGATATCGTCCCCGAAGATGACGAGGATGTTTGGTTTCTTCGCGCTCGCTGCTTGCGCATGCGCTGTTGCACTGCTGCCCGCAAGAAAGCTTGAGACAGCTAGCGCTCCCAGCGCTGCTTTTCGTACGCACGCACCTAGATCCATAGTTTTCCCCTTTCAAGTATCTCTACTTCGCTCCCGCGGTGGAGGTTACCCTTCCGTTTAATCCAGTTCACTGCGATGGCGGCGGTTAGGGACTGTCAGTTGTTACAGGGCGCCTCCGCGTTCCCTACCCCGGAAAGTCGAAAAGTTCTTCGGTGGTCCGGCACGCTCGATGCGCTGCACCATCTCCTGCTCGGCCCAACCAGGAACTTGTGGCGGCGCATAAATATGCAGGAACGAGTCCATCTAGTGCCTCGGGAGGCTTCCCTATGGTACCCCAAAGACGATGGCCAAATGACCTTTTCCCTGGCGCGTCCATGTCTTCCGTAGGTGATCCAGGTTGGGACATGCGGGTCGGTACCAACAAGTCGGGTTGTGGGAGTGTCGAATCGACGCACGCTGCCCGGTCCTCAAGTTCCACAAGCTACCGCAGCGTGCTGGATGGGTCGCCGCGCAACGAATGCGTACACCAGTTCGAAGTGAAGTTCGTAGAGATCGCCAAGCGTGCCGGATTCCTTTGGGCAGCCTCCACCAGCAGACGTTCATCCGCCTGCGCCCCGAGCCGCGTCGATGCCGGTACTCTGACGCCCATCATCCCCCTAAATTTATAAACTGGCAGGGTAAGAAAAGGTTACGGGACGGAAAGAAGATCATCACCCGCTCGTGTGAGGCAGACACTACATCCTCCCCCGGGGGGTTATCTGAATGCCGTGCCCGCGTCGGATTTTGGCCAAGATCAGTGCTGGCATGGTCAGATAGCGGTAAACGCTTAGCGTGGAAAGCGGCTTCAGCATAGCGTGCGCCGCTCAGTAAGGCTATCGGATGCTCGGTGTGGAGCATGACCTTGGCACGCTAGCCAACGCTCAAACCGGGAACGGATAGTCGCATCGGAAGCGGACGGCTGCTTAGGCAAAACTCCAACAAAAACAGACGCCGTCCTGACAATTTTGCTAGTGGCGGTGAGGAGGGTGTTGCAGCTACGTTCGGTTCATCGTCAAACGTGTGTTCGGTCTCGTCGACCTGGGGTCGCTAACAGGGATCTCTTCATTGTCGGGTTGACGGATCAGTACGTCGCGATTCGGCCGCCGCGCAGCGGCCCAGCAAAATCACTTACAAGGAGGGAGGGCAGTATGGATTTGGGTGCAGGTATGCGAAAGCTGGCGCTGGGAGCGCTTGCGGTGTCGAGTTTCCTGATCGGCAGCGGCAGGATTCCCTCAGCAGCACAAACCTCAACTGGCGGTGCGAAGCCGCCCAACATTCTGGTCATCATGGGCGACGATGTGGGCTGGTTTAACATCGGCGCCTACCATCGTGGCATGATGGCGGGCAAGACGCCGAACCTCGACAAGCTGGCTGCACAAGGCATGATGTTCACCGATTACTACGCCGAGGCGAGCTGCACGGCGGGGCGCGCCAACTTCATCACTGGCGAAATTCCCCTTCGCACCGGACTGACCACCGTAGGTCAGGCCGGAGCTGACGTGGGCATGCCCGATCAGGCCGCGACCATTGCGTCCGCCCTGAAAGTTCTCGGCTACGAAACTGGCCAGTTTGGCAAGAACCACCTCGGCGATCTCAACAAATACCTGCCGTGCTTGCACGGCTTCGATGAATTCTTCGGCTACCTCTATCACCTCGACGCCATGTCGGATCCCTACTGGTTCGACTACCCGCAGGACTGGATCGATAAAACGGGGCCGCGCAATCTAACGCATTGCTGGGCGACCGACACCGCCGACAGCACCGTGCAGCCCAGATGGGGGCCGATCGGTAAGCAGAAGATTGTGGATGAGGGCCCCCTGGCGCCGTTCCCCAACATGACGGACATGCAGACCTGGCAAAAGGGCCGCCCGGCCAAGTACGACATGGAGACCTTTGACGAGGTGCTAGTCAAGAGCACCACCGGCTTCATGGACAAGGCCAAGAAAGACGGCAAGCCCTTCTTCATCTGGCACAACACCACCCGCATGCACGTCTTTACCTACATCCCGCCGAAGTATCGGGCGATGATGAACCCCACCAACGGCTACGGTCTTGAAGAAGCCGGCATGGCCCAGTTGGACGATTGCGTCGGCGAGCTCCTGAAGCACCTGGAAGATATCGGTGAGGCCGACAACACCATCGTCATTTTCACCACCGACAATGGCGCCGAGGTGTACACGTGGCCTGATGGCGGCATGACTCCGTTCAAAGGCGGCAAGGGCACCTCCTACGACGGTGGCTTCCGCGTTCCTGCAATTATCCGCTGGCCGGGACACGTCAAGCCGGGTTCGGTGGAGAACGGTATCTTCTCCGGCCTCGACTGGTTCCCCACGCTGGTGGCTGCTGCCGGCAATCCCGACATCACCAATCAGTTGCTTAAGGGAGTGAAACTTGGCGACCGGACCTACAAAAACCACCTGGACGGCTACAACCAGATGGACCTGTTGACGGGCAAGGGGTCCTCCGCACGTCACGAACTCTTCTACTTCAGCGGACCCCAGCTCGGTGCGCTTCGCATCGACGACTTCAAATTCGTGTTCATTCAACAGCCGTACGGCTGGCCGGGCGAGAAGCTCACCACGGACATGCCGACGATCGAAAATCTCCGGCAAGATCCCTTCGAGCGCCTGCCGTCGATCCGCGGTGAGACCTTCAACACTGGCTCCCCGGCTTACGTGAATGACTTCATGGCGCGCGAGTTCTGGCGCTTCGTGCTGGTCCAACAGGAGGTAGGTAAACTGGCAAGTACGGCCATCGATTATCCTCCGATGCAGGACCCGGCAAGCTTTAACCTCTCGGCCTTGAAAGCTAAAATCGATGCGGCGATCAGAAATCACGCAGGCCAATAGTCAAACAACTAACACGGCAGGCGGCTCCTCAAGGGCCGCCACCACTCCCGCAAGAGTCAATTGTTCATCCATCTCGGAGAAAAGAAGATGTTGAGTACGAGAGAGAGAGAGAAAAAAAACTGAGTGATGGGAGAAGGACCGGAGGGAATTGTTGCGTAGGTAGGAACAAAAAAGAAGAAACTTCTTGAGCCGTTGAGAAGAGTGGGTGGTGTACACCGTCTCGATCGACTGCTCGCATATGTCCAGCATCTCGGAGGGAACCCTTCGGCTGAAGTAGTGGTGGTCGAGGGTGCGCCCATTAGAAGAAAATGGGTACAAACGCTGCCCGCAGCCCCATTGCCCCTGAGTTAGAAATAGTCTGTGTGTAGGATCTTAAGCTGGTCGAGAAGCTCGTTTAAGTCGGTTTTGGCCCCAGCGCAGCTCACAACCTGCCAGTAGTCCTGTCCACTGATGTGAAGGTATACCACTGCAACAACGACACCTTTCTTTTCCCCAAGCACGTCCGCGACGACCTTAATATCCGTGTAACTGAGCGACGGAAGGCCATACGACGTGTTGGTGGCGATCAGGTTTTTCACGTCGTCGATCGTCTTGCCCGACGGAAGGGTGTATCTACTCCACTCCCACCAGAGTCCCATTGCTATCTCCCTTCCATTTGTGCTCCGGTGGCAAACGAGTATACACCAGGTTGCCTCGTGTCGATCCTTTCGGTCGCCGGGTGCCCCACCACTCATGCGCGCTTTCGTGGATGAGTGGGAGAACTCGTCAAATCATACTCACCTCGAGCGGCAGTGCGAAAGACGACGCCTGACGAAACCAGTTTAGAAATTACGCCGGAATCACCATCACTCGCCCCTCCAGCAACAATAGGGTTGAGGGCGGCCCCGGCTTTTCTTTTGGGCTGGGAAATCTTGTACACCACCCTCCTGGTTCGCGCTCCCGCCCCCTACCGTTGTGCGATAGATGTTATTTTGGGAATCCACTAGTGGAACACGGTTTGGATCGGGGATGAAGGGTTGCTTCAGAGTCTTGACATAGAAGAATCGTAAGGCAGAAACGAATACGTTGTAGGTCGACCATGCCAGCCTTCTCTGCTTAATCAGGAACAACTGGAACTGACGAATGTCGTCGGCCCCGAGTTGATCGGGAGAACGATGAAAGTGTTGGGCGAATTCAGCTACACACCGAAGGTAGGAACCGAATTCGCGATCTGGAGTACTTCCCGACAGCCGACATCTGCCAACTTTGCGACTTTTTCGCGGGCCTATGGGTTTGTTTTCGGCGAAGGTGGCCGACGAGGGTCGGCCGGAGCCGATCGGCGAGTCCGCCTCCCCGAAGATTGTCCAGAAGTCAGGTTGTGGGAGCTTGGTGCCGTCAAATGCCGAGCCAGTCCAAGGTTCCTACAAGCTCGTTTCCGGCCAACCTCCGGTTGGCCGACCACTCGTTCAGAATCGCCGTTGACGATGTATCAGGAACGGAAACGATCTGTTAAATAGGACCATCACAGCGCCGCCACGCGCCGTTGCACCATCAGAAAGTACAGCGCCATCAGAATCAGCAGCGATCCGTTCACGCTAAGCACCACGGGTGCCGTAAACAGCGGGACGAGCCAGCCTGACAGCAGGTTGCCCATGGGCATACCCCCGCGGAACGCACAGTTGTATACGCTCATCACACGCCCGCGCATTTCGTTGGTCGTAATCAACTGCACCAGCGAAGTTACGGTAGCGAACACGGCCATCATGGAAGCCCCCACGATCACCAGCGTGGCGTAGCTCAGCAGCAACGATCTCGAAAGGGAAAACCCCGCGATCGCGGCGCCCAGGCAAACGAGCATGGTAACGGCAAACCGCCCTTTGTGGCGGATGTTACCCATGCCAGCAACCGCCAGCGAGCCGCAGATCGAACCCAGGCCCATAAGGGAAAGCAGATTTCCGTAAGTTTCCGGACCGCGATGAAAGATATCTTTGACGAACACCGGAATATACGTGCGCATGGGCATACTCAAAGCGGTCATGCAGAACGCCAGCACGATGAGCGCCTCCATAGAGTTCTGCTTGCGCACGAACTTGATGCCCTCTTTGAGGCTGGTAAACATCGACTCGGTGGTACTCTCTGGCAGGAAGCGGGTTGTGATTAGCAAAAGCGAAACGATGGGCGCAAGGAAAGAAAGCGCGTTCAACCCGAAGCACCACTTCTCCCCTAACTTCGCCAAAGCCATCCCGGCGAGCGCAGGACCAATCGTTACCGCCAGGTTGAACTGGATCGAATTCAGCGCGATGGCGTTCGGCATGTCCTCCCTGTCGACCAACGTGGGAATAAGCGCTTGGTACGCCGGCCCACCAAAGGCTTGGGCCAAACCGGAGGTGAATGAGAGGCAAAGGATGGGCCAAACGTGGGTTAATCGGTTCGCCACCAAAATCGTGAGCACTATCGCGCTCCCCATCTGCACGTACTGGGAGGCGAGCAGGACCTTGTGTCGTTCAATCCGGTCGGCCACCACCCCGCCAATCAGCGAGAAGAGGAAGATGGGAATGCCGCCGAGAAACTGGTCTAGCGCAAGCAAGAAAGCGGAATGGCTCAGGCGATAGATAAGCCAGCCCTGCGCCACGATCTGCATCCAGGTGCCAATGCTGGACGTGCAGGCACCGAACCACATCAAACGGAAATCACGATATTGAAATGCTTTGAATACTCTGCCAAAGGTTGACGTCAGCATGAGCTCCGCATGTCTCTTCGTCCGACTCTATCTTCGCACGGGCGGGGATTCCGCCGACGCCCGGTCCGGGGAACCGGATTCCAGGATTACTTCCGCGGAGTTAGGTGGAGCGCTCCGGCGTGTCGCCATACTGAGCGCGGGGTAGCGTGACGAGAATGACGAAGCTGGCGAAGGGCCAGGATGGCGAGAATGCATATACTGCCTTCGGGGCCGCCCCGCGTCTACAGCACCGAGGTGGGAACGATAGAACATTTAGCCACCCGAGAAGTGGGCGGCTGGAGTCAGCACTATTGCCCAATTGCTTTCTATCGCCACTTCACCTATAGTTCGCTGGTCAATTCCAGTCACCGGTGAGTCTGAACGCGGGATCGCGCTATTAACCATTTATTCTCTCATTCTCTGAGTCCGTCTGTTCAGCATTCCTAAGATTTTCAATCGGGTTGAAGTGTGCGGTAAGAGCGACGCGCTGAGCAAGAGATTCACTGTGCGCGACACCGAATGTCATTTTTTCGGTGAAAAGGGATTAAATCAAACCACGGAGGATGAAATCTTGAACAGAAAATTACGGACAATTCTTGCAGGGCTATGCGCGATCACAATGGTTGCCGTCTGGGCCTGGCCGGCAGGCGCACAGACGTCGGAGGGGAAAGAAAAACTGCCGATGTACTCGTACGTCGCGTTGTGGAATATTCCTCGCGCGCAGTGGGCCGAAATGGAAAAGACAGACGCGGCTGATCAGAAAATCTTGGATGGGGCCATCGCCAACGGGACGATTGTGGGATATGGCTACGATTTGAATTTGGTTCACCAACCCGACAGCCCAACTCACGACGATTGGTGGTCGGCGATGTCCATGGCGGGTCTGCTCAACGTGCTGGACCAGTTCTACAAGGCTGGCAATGCTACTTCTCCCACCTTGGCTAGTGCTACAAAACACTGGGACAACATCTACGTCAGCCGGCATTACAACTGGCATCCCGGATCGTGGAAGGGTGCGTACACGCACGGGTCGTCTTATAAATTAAAGGCGGACGCGCCGGACAATGCGGTGGAGATGCTCGCCACAAACCTCGTAGTACCGCTCATGGAGAAGCTACTCGCCGACGGCACAATCCACGAGTATGAAATCGACACCGAAGCGATCCACACCGAAGCACCCGGCACGTTTTGGATTTTTTACCTCGCGGCGAACGCGGAAGGCATTGACAAGGTCAACGCAGCGCTGCGGGACACCATGAAGGCGAATCCTCTGGGGGGCCCGGCATTTGGTTCCATGGTGGACTTCACGGCTCACCGCGACTATCTGGCTCGCACGAACGCCACTTACAAGTAGTTCCCCTCATTGCCTTCCTGGTCCGCGAGCGACCCGAACTCTGGAGCGCCGCTCGCGGGCCGACTTGATTCCTTCCCTACGACAGCCTCCTTAGATCAAATTCTTTCTCCGGACGATCCGGGTCGCCCAGTTGATGTATCACGGGCAACGCTGAAGTTATGCGAAGGCGGACACTGGATCGCATCGGTGCTTCGCGGACGGAGAGCCGCGAAGATCCCGAGAAGTCAAGTTGTGGGAAGTGTCGAATCGACACACTCTGCCCGGTCCTCAAATTCCCACATGCTCGTTTCTGGACCTTACGCCAAAGGTTCACAAATCTTTGACGAACCTGTGACACGACAAGAGCGCGGGTGGCCTAGCATTTACCGCGTCAATCCCGCGCTACGCGGGCATTTCCTGAACGCCATCCGAGGGAGACAACGAAAATGCGCTACACAAGGAACGTGTCGACCATTTCGCGATTTTGTGCCATTCCCAGGCGCCTATCATTCTGCTTGGCTCCACTGATTTTTTGTAGCGCCTTAGCGTTGGGGCAGACTAACGAATTCCAACCCAATTCCACGGCTGGACCAAGCGGGATCTTCGCTCACAGCAAGTTTGGTGGACAAATCTTTGGGTTTGACATCGATCAGAACGGTACCGAGGGCTTGCTGGCGGAAGCTAAGACTCTTTCCAACGGGAATGTGCTGGCCGCAGTGGAAACTTTTGACCAGGCGACCGGCAAAATCCTCAGCGTGGTGGAACTAACGCAACCATCACACTCGCAGGATGATTTCATCACCTTGGGCGTCGTCGGCAACAGTGTCGGACTGTTCGAACACGAACACGTATCACGATTCACCGTGACCAGCCGTACCTTCAGCGTCGTGAATCCGCTTAGTTCGAACCGCATTACCGGCGTCTGGACCCCACCCATCGGATCGCAGCACATTATCATGCCGACCGGGGTGAGTCGCAGCCAAGGAGTCCCGAACGTCGCCGTGTTTGCCTACGACAATAGCGGACAATTCATTCCGTGGGTATTCAGCTCCAACGTCGCCAACAATACGTTCGGTCCGGTCGTCAGGATCACGGACTCCAACAATTTTGGCAGCGTACCTCCGCCCATTGCCTACGATAGCGCGACGAATGAGGCGCTGTTGGGGGGAGGGCCGGGATGCTTTGGCTGCTTGCCCGTCTTCGCCGTGGTTGATCTTACCCAGGGCACGTTCACGGAGTTTACTGGTATCGGATTTGGCTTTGTCAACGGCCTGGCTATCGACGCAGCAGACGGCATTGCATGCAGCACGACAGAAGATGACGCAAACGTGGAATTTTACGACCTCAGCACACAGACCGGTTTCACCCTGCAGCTGCCGGGATCAGGAGGACAGCAGTTTTACAGCGGCGCCGATGTCGAGTTTGATCCCATCCACAAGCTGTTCCTGATCGCTCAGCCCAGTTCCAGTTCGGCACCCAACGGCAGCACGATCTACGTTTACGACACACACGGGAACCTGCAGGAAACGATTAACGGATTCAACTTCTCAAATACTTTCAATCTGATTCCCGCGCACATTGCACTGCACCCTAGCCTTCGGTCCGGGTACGTAGACGGTCCTGACTCTGGTGTGACCGAGATTCAATCTTTTACGTACTGACTAGCCATAGTTGACAAGCATGTCAAACGCTCCCTCTTCGACAGAGGCCTCGCAAAAGGCTGGTTCGCCGTGAAGATGTGACCGCTGATCCGACACATTACGGGAGATGCGATTGTTAGCTGCTTATGCATAGGAAGACGGGGATTATGTTCTCGTTGCATTGATAATCAAGCGGCTTTGAGGCCGACGGCCTGAAGGAGATCATCGAGGGCGTCGACGACTCGTTGGTAGAGCCTGTCGAGCTGCGACAGCCGTCGCTGCTGGAGTTTATTGTCGTCAGGAAATGGGTGGAGCAAACCGGCGGCGAGAGGGTTTAGATTCCTTCAAACAATTTCAGAAAAACCAGACAGATGCGATAGCCCGCGGATAAAAGGCGATAGCGTCGGGAGTGGGGGAGTTTCTCGACGAGACCTTGGCTCGAAGATAGGTCGTAGCGCAGGGACGAGCGATGGTACTCATCGGCAGAGCAGCCTAGGGCCTCGGCGGTTTGGGGGTGTAGTTCTGCGGTGGTAAAGGTGCTTTCCGCGGCGATGTGGGAGAAGCGCAGCAACCTATGCATCAAGGCCAGTTGGCGAGGATGATCCAGCTTCAAGCCAGGGATGCGTTTGCCGTTAGGGAATCTCTGAACAACCACTGCTATCGAGCCAGGGACTGACTCCAAGCAGGAGATTCAGATGGATTCACTGATTCACTCATTCCCACGGGGTTCTTGATCCTTCCGAAATCCGCCCGTACGGGCGGTTGGGGTCCTGTTTGGAGACACTACACTGCGGAGCACGGCAGCTTCTTGCGAACTATAAATAGGTTCACCAGGGCACAGGTAGTGAACAACCGGTTGGCGTTTGGACTCGTCTTTCGAGTTCGAGATTCTCGGACAGGAAGACTGGACTGGGCGTCGCATGATCGCCGACCGGTTTCACGACCGGCGAGTTTTCTTGTGCGGCGACGCCGCTCATATCTGGGTGCCGTTCGCCGGCTATGGCATGAACGCGGGAATCGCCGACACCATGAACTTGTCCTGGAAGTTGGCGGGCGTGATCAAGGGCTGGGCTGGGCCCGCCATCTTGGACTCCTATGAAATCGAACGCCAGCCTGTCACCGAGCAGGTCTCGCGTTGCGCGATGAACACATCTCTCGCGCGGGAATCATTGGGCAACAGGCTCCCCGACAACCTGGAGGAGCCCGGACCCGAGGGCGACGCGATACGAGCGCACGTCGGCAGGGAGGCATACGAACTTAACGTCGGCCAGTTTTGCTGCGGCGGACTCAACTTTGGTTATTTCTACAAGGACTCCCCGATCATCGCGTATGACGGCGAGGAGGCCCCTGACTATACGCTCTACGACTTCAGCCAATCCACGGTCCCCGGATGCCGCACGCCACATCTGTGGTTGCGCGGCGGGAGATCACTCTACGATGCGCTGGGACCTGAATTCACACTGCTGCGTTTCGATCCTGCAGTTGAGACCGACGGCCTCGTGGCGGCGGCGGCACAGCGTGGCGTATCGATGGTCGTGCTCGACGTGGCGGCGGAAGAAAGCGCGTCACTCTATCCCCGTAAACTAGTCCCCTCCCGCCCTGATCAGCACGTGGCTTGGCGTGGCGATGAGCCCCCGGAAGATTGCCTAGGCTTGATCGACTGCGTGCGCGGTACATCCTCCATAGCGTAGCTGTCACGGTTCCCTCACCGTCTGCGCACGAACTTTCTGCGCGAGTCCCGGGTGGTTGACGGACAAACCGGCATTTCTCGGCAGATGCGGTTCGGCGCGCGACTCATCGGCCCGTTGAATAGCGACCCACACCGGAGGCTGGCCCGAGAGTTCCAGAAGTCAGGTTGTGGGAAGTGTCGAATCGACGCACGCTGCCCGGTCCTTAAGCACTGGCACACAGTTGACTAGGGCACGCGCCTCTGCTGGCTGAGCGGAGCGCATATACCACAATGTGGGATTACTACTAAGCAGAAAGGGAACGCCGAAGCGTCCCCTTCTGTCCACGATGCACGAGTCTTGACATGACTCGTCTTGCCTTACCTTTGCTTTGCCGTGCGTTGCCTGCCACGCCCTGCCGTGCGAGGAAGGAAACAACACACTGGGATGAGCACCGGGCATGTGAGTACTGGCGCTTTGAGTACTGGCTTACCCGCTTACCACCCAGGGCTTGTTTTAAGGCAATCGGCGTGCCATCGTAAGTTGCAGGTAGTACTCAGGCGTGCAAGCCTGCTGTGCAGAAACTTTCAACTTGTGGGAAGTCGCCTGCCATCCACTGCCGACTTAACTCGTGTAGGGCGCACTCGGTGACATCAGGCTGGGGCGGCAGCCGGTGCCTCGGTGTATCCCAATGTAGGAGTCGCCGCCGAGCACTTCCGTGGTCTTGACTCCGCAGGCGAGCGCCGGTTAAGTTCGCTCGTCGCATCCACGACAGACCAACGAAGAAGGAATCTCCCGATGGAGAGGCGCTGTGGGTGGACCCATAAGATGAAATTGGGGACACCGCAAAATCAACGGCTTCGACTAGGTTGGATCGCGTAACATGAAACTCACAGACCCCATAAGGCGAAAATATCGCCCCAAATTTACGCATCAGATGAAAATATCGCCGGGGAAGCGCCTTGTGATAGCCCGTACTGATGGTGTCACAGCGCGGCATAGCCGCAACCAAACGATGATGACATTTCCGATCTCGTAGGATATTGGTTTCCCACAACCACTCAATCCAAGGAGAGCAGAAACGCCATGCACGAGTTTATCGCAAAGCA
>Ga0074045_10003007_pt1 | contig 15313 bp, 12 predicted proteins | sample BogForMeECP23OM2_FD_94442 | JGI IMG/M metagenome (GOLD analysis project Ga0074045, IMG submission 94442) | Bog forest soil microbial communities from Calvert Island, British Columbia, Canada - Bog Forest MetaG ECP23OM2 | ecosystem: Environmental > Terrestrial > Soil > Wetlands ...
CGGGATGAGGCTGCCGACAAGCCCCGCCACGTTGCTCACCGCAAGAGCGGTCCCCGCCTGTCCCGGCAGGGATGAAAAGAGACGGGCCTCGAGGACCGCATACCATCCTGACTTGAGAAGCCCGATCAGTCCCAGAAGGGCCAGCTTGATGCCCAGTGGTGCGGCCAGCAAAAAAAGCGTGAATGCCGCAATCATCGCGACCGCCGTGGCGCGCACGTACGGCAGCGCGGGGACGCGCTCCAGAATCGGAATCACGAGGAAGTCTCCAACGAGGCCGGAAACAGTCCACAGCGTCACAGCAAGAACGGCCTGCCGCGCGGGAACCCCGACCACGTCAACGAAGTACAGCGCCAGGAAGCCGAACAGAACATCGAGCATCAGATCGGAAAACCGCAGGAGCGCCAGCCATTGGAGAACGGCAGCGCGGCGCAGGGCTTTTCCTGCGCCGCGAATTCCCTCCCAGAAGGCCGCCCAACCCTCGTCCTCTGCGCGTGACGATTCCGAGGGAAACCGGGAACGCCAGACGCGCACCACGAGCGCCGCGGAAAGCGCTGCGGAAAACAGGAACGCGCCGCGCCAGCCCGCGCCGAGGCCAACCGACGCTCCCGCCGCGAGCGGTCCGGCCGCCAGGCCGATCGAGCCTGCGAAAGTCCAGCGGGCCATGTTCTGCTCCCTGCGCGGCGGTTCGGCGTCCATGAGGATGATCTGTGACACATTCACGAACGAGCCAGAGGCCGGATAAAAGAGGACGAACGAAAGAAGCAGGAGCCAGAACTGGTGGCTGACACCGGTGAGGGCCACGGACACGCAGAAGACGGCCCCGCCTGCAAGTACCAGGACCCTGCGGCGCCAGATATCAGCCAGGATGCCCAGCGCCGGTTCAACCAGATCCGCGATGATGGCGGGGAGGCTCATGATGAGCCCGATCTGCACGTAGGAAAGAGCGAAATCGTTCCGCACCAGCGGCCATACCGCTTCTTTCGCGCCACCGATCAACTCATCGACAAACTCCACAAGGAAGAAGGTCAGTGAGAGAGCTGCAATTGAAAGGCGACGCCGACGTCAGTGCCTGGACATCCACTGCTCCTTTGAAATCAATGTATAGCGAATTTTCAGGATGAACGGCAAATCGGCCGCAAAGAGCGAGCTGCCGCCAGGTGAGCGGCCGCGGGGCGCACACCCTCTAGAATTTGCCGATTGCAATTCCAAAGATGCTGATAAGGCTCCTGTCAGGGTCTATATGGTAGATTTCATTGAACGTGTAGTTCAGAGCGGCAAGCGCGATCAATGTGCCGGCAGCATCAAGAGCCCAGTAGGGAGTCCTGAAAGGGCCGATTCGAGTTTCACCGCCGTGGGCGACGATATAAGGCGTCGTCACCACCGCCGCAACGAGCCCAATGGACCCGATGACGACGGTCATCGCCTGCTCAGGACTTGTCAGATCGCGCTCCTTGTCCGGCAGAGCAAAGTCGGCCTTTGCCCCGTCTGCCGGCGCTTCCTTTCCAGTCTCGTGTTGTTGCGCGGAAACTGAGCCTGCTGCAAGCAGCAATCCCAGCATGGCGATGAGCGGTCTCATCTCATAGGCCCCCCCTTAGCATACGTGTCGAAATGAAGGACAGATTGCCGGACGGGGAGAGACCTCGACACGAGAGGGGAAGGCGTGCATCATACCGCGTTATGACCGAGAACCGCATTGCCGCGCTGATCGGCGATTTCCGCCACGGGGCCGCTCCCATGCGTGCCGCCCTTGAGACGGCCTTGGGGCAGCTCTAAGGTCCTCAGAGAATGTCCGCGGCACACTGGGCGCATGCTTCGGTCTTCTACCATATCTACCCGCTTGGACTATGCGCCGCACCGGAGCGCAACGACTTCACCTCGCCCCCGCAGCCGAGAATCGAGGCGCTCCACGCATGGCTCGGGCACGCGCGCACGCTGGGCGCGAACGCCGTGTACCTGGGACCGGTATTCGAGTCATCCTCCCACGGTTACGACACGGCGGACTACTTTCGCGTGGATCGGCGGCTGGGGCGCAACGAGGACCTTGCCCGTTTCTGCCGTGGCGCGCATGACGCGGGAGTGCGCGTCATCTTGGACGCGGTGTTCAATCACGTGGGACGGGATTTCTGGGCTTTCAAGGACCTGCTTGAGAAAGGGAAAGACTCGGCGTACAAGGGCTGGTTTCGGGGCGTGGATTTCAACCGGCAGAGCCTTTATGGAGACTGGTTCTCCTATGAAGGGTGGAACGGGCATTACAGCCTCGTCAAGCTGGATGTCTCCAACCCCGAGGTGAAGGAACATCTCTTTGCGGCGGTGTCGCGGTGGGTGGAGGAGTTCGCAATCGACGGCCTGCGGCTGGATGCCGCGGACTGCATCGACATGGGGTTCCTCCGAGAGCTGGCCTCATTCAGCCACCGCGCATGGCCGGGCTTCTGGCTCCTGGGGGAAATCATTCATGGCGACTATAGTCGGTGGGCAAATCCCTCGACCCTGGATTCCGTGACCAACTACGAGTGCTATAAGGGGCTGTATTCCAGCCACGTGGATGACAACTTTTTCGAGATCGCCTATTCGCTCAACCGCCAGTTCGGGCCGGCAGGTCTCTACCGCGGTCTTCCCCTGTACAGCTTTGCCGACAACCATGATGTAAACAGGGTGGCCAGCTCATTGAAGGATCCCGCGGATCTGGCCACCGTGTACTGCCTTCTCTTCACGATGCCCGGCGTGCCTTCCATCTACTACGGCAGCGAGTGGGGGATTGCCGGCGTGAAGGACGGCTCTGATCGACCACTCAGGCCGGCCCTGGACCTTCCGGTTGTCGAGCGGGAAAGCCCGCGCGCATGGCTTGCCGACATCGTGAGGCGGCTCGCCGCGGTGCGCCGCGCGAGTCCCGGCCTGCAGGAGGGCGACTATTCGCAGGTTCATGTTGCGCCACGCCAGATCGCGTTCCTCCGCCGAAGTCCCCAGGAGTGGGTCCTTGTCCTGGTGAACGCGGGTCCGCGGCCAATATCACTTGACTGTGAGGCGCCCGGGCTGCCCGACGTACAGGTTGTCGACCTTCTTGAACCGGATCGGAGGTTCACGGCTTCCCACGGAAAGATCCGGGTTGAAAACGTTCCTGCGCGGTGGGCGAGGATTCTCAGCGCCAAGCGGCCGTCCGTAGTCCCGCACTGAGTCCCGCGCGTGCGGGGCGTCCCTATCTTTCAACGGCGAACACACTGAATCCATAGGGGCCAAGCACGGGGCCCCCAACCAGCGGTTTCCAGCCGCGAGGAAGCTCGAGGGTTTTTCCCCGTGCGGTATGGTTCAGCGCAAAGAGATAGTCCGTCTTCTCTGTCCTTCGCCGCGCAAGCTCGACACCCTCAGGGGTATCCCCAAGAGATGAAATCCCTGCCTCGGCGATGACCACTCTCGTGAAGGCAGCCATGAGCTCCGGATCAGGCTCCGTGCCGACGTAATAGGCTTTCCCCTTCCCCGCTTCCGCCTCGGTGATGATCGCATTTCCCTCATAGGGTCCGTCCGCGCAGCGTGCGAGAGATTTCGCGCTCTTGAGCTCGATCAGGTCCTGCCATGTGCTGCCTGAAAAAGCCTTTCCGTCGAATATGATCGGCACGGGGCCGTTCCGCAGACATTCATAGTCGAGGACTTCAATGCCCACCAGACCGGCGTACGCTCCGGGCGGCGGGCAGTCCGAAACGCACACGTTGTCCTGATTCTTTACTCCCGTCCTCATCGTAAGGACGAGCCGGCCCCCTCCCCGCACGTAGTCTGCGAACCGCGTTTCCAGGGCAGGGGTGCTCAGATGCAGGAGCGGGGCGATCACGAGCTTGTACGCCCCAAGCTCCGCATGATCGTCGATGAAATCCACCGGTATGTTCCGTTCAAAGAAAGCCCTGTAATAGGCAAGGACATGATTCACGTAGTCAAGCTCAGGATGCTGGGGTTGTATCTTGAATGCCCAGTTCTGCTCGTAGGAGAAGAACAGCGCAGCCTCGGCGCCCGGCAGCGCGCCCGGGAACTGATCCATGACCGGCGCCAGAGTTTCGGTGAGTGACTTCAGCTCGTGGTACCGGCGACCGGGGTTGCCCGAATGGGGCAGAATCCCGTGCCAGTACTGCTCGGTGCCGAACGTGCAGGTGCGCCACCGAAAGAACACCACGGTGTCTGCGCCATGGGCGATAGACTGTGCAGCCCAGAGCGCAAGCTGCCCGGGCTCAGGGCCAGGGCCGATGACCTCCCAGCCGGTTGCGCCTGCCTGCTGCTCCATGATCCAGAAGCTCCGCCGCTTGAGACCGGCCACAAGGTCGAGGGCCGCAGCGTGCCGATGCGCGCCGCGTCCGCGACCTTGCGGGTTTCTGCGGTCCGCCGCCTTCTCCCAGAATCCCGTGAGGTACTGATCGTGGCTCGCAAAGTCGAGCTCGCGCGCGAGATCGAAGTAATCCACCAGGTCTGCGAAACCCATCAGGTTATGCGTGATGAGTTGTCCATCCGATCGTTCCCGGATGATTGCAGACTGGAAGCGGAGAAAATCGACAGTCAATTCAGAATGGAAACGTCTCCAGTCCAGGAGCAGGGAAGGGCTGTGACTGTTGGGCGTGATCCTGGGTGTCGGCACCTGCTCAAAACTGTCATAGCCCTGGCTCCAAAACGCAGTCCCCCAGCGCCTGTTGAGCTCGTCGATGCTGCCGTATTTCCTCTTCAGCCATGAGTGGAAGGCCCGGGCGCAGCAGGCGCAATGGCAGAGATCCGCGTGACTGTTCCCCAGCTCATTGTCGATCTGCCAGCCGACGATCTGCGGATTTCTTCCGTAGTGATCGGCCATTGCCGTCACGATGCGGGCCACATGGGCCCGATACACCGGATTTGACTGGCAGTCGTGATGCCTGCCGCCGAACCCGCGCGTCACACCGGAAGAATCCACGGGCAGAATCTCAGGGTTCGCCTCGATGATCCACGCCGGCGGGGCGGCCGAAGGCGTCCCAAGGACTGCCTTGATGCCGCGGCCCCGCAAGGACTGAAAGGGCTCTATCCAGCCAGCTGAAATCGAAACGTCCCAGGGCCGGCTCGAGCGTGTGCCAGGCGAACTCTGCCAGACGAACCACCTCAATCCGCATTTCGTGCATGAGCGTGGCATCGGTCTCCCACCTGCTTTCCGGCCAGTGCTCAGGATAGTAGTCCACTCCGAAGTGCATCGTTGTTCCTTTCCGCGCCGTTTGTGATACCTTGTGACTATACATCAGGTGAACACTTGTAGCAGGAGGCAGCGAGTGGATGACTTGAACCCCGAGGAGGAGCTGAAGAAAGTGCAGCGCCTCATCCACCAATACGAGATTGTCTCCAGGACGACGAACAGCGGCGAGCAGAAGGACCGGGTTGAGAGGCAGATTCTGGAGCTGCGAAGCTATCGGCAGAAGATCCTCGATGTCATCATCATCGACACCGCGCCGCCGCCGGAGACCGAAACGCCCGCGTTGTTCAAGCATCTGCGCAGACTCCTGGAAGCGGAGAGCCACCGGCCAAAAGAGGAGCGCATCGAGCCCCTGGAGGCCGATGATGCAGAGGCGACACCGGTACAAGAAGAGATGTTCAATCTCATGATGTATGCGAGGTTCTTCCAAAGCGAGTTCCTCCCGCTCCTCACGGAGAAGAGGCTGAGGCTCGACTACAAGTTCTCCCTTGAGCGCGACAGCTTCTACGGAAGGTACAAGGAGATCGAGCGTTCCCTGAATGACTTCCGCGAGGAGAACGCGCGCCTCTCCCGCGGTACCCTGCGGCGCGAGATGGAGCAGGAGAGCTATAAGCGCGTGATCAAGCTCAGGGGGAAAATCAAGTCAGACGCCGCAAAGCTCTTCCGGGCCATCTCCGGCTTTTGTGAGGAGCTGATCGCGGATGCAGATGGGGACGGGGTGAAATGCCTCAACGGGAGTGAGGAGATCGTGTTCGACGATATCGAAGGCGTTCGCCTTCTGGCAGGGCGGAGATTGACGGACGCCTTGGTCGTGCTGGCAGGCTTTTCATCAGAGGTGGTGGCCTACCTGAATGTTCCGGTCGTCGAGAGCGGTTGAGGGAAAGCTGATGAGCGGAAGGCTCACACTTGGGCTCCAGATCGACCAGCTCGTGTCAGGATACGCGCGGTTGATTATTGCGGGTGTTGAGGACTGGAGCAAAGCCCATGATGCCAATCTGATCATCTTCTCGGGGAGGGTCATCCGATCACCCCGGGCCCACGAGTACCAGAACAACGTCATATTCGATTACATTCGCAAAGGAACGATCGATGCCCTCGTGATGGCGGCAGGGACCCAGCACAGCCACCAGACTCCTGAGGAGTTCCGCGCGTACATCCAGCGTTTCGACGGGATACCGAAGGTCAGCATCGGCGCCGAAATTGACGAGGTGCCGAGCGTGCTCATTGACAATCGCAGCGGCATTCTCGAGGCCATGGAGCATCTGGCGGACGTGCACGGCTTCCGGCGAATCGCATTTCTGAAAGGTCCGGAGATGAACGAGGAAGCGGGCGCTCGTTTTGCCGCGTATCAAGAGGCATTGCGCACGCGCGGCCTGGACGACGATCCGGCGCTTTGCATCGAGGGAGATTTCACGTGGGCAGGAGCCGCTCAGGCGATCACGGCATACCTGGAAAGGCACGGCCGGCCGGATTTCCACGCGCTGCTCGCCGCTAGTGACGAGATGGCGATAGCGGCCAGACAGGTGCTCGGCGAACATGGCTATGCCATCCCCCGAGAAATCGCCCTTATCGGCTTCGACAACATCGCCGCCTCGCAATTTGAAGTCCCTTCCCTCACCACTGTCGACCAGTCCCTCCGCGATCAGGGTTGGACAGCGGCGGCTTTCGCGGCAAGGCTTGCCCGGGGAGAGCAGGTTCCGTCGACGATCGTGCTGCCACCGCATCTCGCCCTGCGGACGTCGTGTGGATGCCTTCCGCAAGCGGTCGTCGAACTGGAGGACCTCCCTACCGTCCCGGGCGGCGCGGACGTCAGGACTGACGCGGGCGCGATTGTCGATCGTTGCCTGACCCGCTTCTCGGGGAAAGGGCTCGCGTTGCCGGACAAAGCCCCGCGCGATTTGCTGGCCTCTCTTATCACGCTCGCAGATACGCAAGAGTTCTTGAAAGCCTATCATGAGGCGCTCATTGATGAGATCATTGGCGGAGTCGACATTGGGTACTGGCAGGGCCTTCTTATCGTGCTCCAGGAGGACTTGATCGGTCTTGCGCGGTCACCTGACGAGGTCACAAGGCTCTGGGCAAGATTCCAGAAGGCCCGGGTGCTTCTGTCGGAGCTTCTCAGGATCGAGCAGGGGAAGGAGTGGACGGATCTCCTGGGCCATCTGCAGACGCTGCGGTCCGTCATGGAGCGCCTTATTTCCGTGGCTTCGATCGATGAGCTCATGAGCAATCTGACGGAAGGGCTGAACCGCATCGACATCAGGACCTGCTTCATTGCGGGGTACTCCGCCGAGGTCCGCCATCAGCGCGGCCAGGCATGGGTCATCCCGGACAAAGCCGAAATCATGCTCGCAATGGTCGGCGGGGAAAGGGTCCTTCCGGGCCGTGACGAGGGCGCCTTCTCGCCTTCTGTGCACCTCGTGCCGCCCACGCTCCTCCCTGTGAGCCGGCGGTACCTGCTTGTCGCGACGGCGATGTTTTTCCGCGAGGACCAGATCGGCTACATCCTTTTCGAGCCCGGCACTCGCGACAGCGCGATCTACGAAACATTCTGCGTCCAGCTGAGCAACATCCTTCAAGGCTCCCGGCTCCTTACCGCGCGGCAGAAGGCGGAGGAGCGCTTACGGCAGGTTCTCACGGAGCTGGAGGACTACAATCAGAAACTCTCGGGTCTCTCTCAGACCGATGAGCTCACCGGCCTGTATAACAGGCGCGGCTTCCTGAGCTTCGGAACGCAAAGCCTCGCGCTTGCCCGGCGAATGGGTCGGCGCGGCAATGTCTTCTTCGCGGATCTTGATGAGCTGAAAAAGATCAATGATTCCTTCGGCCACTTGGAGGGCGACCTGGCCATTCGACAGGCGGCGCAGATCCTTACCGCCGCTTTCCGCCATATGGACATACTGGCGCGGCTCGGCGGGGATGAGTTCACGATCCTCGCGGTTGATACGGCGCCCGATTTTCACGATATCCTCAGAAAAAGGCTCGACGCCGCTCTTGCAGCCCACAATGCGGAATCAAAAAAGCCTTACCCTCTTTCCATGAGCATCGGCGCGGTTCCATTCGACCAGAGTTCGACAGTGACGCTTGCAGAACTCCTCGAGCAAGCTGACGAAACCCTTTACGAGGAAAAAAAGCGCAGGAAGGCCGGCAGGAAAGATTGACCTGAATCTTTGCGCGGCAGGCGCCTTGCGTCCACGCCTCCGCTTGACACCGCCCCCCATTGGTCATATATTTAGATTATCTAATTATTAGAAAGGTGAATTAATTGTCCAGACAAGCTGCATGCGCGCGCGAGGTGCTCGATGTGGTGCCCTCCGTCATGAGATTCATCCGCACGGAGATGCGGAGTCACCGGGCGCTCGGTCTCAGCGTCCCCCAGTTCAGATCCCTCGTGTTCATCGAGCGGGCCGCAGGCACGTCCCTCAACGTGGTGGCGGCTCACCTCGGCCTGACCCCGCCCTCCGTGAGCAAGCTCATTGACGGCCTTTCCACCCGCGGGCTGGTGAAGCGCCGGGAATCAGCCGGCGACAGGCGCCGCGTGACCATCCAGATCACGGCGGAAGGCATGCAGGCCCTGGCCCTCGCGCGGAGCGCGGCCTTGAAGAGCCTCTCCCGTCTCCTGGGGTCCATGTCTGAAAGCGAGCTCTCCACTGTTGCACGGGCCATGTCAGATATGCGGCGCATCTTCGCTGCCGGTGCGCACCCCTCTTCCGAAGGGAGGTCCAGTTCCCATGTCAATTCTTGAGCTGGCGGGTCTCACGCGCAGGTTCTCCGCCCTGGTCGCGGTGAACGATTTGAATCTTGCAATTGAGCGTGGAGAAATGTTTGCGCTTCTCGGCCCCAACGGTGCGGGAAAGAGCACCACGATCAAGATGCTCACGACGCTCCTGCCCCCCAGCGCGGGACGCGCGCGGGTGGACGGGCTGGACGTGGTGCGCAATGCCGGCGCAGTGCGGCGGATTATCGGGTATGTCCCCCAGATGCTTTCCGCGGACGGAACGCTCACGGGCAGGGAGAACCTCCTTGTCTTTGCGCGGCTGTACGACGTTCCGCGCAGGGAGCGCGGTCCCCGGGTGGAAGACGCGCTGGCCTTCATGGGGCTCGCGGACTTTGCGGACAAGCTGGTGAGGCAGTACTCCGGCGGAATGATACGACGGCTGGAGATCGCCCAGTCCATGATCCACAATCCCCGCGTGCTGTTCCTGGATGAGCCGACAGTGGGCCTGGACCCTTCGGCGCGGCGCGCCATGTGGGACCACATCGGGGAGCTGAGGGAGCGCACCGGAGCCACGATCGTGCTCACCACCCACCAGATGGAGGAAGCGGATACCTTGTGCAACCGGGTGGCCATCATGCACCAGGGGAACCTTGTCGCGTTGGGGACCCCGGAGGAGCTGAAGGCCTCGATCGGAAAGCGGCATGCCACGCTTGATGACGTTTTCATCTACTACACGGGGAGCAATCTCGAATCAGGAGGAACGTATCGTGAAACAAGACGGACACGCAGGTCTGCTCGCCGTCTCGGCTGAGCCCACGCTGCTCCGCACGGGCCCCCTCACCTGGCTCCTGCGCTACGTGGGGAGGACTCTCACCATCGCCGGGATGGAGGCGCGCAAGCTTCTCCATGACCCGACGGAGCTGCTCACCCGCGCCATACAGCCGGCCCTCTGGCTCCTTGTCTTCGGCCAGGTCTTTACCCGCATGCGCGCCATTCCCACGGGGAGCATGCGCTACATCGATTTCATGGCCCCGGGGATCCTGTCGCAGAGCGTGCTCTTTATCGCCATCTTCTACGGAATCTCGATCATCTGGGAGCGGGACCTGGGGATCCTGCACAAGTTCCTCGTGAGCCCCACCCCGAGATCCGCGCTTGTTCTTGGCAAGGCCATTTCAGCCGGGCTCCGCGGCCTAACGCAGGGGTTCATCGTCTACCTCCTGGCCGTGCTCCTCGGCGTGGCCATGGACTGGAGTCCTCTCTCCCTGCTCGGGGTGGTTGCCGCCGTGATGCTCGGCGCGGCGTTCTTCTCCACGTTCTCCCTCGTGATCGCGTGCCTGGTCAAGACGCGGGAGCGATTCATGGGCATCGGGCAGATCCTGACGATGCCGCTGTTCTTCGCGAGCAACGCGATCTACCCGATCTCGATCATGCCCCCCTGGCTGCAGGTGATCTCCCATGCCAACCCGCTTACCTACCAGGTGGATGCCCTGCGGGCCCTCATGCTCTCCGGCGGGACGAGCGCGTTCGGCATCGGGACAGACCTGGGGATCCTGGCCCTTGCAACGGCTGTCCTCGTGAGCATTGGTTCCTGGCTGTACCCGACCATCGCGAGATAGAATGCCACCAACCGCGCCAGGAGCGCGAGGGAGTGGCCGCAGTTTGCACACCGGCTGATTGTTGCGTATTTTTGTGGATACCATGCGATTCAAGGATTTTTCCGCGCTGATCCTTCTTCTCTCCGCGGTGGCCTGTACAAACAGGAGCCCGCCAGGCAGCCCAGCGCGCGTCGCGCAGCCGGATCCTGTTGTTGCTCCTGATTTTACAGAGAAGGACATACACGGCGTGCACACCATCTCCCTGGCGAGCTATCGGGGAAAGGTCGTCCTGCTCAATTTCTGGGGACCATGGTGTCCGCCTTGCAGGCTCGAGGTTCCGGCGCTGGAGAAACTCCAGGACGCCTACAAGGACAAGCTGGTGATCATCGGAGCCACCGTGTTTTCCGCCGAGGCGCCGGTCGAGCAGTTCTACAAGGACTACAAGATCAACTATCCCATGATCTGGGGCTCGTATGACCTGATGGACAAGTACGGGAAGGTCAGCGTGTTTCCGACCACCGTCATCATTGACAGGCGCGGCTTCATTACCGATACGGTGACGGGAGCCAGGACACGGGAGCAGTTCGAGGCCATGCTGAAGCCCTTGCTGGCCCAGTAGCGGCGGCTGACGTCCTTCAACCTGCGTCGAGCATCCCGCGGATCCTCTTGAGAAGCTGCTCCGGGGTGAAAGGCTTGTGCAGAATTTCCAGGGCGCCGCCCAGAGAGTCCGCCTGAACCAGTGCGTGCTTCGAATATCCCGTCATGTAGAGGACCTTCACGCTTTTGTCTGTCTCTGCAATCCAGCGGCCGAGCTCGACCCCGCTCATCCGGGGCATCACAACGTCCGCCAGGACCATCCGGAAAGTGCCGGGGCGCGAGGAAAAGATGGACATGGCCTCTGCTCCGCTTCGGGCTCCGGTTGCGTCGTAGCCGTTCCTGCGGAGGATGGAAAGGATGAAGTTGCAGATGGCCTCTTCGTCCTCGACCACGAGCACCGACTCGCTTCCCGGCTGTAAGGGGGTCTCCACGGCGGCCGATTTCTCCGTGACAGGGTCGCTGACCCTGGACAGGTACACCGTGAAAGTCGTTCCCGCTCCCGGCTGGCTCGCACAGTAGATATATCCATTGCTCTGTTTGATGATGCCGTACACTGTGGCGAGGCCCAGCCCGGTGCCGTGGCCCACCTCCTTGGTGGTGAAGAACGGTTCGAAAATCCTGCTGAGCGTCTCCTTGTCGATTCCCACCCCCGTATCGGACACCTCGAGGTGACGTAGCTGCCCGGCACAATCTCCGCGTGCTCCGGCGTCCCGTCTGCGTCGAACGAGTATCCGGCTGTTTTGATGGTGAGGACCCCGCCTCGCGGCATTGCGTCCCGGGCATTCGCGGCGAGGTTCATCGTCACCTGCTCCAGCTGCCCCTGGTCCGCCCTGATGGGCGCGGGGCCGGGCGCAAGGATGGTGCGCAGCTCGATGTCCTCCCCGACCAGCCTGCCGATCATGTTCTGCATGCCGCGCATGACGTCGTTCAGGTCGAGGATGCGCGGCCGCATCACCTGCCCCCTGCTGAAGGCCAGGAGCTGGGCGGTCAGGTCCGCCGCGCGGTCAGCGGCCCTCTTGATTTCCCGCGCGTCTCCTTTCATCGGGTGATTCTCGTGCAGCTGCTCATCCAGGAGGTCTGCATAGCCGCGGATGACGGTGAGCAGGTTGTTGAAGTCATGGGCTACTCCGCCTGCCAGGCGGCCGATGGCTTCCAGCTTCTGAGACTGGGCGAGCCTTTCTTCGCTCTTCCGCAAAGCCTCCTCTGTCCGCCGCGCATCCGTAATGTCGTGGAAAATCCCGAGGGTATGGGAGAACGCCCCCGCCTTGTCGAACTGGGGAGTCGCGGTCAGCTCGATGAAGCGCACCGTCCTGTCCGGCCGAATGATGACCTGCTCGTACGTGGTTTTCTCTCCGAGCCGGCGCTTCTCTGTTTCTCCTTGCGTGCGCTGGTATTCCTCGTCGCTCAGGAACTCCTTCAGTGTCCGCCCGGCAAGCCCTCCCGGGCCGACACCAAACACTTTCTCCGCCACCGGGTTGGCAAAGAGGAAGGTTTCCGTGGAGTCCACGATGCCGATGCCTTCCCCGATATTCTCCACGAGCGTCCTGTAGCGATCCTCGCTTTCCCGCAGCGCCTCCTCTGCCTGTCTGCGCTCGGTGATGTCTTCGTAGGTCCCGAGGACTCCGAATACCCTCCCGTCCAGCTCCCGAAGAGGGACCTTGCTTGTTCGAAGCCACAGGACGCTCCCGTCCTCGCGGGTCTGGGGCTCTTCGTAGTTCACCTTCGGGATGCCCGTCTGGATCACGGCCATGTCGTCAGTGCGGTACCTTTCTGCGGTGCTGCGCCACGAGAGCGCGCGGTCGTCCTTTCCCACGATCTGCGCGGGGTCGGACAGGCCCGCATCCTCCGCGAAGAGCCGGTTGCACCCGAGGAATCGGAGATCCGTGTCCTTCCAGAAGATCCGTTGCGGCACATGATCCAGGACGAGCTGAAGGAGCTGGCGGGATCTGTGCAGCTCCTGTTCTGTGTGCTTGCGCCGGGTGATATCCATGACATTCACCAGCATATGGGGGTACGAGTCCTGCGGACCGGGGACGGAAAGCTTGATGGCGATATCGAGCGTTCTGCCCGATGGAGTCGTGGCCCTGGACTCCCTCTCCGCCCGCGTGCCTCCTTCTGCAATCAGGAGGATATCGTCACGGAGAGACGCGCGTGTCACAGGATCCTCCATGTCCAGCGTCCGATCCAGCGGGCCAAGGAGCTGCCGCCGGTCAGCGACCTCGTAGAGCGCGAGTGTCGCCTCGTTGACATTGATCACCGTGATCATTCTGGCCGCCTGCGTCAGGAACTCCGGGTGCTCGTCGAGATACGTGCGCATGTCCCGCACGCCGCGTGCCCGCAACTCATCCAGGGCGGCGCGGAGCGCCGAGATGTCTTCCTCCCAGAGGGAAACCTCAGAGTGCTCAAAAATGCTCTGAAATCGCTTCTCCTCGTAGGAGAGAGGCAGGCCTTCCGAGCCCTCTCCAGACGCCCTTTTCCTGTTGGCCGCCATTTTCACCCTCCGGGACCGGGGTTGTGCCGAAAAGAGAAAGAGTATCGCACCGCCAAGCGCGCGACTCAAGATGCGCGTTTCGTGGTGCCGGTCGAGCCGGCGTGGATGCAGGAAGAGATCGACGAAATGCTTCATTGCGGAGTGCCGATGATTTGGATAGAGTTGTCCGAGTCCGAGGACTGCCGGAAGGAGCGCGTATGAAACGATGCCGGGCCAGCGGCTGCCTTCTGCTCTTTGCTCTTCTTCCTGTCTCATTGCCGGCCGCTGATCCTCTTGTCGCAGGTGACGCGCCGCGCTACCGTCTCGGCGGCCATCTCGAGCTGCTGAGCGACGCCACGCGCGCCATGACCCTTTCACAGGTCATGGGCGGGTCGGCGAACTGGCAGCTCACGCCGGACGCCGAGCCGAATCTTGGCTTTTCAACGGGCGCGGCCTGGGTTCGATTCCAGATCGAATCGCAAACGGATCACACTCTTCTCCTCGTCTATCAGTTCGCGAATGTCGATTCCGTCGACGTGTTCGTCGTGCACCCCGACGGCAGGCAGGAGCACATGGCATCGGGGAATCGTGTCCCGTTCGCGGCGCGGCCCGTCGCTCACCGGTATCCGGTCTTTCCCCTCAGCCTTACGCGGGGACAGACTGCATGGTGCTACGTGCAGCTGAGGAACGACGATACCCTGTTTCCCCTCGCCGTGTGGGACGAAGCCGCATTCCGGACCGCCGACCACGACGAGCAGATGGTCATTGGACTGTTTATCGGGCTCTTCATCATCGTGGTCCTGAGCAACGCGCTCTTTTACGTGGCCACGCGCGACAGGGCGTATCTCTACTATGTGATGTTCGTGTTGTCCTACGTCCTGTTCGAGCTGGCCTTCAGGGGCATCGGCGGAGAATATCTGTGGCCCCGGACCACCTGGATTGATGATGCCGTTGAAGTCAGCGCGGCGTCCCTTGCCATCACCATGGGACTCTGCTTCGCTGTCAGCTTTCTCCAGACGAGAATCTGGGCGCCCATCATGCATCGTTTCCTGGTGGCCTTTGCGGTGATCGGGGCCGTCAACACGATTTGCACCATCGTCTTTCCCTTCACCGTCATGGACGAGGTCACGAACCTGTTTCTCCTGGCGTCGGCCATCGTTCTCATTCCGATCGCGTTCATCGTGCTGCGCCGCGGGTACAGGGCAGCGCGCTTCTACCTCGCTGCCTGGCTGCTCATCCTGCCGGGCGGCATTGTCTTTGCGCTCTTCAACCTCGGGTTGATCCCCAGTACCCCTTTTGCGATGAACGCGCTGTCCTACGGGGCAACCACGGAAACCGTCCTCCTCTTCCTCGCCATTGTTGATCGGATTCTCCTCTTGAGACATGAAAGCGCGACCCTGCAGCGCGAGCGGTTGGAGGCCGTAGAAAAGCGTCTCTATTCCGACGCGCTGACCGAGCTCCCCAACAGGAATCGGCTCATCAACGACCTGCTGCCGGGGCGAACCGTCACCATTGCCATCGTCAATATCGATCATTTCAAGGAGATCAACGACTATTTCGGGCAGCACGCAGGGGACTTTGTGATCAAAGAGCTGGGCGCCCGCGTACGCGCTGCGGTGGCCGGTCGCGGGGGCGCCGTCTACAGGCTCCATGCGGATGAGATCGCCGTCCTGATAGACAGCGCCTAGGGCGATGAACAGCTCAACGAGCTGGGACGTGCGCTCACCACGCACTGCCAGAACCTTCCC
>Ga0074045_10003008_pt1 | contig 15309 bp, 12 predicted proteins | sample BogForMeECP23OM2_FD_94442 | JGI IMG/M metagenome (GOLD analysis project Ga0074045, IMG submission 94442) | Bog forest soil microbial communities from Calvert Island, British Columbia, Canada - Bog Forest MetaG ECP23OM2 | ecosystem: Environmental > Terrestrial > Soil > Wetlands ...
GATGGCTTGCCGCTCCGGATCGAGGGATGCGTCGGCGATCGCGGGTTGTGCGCGCCCGACGGCAAGACGCAGCAGTCGCCCGGCGAGCGAGCGCGCGGGCGCGGGATCGCTCTCACGCGCGGCACGTTGCAACATCGCCGTGAACTCGGCGTCGATCATGGCCGCGAGCCGCGCCCTGATCGCGTCGCAGGAAGCGACGATGGCGTTCATTTCCGGCTCGATGTACTGAGACAGCACGCGGGCGACGATGCGGCGAAAGTTGATGCCCAGATCCTCGATCCGCGGTCCATCGGGCACCGAGTAGTCGGCGGTGATGCGGATCAACAACTCGTGCAGCGCAAGACGCTGCGGCCGAAACGCGGCCAGATCGGTTGCTTCCAATCCGGTAAGGTCGAGGAGCTCGCGCGCGCGCGACCAGCTGGTGAAGCTGTTCTCCGGGCGAAAGACCGTGCACAGGTGTCGCAGGTGCTCCGGCACGGGCGACTCGATACCGGGCGCCCACGGCCCGGACGGTGTCGCGCCGAGGTGGGTTGTCTCGTTCATGCGGCGTACAGCGCGTGCGCACGGCCCGGGCCTCGCCCGGCGGGGGCCAGCCAAGTCCGTAACACCTCCTTACACATCTTACACATTTCTCATCATTCCATTGTCATCGGCGGCCCGGGTTCTCGCGTTGAGGCTGGTACGCGCCGCCCATCGGCAACGTGGACCTGCCACCGCCGTGGCGCGAGCGCTGTGTCGTCACGCAGCTGCAATATGACGATAACGAATAATGGCCCGACCGCGCATCAGGGAGATTGGCTCATGAATGCTACCTCGGCAGCTGCTGCAGTACCTTTCCCGCGTCCCTTCATCGATAACCTGCATCGGCCGCGAGGCGCACGCCATGGCTTGAGCTGGCGCGCGGCGATCGCCGCCGCTTCGCTCGCGCTCCTGCCGATGGCGGCGCTGGCGGACGGCGCGGTCCCGCCCTCGAGTGTGGTGGCGCCCGACCACGGGGGCGGCGGCGGCAACGGCGGCGGTGCGATGAGCCAGGCCGACGCGACGCGTCTTCTCGAGCAGTCGACGTTCGGACCGACGGACGCGCTCGTGGCGCAAGTTCAGGCCGAAGGCCTCAAGGGCTGGCTCAACGCGCAGTTCGCCGCCCCGGAATCGACGTATCCGGCCTTGCCCTACGTACCGAGCGACGGCACCACCTTCTGCGCCACCAGCAGCGACCCGAACTGCCTGCGCGACAACTACTCGCTGTTCCTGCTGCAGAACGCCTTTTTCGTCAACGCGCTGACCAAGCCCGATCAGCTGCGCCAGCGTGTGGCCTTCGCCCTGTCGCAGATCTTTGTGACTTCCGGCGTCGACATCAACGAGGCGTACGGGATGGCGCAGTACCAGCAGATGCTGCTCGACAACGCCTTCGGCAACTTCGAGACCTTGCTGAACCAGGTGACGCTCTCCCCGGTGATGGGCAAATACCTCAACATGGTCAACAACAACAAGGCGGCCGGTACGACCAATCCCAACGAGAACTTTGCGCGCGAGGTGATGCAGCTGTTCTCGGTCGGCGTCTGGGAGTTGAACGAGGACGGCTCGCAGCTGGTCGTTCAGGGCAGTCACGGGCCCACACCAACCTACACGCAAGATACGGTGGGCCAGTTTGCCACCCTCTTCACCGGCTGGACCTATCCGGTGCAACCCGGGTCGAGCCAGGCCAACCACAATCCCCAGTATTACATCGGCAGCATGGTCGGCGTGCCGGTTGAACACGACACGGCTTCAAAGACCCTGCTCGAGGATGCGGTGGACCCGGCGGGCAACACCATGCCGGCCGACCTCGCATTCGCGATGCAGAACCTGTCGCAGCATCCGAATGTCGGGCCGTTCATTGGCAAGCAGCTGATCCAGAAGCTCGTGACGAGCAACCCGTCGCCGCAGTATGTGGCGCGCGTGACTGCGGTGTTCGACAACGACGGCACCGGCGTGAGGGGAAACCTGAAGGCGGTGGTCACCGCGATTCTGTCCGACCCTGAAGCGCGCGGCAGTGTCGAGACCAATCCAAGCTACGGCAAGCTGCGCGAACCGGTGCTGTTTCTGACCGGGGCTGCGCGCGCGCTGGGCACCGCTTCGGACGGCGTCTACCTGGCGCAGCAGGCAAGGAATCTGGGCCAGGATGTGTTCCGGGCGCCTACGGTATTCAACTACTACCCGCCCGATTACGTCATTCCCGGGACCGCCTTGCTCGGACCCGAGTTCGCGCTGCAGAACGCGAGCACCGCGATCAACCGCTACAACTTCGCCAACACCTTTGCCTTCGGCACCATGCCTCCGTTGTCGACGCTGCCGGGCGCGACCGGCACCGTGCCCAACTGGACCGTGCTGCAAGGCCTTGCCGCCAGCCCGACCAAGCTGGTGAACGAACTCAACAACCTGCTGCTGCACGGCACCATGCCGGCGGCGATGCAGGCGCAGTTGTTGTCGGCCATCAACGCGGTTCCGGCATCCAATCCACTGCTTCGGGCACAGACTGCGTTGTACCTCACGATCACTTCAGCTCAATACCAAGTGGAGCAATGACATGGACCAATCACGGCAAACGTCGCGTCGCTCGTTCCTGCGCAACGCACTGGCACTATCGTCCATGGGCCTTGCATCGCGCCTTGACTTGGTCAACCTGATTGCGACGGCCGAGGCGCAGACTGCGGCCGCCGCATCGAGCTACAAGGCGCTCGTTTGCGTCTTCATGCTCGGCGGCAACGACGGCAACAACACCATCATTCCGCTCGACACGGCAGGCTATGCCTCCTATGCGGCGGTGCGCACGGCCGCCTCGGGGATTCAATTGCCGCAGGCGTCGCTGTTGCCCATCGAGCCGGTCAATGTCGGTACGCCGTACGGACTGCACCCGTCGCTGGGTGAGCTGCAGGCGCTGTTTAGCGCCGGCAAAATGGCCATTGTCGCCAACGTCGGTACGCTCACGCAGCCAACCACCCGGGCGCAGTACAGCGCGGGCATCCAGCCCGATGCCCTGTACTCGCACGCCGACCAGCAGGCGCAATGGCAGAGCGCTATATCGACGGCCGAATCGTCGACCGGATGGGGAGGGCGCATCGCCGACCAGGTTGCGGCGCTCAATGCCAGCTCGGGTTTCCCGGTCGTTACCACGCTCGACGGCAGCGTCCTGTTCACCGCCGGCGTGAGCGGACTGCCGTTGGCCATTCCGACGTCGGGCGGCTTCGCCGCGCAGGGCTATTACGGATCGGCGGTTGAAAACGCTCGCCTGGCAGCGCTCAAGCAGCTGCTCGCACAAACGTCGAGCAACAGCCTGGTGACGTCGTTCAACGCGATCGGCAATCAGGCGCTATCGCTGTCGACGACGGTCAACCCCGTCGTGACGTCCAGCTCGCCACTGGTCGATCCCTACTTCACCACCCTGACGAGCAACATCGCCGCACAGCTGCATCAGGTGGCGAAGATGATCGCGGCGCGCCAGACAACCGGCGCGGTGCGCCAGATATTTTTTGTGCAGATCGGCAGTTTCGATACGCACAGCAACCAGCTCAACGAGCAGCAGGCGCTGTTCGCGGATCTGTCTCCGGCCCTCAACGCGTTCTACCAGGCCACCGTCGCCGCGGGCGCGGGCAGCGACGTGACCACCTTCACCATTTCGGATTTCAACCGCACCTTTCAACCCTCGTCCGGAGGCGGCACCGATCACGCCTGGGGCAACCACCACTTCGTCATCGGCGACGCCGTCAACGGGGGCAACATGTATGGAGCGTTTCCGCAGCTCGTCCTGGGCGGACCGACCGATGCCGAAGTGCGCGGACGCTGGTTGCCAAACTTCGCCGTGGACCAGTACGGCGCGACGCTGGCGAAATGGTTCGGCGTGGCGCCCGCGGCCATGAGCAAGGTCTTCCCCAATCTGGCGTCGTTTCCCAGCAGCGACTTAGGCTTCATGTCCTGATCGAGGCGCCGAACGCTTCGGCGTGCGCGAGCGGCGTGCGTTCACCCGCGGCAAGCGCTGCGCGGGCGGCGCATGACCTGTCGCTGCCCCTCACACGCCGGCGACGATGATCATGCGCGTGCGCGCGCTTTGCTGGCGCAAAGCCTTGATCGCGGCCGCCTCCGGCGCATGCCACCAGGCGCGCGCGCGCTCCACGCTCGGGAACTCGAGCAGCACCAGGCGCGCTGGGGTCCAGTCTCCCTCGAGGGTTTCGACCGCGCCGCCACGGGCCAGATAGCGACCGCCGTAGGCGGCAATGGTGGGCGGGACGAGCGCCTGGTAGTGCTCGTAGGTTGGCGCATCGTGAATGTCAATTTCAACGACGATGTAGGCTGACATGGGTCGCTCCGCAGCGCAAAGATGAGCCCCAACGGGCGAGGGCAGCATAGTCGATAAGCGGCGCGCAAGGAGGGCAACGGGCACGCTCCTTGCACCGAGATCGACCGCACGGCGCATCGCCTGCGCCGTCTTCGTGCGCGCCTGCCTCGCGCATAAGCGCCGCAGCAGCCGGGCATCGGCTGCAATGGCACGCCGCGGCGTTGCGAAACAATGCCTTGGTTGGCAGCTCGCAGGAGAGCGGCGTGATCGGCACAGGCATTGCTAGTGTCCCACCTGGTATACCAGAGCGACGACTCCGTCTTCCATGGCAATGCCCGCACCGGGCCCTGCAGATTCCGACCTTTGCGCCACGATTGGCGCGGCGAGCGAACGGGCGCGGACTTGTACGCGCGGACCGGTCTGGCTTGCGCTGCGCGCGCATCACGAGCTCATGGCGCGGGCGCAGAAACTGGAGCGATTGGCGATGTCGCGTCACGACTTCCCGCTCTATGGCGTTACCTTCGGCGTCAAGGACAACATCGATGTCGCCGGTCTTCCGACCACGGCAGGTTGTCCTGCGTTCGCCTATACGCCGCGCGACTCCGCGCCGGTTGTCGATCGACTGGAGCGGGCGGGCGCGATCTGCATTGGCAAGACGCATCTGGACCAGTTTGCAACCGGCCTCGTCGGCACGCGATCGCCGCACGGCCCGGTCCCCAATCCGTTCAACGCCGACTACGTGTGCGGCGGATCGAGCAGCGGCTCTGCCGTTGCGGTCGCGCTCGACCATGTCGCGTTCGCGCTGGGCACCGACACGGCGGGGTCGGGGCGGATCCCCGCGGCATTCAACCATCTCGTCGGCGTCAAGCCGACGCGCGGTTTGTTAAGCACGCGTGGCGTGGTGCCGGCCTGCCGCTCGCTCGACTGCGTGGCCATCCTCGCGCGCGAGCTTGCCACCGCATGGCGCGTGCTGCAGGTCGCCGCCGGTCACGAGCGCGAGGACATCTTCGCCCGCGCCGTGCGGCAACGACCCGTATTCGCCGCGGTCGCCCGCCTGGGTCTGCCCTCGCCCCTGGAGTTCTTTGGCGACGCCGTGGCGCAGGCGCAGTTTGCCGCGGTGGTCGAGCAGTGGAGGAGTCTGGGTGCAGAGATCGTCGAGCTGCCGCTCGCCGCGCTGCAGGAGATATCGAACCTGCTCTACGACGGACCTTGGGTCGCCGAACGCGATGCCGCCTTCGGGGCATTTCTCAGGGCACACCCCGAGCAGTGCGATCCCACCGTGCGCACGATCGTTGCGAGCGCGGCCAACTTCAGTGCCCGCGATGCGTTTGAGTCGGGTTACCGCCTGCGCGAGCTGGCCGCGCAGCTTGCGCCGACGTGGCAGCGCATCGATGCGCTGCTCGTGCCGACGGCGCCGACGATTCCCACGCTCGCCGCGGTCGCGCGCGAGCCGATCGCCGCCAACGCGAAGCTCGGGCTCTACGTCAACTTTGTCAACCTGCTCGACCTCGCGGCGATTGCCGTCCCGGGGCCCTTTCGCGGCGACGGCTTGCCCGCCGGCTTCAGCCTGATCGCTCCGGCGGGCAGCGACCATGCGCTCGCCGAGCTCGCTCACCGTTATCTTTTGCGCCACGCAAGCCGGGTCGGCGCGAGCGCGACGACGGGCTCGATCGATCCGCCCCCCGAGGCGCTGGCCGACGAGCGCGAATGGGTGCGTCTTGCGGTAGCCGGCGCGCACATGCGCGGCATGCCGCTCAATGGCGAGTTGCTCGCCCAGCAGGCGCGCTTTGTCGCCGCGGCGCGCACCGCCGCGCGTTACCGGCTGCACGCCCTTGCCGGAGCCATGCCGAAGCCCGGCCTGGTGCGCGCCGCGTTCGGCGAGAAGATCGGCATCGAGCTGTGGGATGTACCCGACGAGCGCTTTGGCCGCTTCGTGGCGAGTGTCCCGGCGCCGATGGCCATCGGCAACGTCGAGCTCGAAACCGGGACCTGGGTCAAGGGTTTCGTCTGCGAGCCGATCGCCCTGGTCGATGCCGTCGACATCACGTCCTATGGGGATTGGCGAACCTACGTCGAGTCGGGCCGCCCCGGCCTCGCCGCCGTGCAATGAAGCCCCGGTCCTCTTGTCCTGCCTTGGAGCTCGCCATGTCCGTCCGCCGTTCCCGTTGCCCCGCTGCCGCCCCCTGCGTCGCCACGCCAGTCGATCCGCTGCGCCGGCGCGTGCTCCTCGGTGCCGGCGCAGCGCTCGGTGCGCTTGCCACGCCGCGTGCGGTCAGGGCGCAGGCCGGAACCAGGATCCGCATCGGTTACTGGCCCATTGCCGCCGGCCTGCCGTTTTACGTCGCGGTGGAAAAGGGCTTCTTCAAACAGGCGGGCGTCGACGTCGAGCCGCTCAAGTTCGCCGGCGCGCAGCAGGTGATGGAGGCCATGCTCGCCGGCCGCGCCGACGGAAGCGCGAACGGCACCGGCTCGGCGAACCTGGCGATCGGCGAAATTGCCTCGCCGGGGTTGTTCAAGATCATCGTCTCCAATCCGAGCAATGCCCAGCATGTGCTCGACGAGTTCCTCGTCGCCAAGGACAACCCGGTCAAGACGATCGCCGAGCTTACCGGCAAGCGCGTCGGCTCCGGGCCGGGGATTCAGAACGTGACCCTGTGCAAGACCGTGCTCGAGCGTGCCGGCGCCACCGGCAACACGGTCATCGAGCTGCCGATCGGCCAGCATGTCGCGTCGATTGCCGCCGGGCAGATCGATGCCGTCTACACGCTGGAACCGACCGGCACGGTCGGCCGCCTCGCCGGTGTCACGCGGGTGCTCGAAGCCGGCGTGATCGCCAAGTACATCCTGGGCAACCCGATGGCGCCCTGGTTCGGCGGCTCGGCCTCGCTTACCACCGAGTTCATCCGCAAGGCGCCGGGGGAAACGAAAAAATACATTGCGGCCTACGCCCGCGGCGTGGAATTCGTGCGCCAGCAGCCGGGCGAGGCGCGCCAATATCTCAAAGGCTATACGGCCATTGAAGGGCCGCTCACCGCCGAGGTTCCGCTGGCCGCGTATACGCTGTACAACGAATTCACGCCGAGCGACGTGGAAATGTTCCAGAAGTTCTTCGATCTGTTCACCGACAAGAAGATCTTCGACAGGCGCGTGCTGGTCGCGCCGATGATCTACAAGCCCTAGGGGCATTGCATGCGTGCTTCCACACCCGCGGCCAACGCGTTCGCCTGGGGCAAGCTCCTGCCGGTGCTCGGGCCGGTCGCTCTGTTCGTCGTCTGGGAGGCGGTGGTGCGCATGCGCTGGGTGAGCCCGGTGCTGCTGCCCTCGCCGCTGGCCACGCTGGGCGCGCTCCTGAGCGGCATGGCAGGAGGGGACCTGCTGTGGGATTTTCTCTACACCGTTCTGCGCACCCTCGAGGCCTTCGTCATCGCCGCCGTGATCGGCGTGCCGCTGGGCATCCTTCTGGGCAGCAACGAGCGCGCCTATCGCAGCGTCGAATTCTTGATCGACTTCTTCCGTTCGACGCCGTCCTCGGCGCTGATTCCGCTTTTTCTGCTGATCTTCGGCGTGACCGATATCAACAAGGTTGCGATCGCGGCGTTTGCCGCCGTGCTCGTCATCCTGTTCAACAGCGCCTACGGCGTGATGAACGCGCGCAAGCAGCGCGTCATGGCGGCCAAGGTGATGGGCGCGTCGCGCTGGCAGATCTTTCGCGATGTGCTGATCTGGGAGAGCCTGCAGCCCACCTTCGTGGGGCTGCGCAGCGGCGTTTCGATGGCGCTCGTCATCGTGGTCGTGGCGGAAATGTTCATCGGCTCCGACAACGGGCTGGGGCACCGCATCATCGATGCCCAGCAGGTGCTCAACGTGAAGAGCATGTATGCCGCGATTCTCGCCGCGGGCATCCTGGGCTACCTGCTCAATGTGCTCTTCCTCGTGCTGGAGAAATCGGTCGTGCACTGGAGCGGGCGATGAGCTTCGAAACCGTGGCGAGGGCGCCCGGCGAGGTGATTGCCCGTGACCCGCCGTTCATACCGGGCCCGATCGGGACCCATATCACCATCCGTGGTCTGACGAAGTATTTTGCCGGGGCTCCGCTGTACGAGGATTTCGATCTGGATTTTCCCAAGGGGGCGATCGTCTCGATCTTCGGGCCGAACGGCTGCGGCAAGTCGACGCTCATCAACATGATCGCCGGGCTGACTCCGATCGATGCGGGGCAGATACTTTTCGACGGCAAGTCGCTCTCCGACACCAAGATCGGTTACGTCTTCCAGAATTACCGCGAGGCGCTCTTTCCGTGGCTGCGCACCGTGGACAACATCGGCTATCCGCTCAAGCTTGCGGGCGGCACCCCGGCGGAAGTCGCGCGCCGGGTCGAGGAGCTGGTGGCGTCGTTCGAAGTGAAGTTCGATCTGCGCCGCTACCCGTACGAGCTCTCCGGCGGCCAGCAGCAAACCGCGTCGATCATGCGCGCGCTCGCGCCCCGGCCCGAAGTCCTGTTTCTCGACGAGCCGTTCTCGGCGCTCGACTTCGAGATGACGCTATTCATCCGCGAGAAACTGCAGGAGGTCTTCCTGCGCACGAAGACGACGATGATCCTCGTCTCGCACGACCTGGAGGAGGCGGTCTATCTGGCCGACAAGATCCTGCTCTTGACCAAGCGGCCGACGCGGATCGCGGAAATCGTGGCGTACGACGCGCCGCGGCCGCGCACGACGCAGACGCTTTCCGATCCGTCGTTCATTCGCACCAAGGCGCACACGCTGGAAATCTTCCAGCGCGAAGTGCGCAGGTAGCATGGCCGACCCATCCGGCGACGCGGCGATCGATCCCGTCCTCTCGGCCTACGTCGAAGCGGCGGCGGGTCTGCTCGGGCTTCACCTTCGCCCCGCGGAGCGCGAGAGCGTCGAGGCGCACTTCGCGCGCCTCGCGGCGATGGCGCGACAGGTCGAGGCGCTCGCGCTCGACCTCGGCGACGAGCCCGCGCCGCTGTTTCATCCCGGCGGGCGATGAAGTCCGCGCAGGAGATCGCGCGCGGCGTGCGCGGCGGAACGCTGCGCGCCCGCGACGTGCTCGCGGACACGCTCGGGCGCATCGATGCGCTCGATCCCGACATCAATGCCTTCACGACCCGGCTCGACGCGCAGGCGCGACACGACGCGAGCGCGATCGACGATGCGCTCGCCGCAGGACACGATCCGGGCCCGCTCTCGGGCGTCCCGTTCGCGGTGAAGAATCTATTCGACATCGCGGGCGTGACGACGATCGCCGGGGCGCGCCTGCACGCCAATCGCCCGCCCGCCGCGCGCGACGCGACGCTGGTGCGACGGCTCAGGGCCCACGGCGCCATCCTCGTCGGCGCGCTCAATATGGATGCGTATGCCTACGGCTTCACCACGGAAAACACCCATTACGGCGCGACCCGCAACCCGCACGACACGACACGGACTGCGGGCGGATCCTCGGGCGGCTCGGCGGCCGCCATCGCGGCCGGCATGGTGCCACTGACCCTGGGCTCGGATACCAACGGTTCGATTCGCGTCCCGGCGTCGTTTTGTGGCGTGTTCGGCCTGCGCCCCACCTTCGGGCGTATGAGCCGCGCGGGCACGCTGCCCTTCGTGCACGACCTCGATGTGCTGGGGCCGTTCGCGGCGAGCAGCGCCGACCTCGCGCTTGCCTACGACGCCTGCTGCGGTCCGGATGCCGACGACCCGGCGTGCAGCGAGCGCGAGTGGACGCCGCTGGGGCCGACCCTCGCCCAAGGCATCGACGGCTTGCGCATTGCGGCGTGCGATGGCTATTTCGAGCACCCACTCGATGCGCAGGCGCGGCGCGCGGTGCAGATCGCGGCGGAGGCGCTTGGCGCCTCCGGCCGGGTGACGATCGCCGAAGCCGAACGCGCGCGCGCGGCCGCCTTCGTGCTCACGGCAAGCAGCGCGGGATCGCTCTACCTGGCCGATCTCAAGACGCGGCGGGACGACTTTGAGCCCCTCTCCCGCGACCGACTCGTAGCCGGTGCGCTCGTACCCGCGGCGTGGGTACACCAGGCGCAGCGCTTCCGGCGCCGGTACCATGACGCGATGCTCGCGCTGTTCGATTCGGTCGATGCACTGCTCGCGCCATCGACACCGTGCACCGCCTTCGCGCTGGGGACCGAAACGTTGGCCCTCGATGGCGTGCGCATGCCGGCGCGTCCGAATGTCGGCATGTTCACGCAGCCCATATCCTTCGCCGGAGTGCCGGTAGCCGCCGTGCCGATGGCGGTCGACGGATCCCTGCCGGTCGGGATCCAGGTCATTGCCGCGCCGTGGCGCGAGCATGTCTGCCTGCGGGTGGCCGCCGAGCTCGAACGCCGCGGCGTGGCACGCGCCTGGATCCGGACCTAGCGTCGCGCGATGATCCATGTGATGCGCGAGACGACCGCGTGAAGCCGCCGCGCATCGGCCAGCGTGCCGACCATGCCTATGACTGGATCAAGGCCGATATCTTCGAATTTCGTCTGCTGCCGGGCGACCGCTTTTCGGAGCCCGAGCTTGCGCTCCGGCTTGGGGTAAGCCGCACCCCGGTGCGCCAGGCGCTGCTGCGCCTCGCCAGCGAAGGTTATGTCACGGTCGCCTCGCGCAGCGGGTGGCGGGTACGCCCGCTCGAATTCAAGACGCTGGACGACCTCTATGACGTGCGCGTGATCCTGGAAACGGCCGCCATCCGCAAGCTGTGCGAAATGACACCGCAGCCCGCGCTCGACGTGCTGCGCGATCCGTGGCTCTCACCCCGCGCGCAGTGGCTCACCGATGCGCGGATGGTCGCAAGCCTCGATGAAGCGTTTCACGCGACCCTGGTCGGCGCGACGGGCAACGCGGAGCTCGCGCGACTGCACGGCGAGGTTTCCGAGCGCATCCGCATCGTGCGCCGGCTTGATTTCCTGCACATCGAGCGCGTCCGCGTCACCTACCAGGAGCATGCGCAAATCCTGCGTCACGTGCTGCGCCGGCAGGCGGATTCCGCCGTGTTGCTGCTGCGCGCGCACGTGACGGCGAGCAAGATGGAAGTGCGCAAGATCACGCTGCACATGCTCTACGAGGCACGGCGCCAGCCCGCCGTGCACCGCGCCGCGGGCGACTGACGCGTCGGGCCGCCCATGCGGCGGGGAGCCTCCCAAGCGGCGATCAATCGGCGGTGCCCGCCAGCGAAACGGTTTCCGGCCCTGCGCTTGGCCTTGCCGTGGGGGTCGCGCGCAGCGACGCCCGCGCGCAGGCGAACAGTATCAGCGACACCGCGGCATAGCTCAGTGCCACCAGCGGCGCCTGCATCACGCCGATGGCCTCGCCGTGCATGAAGCCAAAGAAACTGAGCACCGCGCCCGCCAGCGCGAATCCCGCGGCCTTGTGGAACGCCCGGTCGATCGTGTACGCCGCGATCGCACCGAGCACGAGCCCGGCGAGAATCGCGCCCCCGCCCATGACCGCGAGTCCCTGGTAGAGCACGCCGACCTGGCCGAGCTTGTCGAACCCGATCACCGCGGCGCTGGTACCGGCGGCGCCGAGCGAGTTATCGATCAGCAGCTTGCCCCAGGCGGCGAGGTGCGGCGTGAGCGCGAGAATGATCGCCGGCGCATGCGCCTTGGGCGACTCCTGAAAGGCCTGCGCGCCGATGAGCATGCCGATGTAGAGCAGGATGGGCGAAATCGCGACCAGCGGGATGAGCGAGGAGATGAGTGCGATGACGCCGAAGAACGAAAGCACGATGACGATGATGCCCGTTGCAGCCGAGTACCCGATGCGTCCGCCCATCGACTTCCAGCCGGGGTGCCCGATATAGACCGCGTTGATGAACGGATTGCCCATCATGCAGCCGATGAGGCTCACGACCCCGTCGGCGGTCAGGACGCGCGTGGTGGGGTACTCGTCGCCGGCTGCCGCGGCGCTCTCCACGTTGTTGGTCGCCTCCACCAGGTCGTAGATCCCGAACGGGATCGCGGTGACGAGGATCACCGTAATGAACTGGAAGCCCGAAAACACATGGTCGATCGCAGGCAGCGGGACCGAGAAGCCGAAGCTCGAAAGTGACTTGGTGACGTTGGCAAGGTTCATGCCGCCGAACGACAGCCCGGCCGCGCTGGAGACCCAGGCAATGAGCGTCCCGACGCCGATCGCCACCAGCCCGGCAGGCAGTCCGCGAAAATAGCGCACGCCGCCGAGCCAGCTCGCGAGGATGATGGCGAAGCATACGATTCCGATCACCGGCGTCAGGAACATCTCTTCGGCCGGGCGCATCGAAATGAAGGCGATGGAGACGCCGGCGAGCGTGCCGAGAAGGGCGGCACGAGGCGTGATCCGGCGCACGATCGGCGCGATGAAGCCGCCGGCCATGAGCACGAAGCTCTGGATGAATACCCAGGTAAGTCCCGCTTCCCAGCCCTTGACCGGATCTCCGGTCTTGAGCGCGATCGGAAGCATGATGACGAACACGACCACGAACATGTGCGGCACGCTGATGCCGGAAGGCAGGGCGCATACATCGGTGCGACCAGTCCGCTTCGCCAGCCGCCAGGCGAGCCACGCGTAGTAGAGCGTCGACAGCGCCATCATCAGGCCGGCCGCCGGGATGATGCGGCCGAACACGAGCTCGTCGGGCATCTTGAGTACAAAACGCAACAGTCCCGTCAGCACGAGCAGATTGACCAGGATGTTGGTGCCGAAGCCAAAGAGGGCGTTCCAATCTCCCGGCGTCCACAGTTGCGGCTTGCGCGTGTCCATCTGCAACTCCCTTGGGTGAAGTGTGAGGGGCCTTTGCGATGCGCCGCCGTCCCGTCAGCACCAGGCCGCGAGCACGCGACGCGAATCCGAAACCCAGCCGAAGATCCCGCCCTGCGCCTTGATCATCTCCAGGCCCATGGCATGAAACTGCGGAAAATAGGAGGCACAGGCGTCACCCGGAACCACGCAGCGGTAGCCGCGATCGTTCGCCTCGCGTACCGTGGTATGCACGCACACTTCGGTGGTGACGCCGCAGACGATGAGCGTGTCGATGCCACGATTGGAGAGCATGGTGTCGAGGTCGGTGGCGTAGAACGCGCCCTTGCCGGGCTTGTCCACGACGGGCTCGCCGGCGATCGGCGAGAGCGAAGCCACGATATCGTGACCCGGCTCGCCGCGCACCAGGATGCGCCCCATCGGGCCCTTGTCGCCGATGCGCTGGCGCGGCGCACCGCGATCGATCTTGGCGCTGGGCGCGTCGGCCAAATCCGGGCGGTGGCCCTCGCGCGTGTGAATGACCAGTACGCCCGCCTTGCGCGCACCGTCGAGCAGCGCGCGACACGGTCCGATGGCGGCGTTGAGCAGGGCCACATCGTTGCCCAGCGACTCGCCGAAACCACCCGGCTCCAGAAAGTCGCGCTGCATGTCGATGATGAGCAGCGCAACGCGCTCGCGGTCGATGGCTAGGGGTGCAGGTTCGGCATCGATCACCGTAGTAGGCATGCGGCCCCGCAAGAGGACTGGAAGCAACCCGGCCCGACGCGGACTTCACGCAGGCGAAGCGCATGCTGCAATAAGTGCGCCATCGATGCCTCGAGCGACGGCGGAGGACCTGCTTAGCGAATTCAGATAGTTGGGGAACCCCAACGCGCCCCTTCCGCCTGCGCCGGCGCTTGGCGACGCGCTGAAAAAGTGCGAGCGCACTAATTCAGGTCACGGCATCCCGTGGCGTCGCCATCGAGGAGCCCGCGGCGGTCGAAGCCGCGACGGATCAGGCGCTGTTCAACTGCGCGATCGGGCGTCTGGACGCGAGGTAGACGTCGATGCGGTGCGGCAGGCGATCATCGACGAGCAGCGCGCAGGGGCCTTGCTGCAGGACGCCATCGACGTTGACCTCGGCCGGTTCGCTATCGTCGTCCGTCGCGACATCGCTGCGCTGGATCACGACGTCGTAGTAGGTTTCATGGTACCGGTAGCGCAAGCCGATCTCGTTCCAATCCGGCGGCAGGCAGGGTGAGAAGCGAAGGCGATCGCCTTCGCGCGCGAGACCGAGGAGCGACTCGGTGACGAGGCGGTAGAGCCAGCCGGCCGAGCCGGTGTACCACGTCCAGCCGCCGCGGCCGATGTGCGGCGCGAACGCATAGACGTCGGCGGCGACGGCGTAGGGTTCCACCCTGTAGGTAGCCACACTCTCCGGCGTCAGCGCATGGTTCAGCGGGTTGATCATGGCCATCAATTCCCATGCGCGCGCACCGTCGCCCAGTGCCGCGAAGGCCATCGCGGCCCAGATGGCGCCGTGGGTGTACTGGCCACCGTTCTCGCGTACTCCGGGCACGTAGCCGCGGATATATCCCGGGTCGAGAGCCGAGGTATCGAAGGGCGGATCGAGAAGCTGGATGAGCGCGTGTTCGCGGCGCACCAGGCGCGTATTCACCGCATTCATCGCCTGCCGCGACCGCGCCGCGTCCGCGGCGCCGGAAAGCACCGACCAGCTCTGCGCGACCGAGTCGATCTGGCATTCGGCATTGGCCACGGAGCCCAGCGGCGAGCCGTCGTCGAAGTATGCGCGGCGATACCACTTGCCATCCCAGGCGTTCTGTTCGATCCGTTGCCGCAATTGCATCGCCTCGGTCTCGCATCGCGCTGCGAACGACGAATCGCCGCACAAGCGCGCCACCTTGGCGAATTCTTGGAGAACGTAACAAAGGAAGAAAGCGAGCCAGACGCTTTCGCCCTTGCCATGCCTGCCGACGAGATTCATGCTGTCGTTCCAGTCCCCGGACCCGATCAGCGGCAATCCATGCGTCCCGAATCGAAGGCCGTGCACAATGGCCCTCACGCAGTGCTGATAGATCGTGGCAGACTCGTCGGACCGGGTGGGTGCGTCGTAGTACGAGTCGTCCTCCGCATTGACGGGGCGGCCTTCGAGGAAAGGGGCGGTTTCGTCGAGAATCGACCGGTCGCCGGTGGCCAGAACGTAACGGCAGGCCGCGAGGGGCAGCCAAAGATAATCGTCCGAGC
>Ga0074045_10003009_pt1 | contig 15309 bp, 9 predicted proteins | sample BogForMeECP23OM2_FD_94442 | JGI IMG/M metagenome (GOLD analysis project Ga0074045, IMG submission 94442) | Bog forest soil microbial communities from Calvert Island, British Columbia, Canada - Bog Forest MetaG ECP23OM2 | ecosystem: Environmental > Terrestrial > Soil > Wetlands ...
CGAGGGCAGTTGCGACAGGAAATAGAATTCGGACGGAAACAAGTTCTCTCCGGTTAGCCAGGAAAGGCCCCGGCGGATCGGCTCGACATTGTACGCGACGAGCAGGCCGAGCACGAGGCCGACGCCGGTTCCCACCACGCCGATCGTCGCGCCGGTGATGAGAAAGATCCGCATGACCGCGCCGCGCGTCGCGCCCATGGTGCGCAGCACCGCGATGGCGCGGGCCTTGTCCTGCACCAGCATGATCAGCCCCGAGATGATGTTGAGCGCCGCCACCAGCATGATCAGCGTCAGAATGGCGAACATCACGTTGCTCTCGACCGCCAGCACGTCGAAGAAGCTGCGGTTGAGCTGGCGCCAGTCGGTGTCGATCATCGGCCGCTGCTGGGCGGGCTCGATCGCCCGGCGCATCGCGTCCATGTCGTCGGGTTTGGCGACGTAGACCTCGATGACGTTGGCCTGGCCGTCCAGATTGAAGAACGTCTGCGCCTCGGCGAGCGGCATGAAGATGAAGGTGTTGTCGAACGTCGACATGCCGATCTGGAAGATCGCCGAAACCGGGTAGGACTTCATCCGCGGCGTGACGCCGAACGGCGTCTCGGCGCCGTGAGGCGCAATGATCGTCACCTTGTCGCCGACGCGCAGGCCCAGATGCTCGGCGAGCTTGGCGCCGACAGCGAGCCCCGCGCCCGTGTCGAAACCGTCGAGCGCCCCTTGTGTGATATGGCCGGCGACGCCCGGCAGGCGCTCGAGGTCCTGCTGCTTGATCCCGCGCACCAGAGCGCCGGACGAGCCGTATTGCGTCGTGGCGAAGGCTTGGCCCTCGACCAGCGGCAGCGCCAGCGTCACGCCGGGAACCTTGCTTACCCGCTCGGCGACCGCGTCGTAGTCGGTGAGCGGCGTCTCGATGCCCTGCAGGAACATATGGCCGTTGAGGCCGATCATCTTTTCCATGAGATCATGGCGGAAGCCGTTCATCACCGACATGACGACGATCAGCGCCGCGACCCCGAGCACGATGCCGAGGAATGAGAAGCCGGCGATGACCGAAATCGACTTTTGCGCGTTGCGGGCGCGCAGGTAGCGGAACGCGACCATCCATTCGAACGGCGCGAACGGACGCGTCGCGCGCGACGGGGCGGCGGCTTCGACGCCGGCGGAGGTGGTCATGCCGGAACTCCCCCGCGCGCAGCCCAGCCCCCCTCTCCCCACTTGCGGGGAGAGGGCCGGGGTGAGGGGCCTAGCGGTTGGCCGCGACCGAGCCTCGGCGCAACGACTTCTGTCCCGGAAGCGCGGGCGTTTTTGACAGACCGGAGCGACCCCCCTCCCTCACCCTCCCCCACAAGGGGGGAGGGCATGCGTCGGCGCTTCTGGTCTAGTCTGCCGAGAAGCATACGCCCCATCACGCCTTCCCGCCGAGCCTGTCGATCGCCGCCTCGACGCTGACGAGCTCGCGCTCGCCGGTGCGGCGGGTCTTCAGCTCGACCTTGCCCTCGGCGAGGCTCTTGGGGCCGACAATCACCTGACGCGGCGCGCCAACAAGGTCCATGGTCGCGAATTTGGCGCCCGGGCGCTCGTCGCGGTCGTCGTAGAGGACGTCCACGCCCGCTCCCTCCAGCGCCTCATGGATGCGCCGGCTCGCGCCGTCGGTCGCGGCGTCGCCGACCTTGAGGTTGATCAAACCGACGCGGAACGGCGCGACCGCCTCCGGCCAGATGACCCCGGCGTCGTCATGGTTCGCCTCGATCAGCGCCGCCGCGAGGCGGCTCGGGCCGATGCCGTAAGAGCCCATATGGACAAAAGTCTCCTTGCCGTCCGGTCCGTTGACGACCGCCTTCATCGGCAGGGAGTATTTGGTCCCGAAGTAGAAAATATGGCCGACCTCGATCCCGCGCGCGGAAATGCGCGCGTCCTCGGGCAGCGCCGCGAAGGCCGCCGCATCGTGCTTCTCCGAGGTGGCGGCATAGAGCGAGGTCCACTTGTCGAACACGCCCTGCATGGTCGCGGCGTCGTCGAAGTCGATATTTTCCGGCGGCGTATCGAAGGTCAGATAGTCCTTGTGGCAGAAGACCTCGCTCTCGCCGGTTGAGGCCAAGATGATGAACTCGTGGCTGAGGTCGCCGCCGATCGGCCCGGTGTCGGCCATCATCGGAATGGCGGTGAGGCCGAGGCGCTTGAAGGTGCGAAGGTAGGCCGTGAACATCTTGTTGTAGGAATGACGCGCCCCCGCCTGGTCGAGGTCGAACGAATAGGCGTCCTTCATCAAGAACTCGCGCGATCGCATCACCCCGAAGCGCGGCCGGACCTCGTCGCGGAATTTCCACTGAATGTGGTAAAGATTCAGCGGCAGGTCCTTGTAGGACCTGACCGAGGCGCGGAACATCTCGGTGATCATCTCCTCGTTGGTCGGTCCGTACAGCATGTCGCGCTCGTGCCGGTCGCGGATGCGCAGCATTTCCTTGCCGTAGTCGTCGTAGCGGCCGGATTCGCGCCAGAGCTCGGCCGACTGGAGCGTCGGCATCAAGAGCTCGATGGCGCCGGCGCGGTTCTGCTCTTCGCGCACGATGGCGCAGATTTTTTGCAGCACGCGCAGGCCCAGCGGCAGCCAGGCGTAGATGCCGGCCGCCTCCTGGCGGATCATGCCGGCGCGCAGCATCAGCCGGTGCGACACGATCTCCGCCTCTTTCGGCGTTTCCTTGAGGATGGGCAGAAAATAGCGGGAAAGGCGCATCGGGGTCCAAAAGGCAGCGAGTCGGGGCGCAAACGCGGGATTGCTCCTATTGACCTCTGGGGTGGCGCTTGACAAGCACTTACCGACTCGTGAATTTCGTTTCCCGGGGGGAGAAACTTCATGCAAGTCAGCTTCGGGCCGAGGTCCGACCAGTACCTCGCCTACATAACAGGCAAACCGCCGCGCGACCTTCCGCCGGGAACGACCGGACGCGTCATCGACGTCGAGAAATTCTACGAGCAGACCCGGGCGCGCGGCCTTCCATTCACATTTTCGCTCATCTCTTTCGCCGCGCCGCTCGTCGCCTTTGCTGCGGCGCTCTGGCTGATCGTCTGCCTGCTTTCGTTCGGGCCGCAAGAAATCCGGGAGGGTGCGGTCGAGTTGGAAAACGCCGGGTCGAATCCGCCGCTGCCTATCGACGTGTTCTGCGGCCCCGGGAGGGATCCCCTTGTGAACGGCTTGATCGCGAACACCTTCCACTTCTCCGTCACGCACGTCGCGCTCTTTGCCATCTGCGCGCTCGCCGTCCTCGCGGCGGCGGCGAGCATACGCAATGTGCTCGAAACCCATGGCCATGTCGGCAGCAGCAACGGGGCCAAATTTTTGGGTCTGATTGTGGCGCTCGGCGTTCCGATCCTCGCCGGATTTGGCGTCTTCAAACTCGCCTCCTGGGCTGTCGGAACGCAAATCGGCGGTCTGTTTCAACGGCTATTCCCGGTTTCCGCCGCTTTGCTTGCGAAGTGCGACTTCCTTAAAGACGTCAACGCATTGAACGACCAGATCTACGCCCAGATGGGACTGGGCGCGATGGCGGTGTCCATTGGAGTCGTCTCGCTGACCTTCGCCGCCGCGCTGCTCGGCTGGCGGTTCGAAACGAAAGACATCAACGGCGCGTGGTCGGACAGCTACGTGCTGCGGCACAAGATCAACAATGCTCTGACGCTGTTCTTCATCGGCTCGATTCTTCTCGTCGTCACGACCGTCGCCTTGTCTTCGGCGACCGACTGGACCGGAGGGGTCCTCGACGCCGTCAAGGCGGCGACCGCCCCTGACTCGAAGGACGCCACGACGTCGAACAGCGCTCCGGCCGCAACACCCGTCGTCGCGACGGGCGCCCCGGCCGCGACCGCGACAGACCGCGCCGCGACAAGCGCCGCCTCTCCCAACACGCCGGCCCTCCAGTCCGCATCGGGCCAGTCCAGCGCCGGGAACGCCGCCGACGCGGCCGCAAAGGCCGCGGCCCTCGAATTCGACTCGTTGAAGACCCTCAAGACCTCGATCACGAGTTTCGCCGGGGCGCTCGGATCGCTCCTGCTCATCCTGATTTTTGTGCCGGCCCTCTATTGCCTGACGGGCGAAATCGACATCGCCGGGAAGACGCACGCCTCTTTCGACGCGGCAAACAAGGCGCCCGCGCCGACGACGCCCGAAGCGTCGCCGGCGGTCTACGTCAAAGACAGGCACGGGAAATTCTTCTCCGTCGAAGTCGTCGCCGGTTCGGACGAGCAGGCGCCGGCGATCCTGTCCGTGATGGACATTGGAGGAACGACCAGACAGTTGAAGCTCGTCGCCGCGCCCGGCAAGCCGCCGCTGGCGAGCTATTTCGGCGAAGACGACGCCGGGAACATCTACGAGTTCACGGCGCCGCCTGCATCCCAGGCCGCTCCGAAGAAGCCTGCGTCGCACGCCGTGCGGCATGAGAAGGCCGACGCCGTGAAGTGGAAGGTGGCCGGGTGGAAAACCGTGCAGGACTGGAAGGACAATCACGGCCTCAAGCTACAATTTGGCGACTTGACCGCGACGTTCGTAGCGGTGCTCGCTCCCCTGTTGTCCGGCACGATCATCGACCTGAGCAAAATGTCGCTCGGCTGAGCAGAGTGGGGACGGCGATTGGCGGTATGCGAGGAAAGGTCGCTACGGCGCCCCCGGCGCCTCCTCGCCCTCCCCCGGCTCCGCCCCATGGGTCGTCGCATGGCCCGGGCGGACGATCCGGTCGTCGAGCGTCGGCGCGGGGGCGGGCGACCAGGGGCGGTTCTGCTCGGTCGTGCGGTCGGCGGTGAGCGCAAAGCCCTTCTCGTCGCTCCAGGTCAGACCCACTGCGCCGAGCTTCGCGAGGGCCTTCTCGTCGAGCACGAATTTCGCGCCGCAGTCGCCGGGCGCGCTCAGCGCGCTCACGACGATCTCGGCGCGGCCGCAATCCTCGTCGAACGCCAGCCGGTCGAGAACGAGGCTTAGCGACTCGCCTTCCGGCAAAGCGGCGACGCAGGCGAGGCGGTCGCAGGGCGCATCCGGATCGCGCGCCTGAGCCGGGTCGCGCCCGTCGCCATTGGCGGTGAGCCACTGCTCGGCGGCGAAGGCGTTGAAGCGCTTGCCGACGATCATCAGGTTGCCGTCGGCGTCGCGAACCGCCGCCTGATCGCCCGAGGGCGCGACGATGACGTCGTAATGCGGCCCGCTGAACGCGCCGATCAGTCCAATGGCTGCGAAGGGGACGGCGCTCAGGCGAAAGACCCAGGTCCGCCAGATCGTCGCGCTCATCACCGCGAGCGCGAGAAACGGCAGCGCGAAGGGCGCGAAGGCGCGCAGATGCACGGTGGAGCCCGGCGCTTCGGCGATGAACCGGGCGACCCACAAAATGAACTTGATGCCGAGGCCGACATAGAGCCACACCGGCGCGTCGAGCCCGAGCGGATAGAGCGCCGCGCCGACCAGCGCGCCCGGCACCGCGAAGAACTCGATGACCGACAGCGTAAGCGGATTGCCGATCAGCACATAGGGGCTCAAGTCGTGGAAATGGTAGGCCATGAACGAGGCGGTCGCGCTGGTCGCGCAAGCGGTGGCGAAGAGGAGCGCCAGCGGCCGATGGAGGATTTCGGACAGAAGCGCGGGAGGCGGCGGTCTGCCCCGCTGCGGAAGGAACGGGTCCGGGTCCCTTTCCATCCCGGCAAGCCGCGCCTCCATGACCGCGACGAGCGCCGCGACCGCGGCGAAGGAGAGCTGGAAGCTGACGCCGAGAATCGCCTCCGGCTCGATGACGATGATGGCGAAGATGGCGAAGGCGAGGTTGCGCATGGTCAGCGCCCGCCGGTCCAGGATCACCGCCCCGAGCACGATCAGGGTCATCACCAGCGCCCGCTCGGTGCCGACGCGCGAGCCTGTGGCGACGTCATAGAGGAGCGAGCCGGCCATGGCGGCGCCGGCCGCCCATTTCTTGATCGGGTAGTTCAGCGCCAGCGTCGGCGACAGCGCCATGAGACGGCGCGTCACGACGAAGAAAATGCCCGCGACCAGCGTCATCTGCACGCCGGAGATGGTGATGATGTGGAAGATACCCGCCTCGCGGATGAGGTCCTTGGCGTCGCTGGAGAGGAAGTCGCGCTTTCCCGTCACCATGGCGGCGGCGATCGCCCCCTCGTCGCCGCCAATGATGCGGTCGACCCGCACGGCGAGGCGGTTGCGGGCGTGATCGATCGCTGCGGCGAAGCGTTGGCGGAAACTCGCGTCGCCCGGCGGCGGCAGGACGTCGATCGCGCCGAGCGTCGAGCCCACCGCGCCCACGCCGGCGAAGAAGGCGTCGCGGGCGAAGTCGTAGCCGCCCGGCAGCACGGCGTGCGACGGCGGCAGGAGCCGCGCCTTGAGCCGAACGTAGTCGCCCGCCGCCGCGTCGGGGGTCTTCCGGGTGGTCACCCGGACGCGGTGGGGCGCTTTGTCCCCGGGCATGCCGTCGACGCTCGAAACGGCGATCACCATGCGCGCCCCGACCGGTCTGAGGTCGACCTCCTCGACATAGCCCTGCAACGAGACGATGCGGATTCGGTCGAGCGCCGGCGCGGCGAGCAGCGACATCGCCAGAAAACCGGCAAAGACCGCGGCCAGCGCCAACGAGACGCCGAACGCGACCGGGCGCGCGCGGGAAAGAAGAGCGAGTCCGGCAAAGATCAGGGTCAGCGCGACCGGCGCCCACAGCGCCGGCTCGCTGTCGGCGGAGAGATTGAGCGCGACGCCGCCCATGGCGGCGACCGGCAGCCACAGGAAAAACCGCCGCTGCTCGACCTCGCGCGCCAGCGCCCTGTCGAAGACCGCGCGCCAGTCCGGCGCCCAGGCCGCCGCGCGCGCAACGCCGGCGGCCGCAACCAGAACGCCGCTGCGTCCGGAAGTTGACATGCGTCCATATAAGCACGTCCAGAGTCAGGAATAAAGAGACTCTCTGCGCGCCGATCGCCGGAAGCCGGTATACTCGCAAAAAAGCCGAGTGAGGACGACGCCCATGAAGGACGACAATGCGAGACGCATGCGGACGAACCGCGTCTTTCTCGCTGACGACGCCTGCGATCTCGACGATTTCCGAACGCTCATCGACCGTACGGTCGATCCGGCGGACTACCCCTTCGCGATCGGGGTCGCATCGAACGCGCTCGTCTACGACGGCGACGCGGTTCGCCGGGCGTCTGACCATCCCGAGACGCGCCGCGAGATCATGGCCGAATGGGTCGAGGCGCTCGCGGATGGGCCGGGCGTCATCGTCATCCGAAAAGCCTTCGCCGACCTCCGGCCGATCGAGGCCGCCAACCCGCATTTCTGGGCGATCATCGAGGAGCAGCGCCGCGACCCGTCACGTCACGGCGATCACTTCGCCAAGCCCGGCGCCAACGACCGGGTGTGGAACGCGCTGGAAAAACTGTGCCTCGCCGATCCGGAGACCTTCGCCGCCTACTACGGCAACGCCGTGATTGCGCTGGCGAGCGAAGCGTGGCTCGGACCCTTCTACCAGATCACCTCGCAGCTCAACGTCGTCAATCCTGGCGGCGAGGCGCAGGTTCCGCACCGCGACTACCACATGGGCTTCCAGACGGCGGCCGAGATCGAGCGCTATCCGGCCCACGCCCATCGCCTGTCGCCGATGCTGACGCTCCAGGGCGCGGTCGCCCACTGCGACATGCCGCTCGAATCTGGGCCGACGCTCTACCTGCCCTTCTCGCAGGCCTATCCACCGGGCTATCTGGCGACCCTGCGCGACGACTTCCGCGCCGAGTTCGAGGCGCGCAGGGTGCAGTTGGCGCTCGCCTGCGGCGACGCCGTGTTCTTCAATCCTGCGCTGTTCCACGCCGCAGGCTCGAACCGGTCCAAAAACATCCGGCGGATCGCCAACCTGTTGCAGGTGTCGAGCGCCTACGGGCGGGCGATGGAGAGCGTCGACCGGCTCAAAATGAGCCTCGCGCTCTATCCGGTCCTGCAAAAGCTTCTCGCCGCCAAGGCCCTTTCCGCCGGGGACGCGGACAACGCCATTGCGGCTTCCGCCGAGGGCTACGCCTTCCCGACCAACCTCGACCGCGACCCGGCAATCGGCGGCCTCGCGCCGCAAAGCCAGCAGGCGCTCATGCGCCAAGCGCTCGCCGAAGGCTGGTCGTCCGAGGTGTTCGCCGAGGCCGCGCGGGCGCAGGCGTGGCGGAGGCTGACTTGACGCTCACCCCGCCGCCGCGCAGTCCCTGAGCACCGCCCTTAGCTGCGCTTCGAGTGGCCCGCCGCCCGGAACGTAAGAACAATCAATCGCCGCAGTGCCGATCGTGAAAGCATCGGCGCCGGCGGCGCTGATGGCCGCGATGCGCTCGGCGCAGTCAATCGAGCCGGCGACCACGACGAGCCCTCGGTCGCCGAACCCTCGCCGGCAGGCGGCGACGAGGTCGAGCGGGTTGGCCTCCGTCGCCCGATAGGCGAGGATGTCGACGCCGGCGCAGCCCAGGGCCGCGAAAGTTCTGCAGTGCGCCTCCACCTCCTCCGCAGCGCCGCCGAGCTTGGTTGGGTGGCCGACCGGCTTGCCGGCGAAGGGCAGATAGCGCGTCGGGCTCCCTTCGAGCAGGCGCACGCCGGCTTCCGCCCCCACGCCGCCCATCAGGAAATCGACGCCGAGGTCGCGCCCGAGCGCGATCGACCTGAGTTCGTCCTCGCGCGAGGTCGAGACGATCTCCATCCAGACCGACGCGCCGGCCTCGCGGATGGCGGCCGCAAGCCGTCGCAAAGTCGCGGGCTCGGCGCCGACGTCCTTGAAGCCGATGTGCTTCATTCCCAAAGGGCGCACGGCCTCGACGATTTCAAGCGCGTTCGCGACGGTCGCGTCGTCGCGGGTCAGCATGAAGATGAAGTCCATCGCGGCGCCCCCGGCGCGTCGTGCGCCGGAGTGAAGCTAACATCGCTCGCCGCGCGTTGGGAATGCGGCGCGAGCGCGCAAGGCCTTTCGCCTTTGCCTCGGCGCCCCCGTCTGCTAGATACGCCGGCTCGATTTCCCGTCCCGCCTGCCCGAGATTTATGCCGATGTCCCACGTCGTCACCCGTTTCGCGCCCTCCCCGACCGGGTTCCTCCATATCGGTGGGGCGCGCACGGCGTTGTTCAACTGGCTCTACGCCAAGCGCTTCGGCGGCACGTTTTTGTTGCGCATCGAGGACACCGACCGCGAGCGCTCGACCCAGGCCGCCGTCGACGCGATCCTCGACGGACTCTCCTGGCTCGGCCTGCATTGGGACGGCGAGGCGATGAGCCAGTTCGGCCGCGCCTGGCGCCATCGCGAGGTCGTCGACCAGATGCTCGCCAAGGGGACGGCCTATCGCTGCTACGCCAGCCCCGAGGAGCTCGAGGAGATGCGCAAGACGGCGCGGCGCGAGGGGAAGCCGATGCGCTACGACGGCCGCTGGCGCGACCGCGACCCCTCCGAGGCGCCCGCCGGCGTCGCCCCGGTCATCCGGTTGCGCGCTAACCAGGAGGGCGAGACGGTCATCGAAGACAAGGTGCAGGGCAAGGTGACCTTCGCCAACAAGGACCTCGACGACCTCGTGCTGCTGCGCTCCGACGGCAACCCGACCTACATGCTGGCGGTGGTGGTCGACGACCACGACATGGGCGTCACTCACGTCATCCGCGGCGACGACCACCTGACCAACGCCGCGCGCCAGACCCAGATCTACCAGGCGCTCGGCTGGGACGTTCCGATCTGGTCGCACATCCCGCTGATCCACGGTCCCGACGGGGCAAAACTGTCCAAGCGCCACGGCGCGCTCGGCGTCGACGCCTACCGCGCCATGGGCTACCTGCCGGCCGCCCTGCGCAACTATCTGGTGCGGCTCGGCTGGAGTTTTGGCGACAAGGAGTTCTTCACCGAAAAGGAACTGATCGCCGCCTTCGATCTGCCCTCGATCGGCCGCTCCGCCTCGCGCTTCGACACCGCCAAGCTCGAGAACATGAACGGCCACTTCATGCGCGCCTTGACCGACGACGAGCTATTCAACGCTCTGCTCGACACGCTGCCTTACCTCGCCGGCGGGCCTGAAGTTTTGGCCAAGCTCGACGACGCCAGGCTCGCTGAGCTGCGCGCGGCCATTCCCGGCCTCAAGGAGCGCGCAAAGACGCTAGTCGAACTCCTTGACGGCGCAGGCTTTCTCTTTGCAGGACGGCCACTCTCGATGGATGAAAAGGCTTCCGACATCCTCGCCAAGGGCGGCCGCGCGCACCTGAAGGCGCTCCTGCCGAAGCTCGCCGCCGCCGACTGGACCGGCCCGGCTTTGGAGGCCGTCGTGCGGACTTATGCGGAAGAGACAGGCGTAAAACTCGGCGCCGTCGCCCAGCCCCTCCGCGCCGCCCTCACCGGCCGCTCCACCTCGCCCGGCATTTTTGACGTGCTGACGGTGCTCGGGCGCGAGGAGAGCCTGGGGCGGATCGAGGATCAGGCGGGGGCGTAGGTCGAACCCCCTCACCCGTCATGGCCGGGCCCAATCCCGGCCATGACGCCGCGGGGACGTCGACGCCCCGTCAGCCCTTCCCCTCCTCCTGCGTCCGCAGGAACTCGATAATCGGCCGGACGTGTTCGCCCAGCTGCTCGGCCGCCGCGCGCCATTCGTCCTGCGCCACCGGCATGTCCCGCCCTTGCAAAAACGTCTCCCACAGCGCATTCGCCGCCGTCGCCATCTGCCGCCGCCACGAATTTTGCGCGTCGGCGGCCGCGTGGCGCTCACATCGGCGTCCCGAGGCCCCGCAAGAAATCCAGTATTGGCCCAATGTTCTCGCCGAGCTTGTGGGCGGCCTGCGTCCAGCCTTCGAGAGCAACCGGCAGGTCCTTCCCCTTGAGAAAGACGCTCCACAGCGCGTTAGCTGCAGTCGCGATCTGACGGCGGTGAGAATGTGCCGCATCAGGCATACCTGGAGGCAGAACAGGCGGCTGAGTCGCTGCCCAATTTGCGCCGGGCTCTTTCGGGGTTGCAGGTGCTGGAGCGGACGGGGGCGCAGAGCGCTCGACCCGTCGCAGGCCTTCGCCGACATCTCGCTCGAAGAAGCGCGGCGTATTCTCCTCCACTGCCCCAAAGAAACTCTGGGCCGCCTCCATTGGGAATGGCTGCGTCCAGTTTCCGGTATTCACTGCCTGCTCATGCCGCGACACGAGATCATAGAAGCCGTCGAGCGCAAATTGATTGCCAATTACGCTTTTCAACTGACTGGCAAAGCCCTCTGGCAGATAGTCCGCGTCCGCTAGAAACATCGAATGGAGAATGCGCGCGTCGTCATAGGCGAGTAGGATATTGCCGACCCCTGGCGCCTTCGGCAAATCTTCGACGTAGTATTCGAGAGTCTCAAGGTACTCCGGTCGCGCGTTGTAGCGCCCTTCGCGCAGGGATTTGAGCAATCGCTCGGCTCTGGCGCGGCACGCCTCCAGTGCACGGCGATGATCCTTTTCACTAGAGAAGTACCGATAGAAAGGCAGGTTTTGCGCGCCCGCGACAACCGTAACACGCAGAGACGAGTTCCAGCCGTACGTGAAAGGCGAGTCAATGTCTGGAAGGGGTTCAAGCTCCGGGGGCAAGCCGGATGCGATCGAGGCGATCGAACCCATGCCTTCTGGCAAATTCGCCTTGATCCAAGCGTTCGCAGCCGCGGGCCCTTTGTCCCAGACGTCGAGCGGCACGCTGGCGAAAACGAGCTCGTAGTCCTCCCCACGCGATACGCCACGCAAGCGCTCATTGTACCAGTCGGCCACACCTCCCAGTTCTCGCCGTCCGGAAGCGCCTCTTGCAAGCTTGACCAGGCGAGACTTGCCCATTCGGCCGCTCCGCTCGACCAAAGCGGCGAATCTGACAACGTGTTCACGCCGAGAGCTTCGACGCTGCATCGACCCGAACCTCCTCCCACATGCCGCCAATACTTGCAGCAGGGTCGCGAGCGTCGGCGTTGCTTGCTGCGGCGACGGCTGTCGTGACCGAAGCGCCCGCATAAGCCACTGCATTCCCAGCAGAGTCAGCGAAGGCGGCGTATGCAGCGGAGGCGGCAGAGGAGGTGGCAGACGCGGCGGCGGGGTCGAAGGAGGCCGCGCCCGAAGCAGCGGCTCCGGCGGCGCGAGAGGCCGCAATGTACGCGGCTTCGCGGAATTCAGTTGCGCGGACCGGATATCTCGCCGCGAGTCGCGCCGATGCGCATGAGCGATAGATCACGCCCGCCAACGTCGCTACTTCAACAAAGCCCTCCGCGTCCTGCTGATTTCGTAACGGGCGAACCGCTAAGGGTACAACACGCAACGCCGCACGCGCCGCAATTGCGTTAGCGACTTGACGAGTTTGCCCTCGCAGCCAAGCCTCAAGCGATTCTTTGTCATTGATCGCAGACGCACTACGCTGCTCGTCAACCGCCGGTGATGGTAAGTGCTCGCGAATCCAGGCGTTGGCCGCCGCTGGGCCTTTGTCCCAGACGTCCAGGGGCACGCTGGCGAAAACGACTTCGTAAGCCTCGCCGCGCGAACCGCCGCGCAGACGTTCCTCGTACCAGTCGATCCAGACATCCCAGTCTTGTTCAGCCGGCAGAGCGGCTTTGAGATTGGTCCATGCGGCGCTCACCCATTTTGGCGCGCCAGACGGCCAGAGTGGCTGATCGCTTACCGCGACCGGCCCATCAGATTTGATGCGAGCGACGTCACCACTGACTGCCGCCCAGACGGCGGCTTCGGGGGCGCGGCTGGGAGCGCGGGCGACAGCGTCGGCGGCGCGGGTGACGGCTTCGGTGGCGCCGGCGGCGCGGGTGACGGCGTCGGTGGCGCAGGCGGCGGCGGCGGCAAGTGTGGCAAGCTGAGCGGCGTCGGCACCCGCGAACTCGGCGGCGACAGCGGCGGCGGTGGCGGCGGCAGCGACGGCCTCGTAGAATTCGTCATTGGCGCGTGTTGGATATTTTGCGGTGACCAGTGCCAACGCGCTCGCCCGACATATGGTGCTCGTTAAGCTCGCGATTTGAAGCGCAACCTCTTGGGTCCGAGGATCTCCTGGAACAGAAACCACAAGCGGCACCACCCGCAGCGCCGCCCGCCCGGCGATAGCGCTTGCGACCTCGGGGCTGCTCTCCTTCAGCCAAGACTCAAGGGACTCCGTATCTCGGATCTCTGCCTCGGAGCGCTGTTGCCCTTCATCTGGTCGCAACGGCAAATGCTGACGTATCCATGCATTCGCCGACGCCGGACCCGTTTCCCACTCCTCCTTAGGTACATTGACGAACACGTGCTCGTAGGCCTCGCCGCGCGAGCCGCCGCGCAACCGAGCCTCATACCATTCAATCCAGATTTGCCAGTCATGGTCTCGAGGGAGATAGGATTGAAGGCGAAGCCATCCATCATTCGCCCATGCTGGGACCCGGCCCTTCCAAAGCGGAAGCCGTGCAAAGGCGGTCGCCTCCATGTTCCAGGCGTCCACCGTGTCGGAACGGATGGACTCCCAAACTGTTGCTCCAACCGAGTCGACGCGGTCCGAGCGCACCGTGTTCGACATCGCTTCGACGGCATTGCTTACTGCCTGGACCGCAAAGGCAACCGCGTCCGCGGCAACATTCGAGCTAGCGGATCGGACGGCCGACGCCGCAGCTCGCGCAACGCCGGCCGCGACGGGAGAGTGTATCGAGGTCGCTAGGAAATCGGCGGCGTCGGCAGCCTCTGGCCATGCCCTCAAGACGTCCACGTTAGGAGGGACGAACCCGCTGAACTGGGCCAGCGATGCCGCGCGGAAGACGGCGCTCGCGACGAGTTCGCCGTCAGGCTTCGAAAGTCCGCCGGGCTGATGTGGCGGGTCAAAAAGCAAGATGGGTAAGGCCCGCAACACCGCTCGCGCGGCGAGCTTCGCCGCCACCCGGCTACCACCTGCTGTCATCCAAGATTCGAGTGACGCCAAGTCGGTGATGTCCCTCGTCGCGCTGTTGTGCGGTGGCTGGCCGGATTGTGGCACCAAGCCCTCGTTCGTCGTTTGATGTATCGGCTGAGATAGAGGCGATCTGGCGAGGGACGACGCCGTATTGTCTCGCTTCGAGATGTTGCTCGAAATCTCCGCGATCTCGTTCGCCGCTTCATTCATGTGGCGATATTGCTCGTTGACCGAATAATCCGAGAACGGCTTGCCGTCCCGCGGACGCAGGTTCTTGTCGCGCACGCGGTCGAGCGCGATCTTCGGCGTCGGCGTCAGGACCAGCGGATAGAAATGGACCACTTCGCCCTTCGCCTGCCGCTCGCGGATGATCGCGATCTCCTTGTCGACGACATAGTCGGACGACAGGGAATGGCGCGAGACGAGCAGGATGAAGATGTCGCAGGCGCGCAGCTCGATCTCCCGCTCCCAGTCGGCCCCGCCGGGCATCAGCCGGTCGAGCCAGAGGTCGACCGCACCGTGCTTGATCGCCGGCCGCAGGTAGCCGGTCACGAACGACAGCCACTTGACCTCGCCCTCGGCCGGATGCTCCGGCTCATCGGCGTGGGCGTAGCTGATGACGATCAGCGGCTTGGACACGACAACTGCCCTTGGACTCCGGCCTGGTTTCTCTTTTCTACGTCTTCGTTTTGTTTGTATGCCGCCGTGTTGAACCCGCGACTCCTGCGACCAGCCGAAGCTCGTCGATCAGCCGCTTGACGTCTGAATCGAACCGAGTGTGGGAGATTTCCAAGGCCTGCCGAAATGCTAGCGGTTTGATTGGGTCGGGAAGGCTCTCCGGTCGCGGCATTGCAGCCCCATCGACGAGAACAGGGATGACGATAATCCCACGACTTACCGCGGTCTCAATTTCAATCCGCACCAAATCCTCCGGGTCGCCGACGCGCCTCTGATTCTGCTCGTCGACCGTCGTCAACCAAGTCTTTCCTAAAACCGCCAGGAGAACGTCGCACTCGCTAACTTGCTCTTTTACTATTTTCAAGAAATCGAGGCCAGGCCTGATATGAATGTCGAAAAATACACGTTTACGACCTAGACGAGATACAAGTCGATCATAGATTCTACCAGCGAAGCCCGGCGCATCGTCTCGCCGATAACAAATAAACACGCTTCGCGAAACTTCTGATCGCCCAGGCTCGATTGTGACGCTCTCTGAGGAACTCTTATCGTTCGGCGCAGCACTCTTCGGCTGTACCCTCCCAGCAATATCCGCAATCTCGTCAGCTATATCCGACATTTGCCTATAGCGCTCGGGAATTACAAAGTCCGACAACGGCTTGCCGTCACGCGGACGCAGATTTTTGTCCTTCACAAGATCAAGGGCGATCTTTGGCGTCGGAGTCAGGACGACGGGATAAAAATGGACC
>Ga0074045_10003011_pt1 | contig 15308 bp, 12 predicted proteins | sample BogForMeECP23OM2_FD_94442 | JGI IMG/M metagenome (GOLD analysis project Ga0074045, IMG submission 94442) | Bog forest soil microbial communities from Calvert Island, British Columbia, Canada - Bog Forest MetaG ECP23OM2 | ecosystem: Environmental > Terrestrial > Soil > Wetlands ...
CCCGACATCAGTCCCGCATATCTTGGCGTGGGTTACATTATTGGCCCTAGACTAGCCGCCCTCAACTTTGCGGGAGGCGTGCTGGCCTGGGGACTCCTGGTTCCGCTCCTAACCTTCACCATCGGTCCATACATTCAAGCATCGATGCCGGAAGGACAAACCATCGCCTGGCCCCTGCTGGCACAAGCCATCTACTTTTCGATTGTGCGGCCGATCGCCGTCGGTGGGATGCTCGTGGGTGCCTCCTACACACTTTTCAAGATGCGCAAACAGCTGGCACTCGGCATGGGCCGCGCCGTTTCAGATTTGAAAAAGTCGGCGTCGGTGCACGCTGCCACCAACCGCACCGAGCGCGACCTGCCGGCCAAGGCCGTTTTTGCCGGCATCGCAGTGGTTTTCGTCGCCATGATCCTGCTCTACCACTTCTTTATTAGCGGCGCCGGTACGCTCTCCGCTTCCAAGATCCTGTCCGGTTCGCTGGTCGCGGCCGGGGTCATGATCATCGTTGGATTCTTCTTCGCCGCTGTTTCCGGCAACCTGGTGGGCATGATCGGATCGTCGAACAATCCAGTCTCAGGCCTCACGCTGTGCACGCTCGTAATCGCGGCGCTGCTCATGGTCGCTCTGGGAGTATCGGGCACTGGCGGAGTCGCCGCTGTGCTAGGAGTGGCAGCCGTGGTCTGCGTCTCGTCGGCGGTCGCCGGAGAAATGCTGCAGGATCTGAAAGTTGGATACATCCTCGGCGGCACTCCGTCCAAGATGCAGATTGGAGATCTTTTCGGCATCGTCGTGGCATCGCTAGTCCTCTTCTTTCCTATAGCAATTCTCGATCGGGCGTATCACTTCGGCAGCCCGGCGCTTCCCGCGCCGCAGGCGGGTTTAATGGCCATGCTCTCCAAAGGAATCGTGGGCGGCGATATGGCTTGGCCGCTGGTAATCGTCGGCATCCTGCTGGGATTGGCGATGATCATGATTGAGGTGAAGAGCGTAATGCTTTTCGCAGTCGGCATGTATCTGCCGTTGGGCACAACTTTCGCCATTTTTGTCGGAGGCGTGATTCGCTGGATCACCGACAAATTGCGCGATCGCCGTGGTCTTAACGATGCGCAGAAGGCGCGCGTAGAAAACGCCGGCGTGCTGACGGCCTCAGGTCTGATCGCAGGCGAAGCGCTGTGCGGCCTGGCCATCGCCGGCCTGGTGGGCTCCGGCCGCGACGTAACCCTGTTCAAGTGGACGCCGCCATTTCTTCTGGCGCTGGGCGCGCTGGCGGTGCTGGCAATAGTCATGATTCGCGTGCCGCTGGCAAATGCCGGCAGGCCCGAAGATCCAGCCCCGCCGACGGCGATAATGTGACGGCGGTTTGCGCGGCGTGAGCGAAACCGGGGTCCCCATCACGTGCACTTTTCGCGTGATGGGGTGGGAAGCGGGGGCCGCGCGCCGTCATCCCGAGCGTAGCGAGGGATCTCGCTCGTGGAGGGACGGGCGTCCTCGCCCGTCCAAGCCGAGCGCAGCTCGGCAGCGACTTGTCTCGCTGTATGTCGATTGCCGAAAATATCGCCCACGTCCGCAAACGGATCGCAGCAGCAGCGCGCAGCGCGAACCGCAATCCAGACGAAATCACACTGATGGCCGTGAGCAAGACTTTTCCACCGGACCGCATCCGCGAGGCCTACGCCGCCGGCCTGCGCGTTTTCGGCGAGAACCGGGTACAAGAATTTGCCGCAAAGGCAACCACCCTGCGCGACTTGCGGGACGTCGAATGGCACTTAATCGGGCATCTGCAGACCAACAAAGCCGCGAAGGCGGCGGAGTTGTTCGACGCGGTGGATTCCGTCGATTCCGTTCGAACGGCAGAGAAGCTGAATGCGTCAGCCGCAAGCACCGGCAAGACATTATCCATCCTGATCGAGATTAATGTGGGCGGCGAGCGGGCAAAAAGTGGAGTCGCGCCCGGCTCCGGCGAACTGGAGAAGATTCTGCAAGGCGCGCCAAGATGGAGGAATTTGAAGATTCGCGGTCTGATGACCGTTCCGCCTTACACCGAAGATCCCGAGGGCTCGCGGCCCTACTTCCGCCAACTCCGTCAAATTCGAGACAGCATAGCCGCGCGTAAGCTGCCGCAAGTAGTCATGGAAGTTCTTTCCATGGGCATGTCACACGATTTCGAAGTAGCGATCGAAGAGGGCGCAACCTGCGTGCGCGTGGGCACGGCGATCTTCGGCGAGCGAGAGTAGAGACGGGGCTTGCCCCGTCTTGCAGACAGAGGCACGACCATATGTAGCAGTCGGCGAAGACGCGGCAAGCCGCGTCTCGACGGTAAATCATGATCAAGCTGAAAGAATCGCCAGAAGGAACGACCTTCGCGGTCAAAGTGCACCCGCGCGCCAAAAAGAATGCCATCACCGGCGAAATAGGCGACGCCCTGAAACTGGCCCTGACCGCCCCTCCCGTCGATGGCAAAGCCAACGACGCGTGCATAGATTTTTTCGCAAAGCTTTTGAACCTGCCGCGTTCCTCCGTTACTATTGCAGCCGGTCAAACCAGCCGGAATAAATTGATCCGTGTGGCAGGCTTGTCGGCGGAAGAGGTTCGCCAGCGTCTGAAAATCTAAAGCATGGGTACCCCACTCATTCGCGTTTCTTGCGAATGAGTGGGAACGGCCTTATCAGGAGCAACGATTGACCTTCTCCGAACGTCTACAGGAAATCCGCACCGGCTTCGAACGTCCCTTCTGGATCGCGAACATCACCGAGATCTTCGAACGTCTCTCCTACTACGGGGCGTTTGCTTCTCTAGCCCTCTACCTGCAAGAGAAGCTGAATTTCTCGACCGAGCAAACTGGCACCCTGACCGGCTTGTTCGGAGGTATGGTCTGGTTTCTCGCCATCTTCGGAGGAGCCGCCGCCGACCGCCTCGGCTTTCGCCGCGCTCTTTCGATCGCCTACCTCATCCTGGCCGCCGCGTATTTCCTGATCGGATCGATCGGCGCATCCTGGCTGGCCCCTGTGCGCAACGCCGTGCCCCTGGGATTGTTTGTCGGCTGCATTCTCATCCTCCCCGCCCTCGGCATTTCGCTCGTGAAGCCATGCGTGGTCGGCACCACGGCGCGGGCTTCTAAGGAGAACGTCCGCTCCATCGGCTACTCGATTTACTACACGATGGTCAATATCGGCGGCGCTGCGGGACCTTATTTTGCGTCCTGGGCCCATCGCCATCTGGGTGTCGAAAATGTGTACCGCGTGGCGGCGCTGAGCGTCTTCGCGATGTTCTTCGTGGTCATCTTCTTCTTCCGCGAACCGCGCAAAGCCGAAGACGCCCCTCCGCCGTCGATCGCCACCGTCGCGCGGAATTTCTGCGTCGTGGTAGGCAATTACCGGCTGGTTTTGCCGGTGTTGCTGGTCGCCTTGTTGCTGCGCGTCGGCTTGCTGATCTATCCCAAATACAACGTGCCCTGGTGGATCTGGTGCGGGCTCCTGATTCTCGTTCTCGCAGGTATCGGACGGTTCATGTGGTTTCTCGTGCTCTTCACCGGCTACTGGGTCGTCTTCTGGCAGCAGTACATCAGCTTGCCAGGCTACATTCACGGCTACATTAATTCCAATGCCGACGTCGAGATCATCCTAGTAACCGATGGACTAACCGTGATCTGCCTCACGCTGGCAGTGAACTACCTGACGCGCAGGATCCCTGCGTTTCAGGCCGTGATCCTGGGCACGGTGATCACATCTGTCTCATGGTTGATTCTCGCCCTGCGGCCGACGCTCTGGGGCGCCGTACTCTCGCTGTTTGTGCTTGCGCTCGGCGAAATCATTCAGGCTCCGCGCTATTACGAATACATTTCGCGACTCGCGCCTCCCGGACAGCAGGGCACTTACATGGGTTTCGCGTTTCTGCCCATCGGAATTGGATCGCTGATCGGGGGCTGGTTTGGCGGCACCCTGCTTCACCATTTCGGAGAAGTCACGCATCAGCCGGAGCGGATCTGGTGGAGTGTCACGGCGGTCGGCCTGGTTACCGCGGCGCTGCTCTGGATCTATGACAAGACTTTGAGACCGGCCAGCCCCGCTCCGGCAAAATAAGCCGCTCCCATGACCACAGGACTGTGACGCTAGATCACAGAAATCCGTGGACACCCCTTTTATCATAAGAAACTCTGCGCAAACTGGCAGGCGGAGAACGCCGTTGTTATCTGAGGAGGACATGGCCAACAGCAAAGTCACGCCCCACTACATTGCGGACCACATCCGGCGCGTGCTCAAGGATGGCGGGTCGGCGCCGCACTCGGAAGACGTCCAACATTTTTTCAAGGAAGTAATAAAGTCGCGCGGCTGGTACACAGCCGAGCTTAGGAAATTTGCGGTGCGCTTCCGGCGCGGCATCGCTCGCGAACGGGGAATGGATTTCGTAGTGCAGGTCGCCGACCAACTTTTCTCGGGCCGCATTCTTGAAGAAAAGGTGATGGCTATTTTCCTGCTCGAGAAACAAACGAAGAATTTTGGCGACGATGAATTTCAGCTCTTCGCCTCCTGGCTCGACCGCGTCTCGAGTTGGTCCGATCACGACGCGCTGGTCCATGATCTGCTAGCGCCAATGGTGGCCGCCGACCCGGCCCGATGCCGCGAAGTTTTCCGGTGGGCGAAGTCGCCGAATCGTTGGCGGCGTCGCGCCGCGTGCGTGGCACTCATACGGGGAACCCGCGAGCGGCAGCTCTTCGATCAGATCGTTCGGCTCTCGAATCAATTGCTGCATAACAACGACGAAGACGACATGGTGCAGAAGGGGCTGGGCTGGCTATTGCGGGAGACAGCCAAGGCCGATCCGAAGCGCACCGTGCCGTACTTGATGAAGATCCGGAAGACCGCGCCGCGACTGGTGCTTCGCACCGCCTGCGAGACGCTTCCTGCGCCGGCAAGGAAGAAAGTGTTGATGCGATGAGCGCTAGAAGATGAGCGCTAGAGGAAGTGCACGGCCGGCGAGCGTCCTGATCGACTCCGAGAACGGCACTCATTCGCAAGGTCTGAAGATCTCGGTCAACTCGACTCCAGCTTTTCGCAGCTCTGACATGAAAGTAATTGGATCTACCGCATCCGCCAGGAAGTGGACGCCAGCCTGGACGCCTTGACTCTCCGAAACCATGCGAGCGGCAGTGGCCAGCACAACTCCGTGGATCCAGTAGTCGCGGCGCTCCCGGTAAACGACTTGAACGGTCAGGGCTAGCCTGTTTCCTTGAGAACGCCCAAGAATCTGAGCCGAGACAAAACCGTCGACTGGCAAACGGTTTCTGCGAAATACGTTTCGGAACCAGCGGACACTCAGCCCTTGGGGGAGAGGGACCAAGGCCATCAGGGTTATCGCCATGATCGTCCGAAACCCCGACACGTACGCATATGTGAAAACGTCATAGTTATTAAGCCGACGGCCTACCTCGCTGAGTTCGGGAGTTGAATACAAGGCGAAACGGCCGGGGCCAACGGGGTCGCCCAAATCGACCCGGCGAGAAGCCTGAGACATCTTGACGCGGGTCCACTCGCCCTTGTGAAAGTAACCGGGGCTTTGGAGTCCCGACTTACGGACATACCAGACAGCGTCGCGCAGAGCATTGGGGGACCACTCGCCAGAGTCGGCCTGGTACACGGTCAACGACTCGATCGTATCCATGTTGGCCCTTGCCTGCGCGTCCGCGTAAACGGGCAGAAGCTCGCTTAATCCAGGATTCCACCCGGCCGAGACCACGAACGACAATCCCCGGTCTTTGATCTCCTGGCGATGAGGAAGCATGGCTTCCTTTACCACCGACATGCCTGCCGCATCAATGTAGTTACATCGCGCGCGAAAGGCCGCTTGTGCGACGCGATCCTGCAGCACAATAACGGGCCCAGCGCAGTTGATGAGAATCGAACAACGGCCACAAAAGTCGTCCAACGAACGATCGTCGAGGACGTCAAGCTGCACCGCGGAGACTCGGCTATCGAATTCCGCCGCCAGCGCCTTCCCCTTGGCCAAGTCACGTCCACCGACTAGGATCTCGCCATCGCAAGAAGACTTCCAGAGTTCGGAGGCAACGATTCTCCCAGTCGCACCATAGCCACCCACAATGCCGAAAGTGACGGCTCGACTCATGGCTCAAGCCCCACCGCATCCAACTCAGAGCCCTTCCTCTTCCAGAAATTTCTCCACTTCCAGCGCGGCCATGCAGCCTGAACCAGCGGCGGTGATGGCTTGGCGATAGCGGCGGTCCTGCACGTCGCCGCATGCGAACACGCCGGGCACTTTCGTAAAGACATTCTTGTGCGTAATCAGGTATCCATCCGCGTCGGTTTCGAGTTGGCCTTGGAATATCTTCGCGTTCGGGATGTGGCCAATCCCAAGAAACATCGCGCTCGCAGGCAACTCCCAACTTTCGCCACCCTTCAGATTGCGCAGCCGCAGGCCGGTGACTTCTTTCTTGCTGACATCGAGAACGTCGTCCACCACGGTGTCGGTAAGAAATGCGATCTTGGGATTAGCGCGGGCGCGATCCAGCATGATTTTCGAAGCGCGAAACTGCTCGCGGCGATGGATGAGTGTCACTTTGCTCGCAAAGCGCGTCAGAAAGATCGCTTCTTCCATGGCCGAGTCGCCGCCGCCAATCACGGCGATTTCCTTGCCCGAAAAGAAGAAGCCATCGCACGTGGCGCAGGATGAAACTCCGTGTCCAATCAGCGCGTGTTCGTTCGGCAAACCAAGCCAGCGCGCGGAAGCTCCACTGGCGATGATCAGCGTGCGCGTGTAAATCGTTTCTTTGCCGACGGTCAACTCGAACGGTTGTTTGCTCAGATGCTTGCTCAAATCGGCTCCGACCACGTGGCCGATGCGATAGTCGGCGCCGAAGCGCGCCGCCTGCTGCCGCATGTTCTCGATCAACTCTGGTCCCTGGATGCCCTCGGGAAAGCCGGGGAAATTCTCCACCAGCGTGGTCATCGACAATTGTCCGCCCGGCTCATGGCCTTCGATCACGAGCGGCTTGAGATTGGCGCGGGCGCTGTATAGGGCGGCGGTGTGACCGGCGCATCCGGAGCCCATGATCACAACATTGCGTATATCCATAGAAGTGTAGGAACCGTCTTAAAGGAATTATGCTAGTAGTTAGATTCCGAAAAACAAATTTCGCTCCAAGCCGCAATCCAACGATATAACCTACGGATTCTTCTTGCTGCCTGCCCCCGTCTTGCCCGGAGTTCCAGTTGCGGTTCCCACTCCCAGCCGAGCCAATTCCTGGGGTACCATCTTGCGTGCACCCAGAGCATCGCGATAGCGCTCCATAATCGACGAGGCGGCGCGGAAGATCGGTTCATACGCGCTCTGATCCGTTGCTGGGGTTCCCTCTTCTCCTGAACATCGCGCCAGCGCCACCGACGCCTTGCCAAAGCGCTCCAGTTTCACGCGCGAAACCGGAGTACTGGTCGATAACATTGCGCTCGCCGAAGTAACCGTCGAAGCACTGTCCTCGATCGAAATCTGGATCACGTCTTTGGGATCGCGCACGCGCAGCACCAGCGTCTCCACCATATTCTTCGAATCCACGCTGAACGAATATTGCACATTGCTGAACGGCGTAGTGCCGGGGAACTCGCGCCGAACCCTCACCCAGTCAGCCGTCGCGGCCGCACCGGGCGGTAAGGGTTGCATGCCCGGAATCGGAGTGTTCGGGTCGAGCGTCGAATGCCCGCGAGCCACTTCATAATCCTTGTCGAATGCCGGCTTTCCCGGCACTGTGGCCAGCGCCGACGACAATTGCTTTTGCTCGTCGGCCGACGGTGCGCACACGTTGATGACGTTTACTTTCACTGGAGGCTGCTGGGCGGGCGCGGGCGCGGCCATTACCAGCGTCAGGATCAGAATTTTGTGAGGGAACACGGCGAAATTGTATCAGGGGAACGGAGAGGTTAGAGGTTCGAGGTCAGATTTCAGAGGTGAAAACCCTACACGTGGCGGCAGTTCGACAGGAGTTACCCTCTGCAATCTGACCTCTGACTTCTGCAATCCTACTTCTGCAATCCTAGTCGGCGGCTCCGGAATCAGCCTCGATGGCGCCATGCCGGCGCAGCAACTGCGGCAAATTCTGCGAAAACGCCGAACGCGGCAGCACCATGTCACAGCCCACTTCGTGCGCCTTCTGCTTCAAGTCGCCCTGAACGTGCGATAGGAATCCTATGATCGACGTCCCCTTCTTCAGCTTGCTTTTCAGTTTCGGGATCAGCGTCAACGGCTTGGCATTGGCATTGTTCAAGTCGAAGATGATCAGAGAAGGCTTTTCTTCGCCATTACTCTTCATGCGCTCGGTGAGTTCCTTTTCGTTCTTCACGAACTCCACCTTCACGTTCATCTTTTGCCCTGTGGCTTGAATCTTACTCAGGAAGAACAAGTCTTCGACAAAGGCGAAGACGCGCGAAGCCGCATCCTCTCGTGGTGCGGGCAGAGGCTCGGGATCAACCACCGGGTAGGACGCGGAAAACCCGGGCCGTCGCGGTCCCCGGTTACTGTTGCCATTGTCGCCGCCCAGATTGGCGCGGTAGCTGTGATCCATGGGAGCGGTAAAAATGCCCTGATGCTCCTGGCGGTCGCGACCCATCGGGCCACCCGCGCCTCGTCTCGGCGGACGCCGTCCACGGCGTCGTTTGTGTTTTCCTCCTCCTGCGGAGGAATGTCCGGGTCCTGCATTCATATTTTTCTCTTGTCAATCATTAGAAGGTAATCGTTCGAAGCTATTCGTCTTAGAAGTTACGCCCCAGAATCTAATCCACGGCCCAGAGCCCAGATCAAAGATCACAGATCACAGATCACAGGCCTGATTGTTCCGTCTTCCCTTTGCGATGGGCACGTTAGCCAGGTACTCGAAAACGTGTGACGCAACGCGTGGCCTATAAATCGGCTACCGGCAGACCAAACCCCACATCGGCTGGATGCTATTTGAGAACGATGCTCAAACTATCGATGTCCAAACTGTCGTTGTTCAAACTTTGGTTCAAACTTGGTTCAAACTTTGATTCAAACCAGGCGCCCGGAGTTTTACTTGGCGCAAACGGCCAGCCTGGAAGCATGGCCATTGGGAACACTGTTGATGTTACTCGTGAAACCGCCGACTGCGCAAGGGGGAATGCCTAAGTTTTCCACATGGACCATTACCAAAGTGGGCCTCCGACCCGCCCCTGCGAAGGCGCCTCAGCCGGTTTGTAAATCCGGCCTTCCCTCCGCAGATTCGCGTGAAGTTCCGCCGTGGTAGCGCCGATATAACAGATGTGAAACCGGTCCCTGCCAAAGTCCCTGTGAAAGAGAAAACCTCTGCCTCGCCCTCGCTTGCGTTGCCGGGGCAGCGCTTCGTTGCCCGCCAGCCAATTCTTGACCGTTCCCAGAACGTGTTCGGATACGAGATTCTTTTTCGAAACGGCGTCGAGGACTACTTCAACGCCGATCCGGATCTTGCCGCCCGCTCCACGCTCGATAGCTCCCTGCTCTTCGGTATCAACACCCTTTGTGCTAACCGCCTCGCCTTCATGAATTGCACCCGTGAGGTCCTCTTCAAAGATCTGCTCACGTTGCTGCCCCCCACCCAGGTCGTGGCCGAGATCCTGGAGACGGTTGAGCCCGAAGACCGCGTCATCGCCGCCTGCAAGCGGCTGAAAGCGGCTGGCTATCTCATTGCGCTCGATGACTTCGCGCCCAACGATCCGCGCCTTCCGCTTTGCGAATTTGCCGACATCATCAAAGTCGATATCCGTGCAACCAGCCCGCAGGAACGAGTTGGCATGATGCGCCGGTTTGCCTCCCCGAAGTGCAAAATGCTCGCGGAAAAACTGGAAACGCCCCACGAGTTTCAGCAGGCCCGCGACATGGGATTCGTCTATTTCCAGGGATACTTCTTCTGTCGTCCCGAACTCGTCATCGGCCGCGAAGTTCCTGCCAGCCGCCTGCACTATGTTCGGCTGCTCGAAATGGTCTCCCGAAGAGAGCTCGATATGCGGGAACTTGAGAAGTTGCTCAAACAGGAAGCCTCCATTTCTTACCGCTTGCTCCGCTATCTGAATTCTCCAATCTTTGGATTTGCCCTCGAGATCACGTCGATCCGCCATGCCATGGCCGTTCTTGGCGAACGCGAACTGCGGCGTTGGATCCGGCTCATCGTTACCGTGGGCGCCGCCGAGCAGAAGTGCAGCGAACTGGTGTTGATGGGATTGGCCCGTGCCCGTTTTTGCGAACTGCTCTCCGACCAGATGCGATCAGACTCTGACTTGTTTCTCATGGGGCTGCTCTCCATCATGGACGCCATCCTGGAGGTGAGCATGGATGTGCTCCTGGAACAATTGCCCGTGGACCATGACACCAAGGCCGCGCTGCTCGGCCAGAAAAGCAGCCTCCGGCCCCTGTATCAACTCATGCTGGCCCAGGAGTCCGGGGAGTGGCTGCAGTCGAGTGAACTCGGCAAACAACTTAAGCTACCCGATGAAAGAGTTGCCTCAGCCTGGTTTGAGGCCCTGCAGTGGGCGCAGGAAGCAACCAGCGGAGCGTGAGACCGGAGAACGAGGTCACAGGTAAGAGGTAATATTGCAGAGGTAAAAGGCCCGTTGCGCATTTGGTTTTACCTCTGCAATCTGACCTCTCACCTCTACAATTACTCCTACGGCACCTCGATCAGCTCCATCTTGCCGTCCCGTGTCCGGTGCAGCACCATCACCTTGCCCTTGGGATCGCGGAAGACGAAAACATCTTTGTCGCGGAAGTGCGCTTCTTTGATCGCTTCTTCCAAGGTCATCGGGCGCAGCGCCACCGAATCCCTGGCATGCACCAAATGCACTTCGGTGGTCCGCGCCACCGCCGGAAATTTATGAACGAGAACGGAAAATGTAGTATTCTCCGCCAGTCCAAGCGCCGCTTCTATGTTGTCTGCCGGCGACTGGCCATCAAACTTCTTGACCGCCTTGCGCTTCTTGCTCAGCCACTTGGTCTTATGTTTGAGCGCCTGCTTCTGCAGGTGGTCGAGAGCTTCGCTGACGGCCGACGCCATGTCAGTGGTCTGCGCCATCCCCACAATCGGGCCGTTGGGCGGGTCGATCGTGATTTCGGCTTTGTGCCGGCGCTTTTCCACGGCCAGAATCACCTTGGTTTCGAATCGGTCACCTAAAATTTTGCGGATCTTATTAAGGCCGGTTTCAACTTCCTTGCGGATGGTGGGAGTGATTTCGTATTTCCTCGCGGTATATTCCACGTTCATTAAGCAGCCTCCAACAAGGTCAGAGGAGAGAGGTCAGATTGCAGAGGTGAAACCTTCATGCTCGTAGCGATCGGGTTCATCTCTGCAATCTGACCTCTCACCTCTGCAATTACTTCTTCACCCTTCTTTGGTGCGTACTCGGAATCTTCATATCTTCCCGATATTTCGCCACCGTTCGGCGAGTCACCTGGATGCCTTGCGATTGCAGAATGCGGGTGATCTGTTCGTCAGTCAGCGGGCGGCTGGGATCTTCTTCTTCGATCAGCTTCTTGACGCGGCGTTTCAAAATCAGTAGCGAGGTGCCGCCGCCCTCCGGCCCTTGCACACTCTCCGAGAAGAAATAGCGCAACTCGAACACGCCCTGCGGTGTGTGGACGTATTTATTGGCGACCGCGCGGCTGACGGTAGAAGGATGGACACCGATCTCTTCCGCCACTTCCTTGATCATCATCGGCTTCAATTGATCGATTCCCCGTTCCAGAAAATCCTGCTGGCGCGCCACGATCGAGTAACAGACTTTGGTGATCGTCTGCTTGCGTTGTTCGATGTTCTTGATGAGCTGGATCGCGGACTTGTAGCGATCCTTGACGTAGTTACGCGTGTCGCGGTCGTTGCCCTCGCGGCTCAGCAGACGTTTGTAGGCGGGATTCAAGCGCAACTGCGGCATGTCCTCGTCATTCATGATGATCAGCCATTCGTCGCCATGCTTCACGAAAGCGACATCCGGCTCAATCAGCCGCGCCGGAACTTTGTTGTAGCGCAAACCCGGCCGCGGATCCAGCGTGCGGACATAATCGAGCGCCGCCTGCACCGCCTCCACCGGACGCCCGATGGCGCGGGCTATCTCTTTGAATTGCTTTAGAGTTACCGCCCGCAAGTGCTGATCGACGACGGCAATCGCGTCCTTCACCACTTGTTCGGTCAGGGCATTGCCGTTCGGATGCAGGTGCAATTGCTCCAGATGGTAGCGCAACTGATAGAGCAGGCATTCGCGCAGGTCGCGACAGGCGATACCCGGCGGATCGAACTGGCGCACAACTTCCAGCGCTTCGTGCAGATCGGCAACCGTGAAGTGCACATCGAACTGCAAATCCGGAATCCGCGCGGGCGCGGCCGCTGCTCCCATGGGAGTCTCGTGGCTAGCCGCACTCGGCGGCCGAACTTCGGCTGCCTGAACCTCGCTTGCCTGAACCTCGGCTGCGGTCTCGGAGTGAACATCTGGCGCAATATCCTGCGCAGCCAGAGACCCGGCTTCAGCGCCTTCCGTCGTCAGTTGCGAAAGGCCGACGTCCTCTCCAGCGAGGTTCTCCAGCCCAAAAACAGAAGTATCAAGATGCGATGCAGCAAGCTCAGATGCATCGAGGTCGGAGGTTTCTGCCGGGGCTTTGGCGACAGCAAGTCCCAACGCCTCCGCTTCGCCAACAATCTTGGCCGCCACTTCCACATCGGCCTCGGGAGCCGCGACCGGAGCGATTCCCAGCAGTTCCTCGTCACTGGCAATCAAATACCCTTCTTCGTTCAGGTTCCCAATGATCAGCTCAGCCGCCTGATGCACGGGCGGCCGCACAGAAATCGCGCCTAGTTGCCATAGCAGGTGGTCGCTCAAGTTCCCCGGCTTCGATAGGAAGTTCTCGAATGAAGGCTTCTCGATCTCTTCCATCTCCCCCGAACTGCGGTAACCGGGATCCAGATAGTCCTGGAAGAACGAGCCAAAATCGATTTCCTCGAAAGGATCCTTCTTCTCATCTGCGATGGCCGGCGCCTCTTCCGAGGTCGCCTTGGCGGCTAGCCGGTCGCGTTCTTCCTCCTGGCGTCCGACATCATCGAGCAGCGGGACGGCGTCCTCCAGTTCCTCCAGCACCGGATTCTCGACCATCTCGGCATTGATCATGTCCTTGAGTTCGAGCTTGTTGAGCGCGAGCACCGACACCATCTGCACGAGCCCCGGCGTTAGAATCTGCCGCTGGGACAACTTGACGTTCAGTTTGTGCTGAAGCAGCACCATCTCTCCCTAAAAGAAGTTCTCAGTTCCCAGTTCTCAGTTCTCAGTCAACCCGCCGCCCTTAACTACCCAGCACATCGGGAGGTGGAAAGATTAGCTTCTCACGCACCGAGGTAGACCGTGCGGGCACGAAAGGTCAGGGGGGCCAAGCCTTGGTAACTTGAAGCAGTTCCCAGTTCTCAGTTCCCAGTTCCCAGTTCTCAGTAAAGCCATTTGCGCAGTTCAGGTTTTACTGAGAACTGAGAACCGGGAACTGGGAACTCACACTTGAGAACTCACACTAGTGAAAAGCTTTCCCCCAAATAAACCCGCCGTACCTCCGGGTCACTCCCCAATTCCTCCGGCGTACCCGAGCGGAAGATCCGCCCCTCGTTAATGATGTACGCACGATCCACCACCGACAAAGTCTCGCGGACGTTATGGTCCGTGACCAGGATTCCAATCCCGCTGGCCCGCAGATCTGAAATGATCTTCTGTAAATCCAAAACCGCAATCGGGTCGATACCCGAGAACGGCTCATCCAGCAAAATAAACGTGGGGTTGATGCAAAGCGATCGTGCAATTTCCACTCGCCGCCGCTCCCCGCCCGACAGCGCATACCCCTGATTCTGCCGAATATGCTCCAGCCCGAGCTGATCAATCAGCTTCTCCGCCTTTTCCCGCCGTTCATGCCAGGAAATCGGCTGAACTTCTAGAACGGCGAGGATGTTCTCCTCGACTGTCAGCTTTCGAAAAATCGAGGCTTCCTGAGGGAGATAGCTGATGCCGTACTGGCGCGCCCGTAAGTACATGGGAACGCTAGTGATATCTTCGTCGTCGTACAATACTCTGCCAGTGTCGGGAGGAATCAGACCTACGATTGCATAAAAGGAAGTGGTTTTTCCGGCACCATTTGGTCCCAGAAGGCCCACGACCTCGCCCTGCAGAACCTGAAGACTTACTCCGTTCACTACGCGTCGGCGACGATAGGATTTGCCAATTTCGTCGGTGGCCAACGTGTGCATTTATCGTGCCACTTGCGTCCGCGTGACCGCCGGGGACGTTTCCCTTCCTTCCACGAGCACCCTATCATCGTGTCTGTAGAAAGTCAACGAATTGCCCGTGGTTTTGCCTTGTTCGGCATCAAAAATGCTGGGAGGTCCGCCCGTCAGGACGAACTTGTCGTCCGCCGACGTGTATACCAATCGGTCGCCCGTCGCATGCCGCGTCGGCTGCTTGATCACAACTCCATGTTCGGCGATGATTCGGTCCACTTGCCCGGGCATTGACGGATTCGTCCCCTCTTTCGACTGGCTCCGCGGCAGCAGAAACACCGTCATCTGCTCTCCCGTCATGGTCGCGTCGCCAGACTTAGTCGTGACCCCGCCGTCCAGAAAAACTCTCCGCTCTAAATCGGCATAGTTCAGGCGCGCTGACGTCACGTGAACCGGGGTCACCTTTCCCGTCTTGTCCACTTGCACCAGCACGGTCGAAACCGGTTGGGTTTGATCTTGTGTGGGAGCCAGGCCGTGAGCAAAAAGCGTTCGATGGTCGCGATCAAATTGCAGAATCGGAGCCTCCACTACGTTAGCGTCTTGCCACAAGCGGGCATCGCCGGTATATATCGCAATCGCCGACGACGATGACGATGATGATGCCCGATGTTCCGTCATGCTGCGGCTGGTCACGTGAATCGGGTCGGAAGAGGCGAGCATAGCTCCATCCGGCTGCGCCTTCAGATCGGAGTACGTGCTCTTGACATTGCCCTCGGCAAAAGCGTCGCCAGTCGCCCGGTTCATGCGAATCGTCTGGGACGTTGTCGTCATGCCGGTGTCCACCACCCGTGGCGATCCGTTCAGTACCAGCATCTGATCGGTAATCGTGTACTCGCCCCGCTCGGCCCAAGCCTTCTGCGTGCCCGCCACGTAAGCAAGGTCGCCGGTTTGCGTGATCGACCGTACTCCCCCCTCGGGCAGAAAGACGACATCAAGCATCCGGCTGGTCGATACCCGGTCGGGCGGAGCCGAAGCACCGGCTTTGTGTCCGGCCTTACTGGCGTCAATCAAGCCGCTGACGATC
>Ga0074045_10003012_pt1 | contig 15304 bp, 12 predicted proteins | sample BogForMeECP23OM2_FD_94442 | JGI IMG/M metagenome (GOLD analysis project Ga0074045, IMG submission 94442) | Bog forest soil microbial communities from Calvert Island, British Columbia, Canada - Bog Forest MetaG ECP23OM2 | ecosystem: Environmental > Terrestrial > Soil > Wetlands ...
ATCGCGTTGCAGCACGGCGTGCCGCTCAAGCTGCTGTGCGAAAAGTTCGCCCATACCCGCTTCGAGCCCAGCGGCTGGAGCCACAATCCCGACATCGGCTATGCCAAGTCCATCATGGATTACATCTTCCGCTGGCTGCAGTTGCGCTTCTTGACGGGCCAGCAGCAGGCGCTGTTCGACGGCCTGCGTCCCAAGTACATCGGCGCGCCGCCCGTGGGCACGCCGGATGAGAATGACAACGCTTCGTTGTCATCCCGAGCGCAGCGCAGCGGAGTCGAGGGACCTGCTGTTCGCGGTGTCATCCTGAGCGGAGGCGCGCCCGGAACGGGCGCGCCGGAGACGAAGGACCCCTATTATGCCGATGCACAATCGCGGCTCGGCTTTCCCGGCGGTGCGATCACCGGCCACCATCACGCCTCCGACGCGCTGAAGGACCTGATTGACATGGGCGACGCGCCAAGCTGTCCCGTCTGTGGCGCTATCATGACGCGTAACGGAAGCTGCTACCGCTGCATGAGCTGCGGTAGCACCAGCGGGTGCAGTTAGCGAACGATTGTCATCACGAGCGAAGCGAGGGATCTGCTGTTACTGACAACTGACCACTGGCAACTGGGTTGTGGAGAACGGCAATAACGGGGCCACAAGAATAAACGCAGTTGGGGCCAAACGCGTTACAGGATTTTTGTGTAAAGTTTTGTAAAGTTCCCGAAATGGGACGCTCTGCGGTGAAAATAGCGGAGTCGCGTACGTAGAATCAATGACTTAGAAGGCTAGTGGCTTTTTGTAACTGAACAACTGGCCACCGGCCACTGACTGTAGGAAGTTGCAAATGCGTTCGGACATCCCGCCGGAAGTCATCGAAAAAGCTCGGAGGAGGTTCCTCGAAGTCCAGCAGAGGGAGCGGAGCCGCGTCGCACGCTTCGGAAGCGTCCGCCCTGAGATTGCTGCGGATTTTCAGGGTTATAAGTTTGTAGCTGTTGGCGGCCGCCTGTACTACAACAAGAGGTGGAAGTTCTTCATTGATTTCCTGCTTGATTACATCCCTGGTCTTTTCGGAAAAGATTGGTTCGAGGCTCAAATTGCAAGGGCGGCTGAACAACGACATCCCGTCATGCAGTGGCGCGTCGATGGGATGCACTTCTTGCAGCGCCAGCGGCAAAAGGCAGACGGCACACACGAAGCCACTCCCAACGGATCTTTGCTCGCGTATCTTACGTTTGCATATGACGTTTACGTCGTACAGCATAACGGGCGCTTGGATGACCGCCTGCTCTCACGACTGAAGAACTCGGACCAATTCCAAGGCGCGCGGCATGAGTTATTTGCCGAGGCGACTTGCTTTAGGGCTGGGTTCGAGGTTGAGCGCGAGGATGAGACCGATCCGTCCGCTCGGCACGTTGAGTTTACTGCCGTTCACAAACAAACGGGACAAAAGATTTCAGTGGAGGCCAAGAGCAAACATAGACCCGGCGTTCTAGGTCAACCGGGGACACCAGAGGCCCAGGGTGCACTAAACCTACGATTCGGCAAGCTGCTTAATGACGCAGTCGCTAAGTCTCCACCGTATCCCTTTGTTGTCTTCTTTGACACCAACTTGCCGTTCGAGACAGCTAATCGTGTGTTTGCTTCCCAGCCCGGTAATCCAACGATCCCGTCCACTTTCGTTTTGTCAGTTCTGGATCGCCTCAGAAAGCGTAGTGGTGGGGTCGATCCCATCAACCTCGTGGTGTACACGAACCATCCTGACCATTACGTCGTCGGCGATGACCCTGCACCCCGTAAACATTTGCTTTCCATCTTCTCAACGGTTCCTCGGATTCCGGTAACACGCATGCAGGCCCTGTTCGACCTGCATCGAGCTGCTAACCTGTATGGGAACATCCCAAACGAATTCCCGACAACGGCAGAATAAGGTGGGGACAGCGGGGGCTTCCGGATGTTCGCTCCCACCCTCTTGCTTCGCCGGGTGCCCCACTCATTCCTACCTTTGGAATGAGTGGGAGTCGATTTCGCTGACCGCCATTCGTCTCGTAAGAGTTGACGGTCAATCTCCCAAACATTCGAAAACCGCGAATGTGTGGGGCACCCGGCACCAGAAATCGCAGTTGCGCACCGACTCAGAATTGGCTATTATACGTGCTGCGAAAGCCGCTGATTCCACCAAGGCCAGTATGGCATCTCAGCCGTCCGCCGAACCACATCCCCCTCCCGAGGATTTCGAGAGCCCAAAAGAACTGTTCGAACCTGTAAAGAGACTCAATCAAATAGAGAAGTTCTGGAGGACTAGAAAAGCGATCCTATCCGGCGCCCCGTTGCAGGATTATTCAAAGCGTACTTTGGAAGCGGAACGGCTGATGGGTCCGTGGCAATTTAATGTCTCACAAAGCTTAATCTGCGGTCTGCCAGCGACGATTTTGCAATTGATCTTCCTCTTTAAAGAGGATTCTACTTCGAAGGCGCTGCAAGATCTATATCTTTTTGTTATGGGAGTGTCTAGAGTTCAGCTTCAGCTGTTTGAGCTTTTGCTGCCGCTCGCGATTCCCTTCATTCTGTTGCTAACGGCGTATTGCGTTGGATGGAGCAGCCTACGTAAGGAGGACTGCACCCGAGAGGCGAGGGATAGATCTGCTCGGTCGTTTCTCTACCTCGACGGGTCGTATGGGATGCTCTTGCAGTTCGCTCTGGCGCTATCGGCGGCTGCCCTTCAGATAATTCAGCCGAGCGTCGAGGTCCTCTATTTTGTCTTAGGCGTTTACTTGATTTGGTGGGCATCAATCTATCTCAGAACTATTCCACAGCGGCTTTTTGAGTCGGCGGGTTATGGTGGCAAGCGGATCCTACAACAGGAAGACGAAAAAGTTGACCCTGCAGTCAATGTTACTACGCCTTATCGTAGCCGAGTCGCGCACAGTCCAGACATGCGGCTGCACTCGCGGCCGCCGCTTGCGAGATATGTACTGTCGACGATCTTAGTTGTCCCTCTCGCCAGTGTGGCCGTTAAGTCCGCCTTATGGTATGCATGTGCGCTGATTGCGCGCATATTTACCCCCGGCCTGTGAAATCAGAAGCCGGGTGCCCCACTCATTCCTGCCTTTGGAATGAATGGGAGTCGATTTCGGCGGGTGGCCCACCCGAAGAGCTGACCTATCAAACCCGGGGGTGCCCCACTCATTCCCGCCTCTGGAATGAGTGGGGATCGATTTCGTTGACCACCATTCGTCACGTGAGAATTGACGGTCAATCTCCCACACATTCGAAAACCGCGAATGTGTGGGGCACCCGGCCAAATCCTACTTCGAAAGGGGCGCCCTTTTATAATGCGTGGCCCACGCGAAGAACTGACCTAATCAAACCTGGGGTGCCCCATTCAACCTTCTTTTGGTTGGGTGGGGCATTTTGTCCCACCAACGAAAACTCCCGCCCTAGGCCAAGAGATGGCCTAGAACGGGGCACCCGAGTTTTCCTTCTTGCGCGCGTCAATCCTCAGCCCAAAAGGGCGTGACAATCGTAGCCTTGGGGTGGATCGGGCGCGTTGCATGGGGCCGGTATAATGCTTGCATGCTTATTCTCCGTTCCATCGCTCTATTCCTGTTGGTCGTGGCCGCAGTTTGGGCGCAGACACCACCGTCGCAGATTCCTGCTCCTGCTGACGTCGCCGCGCCGCCGGCTGGCGCCTCGAAAACGGCTTCCGGCCTCGCCACCGAAGTAGTGAAGCCCGGCACCGGCAAAGTTCACCCCAGCAAAGAAGACATGGTCACCATCGATTACACCGGCTGGACGACCGACGGGAAAATGTTTGACAGCTCGGTCGCGCGCGGCAAGCCGGCGACCTTCCCCGTCAACCGCGTGATACCCGGCTTCAGCGAAGGCATTCAGATGATGGTGGCAGGCGAAACCCGCCGCATGTGGATTCCCGAGTCGCTCGCCTACAAAGGCCAGCAAGGCAAACCGGCGGGGATGCTGGTCTTCGACGTGACCCTGATTGACATGCCGACCCACGCACCCGCCGATGTGAAGGCGCCGCCATCCGACGCCAAGCACACCGCCAGCGGCCTCTACTACCAGGTGCTGACGCCGGGCACAGGCACACGCCATCCCAAGCCGAGCAACACGGTCACGGTGCATTACAGCGGCTGGACCACGGACGGCAAGATGTTCGACAGCTCGGTGGCGCGCGGCAAGCCGGCCAGCTTCCCGCTCGACGGGGTCATTGCTGGGTGGACCGAAGGCGTCCAGTTGATGGTGGAAGGCGAGAAAATGCGCTTCTGGATTCCAGAGAAGCTGGCTTACAAGGGCAGGCAGGCGCCCTATGGCACGCTCGTCTTCGACGTGGAGCTGATCAAGATCGACTAGCGGAGTGGTCATCCCCTCGGCTTCGCTCGGGGCAGGCTCTTTCGCTGCCGCTGCGAAAGAGTGGGAGCGGGCAATTCTGAGCCCGAAGGGCGTCACAATCGTAGCCCAGCGCGTGAGCGCTGGGGAGAGGTTGTAGATGAACCGAGTCCCTTCAGGGACGGCACATTAGCTTGGCGACATGAAGGGTTTTGTTTTACGTGCCGTCCTACCGGACTCGTCGCGTTTAATGAGCCGACCCAGGACTTACATCCTGGGCTACGTTTGTGCCGCCCTGCGGGCTGGGTCATCCGCCACAACGACAACTGAGCATTTCGGCCAGGTTCATCCGGCACATATGTCGCCCTGCGGGCGAGGTATGGCGCAATCCCCCGGTCTCCGCGCTTTCACCCGGCATCACAGGTTCGCGTGACCTCTGTACTTGTGCGTGCGGTCGCAGCGCGCTATTACCGTGAGCGAGGACGCTGGGTGTGGTGTCTTCGGCGGCTGCACCCAGTGTGCAGGCCGAAAAGCTCTTTGAAAAGCAGCCGGCGCGGTTAGGTGCCTGCGACGAGCAGTCAGCCGTCAGCTAACGGCTTCGACTGGCCTGGTGAAGCGGACTGTATCGTTAGTATGATTTGATTATCATGATAATCTCGATAATCATGATAATCGTTCAATTGTGATAATCATGATTAGCATGTCTCCCTACACAGAGCACAGTCATTTGCGACTAAGTCATTAGTTTTAATTAAGTTAGTCCTATGTTGCCGTAAGCCTTTTGGAATCTTATTTTTGCAGAGATTCTGTAGCTAACTCATTGATTCTACAAGAGTGGCATGGGGGAGGGGCAAAACAGGCGTAGGGGGAGGGCTAGAACGGGCCTGGAGTGTCGAGAGAGTTGCCGGTCGTTGGCGACGTCGACGGAACGATTGGAGGGTTGCTGGTTTCTTATGAGGGATTCCAGCGTTTAGCGCACAACGAACGGGCGCGTGCGAACGGAGGTACCAGGACCATGGCCGAGGCCGCTCGCCAGCTGGAGTGTAATACCAGGTCAGTCCGGCGATTGGTTGAACTGGAATGGCTCAGAGCCAGACCAACTCCTAAAGCCTTCCGGGTAACGGAGGAGTCGATCGCTGAATTCAAGAAGCGGTATGTCTCTCTTCTATCAATCGCAAGAACCACTAACAGTGCCTCGTGGGCGCTACGGAACATCATGGCAGCGATACTGTTTAGTATGTTTCTGCGCGAGACGGGGCACGCGCGGACAAAGGAATAGTCCAGGGCTCCTCGATATGAAGAAGTTTCACCTTTTCTTCGCAGGGTGATTCTAGGCGGCGTGGTGCAGGCGCAGGACAGCGGTCAGATCCGAATTCCTCCACGAATGGTACGAGTCTAGCTCAGCAGATGGTTGAGGCTTTCGCCGATCGAGAGTCAGCCGTGATTCGCGATAGAGACAGCATCTACGTGACGAAGTTCGGGGCGAGGCCCCGAAAGTGAGAAGAAGAGAGCCACTCTCTACCGCACTGCCTTCCCCGATCTTCGATTGACATCGAGGACATCATGGGCGAAGGCGAAACTGTGATGGTCCGTTGGTTCTGTAGGGGTACCCATAAAGGTGATCTCAACGGGATTTCGCCGACGGGGAAGCAGATCACCATCTCCGGAATAAGCATTGCCCGCTTCGCGAACGGAAAGATGGTGGAAGGCTGGGTCAACTGGGACGCTCTGGGGCTGATGCAGCAGCTCGGCGTCGTCCCTGAGCTTGGCAAAGTCATGGCCACTGCGCGGTAGCTTTCCGACTTCACCAAGAGAATCCAAGGTCCGACCACGCCGTCGGGCCTTTCGTCTGACTTTCTGGTGGGGGCTGATTGAGCCACTACCGGCTTTCGTGGTCCAGATTTGCTGGCACAAGTTTGCGCGTTACTTTGATGTGGAACACGCGTGATTCCTTGCCGCAGCCCGGCGGCTGCTCATGTTGCCTAAGGAAGTGATAAAGCGCTGCGACGAAAATACCATTGGAGTTGTATCGACCCTTGGGGTGACGTACACGCTTCAGTATGAGCCCGTGCAAGAAGTGGCCGTTGCGCTCGACGCATTGGAAGGGGAACTCAGATTCCGATCCATGTGGACAGCAACGGGTTTCTCCAGAAACACTAATCTGCCACCGGCTGGTTCTCGTTGAGGCACGTCCTCCAAGAATTCCTCGACGGTAACGAATCTTCGGGTCTTGCCTGAGTCGACTTCTTCCACGCGTCCCTCAAACTTACCGCTGACCGGTTGTGCTTCTGGCGTTAGGCGAAGAACAAATGCGCGCTTCATACCAGTGTGACGATAAGCCAAGGCTCAGACCCAAGTCGTGTCCTTTTGGTGTTCTTTTGGTGGAATTTTGACCGCAAACCCGCTAGGATTGCAACTTTAGTGCCAGCTTCGACCGCCGCCCGCCGACTTGATACCGCGGATTGCCTCCGCTCTGGCCAGGTTGTGGCCGGACTCTGCGACGTTCCAATACTGCGCCGTCTCGTCACTCAAGAGAAAAAACCAGCAACGTTCCTCCGAGGTTGGTGTATTCGGCCAGCGACCTTGTCAGACCCACAGCGCCAAGCCCTTCCGTTCCTTTGGTAAGCCCTTCGGCCAGCCCGATAGCCGCCCAGCCTCCCACCCCGCTCAGAACGGCCACATACTGCTTACCATCGTGCATGTATGTGATCGGGTTACTGATAATTCCTGACGGCGCATGAAACTGGTAAAGCACTTTGCCGGTGTTTTCGTCGACGGCCCTGAACCAGCCGTCCAGGGTTCCATAGAATACGAGATTGCCGTCGGTCGTTAGCGTCCCGCTGTAGTCTTGGAAGGTGTCGTTGATCGCCCATTTTGTCTGTCCGGTGAGAGCGTCGAACGCGATCAGCCTGCCGCGCACATCCCCGTGTCCGGCCGGGTACATGCTCACAACCGCCCCAACGTAAGGAAAGCCGCTCCTGTACTTCACGCTGAACGCCTGGTAATCCATGCAGATGTGGTTGGTTGACGCGTAGAAAAGACTCGAGCGCGGATCATATGACACGGGCTGCATGTTTTTTGCACCTTGCGCCGCAGGGCAGATTTCCTTCACGTTCACGTCCGACTTGGTTCCCTTGGTGGGGTCGAGCACGGGGCGCCCGGTCTTCATATCGATTTCGTTTGCCCAATTCACCGAGGGATCAAACTTGTGGGCCTTGAGCAGCTTGCCGTTTCGTCGGTCAAGAACGTAAGCAAATCCGTTGCGATCGAAGTGTGTAAGCGTGGGAACGGCCTGTCCATCTACCAGGCTATCGGTAAGTACCATTTCATTGATGCCGTCGTAGTCCCATTCATCGTGGGGCGTCATCTGGTACGCCCACTTGGCGATTCCGGTGTCTACGTCGCGTGCAATGATCGTGGTCGACCATTTGTTGTCGCCCGGCCGCAAGTCGGGGTTCCATGTCCCTGGATTGCCCGTACCGTAGTAAATTAAGTTGAGTTTTGGATCGTACGTGTACCATCCCCACGTCGTCCCCCCACCCAACCTCCATTCATCGCCGTTCCAGGTCTTTAGGCTGGAATCCTTACCCACCGCCTGCTGGGTCGCGGCATCAATGGTTCGCGCAGGATCGAACAAAATATTCTGATCCGGCCCGACGCTGTACCCTCGCCATACCTGTTTGCCGGTCTTGAGGTCGTACGCGGTCAAATAACCTCGCACACCAAACTCTCCGCCTGATATCCCGACGATCACTTTGTCCTTCACCACGAGGGGAGCGTCCGTCATTGTTTGGCCGAGTTTCGGATCTCCATTTTGGGCGCTCCACACCACTTCACCTGTCTTCGCGTCGAGAGCGTACAGTTTTGTATCCAGAGCGGTAACAATAATTTTGCCGTCCCCATAGGCAACGCCCCGATTTACAACATCGCAGCACGCCACAGAAGGAGCGAACTTGTCTTGTTGAGGGGTAAACTTCCAGACGATGCGCCCGATGTTGTTGAGATTCACGGCATAGACGTGGTTCGGGTAAGCGCTTTCAAAGTACATCGTGTTTCCGATTATCAGGGGTTGTCCCTCGTGCCCTCGCAAAGCGCCCGTTGACATCGTCCACGCTACCTTCAATCTCGAGATGTTCTCAGTGTTGATCTGCTTCAGCGTGCTGTGTCTCGTGCCCTGAAAGTCTCCCAGAGGTATCACCCATTGGTTGGGATCACGAGACATCTCCTCCAGTGATTTGTCGCCTTGCGCAAGAATGGATGTCGAAGCGCATGCAACCAACATGCAGAACGCAACTGATGGCAGGTATCCTGGCTTCACCCGGTTCATGTCATTTCTCCTTCGATCGCTAATTCCCGATGGACTCGCACGTACTGGTCATCCTTCATTCATCCGCAGAAGGAGGCCTGCCCACCGGTATCAACTGGAATCTGCGGCCTTCGATGTACATGAAAATCCTCCTGACATCTTCTTCACTAAGAAAGCCCGCCCAAGCTGGCATGCCCTTCTCCTCTCTCCCCGTCATGCAGACTGCGATCATCTGCTGAATCGTCATTCCCTTGGCAAGGGAATCGCGCAGATTAGGCGCCAACTCGCTCTCAGTTGCGTCTTGTCCATGGCAGCGATAGCAATATGAGTCGTAAAGCTCATAGCCGCGAAAGACATCCTTCGTCACCTTGTGGCTGTCGCCTTCGACAAAAAGAGGAAAATCCAAAGTGACGGTCTGCCCGTCTTGGAGTGTATACGTGTACCTCTTTGTCGTGGTTGAAGTCGCACTTGGATGTGCAGATTTTTGTGACAAAATCCAAGCCACCATTTTCTTGAGCTGTGCATCGGATATGCCGCGATGAGGCGGCATTGCCGTGCTGCCCCAGGTTCCCGTCTCGCCTTCTCGAATGCTCTTCACCAGCCTATCGATTGCCCCGGGTGTGGCGGCGTACTTCCCCGCTATGTCCACATACGACGGTCCCACGACCGTGTGGTCCTCCGCATGGCAAGAGTTGCAGTCCTGGCCCTTCAAGGGTTGCCCAACCAAGGGGCTGTCGGAGTTGCTTCCGGTAGGGCCCTGGTTATTTGTGCCCGCCGCAAAGGCGTCCCGAAATGCGTGGCTAGTGAGCATCAGCGCGATGAGCATGATGAACAGGCACGATTGGGCTTCTCTACTAGGGACCATTTGCTCCTCTTGAGTCCGTTCCCGCCGGTCGTTGTCGTTGGCTCTTAAGGCAGATCAGCCTGAGACTGGTACAACTTCACGCCATTTTGTTCCAAAATCGAAGTCAGTTCGGTTTGATGCTTTGCGATCACTGCGTCGAGTAACTTTTGCATCTCCCCGTCGCTTTCGCGCACACCCATCGACATTGGAAATGCATACTGCTCGGGTGTGCCCAGAGCCCTTGAATTGGGAACGGGAACTACTTCCAGGTCAGACCGGTCTTTCAAAAAGGCCCCGATCGCTGGCTCCCATGTGATCAGGACGTCGATCTTCCCGGCTTCCAACGCAGTGAGCATCAAAGCGGGTGATTCTTCGCTGTTTTGCGCAACGTCAAAGGACGTAGAATGGCCCAGCAGCCCACGCATTTTGACGCCGTCCTCGGCTGGCGTGCCGCTCTCAAACCCGATCTTGAGCTGCTTCAATGCGGGCGAGTCCATGCTCGCGATGTCGTAGTTTGGGCTTTTCTTGAAAACGAAGACGTACGATGAAATGTAATACGGCCTTGTGGTCAGCTCTTCCCGGCTGCCGTAAGGAATACTCATAATCACATCGCATTTCTTGGTGTCGAGCGTGGAGGAGAGGAATTCAGAAAATCCGCCGCGTTGGCGGCTGGGCGCCCACGTGTATTCCACGGTCGTGCCTAGCACCTTCGCCACAGCTTCTGCAATCTTGTTCTCGAATCCCTGACCCGCTCGGTTTGAATACGGCAGGTAATCCGGATCCGCACACACTCGCAGTGTTTTGGACTGTGCCGAAGCTTGCGATGTTCCCCAACCTAGAGCAACCGAGGCCAACACCCAGATAAGCGCGCTGAATCTCATAGCTTCTGACCCATTTGCTCGCCTATTCCCTCAAACGCGACGGCCGACGTGCGAGCCATGCCTTTTTCTGCCTTGCCTTGATTTGAAGGTCGAAATCGTGATCGCCTAATTAAGCGATGAAAACGCTTGTTCGTCAAGCTGATTATCAGATGCGCGATTTGGCTGGTCGTCTACCGATCCCGTCGCGAAACTCTCGAAAAAACGCGAAGTCCCTTAAGAAACAAACGTGATTGTGTGGTACAAGAACTTGTAGCCCGTCCCCCAGTTTTTCGCGGTACGTGGCGCTTCGCTCGGGGAGGTGCTCTTGAGAATCGAACAGACCAGATGGACAGAGGTAAAAGGATGGGAGCCTGCCCCGCCCGGCGAGTTAGGCGAGGCCGTTCAATTAGTCTTGCTGTTTGGAAGCACTTCGCTGCTGACCGGGAAACAGCACTTGGCCGAGATAAAAAAGGCCTACCCGAAGGCCCATCTGTTAGGTTGCTCCACTTCGGGCGAGATCTGTGGCATTCAAGTGTTCGATGACTCGCTGGTTGTCACGGCCATCAGCTTTGAGCACACGGTTGTTAAAGGTCGTGTCCTCAAAATCCATGATGTCGGCAGTAGCTTCACAACGGGCGAGCGTCTGGCTCAGTCTCTGGACAAGGAGGAATTAGTCCACGTCTTCGCGCTTTCCGACGGGCTGACCGTCAACGGCAGCGAGCTGGTTGCGGGACTCACGAAGCACCTGCCCGCCAACGTCACCGTTACAGGCGGGCTATCCGGAGATGGGGCGCGGTTCCGGGAGACCTTGGTAATCTGGGATGGCGAACCCGAACAGAATGTGATCGTCGCTCTCGGGTTATACGGCAGCCGGCTAAAGGTTGGGTACGGTTCGTTGGGCGGTTGGGACGCGTTCGGGCCTGAGAGGTTGATCACACGCTCCAAAGGCAACGTTTTATACGAGCTGGATGGGCACTCGGCGTTGCAACTCTACAAGAAGTACCTCGGCGAACACGCCAATGGTCTGCCTGCAGCGGGGCTTCTATTCCCTTTAAGCATTCGAGCTCAACAGCGGGAAACTCCAGTGGTCCGCACGATTCTGTCCGTCGGCGAGGATGATCAGAGTATGACCTTTGCCGGAGACGTGCCTGAGGGAGCCTACGCGCGCTTCATGAAGGTAAATTCCGACCGGCTGATTGATGGCGCAATTGGCGCAGCCAAGACCAGCTATCAAGCTGGAGGGGCAGTCTCTCCGGATTTAGCGGTGCTTGTCAGTTGCGTCGGTCGAAAACTGGTGCTGAAGCAGAGGGCCGAAGAAGAAGTGGAAGGAGTTCGCGAGATTTTGGGTGCTGGGACGGTCCTAACGGGTTTCTATTCCTATGGCGAGATTGCTCCCTTCGCTCCCGGCGCCAGAAGCGACTTGCATAACCAGACCATGACCATCACCACATTCTCGGAGCGATGAACGCTGAACCAGCGACCGGAGACACATCCTTGGAACAGATGCACAGCTTGCTGAAACGGCAACTTCGACGTTACCTCGGCGGGGTGGACTCCTTTCCGCAGGAATGGCAGGCCTTCGTCAACGCCGTCAACAATGCATATCTGGAATTTGACGATGATCGCCGCATGCTGGAACGCTCGCTTGAGCTGACATCAGAAGAATTGCTTCAGGCCAATTCCGCGATGCGCGCCGGCTTCGAAAAGCTCATCAACAGCAGCATGGATGGCATTTTTGCCTTCGATCGCGAATACCGCTACACCGTCTGGAATCCGGCCCTGGAGCGCATAACGGGTCTTAGCAAGTTGCAAGTCCTGGGGAAGAGCGCTTTCGATGTTTTTCCGTTTCTGCAGAATGACGAAGAGGGCAGGTTCTACCGCGATGCGCTGGCCGGCGAGACTGTGGTGGCGTGGGACAGGTTGTACACCGTCCAGGAAACAGGAAAACAGACAATCGTCGAAGCACACTTTTCGCCACTTCTCGACCAATCGGGAAGCATCATAGGCGGACTTGCCATTCTCCGCGACGTTACCGACCGCAAGCGGGCTGAAGAGGAGGTACGGCGAAGCCAGGACCGTTTGCGAGTGGTGATCGACACCATCCCTGCGTTGGTCTGGAGCGCTCAGACTGACGGCTCCGTAGATTTCATCAACCAACGTTGGGGGGAATACACCGGACTGTCGCTCGAGGAGGGACTAGGCTGGAAGTGGGGAGAAGCCATCCATCCCGACGACGTTGCAAGGTTCATGGATGAATGGCGCGCCACTTTAGCGTCTGGCGAGCCTATGAGGACCGAAGCACGGGTGCGCGCGGCTGACGGTGAATATCGCTGGTTGTTGATCCGCAATGTGCCGCTTCGTGACGATCTGGGAAACATCGTCAAATGGTATGGATCGAGTATTGACATTGACGATGGAAAGCGGGCCGAAGAGGCCTTGCGTAAGGCCGAGGCAGAGCTGGCACATGTGACACGCGTAACTACTATGGGAGAGATGGTCGCCTCCATTGCTCATGAGGTCAACCAGCCGCTTTTTGGCATCGTCACCAACGGCAACGCTTGCTTGCGCTGGTTGGCGGGAGATTCACCGAACCTCGACGAAGCCCGCGACGCTGCGCGGCGAATTGTTCGCGATGCGAATCGAGCCAGCGACGTGATTGCTCGGATTCGGGTACTTCTGAAGAAGAGCGATACGGTGAAGGCGAAGCTGGACATCAACCGGATAGTTCAAGAGACTGTCACTTTGACGCGGAGTGATGCGACACGGAAGGGAGTGGCGATCAGGATGGAACTGGCTGCCGACGTACCGCCCGTGTCGGGAGATCGGGTGCAATTACAACAGGTGATTCTCAACCTGATCCTGAACGGCGTAGAAGCCATGGCCTCGGTATCAGACCGGCCGCGGGAGTTGCTTGTCGGTTCACGTCAGCACGGGCCTGACAAAGTCCTGGTCACAGTGCGAGACTTGGGCGCCGGCATCGATCCGCAAAGCCTGGAAAAGATCTTCGACGCTTTTTACACCACCAAGCCCCAGGGCATGGGTATGGGATTGGCCATCAGCCGCTCCATTGTCGAGAGGCACGGCGGGCGCTTGTGGGCTGAGCCGAACCAAGGCCCGGGTGCAACCTTTCAGTTCACTCTCTTGGAGTACCCCTAGAAAGAACTCATGCCGGAACCGAAGCCAATCGTGTTTGTCGTGGATGACGACCTGTCGGTGCGGGAGGCTTTGGGAAGTCTCATTCGGGCAGAGGGGCTGGCAGTGCGGACCTTTGGTTCCGCGCAAGAGTTCTTAGCCTGCTCGCGGGAGGAACCGCCGAGCTGTTTGATTCTGGATGTCCGGTTGCCAGGCTTGAGTGGACTGGACCTGCAGCAGCGAATGGCCGAGGTCGGTTTGGAGATTCCCATCATCTTCATTACCGGCCATGGCGATGTTCCAACGTCGGTGCGGGCGATGAAAGCCGGAGCGGTTGAGTTTCTTATCAAGCCAGTCTCTGATCGGGACCTGTTGGCGGCGATTCAAGATGCCATAAATCGGGACCGGGTGGCACGCGAACAGCGATCAGAAATGGGCAAGTTACAGAGCCGCTATGAATCACTGACGCCCCGCGAACGCGAGGTGATGGGATGGGTGGTCTCCGGACTACTCAACAAACAAGTGGCCGGTGAGCTGGGCACGAGCGAAGTTACCGTCAAAGTGCATCGTGGTCGTGTGATGCACAAGATGCAGGCTGACTCCCTCGCGGACTTAGTCAAGATGGCTGGGAAGCTGGGCATCCCTCGTCCTAAGAAATTCTAGGCGATCCCTCCGGTCGCGAAACTCTCGAAAAATTCGCGAAGTCTCTCAACAACAAAATGGAGCTGTTGGCCGCATGGAGGAAAGCGTGCTTCATAAGACCTTTAGAATCTGTTCATTTGACTGCGTTGAGGCACAAGCCCAGTGTGGCTGCTCGAATGCACTTGCCTGCGTTGAGGAATTGATATGGCAAGCTTAGCTGAATTCACGCCCGCTGCTCCGCGTTTTTGGTCGGATACATTCATGAAGCGCTACGAAACGTTGCTGCGCCTGTCGAGCCGTTTGACGTCGGCGCGACCAGAAGACCTGGTAACGAGCATCGCAGCCGAACTGCGCCCGGTCGTCGACTTCGATCTCCTTGACATTGTGGTCAACCTGAAAACTTCCGGTGCAGTCGATCCGGCTTCTGAGGACTTCAAGGCTCAATGCTCTCTTCCGTTGATCAGCCGCGGTTCCAAGCTGGGGTTCTTCGTTTTAGGACGATTTGACAGGAACGATTTCGGCGAAGATGACATCGAGTTTCTCACTCAGGTGGCGGGCCAAGTCGCGATCTTCATCGACAATTCCATGGCCTACCGTCATATCGCGCAGCTCACGGAAAAACTCACGCCAGAGAGCATCTACTTTGAAGATGAAATCCTCACCGAGACCAACTTCGAGGAAATCGTCGGCAGGAGTACTGCGCTCCGTTCGCTCTTAAGACAGGTCGAAACCGTGGCCCCCACCGATTCCACGGTCCTTATCTATGGCGAGACCGGCACGGGCAAAGAACTGATCGCCCGCGCTTTACATAACCTGAGCGCGCGGCATGCCTGTCCCTTCGTGAAACTGAACTGCGCTGCCATCCCGACGGGACTGTTGGAAAGCGAACTGTTCGGACATGAGCGAGGCGCCTTCACCAGCGCCATTGCGCAACGGATCGGTCGCTTCGAGTTGGCCAATCGCGGAACCATCTTCCTGGATGAGATTGGCGAGATTCCCCTCGAGCTGCAGCCCAAGCTGCTGCGCGTCTTGCAGGAGCGCGAGTTCGAACGCTTGGGAAGTTCGCGCACCCTCACGACGGACGCGCGCCTGATCGCTGCCACCAATCGAGATCTCGGCACTCTGGTTCAGGAACAAAAATTCCGTTCCGATCTCTTTTACCGGCTGAATGTCTTCCCAGTCCGGGTTCCC
>Ga0074045_10003013_pt1 | contig 15299 bp, 16 predicted proteins | sample BogForMeECP23OM2_FD_94442 | JGI IMG/M metagenome (GOLD analysis project Ga0074045, IMG submission 94442) | Bog forest soil microbial communities from Calvert Island, British Columbia, Canada - Bog Forest MetaG ECP23OM2 | ecosystem: Environmental > Terrestrial > Soil > Wetlands ...
CGTCCCGAGCCCGATGTCCTGATACAGCCGCGCGTATTCCTTCTCCACCCGGTCGCGGTGGAACAGGTTGTATTGCGGTTGCTCCATCACCGGCTTGGCCAGATGGTGTCGCTCCGCGATCTGCCACGCCGCCACGATCTCGGCGGCACTCCATTCCGAGGTGCCCCAGTAACGCGCTTTGCCGGAACGGATGATGTCGTGCATGGCCCACACCGTCTCCTCCACCGGCGTCTCGGCATCGGCGCGGTGGCAGAAGATGAGGTCGATGTAATCGAGCTGAAGACGCTCGAGCGAGCCGTCGATCGCCGCCATGAGGTACTTGCGATTGAGCGTGTTCTTCTCGTTCGGACCGTCGTTGAGGCCCCAGAAAAACTTGGTCGAGATGACATAGGATGCGCGCCGCCAGCCGAGCTTCTTGAGCGCGCTGCCCATGATTCTTTCGGAGGCGCCCTTGGCGTATACCTCGGCGTTGTCGAAGAAGTTCACGCCCGCCGCATACGCGGCGGCCATGCATTCGCGCGCCACGTCCTCGTCCATCTGGTTACTGTAGGTAACCCAGGAGCCGAAGGAAAGCGCACTCAATTTAAGCCCGGAAGCGCCCAGGCGTCGATAGTCCATGGTGGTGCTCGAAGGTGGAAGGAGTCGCCGCGAGTACGGCGCAACGGAATTCTACCGCATCGCAGCGCGCCATCTTGCGGTCGAGCACGTACAATCGCGCCTTTGCCCGCGCCGCGGTGGTGCACAGGAGCGACCGCGGGCAAGCCCCAGGACCCACCCATGGCGAAGACAAACCGTACGTTGAGCGTCGAGGATCTGTGGTCGATCCAGCGCATTGGCACACCGACTTTGGCGCCTGACGGCAGGACTGCCTGCGCGGCGGTCACCACGTACGACATGGACCGCAATGACGGCCGCACCGAACTGTGGCTGTTCTCCACCGACGGCGGCAAGCCCCGCCGGCTGACCGCGGGCGACAAGGACAGCGAACCATGCTGGTCGCCCGACGGCAAGTGGATCGCCTTTGCGGCCAAGCGCAAGGAGGATGAAGAACCGCAGGTGTATCTGATTGCGCCAGACGGCGGCGAAGCGCGGCGGCTCGCTACGGTCGCCGGCGGCGCGTCGGGCCTGCGCTGGTTTGGCGACAGCAAGCGTATTGCCTTCATCTCCTGGGTTTGGCCGGATCTCAGAACCGAGAAAGCACAGGCCCAGCGCAAGAAGGAGCGCAAGGAGGCCAAGGTCAAGGTCCACCTGTCCGAGCGCCGCGAATGCCGCTTCTGGGACCATTGGCTGACCGACGGGCGCGAGCCGCACATCTTTGCGGCAGACGTGGCCAGCGGCCGCGTGCGCGACCTGCTCGCGGGGACGCGCCTCGCCCTGCAGCCGTGGGAACCTTCCGCCGAGCTCTACGACGTGAGTCCCGACGGTCGCGAACTCGCGCTGACGGTCGATCTGCACGCCGAGCCGGAAATGCTGAATGAAACCGACATCGTCATCGTCGCCCTGGCTACCGGCCGCCACCGCCCGTTGACCGCCGACAGCGGCCTGAGCGACGCGGCGCCACGTTATTCACCCGACGGCCGGCATATCGTGTGGAATTCGTACAACCTCAAGCGCGCATTCAACGACCAGGGGCGGCTCACGCTCTACGACCGCCGTCGCCGCAGCAGCCGCCGCCTGCTCGCGAAGCTCGATCGCGCGACCACACGGCATGCATGGGCGCCCGATGGCGCGACGCTGTTCACGCTCATCGAGGATCGCGGCCGGCGAGGGATCTATCGCTTCGGCCTGGGCGATGCGCTGCCCACCCGGGTGGCGGGTGGCGGCACGATCGGCGGCTTCGCTTTGTCGCGCGACGGGAAGCGCGTCGCATTCGACCGTTCGACTCTGGCTCATCCGCCGGCTTTGTTCGCGAGCAGCAGCGACGGGCAGGGGGAGCGGTCGATCGAAAGCCTCAATCGCGCGCTGCTCAGCCGCGTGCGCATGGGTGCGACGCGCGAATTCACGATCCGCGGCTGGGGTGGCGACCCGGTCCAGATCTGGGTCACCTACCCACCCCATTTCACGCCGCGCGGCAAGTGGCCGCTTTTGCATTCGGTCCACGGCGGCCCGCACGCGGCGCACGTCGACGGCTGGCATTTTCGCTGGAACACGCAGGCTTTTGCCGCCCAGGGCTACGTCGTGGTCGGTGTCAACTACCACGGCTCGTCGGGCTTCGGCCAGCGCTGGCTGGAGACGATTACCGGCGACTACGGCAAGCGCGAGTTTGCAGATGTCGAAGCGGCTACCGATTATCTGCTCCGGCAACGCTATATCGATCGCGAGCGCCTGGTCGCGACCGGCGGCAGCTACGGCGGGTACATGGTCGCCTACATGAACGGGCACACCGATCGCTATCAAACCTACGTCTGCCACGCCGGTTGCTATGACTGGGTGAGCATGATGGCCACCGACGGCTACATGTTCTTCACCAAGGAGCTCGGCGCCTTCCCCTGGGACAACCCGGAGCGGGTGCTGCGCCAGTCGCCACATCATTACGCGCGCCGATTCAAGACCCCGACCTTGGTCATTCACGGCGAACTCGATTACCGCGTGCCGGTGACGCAGGCGCTGCAGTACTACAACACGCTCAAGGCGCGGGACGTGCCCGCCCGGCTGGTGTACTTTCCGGACGAAAACCACTGGATACTCAAGCCCCAGAATTCGCGCCTGTGGTACCGCGAGTTCTTCGCCTGGATCCGGCGCACCGCGCCTGGCGGCGCACACCGCAGCTAGTCCGGCCCGCGGTGCGCGAGGCCTCGGCCGGGCCGCCGGCTCGGACGGGGTGAACGTTCAGGTGCAGCCAGCCGATCGGTTCGGCGCAGTCGCTGCCCATGCCGTGGCGGTCTCCCGCGACTCGCCCAGCGCGGGTCGAGTTCGTCTCGCTCCCTGGCGGTGCGCTTAGGCGGAACCCCCTGGCGGCTGGCGCCGCGGCCGGAGCTTGACCCGGATCAAGGATCGCTGGATTTCCGCTGCGGCGGGGGCTTGAAGCCGTGCCGCATGTGCCCCAACTACTAGTTGCAGGTGGTTCCCCCGGCCTTCGGCCGGGGCGGGACACCCAACGTACAACCCAAAGGAGATCGCTATGGAAACCCTTGTTTCGTATGAACCCCTGGTCGACGCTGGCATCGATGAGCTGTTCCGCGGATTCTTCCAGCCTGTTCGCCGCGACGGCCGGACGTCCCCTGTGACCATCAAGATGGATATTGCCGAGGATGACAAGTCTTTCACCATTCACGCTGAAATTCCGGGCGTGGCGAAGGACGACATCCAGGTCACGATCGACGGCAATCAAGTAACGTTCGGCGCCGAGGTCAAGCGCGAGAAGGATGTTCACGATGGGCGGCGCGTACTGCGCAGCGAGCGCTACTATGGCAACGCGTATCGCACGCTTACGCTGCCGAGCGAAGTGGACGAAGCGCAAAGCGTGGCGAAATATGAAAACGGCGTGCTGGAGCTCAAGCTGATCAAGAAAGCACAGCAGGCCGGCAAGCGCCTCAACGTGCAGTGATCGTGCAGTAAGCGAAACCCGATTCCCCGCGAAGCGCAGCGTCCTCAGCGCACACGCTTCGCGGGATATTCTTCTTCGATATTGTCGCGGAAGAAGCTCCAGGGCGAGCTCGCGCCGATGAAGCGGCGCCAGGTGTCGGTCGTGATGCCCGAATATTCGAACGTCCCGGCAGTAAGCTCGATCCGGAGCACGCGATTGCGTTCGTCGTAACCGGCGGCGCGCAGGTTGCCCCCGGAAAGCCGTTTCATTTCCACGCTGCGCTGCTCCGTTCAGCGCTTCTTGCGCTGTTTCGGCTTGTGTGGCCTCTTCTTGCCGTAGCTGCCGTTGGAGATCTTGCCGCGGCGCGTGCGCACATCGCCTTTACCCATGGGGCGCTCCGAGTGAAATAGCCAGGATGCTACGATTATAGCGCCGTCGTTGCCTCGCGACGGGCAACTGCTGCCTGCCGGAGCATTGTGAGAACTTCCCGCGCCCTCGCCGTCGCGCTCTATGCACTGAGTTTCGCCGCCCTTGCTGCCGACCCGAGTAAGGTACTGCGCACCGCGTTGTCCATCGCCGAGACGAGCTTCGACCCGGTGCTCGCCTATGATGCGGCGTCGAATTCGGTGGTCGAGGAAATCTCCGAACCGATGCTCGCATACGAATACCTGGCGCGACCGGTCAAGCTCACGCCGTTAACGCTTGAGCGCATGCCGGAAGTGTCCGATCGCGGCGCAACCTATCTGTGCCGCGTGCGCAAAGGCATCTTTTTCGCCGCCGATCCCGCATTCAAGGGCAAGCAACGCGAGCTCGTCGCCGCGGACTACGCCTACTCGATCAAGCGTCTGCTCGATCCGGCGCTGCACTCTCCCTGGACCTGGGTCGTCGAGGGCAAGCTCGTCGGCGGGGATGAATTGCGGGCGGCGGCCACGGCGAGCGGCCGGTTTGACTACGACGCGCCGCTGCCGGGCCTCGAGGTCGTCGATCGCTACACGCTGCGCATCCATTTGAAGCGGCCGGACTACACCTTCTCCTATGTGCTGGCGATGCCGGAGACCGCGGCGGTCGCGCGCGAGGCAGTCGAGGCCTACGGCACCGACTTCGGGGCGCACCCCGTCGGCACCGGCCCCTACCTGCTCAAGGAGTACCAGCGCAGCAACCACATCGTGCTCGAGGCCAATCCGGGCTTTCGCAAGGTGGTGTTCGACGAACCGATCCCGGCCAACCGGGCCGACGCGGCGCTGGCACGCGCGCTCAAAGGCAAGATACTGCCGGCCATCGGGCGCATTGAAATCAGCGTCATCGAGGAGGGACAGCCGCGATGGCTCGCGTTCCTGAGGGGCGAACTCGACTATCTGCAGCCCTTTCCGCTCGACTTCGTCGGCGAGTTGCTCGACGACGGCAAGCTCAAGCCGGCGCTGGCCGCCAAGGGCATTCAACACGAACTCCTGCTGCGCCCGAATACTTGGTGGGCGTACTTCAACATGGAAGATCCAGTGGTCGGCGGATACACGCCGGAGAAGATCGCGCTGCGGCGCGCGATCGGCATGGGATTCAACACCGAGGAGTTCATCCGCGTGTTGTTTCGGGGCCGTGCGGTCCCCGCCCAGGGTCCGATCCCTCCCGATATCGCCGGTTACGACCCGACGCACCGGAGCCAGGCCCAGGTCTACGATCCGGCGGCGGCGCGCGCACTGCTCGACCATTTCGGCTACAAGGGTCGCGACGGTGACGGCTACCGCGAACTGCCCGACGGTAAGCCGCTGGTCGTCGAGCACTGGTCGACTCCGACTTCGCGCGAGCGCCAGATCGACGAACTGTGGAAAAAAAACATGGATGCCATCGGCATCCACATGGTCTTCAAGACGGACAAGCTGCCGGAGCTGCGCAAGATGGCGCGGGCGGGCAAGCTGCAGATGCGCCACGACGGCTGGAACGCCGATTACCCCGACGCCGAAAACTTCATGCAGTTGCTCTATGGCCCCTACGTCGGCCAGGCTAACGACTCACGCTTCAATTTGCCGGAGTTCAACCGCCTCTATGAACAGGCACGCATGCTGCCCGACTCGGCGGAGCGCACGCGCATCTTCGACCGCATGACCGACCTGGAAATCGCTTATGCGCCGTGGAAGCTCACGCACCATTTGCTCGAAGACCACGTGATCCAGCCCTGGGTCGTCGGCTACAAGCCGCACCCGATCCGGTCCGATATCTGGATGTACCTGGACATCGATCCAACACGGCGGCCGCGTTAGCGGCGCCGGGCGCCGCTAATGGTGGGGCGGCGCCGTGTAGGGCCCGCACTCCGTCAGCGCGGTCGAGGTCGCTGTATTGAGGTCCACCAGGGTCAGGTCGGTGCCTTTGCCGCGCAGTTCCAGATTGCCGTTGGAGAAGCGCACGCCGGATGCAGAAGGTATCTGGTAGAGCGCGACCGTGTCACCGGTAGGCAACAGCATCCGCGCCGTGCCCGAATCGAAACGGATTACCACCCGCTCCCCTTCGAGTCGGCAGACGAAAGTATTCTTCGCCGCTTCCTCTTCTTCCTTGCCCGCCTTGTCGACGCAAGCGGCGAGCAGGCCCGTGATGACCAACGCAAGGGCACATCGCCCGAACCATCCATGCATGAACGGACCTCCCCTTACAAACCTCGCCCGAGGCGGCAGGATATCACCTCGCCACGCCGCGCACGCGCAGGGCGCGCTGCGCGTCAATGCACGTCGTCGCAGAGTCGCGAGCCTCGCGTGCGGCCTCCGGTTTGCGGCGTGAACACAAACGCGCAAGGGTCGAAGCCTTGTTTCACCAGCGCGGCGGTGATCGTCTGCAGCGATTCAGCCGACAGCGACGGTTCGCGAGCGAGGATGCGGCCGTAATGCAGCGAGGGGTGCCCGTTCACCAGCCAACGGTAATCGGGGCCCACCGCGATCACGATCGACTCACGCCCGAACGGGTACCACCAGATGCCTAGAAAATGCACGGTGGTGATCTTGAGCACCGACGGCAACGACGGTTCGAGCGGACGCGCCTGCCCCTCATTGGATTCGACGCTGCCGTCTGCGCGCAGGCAGCGGCTGCGGGTCGTGATGGCACCGTTGTCCGCGGCGGTGTATTCCGACTGCGTGTCGCGCGCGCAATGGCTCTGCAGAAAGCCGGGAATCGAGGCGATCTCGTACCAGGTGCCGTAATAGCGATTGAGGTCAAAGTCCGTCACCGGCGTGAGCGCGGCCGCCGGGGTCATGCACGCGAAGGCAAGCAACGCAAGGGCAACCCGCCGCGTTGGCGCACCCCTCCTCCCGGTCTGAAGCGATGCGGCCATGGGACTTTTCCCTTCAAAGCGAGCGGTTGCCGGCGCCCGGCACGCCAGCAAGACACCCGGCAATCCCTCGTCGCCGGGCCTCGCTTGCGCGACTTTCGGGCGGTCTCGCTTGGATTGTATCGTCATCTGCGGCGATGCCCCAGCGCGAGGCCGGAGCGCGGCACCGCATCCGGGGTAGCGCGAGCAAGGCGGACGCCCGCGCTGCGCGTCCGCGGCAGGGCGCGCGGTTACCGCGCCGCGCAGCAGGGCATAAGCCGTGTGCGAGGGATAGCCTGCGTGCGTATCGGATACGGACCCGCTGCGCCACGGGCCCGCCGCGCCGAGGCGATGCCTCAGCGGATGCCTTGAAGCGCCTCGATCGGCTCTTCCTGCGGCTCGCTGCAGTGCGCGAACACGGCGGCAACGGCCGCGACGGTCGATGCCGCCGCCAGCCTGGCGCGAAACGCCGGCTGCGAGAAGCGCTCTGCGACCTCGCGCAGCAGCCCCAGCTGCGTTTCGGGTGCGCCACCGGCCGGCACGACGATGATAAAAAATGCCGAGACCGGTTTGCCATCCGGTGCACCGAAATGCAACGCGGTCCTGGTGCGCAGATACAGGGTCAGCGGCGCATCGATGCCGGGGATGCGCGCGTGGGGAATGGCCAACCCTTCACCGACCGCGGTCGAACCGGCCTGTTCGCGCCGATGCAGGGCACGGAAGATCGGCTCCGCCTCGATCCGGCAACAGCGCCCCAGCATCTGCGCGGCCGCGCGGAGCAAGGCGATCCTTCCCTGCACATGCAGGTCGACCGCAACAGCCCGCGGGCAAAACCAAGGGTGTGCTGGATTCATCGCGCCTGCGGGACTTCAGGTTGACCGCCAGGTGGCCCATGTCGCCAGGATCTCTGCCGCAGTAACGCAGGCGTTTAGCCGGTCGCGAAACGCCTTGGCGCAGAACATGCTGGCGACCTGGGCGAGCAACTCGAGATGCGCGTCGGTTGCATTTTCGGGTACCAGCAGGACGAGCAGGGTGGACACCGGCTTCCCGTCCGGCGCAGCAAACGGAATCGCGGTGCGCAGGCGCACGAACACCGCGATCGTCTGTGCCAAGCCGGCGAGTCGGGCATGGGGAATGGCGACGCCCTGTCCCAGCGCCGTCGAGCCGAGCTTCTCGCGCTCGTCGAGGCCTGCAACGACGGCCTGCGTGCGCAGGTGGTGGCGTACCCCGAGCGATGTTGCGATGTGGCTGAAAACACCTGCCTGCGTGACGGCCTCGACGTCGAGCAGGATATCCTCGAGATCGAGCAATGCGGCAATAGCGTTGTGTTGCGGGTCCCGAACGGCCGCTTGCGTCGCGCGGGCCGAACCTGCCACGAAATCAAGGTGTGTGTCGAGCATGACCCATGCTCCGTGCTGGCGGCTTTCCACTCGAAGCTAGAGCGTCTTCTGCACGTAACCGACGACTTGCGTGCCGGCGATCTTCTTGCCGAAGGCATTGGTGTACAGCGCCTGGTTGGCGTCCGTGTCGGTGAGGTAAACACCGAAGGTCACGCCGAAGGCGTCGAAGGAGCCTCCGGCTTTCCAGTCGGTGTAGTTGCTCGCGCTGAAGCCCTTGAATGTCTGGTGGCCCACGTGCGCAATCACGGTGACCTTGCCGATCGTATCGTTGACCTTGTCGGTCACGTCGTACGACAGATTGCCCTCGACGTAATAGCTGCCGGCGGAGGTGGGCAAGCCGAAGGTATGCCCGGTGGAATAGGAGTATTTGACCGAAAGGAATTTCCACGACAAGGCGCCGTACACCTCGAGGGTATCGGGGTTGGTGTAGCCGTTGCCCGGGTAGGTGCCGGGGTAGTAGTAGTACAAGCCGCCGATGTCGTAGCCCAAGTCGGGCGTCAGGTTGCCGCGATAGCCGCCGTAGAAGTCCCATTCCAGCGGCGCGGATACGGCCGGTTGGCCGTCGGTGAGCCAGCTGATGTTCGAGCCCCAGGTGCCCAGGTAGATGCCGCTCGGGTGGGTCCAGTCGAAACCACCCTGTACGGCCGGTTTTTCGTCCGTCTGACTCACACCGCGAAACACGTACTGACTGAAGATGCCGATGTTGCCGGTCAAGGTGTAAGCGGGCTCCGGGGCTTTGGCCGGTTGCGCAGCGGGTGTGGCAGCGTCGGCGCCCGGCGGGGGCGTTTGCGCATAGACAACGCCAGCGAACATACTGGCCATGGCAGCGGATAGCACCAGGGCGGCGCCCCGGATGTCAAGGTTCGTGAGAATGTCCATCGCAAATTGTCCAGGCACGCGAATTTCGAAGTCGGCAAGCGTAGTCCGGCGCGCGTAAATCCGACGTCAGTTTCGCGGCGTGGACTGTAAACGGCTTGTAATGGCCGGCGACTGATTACGGGTTCTTTACGCGCCCGGAGATCGAATTGACGCGTTCTTTCCGTGGGGAAAAATAGACTGTCCCCATGTTGCAAGCAGAGGGAAAGACGTCATGCTGATCGATACTTGGCATCATTATTTGCTCCTGCGACCGCTGCTGGTCTTCGTGCTCGCGACGCCCCTGATCGTGTGCGCGGTGCTCGTGCGCGGACCCGGCCGGCCGCGCAACCCGGAAAGCGGGACACACGACTCGTCCGAAGCGCAAGAAGCAATGCGCCCCGCGACGTGCGGAGATCCTCGGCTGGAGAGCGAAACGGGCGTCGCCGCAAGCCCGCGCGGATGTCCGGTCGCTGCCCCGGGGTCGGACCGGCGTGCGGCCTGAGAAGGCTTCGCCCCGATCCCGGTCGATGGAGCATGAGGGCGCGCGCTTGGGGCCGAACCTGCTTGCGCGAGTAGCGTTCCTTACGACCTCTTAACGCGGATCGCTAGGGCATTTGCACAATCTTGACTCCGTGCGGGCTAGACTCAGCGGTTGGCAACCGGTACGAACCCTGGAATCGTCATGACCGACTTTGTTCTGGATCTTGCTTTCGTGGTCGTCTTGTTCGCATTCTTTGCCCTGAGCAGCGGCCTGATCCGGTTCTGCGCCAGGCTCATGGATCAAGGGAGACGATGATGAACTGGATGTATTGGCTGAGCGGCCTGGCCGCGCTGGGCATCTTTGTCTATCTCGTTATCGCATTGTTCAAGCCGGAGCTCTTCGAATGACGTCGCTATTGCAGACGCAGGGCTGGCTGCAGATCGGCCTCTATCTGGTGGTATTGCTGCTGCTCGCCAAGCCTCTGGGTGCCTACATGGCGGCCGTGTACGACGGCCGCGCGCTGTGGGCGCAGCGTCTTGGCGGCTGGCTGGAACGGCTGATCTATCGTGGCGCCGGCATCGACGCGGCAAAGGACATGGGCTGGGTCGAGTACGCCATGGCGATGCTCTGGTTCAACCTTCTTGGCGGCCTGGCGGTGTACGCGATCCAGCGCCTGCAGGCGTGGCTGCCTCTCAACCCGCAGGTGCTCGGAGCGGTCAGTCCCGACTCCTCGTTCAATACGGCGGCGAGCTTCATCACCAACACCAACTGGCAGGGGTACGGGGGCGAGAACACGATGAGCTACCTGACCCAGATGCTGGCGCTCGCGGTGCAGAACTTCGCCTCTGCCGCAACCGGGATGGCGATGCTCGTCGCCCTGACGCGGGGGTTTGTGCGCAAGGAAGCGAAGGGTATAGGTAACTTCTGGGTCGATGTCACCCGCAGCACGGTGTACATCCTGTTGCCGCTGTCGATTGTCTTTGCGCTGGTCCTGGTCGCGCGCGGAATCCCGCAGACCTTCGACAAGGCGGCGACGGTCACGCTGCTGCAGGCGGTGACCTACGACAATCCGAAGAACGGCCCGGACGGACAGCCGCTCAAGGACGAGAAGGGCAACGCGGTGACCGAGAAGGCGACTGCGAACGAGCAGACGATACCGCTGGGGCCGGTGGCCTCGCAGATCGCCATCAAGCAGCTTGGCACCAACGGCGGTGGCTACTACAACGTCAACTCGGCCCATCCGCTGGAAAATCCGACGCCGCTCACCAATTTCCTCGAGGTGCTGGCGATCCTGCTCATCCCCGCTGCGCTGTGTTATACGTTTGGCCGGATGATCGGCGATACGCGCCAAGGCTGGGCGCTTCTGGCCGCGATGACCATCGTCCTTGCCGCCCTGTTGCCCTGCACCTACTTGGCCGAGCAGAACGGGAACCCCATCCTGACCCAGCTCGGTGCCGACCAGGTCGCCACGTCGACCAATATCGGCGGCAACATGGAAGGCAAGGAGGTGCGCATCGGTGTCGCCGAGTCCGCCCTGTGGGCGACGGCAACTACGGCGGCATCCAACGGCAGTGTCAATTCGATGCACGATTCGTTCATGCCCCTCGGCGGCATGATCCCGCTGTGGCTGATCCAGCTCTCGGAAGTCATTTTCGGCGGCGTGGGCTCCGGTCTGTACGGAATGATCGTCTATGCCGTGGTCGCGGTGTTCATCGCCGGGCTGATGATCGGTCGCACACCCGAGTACCTCGGCAAGAAGATCGGCGCCTTCGAGGTCAAGATGGCATCGATCGCTATCCTCATTCCCCCGCTGCTGGTGCTCTGCGGCACCGCGCTCGCGGTGATGCTCGATGCCGGGAAGGCGGGAGCCTCCAATCCGGGCGCCCAGGGCTTTAGCGAGATCCTGTACGGCTTCTCGTCAGCAGGCAACAACAATGGCAGCGCGTTCGCAGGCCTTAACGCGAACACGCCTTTCTACAACACCGCGCTGGGCATCACGATGTTGTTTGCCCGCTACTGGCTGGCGATCCCGGTGCTGGCGCTCGCCGGGGCATTTGCCGCCGCCAAGCATGTGCCGCCGTCGGCGGGCACGCTGCCCACGCACACGCCGCTGTTCGTGGTCGTGCTCATCGGTACCGTGATTACCGTCGGCGCACTTACCTTCGTTCCGGCGCTGGCACTGGGCCCCGTGGTCGAGCACCTGCTGCTCTTCTCCGGCAACTGATCGTGCTCCAGGCAGGTTTCATCAGAGGATCGACATGACTACGGCTACTGCGCAGCCCAGCGCACTTTCATGGTTTCTGAGTCGCGGCCTGCTCCGCACCGCGCTCACCGACAGCTTCCGCCGACTTACGCCGCGCTATCAGTGGCGCAATCCGGTGATGTTCGTCGTCTACATTGGCGCGATCCTGACCACGATCCTCTGGTTCCAGGCACTCGGCGGCAATGGCGAGGCCCCCGCGACCTTCATATTTGCCATTACGTTCTGGCTGTGGGTGACGCTGTTGTTCGCCAATTTTGCCGAGGCGATCGCCGAAGGGCGGAGCAAGGCACAGGCAGCCTCGCTCAAGAGCGCGCGCAAGGATACGACGGCCAAGCGCCTGGCCCGGCCGGAGCGCGACGCCGCGCAGACGCCGACCCCGTCGTCGAATCTGCGCAAGGGCGATTTCGTCCTGGTCGAGCAGGGCGACCTGGTGCCCGGCGACGGCGACGTGATCCAGGGCGTGGCATCGATCGACGAGTCGGCGATCACTGGCGAGAGCGCCCCGGTGATCCGCGCCGCGGGCAGCGACTTTGACTCGGTTACCGGTGGCACGCGGGTGCTCTCCGACTGGATCATCGTGCGCATCAACGTCAATCCCGGAGAGGCGTTCCTCGACCGCATGATCAGCATGGTCGAGGGAGCCAAGCGGCAGAAGACCCCCAATGAAATCGCGCTCACCATTCTGCTCGTGGCCATGACGCTGGTGTTCCTGCTCGCAACGGTCACGCTGCTGCCGTACTCGCTCTACAGCGTGCAGGTGGCCAAAGCGGGCACGCCGGTGAGCATTACGGTGCTGGTGGCACTGCTCGTGTGCTTGATCCCGACCACCATCGGCGGGCTGCTCTCCGCCATCGGCGTCGCCGGCATGGGCCGCATGATGCGCGCCAACGTCGTGGCCACGTCGGGCCGCGCGGTCGAGGCGGCCGGCGACTGCGACGTGCTGCTGCTCGACAAGACGGGCACGATCACGCACGGCAATCGCCAGGCTTCGGCGCTCTACCCGATCGCGGGCATCACCGCGGCGCAGCTCGCGGAGGCGACCCTGCTAGCCTCCCTGGGCGACGAGACGCCGGAAGGCAAAAGCATCGTCGTGCACGTCAAGCGCGCTTACGGTATCGCACCGCCGGAGCTGGTACCGGGGCAGTTCGTCATCATTCCGTTTTCCGCGCAGACGCGGATGAGCGGGGTCACCTATAAGGGCCGCGAACTGCGCAAGGGCGCGCTCGACGCCGTACGCGACTGGATAGGGCCCCAGGGCGGCCGCATCGACGCGGAGGTCACCAATCGCGTCGAGGAGGTGGCCCGGCGCGGTTCGACGCCGCTGGTCGTCGCCGAAGGTGCCCACGTGCTAGGCGTCGTCGAGCTCAAGGATATCGTCAAGACGCAAATCAAGGAGCGCTTCGCCGAGCTGCGCAAGATGGGCATCCGCACCATCATGATCACCGGCGACAACAAGCTCACCGCGGCATCGATCGCCGCCGAGGCGGGCGTCGACGACTTCGTGGCCGAGATCAATCCCGAGGCAAAGCTCAAGCTCATTCGCAGCATCCAGCTCGAAGGCAAGCTCGTCGCCATGACCGGTGACGGCACCAACGACGCGCCGGCGCTGGCGCAGGCCGACGTTGCGGTGGTCATGAACAGCGGCACCCAGGCGGCAAAAGAGGCCGGCAACATGGTCGACCTCGATTCGAATCCGACCAAGCTCATTGAGATCGTCGAGATCGGCAAGCAACTGCTGATGACGCGGGGGGCATTGACGACGTTCTCCATCGCCAACGATGTCGCCAAGTATTTCGCCATCATTCCGGTCGCCTTCGCCAGCACCTATCCGGTGCTCGGTGCGCTCAACATCATGAACCTCGGACCGACGAGTGCGATTGTTTCCGCGGTCATTTTCAATGCGCTGATCATTCCGGCACTCATTCCGCTTGCGCTCACCGGAGTGAAGTACCGTCCGGTCGGCGCCGGACCCATCCTGCGCCGGAATATGCTCATCTACGGTGTCGGCGGAATCATCCTGCCCTTCGTCGGCATCAAGCTGATTGACATGCTGCTTTCCGCCGTCCATCTCGCCTGAAGGAATCGTCGATGTTCGACTTTGCTCAAGTCCTGCCGGCGCTGCGCATGCTGCTGGTACTCTCCGCCCTCACCGGCGTTGCCTACCCCCTGCTCGTCACCGGCATCGCGCAACTAGCCTTTCCGGGCCCCGCGAACGGGAGCCTCATCGTCGCCGATGGCAAGACCATGGGCTCCTCGCTCGTGGGCCAGCCGTTCGACGACCCGAAGTACTTCTGGAGCCGGCCGTCGGCGACCTCGCCCCAGCCTTACAATGGCATGAACTCGAGCGGGTCGAACCAGGGAGCGCGCAATCCGGCACTGGCGGACGCGGTGGGCGCGCGGGTGAAGGCGCTGCGCGACGCCGATCCGGGCAATGCGTCCCCCGTTCCCGTCGATCTGGTCACCGCGTCGGGAAGCGGACTCGACCCGCATATCAGCATCGCCGCGGCGGCGTACCAGGCACCGCGCGTCGCGCGTGCGCGCGGCCTGTCCGTCGACCGGGTCATGGAACTGGTGTCGGCGCACGAGGAAGGGCGAACGCTCGCCGTCATCGGCGAGCCGCGGGTCAACGTGCTGGAACTGAACCTCGCGCTCGACCGCGCGCACTGAAGGGCAAGCCTGTTCCCTACTTGGTACACTACGCGCCGTTGCCATGCTGACGGCGCGCGATGGAAAGCGAACGTCCTGACCCGGACCAACTGCTTGCCGAGGTGAAAGCGGCAGCTGCACGCGCGCAGCGCGGGCGGTTGAAGATTTTCTTCGGAGCTTCGGCCGGCGTCGGCAAGACCTTTTCCATGCTCGCCGCAGCGCAGGCGTTGCGCCGCGCCGGCACCGACGTCGTGGTCGGCCTGCTCGAGACCCATGGGCGCGCCGAAACCGCGGCGCTGCTGGAAGGCCTTGAACTTCTGCCGCCCCTGATGCTCGACGTGCGCGGCACGATGGTCAAGGAGTTCGATCTCGACGCCGCGCTGAAGCGCCGCCCGGCGCTGCTGCTGGTCGACGAACTGGCGCATACCAACGTCCCCGGTGCGCGCCACCCCAAACGCTGGCAAGACGTCGACGAGCTGCTTGCCTCGGGCATCGACGTGTACACCACGCTCAACGTGCAGCACATCGAGAGCCTCAACGACGTGATCGGCCAGATTACCGGCATCCACGTCAACGAGACGCTCCCCGACACTTTTTTCGAGACCGCGGACGAAGTCGAGCTGATCGATCTGTCCCCGGACGAGCTGCTCAAGCGCATGCGCGAGGGCAAGGTCTATGTTCCGCAACAGGCCGAACGGGCGCTGGCCAACTTCTTCAAGAAGGGCAATCTCATTGCGCTGCGCGAAATGGCGCTGCGGCAAACGGCGGACCGCGTCGACGCGCAGATGCGGGAGTATCGCGATGAGAAGGCGATCGCGCCGGTTTGGGCGGCGGGC
>Ga0074045_10003016_pt1 | contig 15292 bp, 14 predicted proteins | sample BogForMeECP23OM2_FD_94442 | JGI IMG/M metagenome (GOLD analysis project Ga0074045, IMG submission 94442) | Bog forest soil microbial communities from Calvert Island, British Columbia, Canada - Bog Forest MetaG ECP23OM2 | ecosystem: Environmental > Terrestrial > Soil > Wetlands ...
CTCACCATCGCCACGGGTTTCGTCGTCGACGACGCCGTCGTGGTACTGGAGAACGTCATACGGCACATCGAATCGGGAATGGAGGTACGCGAAGCCGCCCTGCTCGGCAGCGGCGAGGTGAGTTTCACGGTGATATCCATGAGCCTGTCGCTGATCGCCGTCTTCATCCCGATCCTGCTGTTTCCCGGCATCGTCGGGTTGCTGTTCCACGAGTTTGCGGTGACCCTCTCCATCGCCATCCTGATCTCGCTGCTCGTATCGCTCACCGTCACGCCGACCATGTGCGCCTACTTGCTCAAAGGGGGAGAGTCGCTGCACTCGAAGGCTCGCTGGGCCGTGTGGGTGGAGAGGCAATTCGAGCGTTTCAAGGCCGGGTACTCGAGCTCACTGGCAAAGGTCCTCGACCACGCGCTGCTCGTGGGCGGGCTCTTGATCATGATGATCGTGGTCAACGTTTTTCTTCTCCGATGGGTTTCCTTTACGCTGTTTCCAGAGCAGGACAACGGGCTTCTCGTGGGCCAGATCATCGCCGACCAGAGTATTTCCTTCCAGGCAATGAGCAAGAAGCTCGAGCAACTGCAGGAGATCGTGCAGGAGGACCCGGCGGTCGAATCGGTCATTGGTTTTACCGGCACCCGCGCCCTGAACAACGCCACCGTCTATGTCGCGCTGAAGCCGCTGACGGACCGAAAACTCTCCGCGGCACAGGTGGTCCAGCGCCTGGAGCCGAATCTCGGTCGTGTGTCCGGAGCGCGCCTGTTCCTGCAGGCGGTGCAGGATCTGCACATCGGCGGCCGGCAATCGGCAGCTGAATATCAATATACGCTGACGAGCGAGGATACCACCGCCCTGTACGCCTGGACCCCGAAGCTGGTGACGGAACTGGGCAAGCACCGTGACCAGGTCCTGGACGTGAATTCCGACCTGCAGCAGAACGGCTTGCAGACCTACATCAACGTCGCGCGCGCCACGGCGATGCGCTACGGCTTCGAGCCCAATCAGATCGACAACGTGCTCTACGACGCGTTCGGCCAGCGCACCGTCACCACGATCTTCAACCCGTTCAATCAATACTTTGTCGTCATGGAGGTGGACCCCAAGTACTTGCAGTTTCCACAGATGCTGGAGCGCGTTTACCTGAGCACCGCCTCGGGCAATCCGAGCGGCACGCAGCAGACCCAGGCACCGGGCGGCACCGTGAGCGGCGTATCGGCCTATTCGGCGGTGACGACTGCACAGGCCGCGGCCTCGGGGACCAACTCGCTGAACTCAAGCGCCCAGGCCAACGCGCTCACCAACAGTATCTCCAACAGCAAGGGCGGAACCTCGACCGGGAGCGCCGACAGCACGGCGGCGGAAACCATGGTGCCCCTGCCGGCCATGGCCACGTATGTCAACAACCACACCGCGACACAGGTGAACCACCAGAACGGCCTCGTGGCCGCCACGATCTCTTTCAATCTGGCGCCCGGCGGGTCGTTGAGCACGGCTCAGACGACCATCGGCCAGGCGATGCGCGACATCGGCATGCCGGCCTCGATCCACGGCATGGCGGCCGGGGCGGGCGAGGTTTTCGCGCAGAATATGTCCGCCCTTCCGCTGCTCTTGATCGCGGCGTTCGGCGCCATCTACATCGTGCTCGGCGTTCTGTACGAGAATACGATTCACCCCATCACCATTCTCTCCACGCTTCCCTCTGCCCTGGTGGGCGCGACCCTGGCCTTGCTCATCTTCGGCACGCCGCTGTCGGTGATTGCCTTCATCGGCATCATCCTGCTCGTCGGTATCGTGAAGAAGAACGGGATCATGATGATCGACGTCGCGCTGCATTTGCAGCGGGAAGAGAAACTGGAGGCGAAACGGGCGATTCATGACGCCGCGGTGATCCGCCTGCGGCCGATCCTGATGACGACCTCGGCAGCCGCGCTCGGAGCGCTGCCGCTGGCGATCGGAATCGGCCAGGGCGCCTCGTTGCGTCAGCCCCTCGGCATCACCGTGATCGGGGGGCTGATCCTGAGCCAGGTTTTTACCTTGTATACGACGCCCGTCATTTATCTGGGGTTCGAAAAGCTGCGTGCCCGGATGCACGACTGGTATGCCGGAAAGACGGCGCCGCACAATCTGAACGCGGAGACATCGACGTGACACTGGCGAAGCTCTCCTCGATGGCTGCCCTGGGGGCGTTGCTCGCAGGCTGCATGGTCGGACCGGATTACAACCGTCCGAGCGTGCCCGTCGCTCCGGAGTTCAAGGAGCAGCCTCCGGCTGGCTGGACCAGGGCGACGCCGGCGGATGCCGCGCCAAAAGGCGACTGGTGGACCGGCTTCGGCGACGACTTGCTCGATGAGCTCGAGCCCGAGGTCGCCGTGTCCAATCAGACGGTTCGCCAGGACTATGCGAACTACCTTCAGGCCGTGGCCGAAGTCAAAGTCGCGCGCGCACAGCTCTTTCCGGTCATCGGGGTCACGGGCTCGGTGACTCGAACCGGCGGCCAGGGATCATCGGGAGTCAGCGTCACGAGGTCCACGGGCTCGACCACGGGCATGACCAACCCCGGCAGCTTCGAACACGGCGCCACCACGTCGGCCAACCTCGAGGGCACGGCCAGCTGGACGCTCGACGTCTGGGGCCAGGTGCGTCGGCTGATCGAAGAGAATACGGCTATTGCCCAGTCCGACGAGGCGGTACTCGCCAATGCCACGCTATCCGAGCAGACCTTGCTGGCGACGACGGTCATCGAGCTGCGGCTGGCGGATGCAAACATCGATCTCGAGGAAGAGACCGTCAAGGCGTACGAGGACGCGCTGCGCGTCACCCGGGCGCAGGGCGATGCGGGCATAGCGGCGACGCCGCCTTCGGCCGTGATTACGGCACAAGTGGCTCTGGAAACCGCGCAAGCGAACTTGATAGGACTCGGCGTGGCGCGTGCGCAATATGCGCACGCCATCGCGGTGCTCGTCGGCAAGAATCCGGAGGACCAGGATATTCCCCACAGCACGGCCATGCCGAGGCTGCCGGAGATTCCCGTAGGCGTGCCTTCGACATTGCTGCAACGGCGGCCCGACATCGCCGCTGCCGAGCGCACCATGAAGGCGCAAAATGCCGCGATCGGCGTCGCCGTGGCCGCCTACTACCCCACCATCTCGCTGTCGGGCGCCGCAGGCTTCGCGCAATCGCCGCTAAACGGCCTCCTGCATGCCGCCAACTACGTCTGGTCAATCGGCGCCAACGCCACCGAGACGGTGCTTGATTTTGGCGAGCGCCAAGCCGAAGTGGAGGCCGCAGGCCAGGCTTACAATGCGGCCGTCGCGAGTTATCGCAACACCGTGCTGACCGCGTTCCGGGATGTCGAGAACGACCTGTCCGGCCTGCGCATTCTCGCCAACCAGGCGACGGCGCTCGACAAGGCCGTGCACGACGCCATCCGCGGCACAGAGATCGCGTTGGCGGAATTCGAGGCCGGTACGGTCGATTACACCACGGTCGCAGTCGCGCAGGAGACCCAGCTCGCCAATCAGCAAAGCGCGCTCAACGTTCAGCTGAGCCGGCTTTCCGCCGCCGTATCGCTCATCGGCGACCTGGGAGGGGGCTGGTCGGCGGACGATTTGCACGATCCGTCGCAGCCACAGAGCTTGCCGCCGAATCAGTCCGAGACGCCCGACCCCTAGCGCGTCGTACAGCAAGCGGGTGGAGTAGGGCGCAACGCGCCATTGAGACGGGCGCCAGGCACGGCCTTACCATTCATGTGGCGTTTCATCTCGCGCACGCCTTGACCGGCTGATCGAAATGCTGCTTATCCGTCCTTCATGTTTTGTCAACTTTGCGAATGCCTCGACCCACGGCGGCGTCCGCCAATGGGAGCCATCAGGCGCGACTACCGGCATGGCCTTTGGCCTCTGTATCCGGGCAAGGAACAAGCACTGTGCTTGGTTGCGATTGCCGAAGCCTCTTTGACGGCTTTCCTGAAATTGCCCTGGATGTCGTCGGCGGAGATCCCGGAGGAGCGGAAGTAATTAGCCCACTCGAACTCTGCAAACGGTGTGGAGGCCTTTGCGAAACCGCCGTTATCGCGCACTGCGCCGGCAAGGCTTCGGTACGGATCGTCCTTCATTCCCTCCACGGTCCCCGGCAGGTCTGCTGGATCACGGGGCCCCTTTCCGTTTTCATCGTACAAGTAGACCCACTGCTTTTCAGCCATCTTTGCCCAAAACGCGCTCGCGTCGAGACCGGAATAATCGGCCTGCAGCTGGCAGGACGTGGTTTCAATCCCGCGATCTGCCATCGCCCGGGCGAGGTGGTGATGGTCGGTTATGAACAACGCGCCCGCGGGGCCCTTGACCACCGGCTCGGGGTGCTTGCGCTGATAAACGCTGAGCGTTGCTGGCGACTTCGATGCGAGCTCGCTCTCCTTTTTATCGACCGCAATCATGCCGAGGGCAAATTGCGTCGGGTGCAACTCGAGGACCCTGCAGGTGCACAGCTCGCCCACCTTGAGCGACGAGCCACATGCGCTCGCTGCGTTCGCCAGGCCGCATAGCAGCGTGCTTGTGAGCGCGGACAGCCCTGCGACCGCAACAGTCGCCCTTATCGTCTGATCATGCAGCCTGCGAAATCTCCGCATGTTGCACGACCACGCCAAGAGCACCCAGGGACGATTCCATGGCCTCATAGTGTTCCTTCAGGGGCTCGGCTAGGCGCAGGATCGCGAAGGGTCCGAAGCTTCACTTGCCGCGGGGCCGCGGTGGAGGCCAAGCGGATGTCACGCGTCGAACGAGAGCGTCGGCTGCGACCTATGGCATGCCCCTGGTGGACACGTCGGTGCCGTAGGTCTACAGCACTGGGGATACGGGCCCGACCCGCGTGTCACGAACCGGTGAAACCACGGTCACGGCGGCCGCGTTCACTTCGCCTTTCCTTTATTGTCGCGTCCGGCGCCAATAGCGAGCTTGTCCGCGCCCTGGGCGTCATGCTTTTCCAGATCGGCCAACAAGCCTGCGTCGGTCAAGTCGAGCGGATGCGAATGTTCCCAGTCTAGGTGCGATGTCTGCACCAGGCGCTTCACGACGTGATGGGCGTCGGTCTCGATGGCGAGCTCGCGTCGCGCATCGAAGCTGCCAGGGGAGAGATTGATCGACCCCACAATCGCACGCGCCTCGTCCGCGAGCAGCATCTTGCCGTGCAGTTTCAGGCCCTTGAGCCGGTGAACCTTGGCCCCGACATCGTGCATGATGCGCAAGCCGCCGACGCCTTCGACCAGCTTATCCTTCTTCAACGTATGCGGCGGCCGCGCCATGATGTGCACTCGGACCCCGCGGTTCACCGCCTTGACCAGTCGCTCAATGATCACGGTGTCCTGATAGCGCTCGTTCTGCAACCAGAGCGTTTCCTTCGCTGAGTCGATGAATTCTGCGATGCGCTCGCGACCGTTGTTGGGGCACCAGATGAGTCGCGATTGCGGGTCGGCGTCGAAGCTCTTCTGGCTCCAGTCGGCATCGAAGGACTTCACCATTTCATCGACTTCGATCTTGTGGGTCGTTACGACGGCATAGTCGCGCGTTTCGGTAAGATCGCGCGTCTCCCAGTTGAGGGACTCCACGAATCCCACGGCATCGTCGAGCACCATGGACTTCTGGTGTGTCAGCGCGAAGGCTGGGCTGCTGTCGCGGACCTCGATTCCAGCACCGACGAGCGTATGGCGCGATGCCTCGTTCTCAGATTCTCCGCTGCGGCGAGCCGGATTGAGCATGACGCGGACGTGGACGCCGCGGCGCTTTGCGGCAATCACCACATTGAGAAGCGTGGGATCGGTAAACAGGAACATCCGGACGTTCAGAGAGCGCTTGGCCGCGTTGATTGCATCGAGGATGGGTTTGGCCGTGTCATCCGGCAGGACAATCAGCGTGTGCGACATGATGTGGACTCCCTGAGCGTGCAGTTTAACGACGCGGCCATCGGCTCGTAGCGATCACGTTGCCCCGGCTGCCTGGGGCGGCGGCGTTTCGTACTGGATCCGGTGCAGCTCGGCATAGACCCCGCCACGAGCGATCAGCTCGTCGTTGGTGCCTTCCTCAGCCACGACTCCATCTTTGAGCACGATGATCTTGTCGGCGTCGCGGATCGTGCTCAAGCGGTGGGCGATCATGATGACCGTACGGCCCTTCATCAGCCGCTCCAGACCCTCGATCACCAGGCGCTCGGACTCGGTATCGAGCGCTGCCGTCGGCTCGTCGAGGATCATGATCGGACTGTCGCGGATCACCGCGCGGGCGATGCCGATGCGTTGTCGCTGTCCGCCTGACAGCGTATCGCCACGCTCGCCGACCACCGAGTCGTAGCCGTGCGGCATGCGGCTGATGAATTCGTCGGCATTGGCGAGTTTCGCGGCGGCGACGACTTCTTCATGGCTCGCACCGGGACGGCCGTAGGCGATGTTCTCGCGGATGGTGCCGCGAAAGAGTACCGTTTCCTGGAGCACGAACCCAACCTGCGCCCGCAGCGCCGCCAGCTTGTAGGTCGCGACGTCGATGCCGTCGATCATGACGCGTCCGGCGGACGGGTCGTAGAAACGGGGAATAAGACTCAACACCGTCGACTTGCCCGATCCGGTAGGGCCGACGACTCCCACCACCTGGCCCGGCTCGATCGTGAAACAGACGTCGTGCAGCACCTCCGCGTCATCGCCGTAGCCGAATGCGACGTGATCGAGGGTGATCGCGCCCTTGACCCGGCCGGGATCGATTGCGTCCGCGCGCTCGGCGATGATGTCGTCGGCGGAAAGGATCTTCTGGATGCGCTCCAGCGCGACCGTCGTCTGGGCAATCGCGCTGGTCATGCTCGCGAGGTCCTTCACCGGCTTGAAGAACTTGGTCAGGTACGCCAGGTACACCGTCAGCGCGCCAGCCGTCATCGTCCCGGCAACAATCAACGACGTGCCCTTCCAGAGCACGATGCCAGTGCAAAGCGCGACCACGACGCTGACCACGGGCGACAGCAAGGACTTGACCTGGCGCGCCTTGAGTGCGGCCTCGACGGTCGCATGGCTCGCCGCTTCCATGTGCGCCACCTCGAGATCCTGCCGCCCGAATGCCTTCACCGCCCGCACCGATCCCAGGCCCTCCTGGACCACCGCAACAACCTCGCTTTGCCGGACGCGCACGGTTCGCGTCACGTCCTTGACCGCTTTCTTGAAGCGCATGACGAACAGCAGCAGAAAAGGCGTGACGCCAATGGCAATCAACGTGAAGTCCCAGTCGAGCCAGAACATCAGACCCAGCATGAACACGATGGTCAAGAGGTCGACGACGATGCCGAGCGTCGACGACGAGGCAAAACTCTGCACGGTCGACACGTCGCTGGTTATGGTCGACATCAAAGTCCCCGTCTTCGCGCTGTCGTAGAAGCGGAGCGAGAGCCGGTGCAGGTGCTCGTAGATGCGGATGCGCAGGTCGTTGGCCACCCACTGCCCGACGCTGGTGGTGTAGTAGTTATCGATGTAGGTCGCTACCGCCGCGATGATGGCAATCAACAGGGTCGAAAGACCCGCGAACACGGCAACTCCGAGTGTGTTGCGGCCGATGCCGTAGTCATGCGCCCAGGCGAGCCAGTCCGGCAGCTTGTGGTGCACCAGCGCGTCATCGAGAACGAGCTTCAGCGGCCACGGAGCGGCCAGGCTCATCACGATCTCCGCCAGCATGGCGATGAACACGATCACCAGCCAGCCCCGATACGGCCGGATGAGTTGAAGCACCAGGCGCGTCAGCTGCCGGTCCTGCGGCGGTGCATCATGCGCACCCGCACCTGGGGCAGCCGGCCTGGCAGGAACTTGGGATGGGGCTTGGCTGGACACTGGCACTCGCGCACTCAATCGAGCTGCTGCACCGTCGAAGCGGGCGCGGCTTCCGTTGCCGCGACCAGGGCACCCCAATGGGCAGCAACGCCTGGATCAATCACCAGCAACCGATCGCGGAATCGATCCGCAAGTTCGCGCCGCACCCATTGTTCAAGCGTCACTCGTTTGGGCGAATCGGGTAGCCTGGCGATCCCTTTTTTTTGTTCAGGCATCTCGCAAGTTGTCGAGAAGCCTTAAGGCGCGCTTGGCGTTGCCCCGCGTCGCGCGCGCTTCGAATCGCAGTCGGGTATCGTGATTGGCTAGCGCAATGGTCGCCAACTCGTCGATTAGTTTGTTGACGCTGATCTTCCGGGCCTCGGCCAGGGCCTTTAGTCTCTCATGCTTGTCGTCGGGCAGACGGATCGTCAAGGTCGACATGGGTACACCTCCAAACACTGCTCTGGGGTCAATACGCTCAGCGCGGGAAAGCGTAGTTCCCCGCGCACCAGATCACGGGTATTGCGCGTAACGATCGCGGTTGCGTTGCCCGCCACGCCGAGTTCTACCAAATGGTTGTCCGCCTCGTCCGGCAGATTTGGCCGCCAAACAAAGAAAACCTCTACCCACCGGCATACGCTCAGAAAGCCGTCGAACACCTCTTCCCGCTGCCTGCCCGCGAGCAGCGAATCCGCCCACAGCCCTTCTCGCGCCAGCACATCCTCGTATTCTGCAAACAGCGCCGCGCCAATCAGGGGTTGATAATCGCCGGCCAGACACGCGCGGATAACACGACGCGGCCCACTCCCCTGTTTCCGTAGCGCACCGACTAACACGTTCGTATCGACTACAACCGTTAGCACTCTAGCATGATAGCACCGGTGCTATCATTTGCAAACGCCCGTCACGGCACAACCACGGTCTCCTGGCTTCCCGGCCCGGCTGCGCTAGCTGCCTTGGCCCTTCGTTCCCGCCACGCCGCGAGCCCGGCCTCGTAGCGCTCGAGCGCGGCGTCATACAGGTCAAACACGCAGGGATCGCAGCCGCTGTGGCAGCAGTCCGCGCTCGTGGGCGGCTGCGGCGGTACCGGCAGCGCATCGTCATCAGCTATCGGCATCGGTAGAGGTGTCGTCGCTTGCCTGGGCGCATCACGTTGGGTCGGCGATCACAACTTGAACGGCGCTCCGTATCCGGTCAGTTCGAGATAGCCGCGTCCGACCTCCTGCCCCGACTCTCTGGCGCGCACCGCGCCTTCCCAATACAGGCCGCCGGTGCTCGCCCGCGCATCGAGCTCCTGGTCGTCGAGCAAAGGCTCGAGCGCATAGCTCTTCGTTCCGGCGCCGACTGTCATCGCAACCGGGTAGTCGATGCCGCTCCTCGGCGATCGCCATCGCCGCGTCGGCTCGAAGCGAATCTCGTTCGGCTCGAAACGCGAAAGCTGCCCGTTCGCGTCGCGAAACGATCCGCTGGCCCACAGTGTACCGCCCGAGAGGTCGCGCATGCGGAAGGCCATCAACGCGCCGCCCGAGTCGAGATTGATGCCGGTCCAGTCCCATCCCGATGCCTGCGGCGCCATGACCTCGCTGGACCACTCGTGATCGAGCCAGGCTCTGCCCGAGACGGCGAGCCACGCGCCGTCGCTCGCAATGCGCCCGCTCACCGCGAGTTGCGGCTCGCTGTAATAGGCGCTGGCCTGGCGCGGATCCGGCCCCTTGCGGGAGAAACCCGCATCGCCTTCGAGCAGCAGCGGCTGCGTCGAGGTGAAGCGCAGGTCAAACTGGAAATCGCGTGCAGCGATCATTGCCTGGTAGCTGCCTTCGGCGAGCTTGAGCGACCAGTCGTCGATCCACACGTCGGTCGACTCGGGGGCGGCCCCGGCGAGGCCGAAGCCTTCGCGGGCAGCGCGCTGGTCGTAGCGCAAGCGACCGTGCCGCGGGTCGGAGAGCGCGGCGTGCGCGAACAACAGTTGCCGCGGCGCGAATCGGCTCGGGTTGGTCCCTGCCACCCGCAGACGGTTGCGGAAGAACGTGATCTGGACCCCGTACGTGGCGCCGCCGGAGTCGGCGACCCAGGCCGTGACGTACCACCATTCGAGCCGGAAGGCAGCGTGGCTGCCGAGGTCGCGCGGAAACTGCAGCGGGCGTCCGGCGACGACGGCGGGGTACTCCTCCTGCGCGCCGGAGGCCTGCGCAAGGAGCAGGGTCGTGCCGGCGAGGAAGCGGCGCCGGTTCACCAATCGTCCTTGACGGCGGCTACCGGGTCGCCGCCGAGCGCCCGGCGGCCGCTGGCCAGCGCAGTGAGGGTCGAGAGCACGAGCACCACGACCGCGGCGACGGCGAGCGCGGCCCACGGCGGAGAAAGCGGCATGCCCCAGTGGAATGATTGCCGGTTGACGACTTCGACCAGGATCAGGCTGATCACATAGCCCAAGCCGATGCCTGCCAGGATCCCGATGCCGGAGAGCAGCAGTCCTTCGGTGGCGAGCAGGGTGCCGATCTGGCGCCGGGTCATGCCGAGGTGGCGCAGCACCCCGAATTCGCGCCGGCGGGAAAGCACCAGCGCGCCGAACGATGACGAAAGCCCGCACAGGCCGATCACCACGGCCGCGAGCTCGAGGGCGTAGGTCACGGCGAAGGTGCGATCAAAGATGTGCAGCGAAAACTCGCGGATTTCGCCCGGCGAGGCCAAGTCCAGCCGGGCCCCGCCGGGAAGCTCGTGCACGAGCGCCTCATGCAGCTGTTCGAGGGTCGTGCCCGGCGCGAGCCAGATCGCGGCACCGGTCGCGGTGCGATCGCCGGTTAGCGCCATATAGCGCTCGCGCTCGATGACCAGCGCGCCCTGCGGGCGCGCATAGTCGCGCCAGACGCCGTCAACCGTGAAGCGCGCGGGCTTCCCGGAGAGCGGAATCTCGACCACCTTTCCCGGCACGAAACCGTACACGTCGGCCATGGTCTCGTTGACCCAGATCGGCGGCGGCGAGCCTTCCGGGGGCACGATCGAACGGCCCACCAGCGGCAGGCGGCGCGCCGGGTCGCGGGCATCGATCGTGCGGGCGAGCAGGACCACGCGCGGTCGCGCTGGATCGACGATGAGCTGCTGCTCGCGCTGGAATTCGACGCGGCGGACCCCGGGCAGCGCGGCGATGCGCGCTTGGTCCCCCGCGGTCATGTAGCCGGTCTCGCCGCTCGCGTTGGCGCGCGCGTAGACATCGGCCGGCAGGATGTCGAAGAGCCACGCGTCTAGCGCCTGGCGGAAGGACGTCACCATGATCGCCATCGCCACCATGAGGCTCAGGCTCGCGACGATGGCGGCGAGGGTCACGGCGACCGGGCCCGGCGCACCACGCAGCTGGGCGAGTGCGAGCTGCGACGGGGCGCGGCGCGGCGTGGGAAGGATGGCGAGCAGGATCGTGGCAAGCCGCGGCAGCAGCAGCAACGTGCCGAGCAGCAGCAGCGCAATGGCGATATAGCCGAACAGCGGCAGGCCGGACACCGGCGGCAGGAACGCGGCCAGCGCGGCGAGTGCCAGCAGGACAAGTCCCGGCCATACCGGTCGCAGGCGCATGAATGCGCGTTCCTCGTCTCCCGCCCGCAGCGCCAGCGCGGGCGCGGCGCGCGCGGCCTCCAGCGCCGGAAAGAGGCCGCCCAGCAACGCCACGGCGATACCGAGCGCGAAGCAGAGCGTTAGCGCCACAGGGTTGAGCGAAAGGGCCGGGGCGATGCCACGGAAATAACCGGAACCCAGATCGGGTCCGACGATGCGCACCGCCGCATTGGCCAGGAGGTACCCGGCTGGAATCCCGAGGCTGCTGCCGAGCGCGCCGAGCAGCGCACCCTCGGCGACGAGCAGGCCCACGAGCCTGCGTCGCGTCATGCCGAGCACGCGGAGCAATGCGAAGTAGGCGCGGCGACGCACCACCGAGAGCGCCTGCGTCGAGAACACCAGCAATCCCCCGGTGAACAGCGCCACGAGGGCGAGGACGTCCATGTTGACGCGATAGGCGCGCGACACGCCCGCAGCGGTTGCCAGGTCGTCCTGCGGCCGCTCCGCGACGAGGCCTGCGGGCAGGCGCGCCTGCAATCGGTCGCGAAAGGCGGCCTGATCGACGCCGGGTCGCAATCGCAGGTCGATGCGCGAGAGCAGTCCCAGGCGGTCGAAGTTCGCCTGCGCACCGGCAATGTCGATGCGCCCGAAGCGTTGTTGCGCGCCGCCCTTGAGGAGGCCGCCCACGCGCAGGGTGACCTCGCGCAGCGCCACCTGGAAGCGCAGGCTCCCGCCCACGGCGACGCCAAGCCAGGCGGCCGCGGTGGGGCTTAAGTACACGGTATCCGGGCGCAGCAAGTCGATCCGATCGCCGCCCTCAATGAGCAATGCGGGACTGAGGGTGGCGGCACGAAACGGGTCGTCGCCGATGATTTTCAGCACCTCGTCGCGATCGGCGAGCTTCGCCTCGACCTCCACCACGGGGCTTGCCAGGGCCACTTCGGGCAGGCGCGCGAGCTCTGGATACAACGCTTCGTCGAAGCCGGCGCGCGGGCCGCGCACCTGCAGGTCGGCCGCGCCGGAGAGGGTCCGCGCGCCGAGCGCGAGCTCATTGACGGCCGACTGGGTGATGAGTTGCACCGCGTAGCCCAGTGCCACCCCCAGGGCAATGGCCAGCACCGAGAGCACGCTGCGCGTCTTGTTCTGCAGCAGCGCGCCGGCGAACACGGCGCGCGCTGCGGATATGCCGGCTCTGCGCATGCGCCGGCTCAAGGCGAGGCAGGGGGCGAGAGGCCCGACTGCGTCAGCTGCAGGATGCGATCGGCCGTTTGCGCCGCCGAGCGCGAATGCGTGACGAGGATCCCCGCCGCGCCGTCGGCCTTGATCCGTTCCCGCAACAGCTGCAGCACCTGGCGCGCGCTTTCCTGGTCGAGGTTGCCGGTCGGCTCGTCGGCGAGCACCAGGCGCGGCCGGTGGATGAGCGCGCGGGCGATGGCGACCCGCTGCAGCTCGCCTCCGGAGAGCTCGCGCGGCATGCTCATGCCGCGATCGCCAAGGCCCACGGTGGCGAGCATCGCAGCCACCCGGCGCGCGGCCTCATCCCGGCCGACGCCGATCAGCGCGAGCGGCAAGCCGACGTTCTGTGCCACGTCGAGGTAGGGCAGGATGTGGAAGGCCTGGAACACGAAGCCCATGTGGCTGCGGCGCAGGGCCGTCAGCGAATTGTCATCGAGGCTCGTGAGCTCGACGCCATCCAGGCTGATCGAGCCCCGGTCGGCCTGGTCGAGTCCGGCAACGAGGTTGAGCAGCGTCGACTTGCCGCTTCCCGACTCCCCCATCACGGCGACGTAGTCGCCCGGCCCAAGATCCAGGTCGACGTCGGCGAACACGGCGCGCGGCCGCGGCCCCGGGTAGATCTTGCTTAGGCCCCGGACGGATAGCATGGCGGCGGGCGTGGCCGGAGCCGGCGGCGGCTTAGAAGACATCGCATCGTGGTTATAGCCGATCGAACTTAAAGAACGGGCCGCGTGCATGAACAGGCCCTGTTGGCGGAGATATAATTACCCCTCTGCACGTTCAAACGAGGGGTCCCGGTCCGCGATCGCGCCGTCGTAAGCGCGCGTTTGGCGGAGATCCCGGATCCCAACTAACGACGCAATGGAGAGCATGTATGGCGATACGCATTGGTGACGAAGCGCCGGATTTCACGGCCGATACGACCGAGGGCAAAATCCGTTTTCACGACTGGATCGGTGACAAATGGGCGATCCTGTTCTCCCATCCGAAGGATTTCACGCCGGTTTGCACGACCGAGCTCGGTTACATGGCGGGGCTCAAGCCGGAGTTCGACAAGCGCAACACCAAGATCATCGGGCTTAGCGTCGATCCGGTCAGCGATCACAGGGCCTGGGTCGGCGACATCCAGGAAACGCAGGGCCATGCGGTCAACTATCCGCTCATCGGCGATTCGGATCTCACCATCGCCAAGGCCTACGACATGATCCACCCGAACGCGAGCGGGGGCAAACGCACCGCTGCGGACAATGCGACGGTCCGCTCGGTGTTCATCGTCGGCCCGGACAAGAAGGTCAAGGCGATGCTCGTCTACCCGATGAGCGCGGGACGCAATTTCGACGAGGTGCTGCGCCTGCTCGACGCGCTGCAGCTCAACGCCAAGCACGCGGTTGCCACGCCGGTGAACTGGAAGCCGGGCCAGGACGTCATCATTCCGACCTCGGTGTCCGACGAGGACGCGAAGAAGAAGTATCCGCAGGGCTTCAAGACCCACAAGCCCTACCTGCGCACCGTCGCGCAGCCGAAGTAGTCCGGGGCGGCCGGGCTTTAGGGAGCAGGGGCGCCGCGAGGCGCCCTTGCTGCATGGGCGTGGCGGCGGCTTTCAGCGCGCCCGATTCGGTAGGATTGGGCCCCGCACCCGCACCGAGCCTGCGTCCATGACCCTACCGAGCTTGAGCGATCTCCTCGCCGCGGAGCCGCTGCTGTTCTGGCTGTTCGGGCCGGTGCTGCTGGTGGTGTCTACCTGCGCCCTGGTCGCCGCCCTCTTCTACCTCGACAAGTCACCGCCCCGGGCCATGCACGTCGGCTAGGCGCGGTTGCGCTCGTGCCAGCGGCGCAGGGCGTCGACCAGGCGCTGCCGCTCGCCGAGCACCTTGTTGGCGTAGCCGGTGGAGGCGTCGCCTGCCGCCCCGTTGTAGAGCTGCAGGCCGGCGATCTCGGTGCCGGCGCGGCGGATGTAGTCCTTGAGCACGCGCGCCCCGAGCCCGATGTTGGTGCGCGGGTCGAGCACCGACCCGCGGCCGCCGTCGAGGAGGTCGGCGTGATAGTGCGGTATGACCTGCATCAGGCCCATCGCGCCGCCGTCGCTCTGGGCGATGGGATTGAAGCGCGACTCGACCGCGATGACGGCGATGATGAGCAGCGGGTCGAGGCCGATGCGCCGGCCCTCGCCGTAGGCGGCGCCGACGAGCTCGCGGGTGGCCTCCTCGGAGATCCGATAGCGCCGCGCGACCGCTCCGGCGACCGCCTCGATATCAGGCTCGGCCGCGCTCTTGGCACGCGGTGCCTCCGCCGGCGGGGCCGGGGGCTGCTCCTGCGGGGCCGGTGCTTGCGCCTCGGGAACGACCGCTGAGAGTGGCTCGTTGCGTGCCGCCGAGGCGGATAGCAATGCGGCCAGACCCGCGACCAGCAAGACCGGGACGACGCCTTGCGCGTGATGCCAGCGCGCACGGCCAATGCCTGGCGCTGTCTTCCTGCCCATCCTAGGCAACAAGCTAGCCATCGGAACCTCCCTGTAGCAAAAAGCCGGGATGCCTGCCTTGGGGCACGGCGACTTGCTCGTCGGCGTGGGTGCCGACGACCCGGCAGTTACCGAGCTTCCGGTAACGGGCCTCCCTACTTCCGGGTGCTTACCGCTCTTCGCGGGTGCTCCGGACGGAACGGACCTCTTTAGACAAAACCCCGGTTTGA
>Ga0074045_10003018_pt1 | contig 15290 bp, 14 predicted proteins | sample BogForMeECP23OM2_FD_94442 | JGI IMG/M metagenome (GOLD analysis project Ga0074045, IMG submission 94442) | Bog forest soil microbial communities from Calvert Island, British Columbia, Canada - Bog Forest MetaG ECP23OM2 | ecosystem: Environmental > Terrestrial > Soil > Wetlands ...
GAGCGGGCGGTTCAGCCTTGGTTTGCGCGTCCCAGAGCAGGCGCTCGTCGAACGACTGCGCGGCAAGCATGGTCAACACGACAACCGCGGCAAACGCGAGCGCGCCGGGGCGGACTTCAATCGACGCGAACGTTTGGACCTGCACCAGAGCCACCAGCAGCGACACCGCGTATACATCGAGCATCGACCAGCGGCCGACGAACTCGACGATTCTGAACAGCCGGCTGCGCTGCTGCGGATGGCGCACGGATTTACGTGCCACGGCAAATAGAATCTCGCCCAGGGCGATGATCTTCAACAGCGGAAAGACGATGCTTGCGAAAAATACCAATACGGCAATCGGCCACGATCCCGACTGCGCCAACGAGATCACGCCGCTCATGATGGTGTCGTCATCGTCGCTGAACAGTGTGTGCGTATGCATGACCGGCAATACGTTAGCCGGAATGTAAAGGAGTGCCGCAGTTAACACCAATGCGGTGGTGATGGCAATACTGCGGGGTTTGCGCTCATGCAGGCGTGCATAACAGCGCGGGCAAAACGAGCGGTCGGCGCCGATCGCTCGCACGGTGGCGCGGCAATTGGTGCACACGAGCAGTCCTAAACTGCGCCCCGTGACCCATGTGCTCACGCGCGACTCCGTTCGACCCACCGCCAGAATTGTTCAGCGGGCGTGGCGGCCGTGAGCGCCGCCAGAGTGAGCATGAGCAGGCCATAGGAGATGAGCGCGACGCGCGGCACCACGTCCGCCAAGGCGGCGAGCTTGACTACCGCCACCAAGGCTCCCAGCATGAATACCTCGACCATGACCCACGGGCGCAGCGGCGTCAAGAACCGAAACAATGCATACTGGCCTGGAGGCCGATGCTTACCGCGCAACGGGACCAGCACATACAAAAAGGTCAGAATCTGGCCGAGCGGCACCAGCACGGTGGTAAAGAGCACCAAGGCCGCTAGGGTGGCGTAACCTTGCTGGTACAACCCGAGCGCGGCGCCCAGCAGGGTCGCCGAGCGCGTGGTGCCATTTACCTTAAGAGCGACCAGCGGATACACATTCGCCAGGACGAATAGCACCAGGGCGCAGGCAGCCAAGGCGATTGCGGTATCGAGATTTCCGCTATTGGTGCGGTAGAGCTCGGCGCGACATCGCACGCACCGGGCGCGGGCGGGGGCGGCGATCTTCTCAAAACGATGAACGAGATCGCAGGCATGACAAACAATCAATGACGACACGCGATTACGCTCCGTTGACTTGCGCTGGTATGTAAAACACAAAAGTTAGCACTTGGCTACCCACGAATGCGCATTGTGGTGGACGACAGCGTTGGGCGGGACCCGGCCCAAAACCGCAACTTTGGCACGCAACACAGAGGCCCTCGACAGGGCACATCGCGGAGCCAGCCGAAAGGCCGCGATGTCTCTCCAAAATACACAAGACATGCTTTCTCCAAAGTGGAAGTGTCGTGTTGATGGGCGACGGCTGGCTTTTGGCTTTTTATCTTGTAAGGTAAGTGTGAGTTCCGCAAAGTATTTCTTTGCCGCAACCCTGCGCCTTCTGGTATTGATGAAGTCTCATTTTTCGCCATTTGAGTGTCGCCATGCGACATCGTTTATTCAAATCAGTGGCGGCCTTGTTGCTCCTGGTCATTGTGACTGTGACGGGGGTGCTGCTCGCCTGGAGCGCAGATCTCTTGCGCTCGAGCTTCATCCGCTTTGTCTCCTGGCAGAGCGGTCGTCCCATCGATGTTAAGCTGCATGGTGAGCCCAAACGGCTGCGGATTCTGCGCATCAAGGCGCCGGTGTTAGTGCAAGGCACGTTGCTGCAACCGAAGTTCAGTGTCGGCGTGGCCGAATCGGGCTTGCGGCCGGTGGACCGTGGCACGCCGCACGATGCCGACTGCGCCGCCCTGCAACTTCATTGAGCCGACAGTCCCGACCAGCCCCATTACTCCACATATCGCGCGTCGGCGCGAATCCAGGGGAATGGCGTCGACTTCAGCGGTTAGCCGACCCAATATGGAGAGAGCCGATATGTGCCGGCACCGGCCGTTGGGCGCGAGGCGCCCACAGCTATCGGCCAAGGGACGGCTCACGACCCCGAGGCCGTCCGCAGTCAGCGTCCGGCGCTTGGTCCACGGTTACATTCGTCATCGCGGCAGGAAGGTGGGGCAGTAGTTGCTTGCGCGGCAAGTGCGCAAATTGAGCGGCGCCAGACAGGTAGAAGAAAGGCCCTGCGTAGGGCCTTTCGATGCACCTTAAGTGCCGATCAACCGGCGTTTAGGCGGCGGCTGCGAGCAATTGCCAGTTCCTCGGCATAATGACCGCGTCGATGGCATGGATGACGCCATTCGATGCAGTGATATCACGCTGCCTGACGTGCGCTCCATTGACCTGCAAGTCCGACGAGGACACCACGGCCGCCAAGGGAGTACCCTGCACGGTCATCACATCGCCTGATTTTACGTCCTGCGCCAGCACATGGCCCGTGATCACGTGGTAACTCAAGACCGCCTTAAGCTTTGCCGTGTCCTTGAGCAACGCATCCCACGCGCCAGTGGGAAGCCTTTTGAAGGCTTCGTCGGTGGGCGCAAAGATTGTGAATGGGCCTCTGCCATTGAGCGTATCGGTAAGACCAGCTGCTTTAATGCCAGCCACCAACGTGGTGAAATTGCCTGCTGTAATCGCCGTATCGACGATGTTCTTCGATGCAGCCGCACGCGGGGTGCTGGCTTGTTGCTTGGCGGAAGTGTTTTTTGACTGTTCCATAAATAGTGACCTTGACGTATAGCCCGCAAGAATTTGCTGGCCAACTCAGCTCGTATTCGGCTGAGGCAATCACTATGGACCTTATGTGGAGCGTGTGCGGGATTCGGCCAAAAAAATTGCGAATGGTGCAGCAGCACTTGCAATAAACGTGCATGACGCGATGGCGTCAGGCAATTGAAAGTTTGCCACGAGCGCTGCGAAGTCGACTCCGACCGCTACGAAGTCGGCGCCGACGGCGACCGCCAGCAACACCGACCCGACGGGTGCGACGGCCAAGTGCAAGCACGGAACCTACTCGAATCGCAGCATCGAAGTGGGACATGCTCGAGCCACGGCGGCGTCGCAGAATGGTCGACCGCCGCTCAGTAGCGACCAGGCAAATTCTGTCACGGCGACAAGTGGGCGACGACCTCGAGCGCGGTCGTCGCGCCATCATCGGCGGCGTATTTTGGTTGCCGAGCTATTCATAACCGGCCTCACATCGAATCGCGCAGCTGCAGGAGGAGTCTGTCGGCCGCATCGATCCGGATCAATCCGTAGCGCGGAAAGTTGAAGTCGAACATGACCGTGATGGTCAGGGAAATGATCGCGGAAAAGAGCAGCATGTGCAGCCAGCTGCGTTGCGGTCGCCTCGCCATCGCGTGGCCCGCCAATACCCCACTCATGAGCACGACACCGACCAGCAGCCAGAATACGAGCTCCGGCATATAGGTCTCGAGCGCGATCGATCGCTGGTTCGCGACATCGCTCATTTGATTGAGCGTGGGCAACAGGAGTCTGCTCACGTTTTGAGTCGGATCTTCGCGCCCGGCGGCGAGGGCTCGAGTCCAAATCTGCCGTTCGATTTGCGCAGCGCGTGCAAATTGCTCATCGCGCATCGAACCGCGACGTGGCGCCCGAGAAGCTGAAGGCGAGCAACAGGCCGAGCAGCGAGAAAATGGCGGCCTCCATCGCGCCGAGCCCCTCGAATCCCCGCTCCGGATTGCGCTTCGAACTGCGGCGGCCGATGCGGTAGCCGACTTCAAGAGAAATCAGGATGCCGGCAAAGAGCCCGATGAATAGTACCAACGCGAGGATGGGAAGTCCGACGCTCTTCGCGTCGATGAACTCGGTGGTCTCACCGCGTCCTTGGAGGCCTTTCACGATGAAATTGGCGAGTCGGATACCCATCCGATCGGAGCGATATGATCCGTAAAATACGAGAATTCGATCTGCCATTGGAAAATCCATACAAAGTAAGCGTGTACGCAGGCAGGCCGCCGATTTAATTCTACCGCAGGGTCCCTCCTGCGTGGATGTCTCCGAGCCGAGGTCATTACCCGTAAGTGATTGACAAACAAAGGTATTTACTACCTTCTAAGGCGGTGCTTCGAACCGGGAGGTCGGGAGTTCGAATCTCTCCGGGCGCGCTGTCAACGCCGGACGGAAACTGCGCCACAAACATTTGGTCCTAACCGGGCACATGGTACCCATTTCATTCTGGCGGCGAGTGTCACGATAGTTGTCGCTCTTCGGTTGGCGGTATCGGCGCCCACTTCCTGTGGGTTGGGGGCTATATCGGATTTTACGTCGCAGTGATGATCCCGAACAGTGTGCGCGGATAGGCGCGTGCCATGGCTCCGGCACGCATCGGCTCAGTCGCCGTTCGGAGACGCGTTGCGAGGCTCGTTCCACCTGTGCAGCATTTGGATTATGAAAGACAACTAGTCCCTTTGCAGTTCACGAAAGCGCGCCCGCCGCCGATGCACGGTGTTGGAATATCGATTATCTCGATACTTCTTTTCTTCATGCGTCCATCACAGGGTCCGATTTAGTCATTCGGTTTTCGCGCTCTTTAGCGGTATGCCTAGTCTCTACGATGGAGTGCAAATGAAACGTCGCGATTTCGTGTTGACAGTACCGCTAATTCTCACCGGATGCGGGGCCGGCGGGGGAAGCCCACTCGCCAGCTCCCCGAGTCCCTCAGGCTCAGGGTCCGGTTCCAGTTCGAGTTCGGGAGGCAGCAGTTCAGGATCATCCACTGGCGCCGTTTATGACGGCGTCATCCAAAATTCCAATGGCAAGCTGGTCAACGCTGCAGGTATGGCGGTTCAACTGCGTGGGGCCAACATGTCCGGGCTCGAGAATTCGGCTGCACAAGGAAACATCCCGTGGACTGATGGGGGAGCGCCCGATTGGGCGGTGTACCAGACATGGAAGCCCAACGCCGTGCGGCTACCGCTCAATGCCGCGAGCTGGCTGGGGTTGAGCGGAGGTATTACGGGAAGGCAGCCCGTCTCCTTCACTGCGACACCGGCGAGCGGTTCGACGGGTGGAACCCTCACAACGGAGTGGAGCCTTGCCAGCGGGCAATGGCCCTTGATGTTCAGCGGAAATGACTCCCCGTACACCTATGCGACAATGACGAATGGATCGAGCGCAGTTACCTGGCCTTCATTAAAGCAGGGCGCACCGGGAACAAGTGCCACGGTAGTAACCTGGGCATCGACCAGGAGCGCGGATCCGAGTGGAAACTACAAGAGCACCGTCATCGCGGCTGTGTCTGCGGCGCAGGCGATCGGTTGCTACGTGATACTGGACCTGCATTGGTGTGTCCCCCAGATTTCCATCGGGGGGGTATCGAACTACCTGATGCCGCTGGGCCAGAGCGCCTTTGCCGACTACAGCACGGCGGTCCCGTTCTGGAAGAGCATCGCGCAAACGTTCGGCACACAAGCGACGCCCCCGAACGGGGTGAGCAACCGGGGGATCCTCTTCGAGCTTTTCAATGAGCCGTATCTGGACCAGGTTGGCTTTGCCCTGACGACCCAGCAAGGCGGCGGATCGCCATTGACGCCGGACCAGGCGCTACTGCAGGGCGGCTGGTCGGAAGTGGTCAACGACACGCAGGGAGCAGCCCACAACGTCTTGCCGATTCCATGGCAGCTCGCCGGGTACCAGACGCTCATCAGCACCATTCGCGCGACCGGGGCGCAAAACATCTGCATCGTCAACGGAAACTCCTGGGCACAGCAGTTGCAGAATCACGCGGTCTGGACGCCTACGGATAGCTTGAGCCCTTCGCAGCTCGCCTATGGGTGGCATCCCTACCCCGACGGATCTTATCCATACAGCAATGGCGACGTGTATCCCAAAACCGGAAGCGACACCGGCGACGGTACATCCACTGCCGTACAATGGGCCACCGACATCATCGCATCCGGCTATCCGGTCCTCATTACGGAGGACGGTGGAGGGGCCGGGACGAGCGCCACGGCGACCCCTCCCGAGCCTCACATGGCGTACATGCAGTCATGGGCCGACTCGCAAAACGCGAGCTACTTCTTCTGGGTATGGAACGGCACGGAAGCCAGTGGTACGCCGAGCACGGCAAACCGCGCAACCGTCTATTCCTCGACCGGGACGATCGAGCCCATTCAGGGTGAGGGAACGCAGTGCTACAACTGGATGGTGAACCATTCGTGACTCGCTGTTCCAGTCGTGCTCACGGACTCCAAACGAGGCGGCGCAGCGAAGGCACACGCCCGGCAAGGGTCGCATGCCGAGCGCGAGCTGCCGGCCGCAAATGCCCGCTTTGCGTCAGCGAAATCAGGTTACCGACCGGTCGCCGCGACCGTTAGGCGCCAGAAACTGCGCGCTCCCATGGCTCGATCAATCCTGGGATCGGCGTGAAAAGTGGATGGCACGACGGCACACGGACTGTGCGCCACCGCCGGTGCAATACTCGATTCCGCAAGGATAGTTTTCCCAGAAAATGCTTCCACTCATACGAGATCTGCCCCGTAGTGGTTAAAATTGGATCTACGGAACGCAATGGGCCGACCTTGCTTTTATCAAAGGCGTAGCTACGCGCTGTTGCCTCGGAATAGATGGCCGCAAGATACGCACTAATAGCGTAACGGGGCGACGCATGCATCCGAAATCGCTGCAACTGCGGATGATGCCGATAGCCTCGTGTTTGCCCGCGCAGTACCGCGCGAGCTAATAGTGCTTCGCGCCACAGCGCAACCAAACCCTGCGGATCGAGGTACTGCGGGTGGATTGTCCACAGTCGCATATTACCGGTGGCGCCTAACGAGACGAGGTTGAGCGACTGCGTGGAGGAAAAAACGAAGGCAGTTAATCCCCATTATCACCTTGCTCTCTTTCAACGAAGTTGCTGCCCGGTCGTTCGAGCCGAATATAAGGGGCTTCGCGCTACCGTTCACACCTTAAATTGTCGGATATTTCACCACAAAATAGACCAAAGCGCCCACGCCGTGCATTTGGCATGAATTGTGGGTTAGACGCGTTGGCTGCGTGTCAACGGGATCACTACCGAACCCGCCTACACGATTGAGCTCGTTGGCGTCGCCCCGGGCCGTTCTCTACGACTTCGGGGGCCCGTCTGGTGGCTGAACGAATTTACCCCAGCGCGAAAAAAAAGCCGTGGGGCGGCACTAGACCGGCCCACGGCCCGAGGATGTTACGGCGTTACTCCTGCGTGCTCATTTGCATGGAGGGTAGATCCCCCGAGAAATACGCGAGCACGTAGCCCATCGCGGTGTTGCTGGCGTTCGCGACGGGCACCGCATAGACCCCGACGATGGCGCCCGCGGTCAGGGTGTTTTGCAGCGTCATGAGATTCGCCGACTGCGTGATGTCGAGCGGCGTGATCGTGAGCTTGTTGTTCACGAAGCTCACCTCGTAGACGAGCGTAGCGCCATCGGTCGCCGTGTTGACGTCGATCGTCGCCGTGGTTCCGCTCGCGGCGCCCGGCACCGTCATCGTGAAGTCATAGATAGATGAGCCCGAGCTCTTTTGCGCGAGCGGAGCCACGACCGTGCCGAGCGGCAAGAGGGAAGGGTCGAGGATGCTCGCCGCCGCCGCCCATCCCGGCGTGCTCGCCGCTGAGTTCCACGCCGCGAAGCTCGTGCCGTAAGCCGGGATCGCCGCAAGCATGCCACCGAAGTTGATGGCTTCGTTGCCGGCGGACACCCAGTCGGCAATCGCCGTCGAGGCGCAGCAATCGAAGGTCGCCACGGGGTAGGCGAAGTCCCACCACTTGTACCCCTCGATCGGCGCCCCGTCGGCGCTCGGCACGGGGTTCGTGCCGTTAGCCACGGTGTTCGGGATGTACGAGAGCGTGATCCCGTTCGGATTGTCGGCCGACTGGTAATCGTCCGCGGCCGTCCGGAAGTGATGCGTGTACGTGAACCCCGTCGTGCTCGACGAGGAGATTGCGCCGTCGAAGCGCGCTGTCTCGATGTCGATCGAATCGGCGACCATCGGCGAGACCGTGAGATCAGCGGTCACATGCACTTTGAACCCGCGAATGAGATTGCCGTCGGCGACGAACTGCTGACCGTTCGTGGAGATCGGCGCCGCATCGGCAAGTGCGCTCTGCGGTGCGCGAAAGTAAATCAGCGTGCTTGAGCTCACTTGGAACTGAACCGGCTGACCCAGGTCGTTCTGAACCGTGACCATCCCTGTGACCGGGTTGACGTGCAGCACGTGACCCTCGGGGCCATCCCACACCGTGTCGAAGCTGCTGCTCGCATAGATGCGAGTCGCGGCGAGAGTGCCGTCCTCCTGATAGCGCGCGGCGACACGTACTTGCTCGGTGCCGCTCGTGAGAGCAGAGAGGACCGAGGCCGGCAACTGCGAGAAGTTCGAGATCGTGACGGGCGTGACCGGGCTGGAGTCCAGATTGTAGAAAATCGTGCCCGCACCCGAGGTCTGGTCCAGCGAGACCGTGATCGACTGCGTGGTCGCCACGTAGGTCTCCGGACTCACGAGAGGTTCGGTCGGGAATTCCTTCGAAACCGTCATCGAGGTTCCCGAGGCTGCGCTCACCTCGCCGTAAAGATGCCGCAGCACGAGCCAGGCGATGTCGGGGACCCGATGATGCCGCAGGGGCCCGCGGAAATTGACGGCCCAGAGGGGCGAGCCGCCGCCCGCCGGAACTCGTCCGACGAGGAACGCCGGATGCGCGAGGTCGAATTCGATGTCGAACTGATTGTTCGAGTTCGCATTGACGACGAGCGGGGATACAAAGTTCACCGGCACGGTCACAGTCAGATTCGGGGCGGCGCCCTGAGTATTCTGGATTTCGATGTCGCTCGACGGGATCGTGGCCCCCGGCGTGCCCGTGAAGCTCGCCGACGGATCACTCGCCGCCGTGAGCAACACGTCGCCCGGGTTCGCGCTGATCGTGATTACCGCGCTCGAGTAAGTGCCCGCGGGTACCGCCGCGTTGCCGATCAGCTCGCTTAGCTGATCGAGTTGCACCAGGTTGATAACCGGCGCGGTCGAGGGCGCGGTGTACACCGTGACGTTGCTTCCGCCACCTTGCGGCACGAGCGCGATGGATAGCACCTTGACTCCGATCGCCGCCCAGTCCTCGGCGGAGGCATCGCTGATCGAGAGCGACAGATTGCCGTTCTGCGCGGATGTCACGGTCGAGGTTGAGCCGCTCGAACCGCCACCGGATCCGCCGCCGCATGCGACCAGCGCCGAAGCCATGGCTCCCGCCAATAAGAGCTTGGAAAGAAATTGAGAACTCATGAGTTGCTCCGTTTTCACAATATGTCTGTAGCCGTTTAGAGACAGCCGTCCCGGTTCGCCACACAGGCTTGGAACGCGCGGGCTATGAGACCGTTGACACCGAGATCACGAGGACGCGGCAGCTCGCGCGCTCGATGATGAACCAGATTTAACAGTGCCTCCTCGACAATGCGCTGCGACGCCGCTGCCCATGAGTAGGGATCGATTGGCCGAAACATTCGCCGGTGTCGATTTCTACCGGGGCCGATGTGCAACCTCCGGCACCTGCCCCGAGTTGAATTTCCCCCAGCAAAACCGGCCTGCCGCTTGTCCGCATTCTCAGCGGTTGACTGTGGGAGCGCGCCTACAAATTTTTATAACGCGCTGATCGGCCAGTCGTTCCTCACCGAAGCGTGGCCGGGGAACTTCGAGCAGGCAATGGCCTGTCAAAGATTACATAGATTCAATTGAAAAGTGGGAAATCGCCATGCGCAGTACTGAAAGCATACTCGCTGTAAGCAGTCCCGCACAGCGCCTTTGGCCCCGGCACGGTGCGCACGCCGGCTGCGGAACCGCGCACATCATCGGCGCGTTGGTCAACGCCGCCAGCGGATCGGCCCGCGCAATCGTACCGCAGGAGCCCAACTCACTCGCCATCGCCCAGCCGACCGGCATCCTCCCCGGCTCCGCGAACCGCACCCGCCACACATCACACTTCCCAGCCGCCGCACGTCAATCGCGAAGCCCCACCGCAAAGCCAGCGGCGCAGTTAGACCGGCCTAATGATCGCCGGCACGCTCACCCGAGGCGCCGGATCAGGGACTGCGCCGCGGCTGGGTTGCGCACCTTGTCGCCGCCTATCACATACAGATAGACGTCGCGGGGCTTGCCGGACGCGAGTTGGGGCCCGACGTAGTCGAGTCCATCGGGCGCGGCGCCTGCGGCCCAGGCGCGCGCCCGCGCGGCCCAAAGATCTAGCGCGGCATCCGAATAGCCGAATTCGCGCTTCGCCTGTGTTCCCATGATGCGGGCGTAGACGAAGGGAGCGGTGGCATCGGCGATCTGCGGGTAATCGGAATCCGCCGCCACCACGACTGCGGCGCCATGCTTGCGCAGCAACGCGATGAAATCGGGAGAGCGGAAGCTGTCGTGTCGGACCTCAACGGCGTGCCGCAGTGCGCGGCCTGCCACTTCTCTTGGCAAGAGCTTCAGAAACTCCGCGAAGTCGGCAGGATCGAACATCTTCGTGGGCACGAACTGCCAATTGATTGGACCGAGCTTGTCCTTCAACTCCATGACACCGCTCGCGAAGAATCGTGCGATGGTGCTCGCTGCGCCGGCAAGCACTGTGCGATTCATGACAAAGCGCGGGGCCTTCACGGAAAAGACGAAACCGTCCGGTGTATCGTCGCGCCATTTGGCGAAGCTCGCAGGTTTCTGTGATCCGTAGTAAGTTCCGTTTATCTCGATCGAGGTGAGTAGGCGGCTGGCGTATTCGAGCTCGCGTTTCTGCGGCAGTGGGCCAGGGTAGAACGTGCCACGCCAGGGCTCGTAGCTCCAACCGCCGATGCCGATTCGAATCGCTCCCGGAGCCGTTCTTCCCATGTGCATACGTCCTAAGGTGCCCAAGAAGCGCGCCCCGAGTACCTTAACCCGCGGCCGCGCGGTAGAGTAGGCGCCTCGTCATCCTGGATCTGCAAATTGTCGAATCTTAGAAGTCCTCGAGCGCTCGTCATTGCCTCGATCATGACGACGATGGCCATGATCGCCATTGAAGCGACCATCGTCTCTACCGCGATGCCGCAGATCGTCTCAGATCTGGGTGGATTGCGCCTCTACAGCTGGGTGTTCTCGTCGTTCCTCCTGGCGCAAACGGCAATGACGGTGGTATTCGGAAATCTCGCAGATGTGTATGGCCGCAAGCCGGTCATGCTCGTGGGAATCGGGATATTTCTGCTCGGATCGCTGTTGGCAGGTTTCGCCTGGTCGATGCCGGCCATGATCGGCTGTCGGCTCATACAAGGCGTCGGTGCCGGAGCCCTGCAGCCTGTGGCCATGACCATCGTGGCCGACCTATATCCGGCGCGCGAGCGCGGCAAGGTGCAGGGGTATCTCGCAAGTGTCTGGGCCGTCGCCGCGGTGCTCGGACCGGTGGTCGGGGGGCTCATCATCCGCACGATGTCATGGGCCTGGATCTTTTGGATCAATATTCCCGTCGGCATCGCCGCCGCGGCTGGGTTCATTTTGTTCCTCAAGGAGCATTCGAAGCATGAGCGTCGCGCCATCGACGTGGGCGGCGCTGCCTCTTTCACGGTTGCCGTTACGTCTCTGTTGATCGCGCTCACCGAACTCGACGCCCACCAGCCAACGCGACTCGCGGCTGCGACCGGACTGTTCTGCATCTCAGCGGTGGTCTTCGTGCTGCTGGAGCGGCGAGTGACTGATCCGATCGTATCGTTCGAGCTATGGAGCCATCGACCGATCGCGGCGACCAATGGCGTCGGGCTGCTGGCCAGCATGGCGCTCATCGGTCTCACGACCTTCCTGCCAATCTACGTGCAGATCGTCATGCAGCGCTCCCCGACGACGGCGGGACTCACGCTGACGACGATGCTCATCGGATGGCCGGCCGGCGCGACCATAGCGGCCCGCCTCTTCCACCGGTTTGAGCTGCGGCGCCTGCTGTTGACCGGCACGCTGCTCCAGCCCATTGGTGCCGGATTTTTTGTCGCGCTGACACCGAATATGTCGGCGCTCTTCGCCGCGATGGGGTCTCTCGTTATGGGTTTCGGCATGGGACTGATCAGCCTGCCCTCGCTCGTACTCATACAAGAAATTGCCGATTTCAAACAGCGCGGCAGCGTCACCGCATCGAATGTGTTCTCTCGAAACTTGGGCAGTACACTGGGCGCAACCTTGCTCGGCGCAGTGTTCAACCTTGGCCTCAGCCGTTCGGGCATGGCGCCGGTCACGTCCGATCAGCTCCGTCAGCTGCTGAACAGGCAGGATTCGACAACCGGTGATGCCCTGATCCGGGTCGCCTTAGAACAAGCATTGAACCGGACGTTTTGGGCCGTTCTGGTGCTGTCGTTTGGCACCGTGCTTCTCGCCTTGCTGGTGCCCCCGATCTCGATCGCGCCCGCAGCTCTCAAGTCGGCATCCATACCACAGCCCGAGGCCGAGTGATTGGATGCGAAGCGGCCAGACGCTTGACAAAACCCAAATCGGCTACGAAGGTGGTCAGGAACAGCCGCTCACTGAAAGCGGGTAACTGAGAATTTCGAGTGGTTGGCCGAGCCTTGCAGGCCGGGAGTAGGGGGCTTATTTGAATCAAGTGGAGGATGTCCGATGAAGACTGAACGAGCGGTGCTTGCCGGCGGCTGCTTCTGGGGCATGCAGGACCTTATTCGCCGCTATGGCGGCGTGGTGTCGACGCGAGTTGGCTATTCGGGCGGCGATGTGCCCAACGCAACGTACCGTAACCATGGCACCCATGCCGAAGCGATCGAGATTATCTTTGATCCTGCCAAAGTGAGCTATCGGGCGATTCTGGAGTTCTTCTTCCAGATCCACGATCCGAGCACACGAAATCGCCAGGGCAACGACGCCGGGGCGAGCTATCGATCGGCGATTTTCTATGCGAGCGAGGAACAGAGACGGATCGCCGAGGACACCATCGCCGATGTCGATGCCTCCGGGCTGTGGCCCGGCAAAGCTGTGACCGAGGTGGTTCCGGCAGGAGACTTTTGGGAAGCGGAGCCTGAGCACCAGGACTACCTTGAACGCTATCCGAACGGCTACACCTGCCATTTCGTGCGCCCCAACTGGAAGCTGCCCGTGAGGGAAAGCGCTGAGCTTGGCAGCCGGCGAAAATCCGGTACTGTGAAGTAGACTTCAATGCGTCAACGCCCCGGCGCGGCCAACGCCGGAGCTCATCCGTTCGTCTGCGCGCTCAGCGCGGTCGTTCAGCGAAGAATTCAGTCTCCAGGGCGCGCTCTGCACGCAGGCTCTGCAAATCCCGAGAGATCGTCGCGACGGCAAGAGTACGTTCACCTCGGCGGTAGGTGACGGTGCAGTCATGAGACTTTAGCGTGCCGTCAACCACCGTGGAATCAAAGCCTTCTGCGTGCCCAACGTAATTGATCACGACGTCGTAATGTTGGCTCCAAAAGAATGGAACGACGGTGAACGGTTCGCGCGACCCGAGGAGGTTTCGCGCTGCGACTTGACCCTGGCGCTGCGCGACGACCCAGTGTTCGACGCGGATGCGGTCGCCCGAATGAGGATCGGGCCATCGTGCGATATCGCCCGCGGCAAATACACCGGGCGCGCTTGTTTCCAGATATTCGTTGACCGAAACGCCCCGATCGATTGCTAGGCCGGCCTGCTCGGCAAGCGCGATGGCCGGCTTAACGCCCACGCCGAGCACCATGAAATCGCCCTGGAGGGTCGTCCCGTCATTCAGTGTCACCCGCTTTCCGTCGACGCGCGCCACCGAATTCCCCAAATGAAAAATGACGCCGTGCGATTCGTGAATGTCGCGCACCAGCGTGCCAACATCCGCGCCCAGCACGCGTTCCAGCGGTATTCGCTCGAGGCCCACCACGTGCACCTCGATGCCGCGTGCGCGGAGCGACGCGGCAACTTCGAGTCCGATAAAACTGGCCCCGACGACAACCGCTGTTTTTGCCGACTCGGCGGCCGCTATGATCGCGCGACAATCGGCGAAGGTACGTAAATAAAAGATCCGCGCCTCCGCCGTGGAGGGAATGGCCAGACGGACAGGGTCCGCGCCCGTCGCGAGCAGCAAGGCGCCGTATGCGATCTGTCCGCCCCCAGCCAGGCGCACGACACGCCGCTGCGCATCGATCGACGTGACACGCTCATCGAGCATGAGCTCGATCTGCCGATCGGCATAATATTGCGCATCGCGGAGCGGCATCCATTCCGCCGGTGCGGTGCCCATGAGGAAATCCTTGGAGATGTTCGGACGGTCGTACGGTGGGGTGTCGTCTGCGCTAACCATCGTCACCGCGCCGGAATAACCCTCGCGCCGCAGCATGTCGGCCGCAGCCAACCCAGCCGCCCCGGCCCCGACAACCACGATGGAAGTCGGGCCTTTTGCTGACTGCGGGGCGACCGATGCGATGGATCTCTTTGGAGGGTTCAGTTTCTCTCGAACAAACACCTGGTCGAGCACCGTTCGACACGCCATGCAGCAACAGGGTCGAGCGCCGGTGCCCACAACGCTTCGCCGGTGCGCAAGCTGAAGCAGGCGTGATGCATGGGACATCGAACGGTATCGTCGACGATGAGGCCGTCAGCGAGCTGGGCGTGGTAATGCGTGCACGCGGACCCGATCGCAAAGTAGTCCTCTCCGCGGCGCACAAGGAGCGCCTCTTCGGCACCGACGCGTCCCCTGAGGATCGCGCCCTCCGCGAGATCTTGAATGGCGATGCCGCGGGTTAAATCCAAGCTGTCAATGTGCTCCATGCTGGCACTCCGGTAATCTAGATTGGAGCAGCGGGCGCCCTTGCGCCTGGATCGAATCAGAACGCTATCCTACTAGTGCGCCGAAAGTCGTGCCATATTGGATATTAAAGGCTACCGCCGTCGCCGATGGTTCTGATGCGCTGCAAACAAGGCCGATGACACCGACAGTCTCGGCGAGAACGCTGCGTTGCGAAATCATGGAGATGACACATATCGGGCACTTTTAGCGAAATCATTTCGACGGGAATGCGTGGTCTTCGAGTGTTTCCAGAACAATGCTCGTCTTGGTGTCCTGGCTGGCGCTTGGAGAGAGGTTATTCATCTTGGCCAGCCTTTCCAACTCCGCATACTTGGACGCCTCCGCATCAGATCCGGCTTTCGCCGAAAGCTCGAGAATCCTGCCTGCCGGCCATTCCCACAGCTCGAGCGCAAGCTTTCCGGATGGCGATTGAGCCCTGGTTTCCCACGTCGTCGAGTTGATGCTGGCAACTCTCCTTACCCGAGCC
>Ga0074045_10003020_pt1 | contig 15288 bp, 14 predicted proteins | sample BogForMeECP23OM2_FD_94442 | JGI IMG/M metagenome (GOLD analysis project Ga0074045, IMG submission 94442) | Bog forest soil microbial communities from Calvert Island, British Columbia, Canada - Bog Forest MetaG ECP23OM2 | ecosystem: Environmental > Terrestrial > Soil > Wetlands ...
CTGATGGCATTGATGCCCAGTCCGGGTGGCAGCATCAGCCCTTTCTGGGAGCAGCCGACCATCACATCGACACCCCATTCATCATGATTGTAGTCAATTGATGCAAGCGACGAAATTGTGTCAACCAGAAACAGGGCCGGATGTGATGCCCGGTCAATGGCCTTGCGTATCTCGGCGATCCGGCTTGTTACACCTGTAGAAGTTTCATTATGCACGATGGCAACAGCCTTGATCTTATGTTTACGGTCTTGGGAGAGTTTTTCCTCGATGATCCCGGGATCAGCGCCGTTTCTCCAGTCGGTAGGTATGAAATCGATATCCAGTCCGAAGCGGACCGCGATGTCATGCCACAATGTTGCGAAATGGCCGGTCTCAACCATCAATATCCGGTCCCCCGGGGAGAGGGTGTTGACCAAAGCCGCTTCCCAGGCACCAGTCCCGGAAGAAGAAAAAATCACTATTGATCCCGAAGTCTTGCAAACCTGCTTGAGCCCTCCGAGCACTTCAAGTGCCAACTGGGAGAATCCGGGACCTCTGTGGTCAATCGTAGGTTTTGCTATTGCACGCAATACACGGTCCGGAACATTGGTCGGTCCAGGGATCTGTAGAAAATGTCGTCCTGTCATAAAATCCATGTTAAAACTCCTTTTTTGAATAACTGCACCTTCTAAGAAAAGTATAGCCCGAGATGCGAGCGCTTGTCAATAAGTTGAAAGCGATGAGGCACTGATGTTGCAGAGACTAGCCTACTGCTTATTAGCTCCTCTATAGAAAATGCTTGTGAAATCTTTACCAACACTCCGCGCAAAGCCCCTGGTTTTAACCACGGGGAGTGGTCAGACGACAAAAATCCTGACTTTTGTTCCTTTGCCCGGTGTGCTCTCGATGCGCATGTCCCAACCATGGGCTTTTATCAGATGCTTGACGATTGCAAGGCCGAGTCCGGTGCCTCCCATGCTCCGGGAGCGACCGGCATCCACACGATAAAACCGCTCCCCCAGCCTGGGGAGATGGTTTGCAGGGATGCCGATACCCGTATCCTCAACAAAAAGAAAAATCTTCCCATTTTCCTCGGCTGCACCGAACGCCACTCCTCCTGTTTCGGTAAATTTGATCGCATTGTCCACGAGGTTGGTCAATATCTGGATCAACCGGTCCCGGTCGGCTGAGATCGTTCCGAGATCCGGCAATATGGATGTTTTAAGCGAAAGGTTTTTCTGTACAGCCTTGTCTCTTAGCACAGTCATGACGGCCTCTGCGGCGTCAACAAAGACAATAGGCGATTTATCGATTTTGGCGACTCCTAGCTCGATTTTCGATATGGTCATGAGATCATCCACAAGGCTGTTGATCCGATGGCTGTTGGCTTTGATGGTTTGAATGAACTTTAGTGCATGTTCTTTATCGTCGAGAGCCCCTTCGAGAAGGGTTTCGGCAAAACCCTGAATAGCGGTGATGGGTGTTTTGATCTCGTGCGATATGTTAGCGACGAAATCCTTCCGTACCTGTTCGAGCTTCTTTAGCCGGGTGATGTCATGGAAGATGGCTATAAAACCAGACAGCATGTTTTCCCCGCGATACATGAGCGGGGAAACACTCACAACGCAGTACCGCTCTTCGGGATGGTCGATGGTGAATTCCGCTACGCCGGATTTGTGGTCTTTGCGTACGCCGTCAAGAAGCGATAGGAACTCCGAATTTCTTACGATCTCGATGAACTGTTTCCCTTCCAGAGGAATATTGCCGAAAAAGCTTCTGGAGGCCGCACTCGATATCTCAACAACGCCTTTTGCATCGCTGATAAGCAACGCATCGGGTATGCTGCTCAGAATGACCGCGAGCCGGTCCTTTTCCTCTTCTGTCCGAATAATGCTCTTGTGCAGTTCCAAAGACATGGTGTTCAGACTCTCAGCAATTTCATCGAACTCACCGGCTTTTCCCAGAAACAGTTTCTTGCCTACTTCCCCGTGGGCTATCGAGATTGAGAAATCCCGTATCTGGCCGGTCAATTTACGGATACGGTCGACCTGCCACACGGAAAATAGAGCAGTCACCAGCAGGACCGAAAAGACCACCGTAAGTAACTGCATCTTGAGCACGCTGATCGCGCGATCAACCTTTTGCAGGGGCATGCTGACCCGAACATATCCAACGGGCTGTGCCTGCCTCATGATCTTTTTTGCCACGTAGAGGAAATCATGTTTCACCGTATCGCTGAAACGTATTGCCATGCCTGTCCCGTCCATCTCCGCCCGCTGTATTTCTGGACGAAGGCCGTGATTTTCCATCCGTGTTGATGCCGCGTCGGAATCACCCAATACTTTCCCGTCGAGACCGATTATAGTCACCCGCGAGCCAATTTCTTCTTTCAGTTGTTTGCAGAGATCGTCAAGTGGAGATTTTTGTTTAAACGGCTGGTTTCGAGAGATCAGGGCCGCCTGTATGAGGAGGGTTTCTTTCAGATCATTGATGTAACTTTCTCTGACCGTATCCGCAACATATACTTGCACCAATAGTACTGCTAAAAGCATTATGATAAAATACAGGATGAATATGCGTCTAAAGAGGCCTCGTCGTATCGGTCTATTCCACATAGTAGCCTATGCCTCTCCTAGTTTTGATATATACCGGGTCGGCTGGATCGTCTTCGATCTGGGTTCTTAATCTTCTGATATGAACATCAACGGTCCGGGGCTCGACGAACGTTTCATCCTTCCATACGGCATCGAGCAGTTGATCGCGGCTGAACACCCTGCCCCTTCTCTCCACAAGATACAGGAGAAGCTTGAACTCGGTGGCACTGAGGTGCACCGGTTTGGCATTTTTGTGCACGCTGTACCGCTCAAGGTCGATGCTGAGATTGCCGATTCGAATGACTTTATCTTTTGTCGTCCTGTCACCGGGCCTTCTCAGGACGGCATTGACTCGGGCTATGAGTTCCTTGGGACTGAAAGGTTTGGTTATATAGTCGTCTGCTCCGGTTTCAAGCCCGCGAATCTTGTCTGTTTCATTTCCCTTTGCTGTCAGCATGATAATGGGGATGTGCTCCGTCTTACTGTTCTGCCGAAGTATGCGACAAAGCTCTAGACCCTGAATGCCGGGGAGCATAAGATCGAGCAGAATGAGATGAAAGTCGGTTTTCTTTATTTTCAGGAGTGCTTCCTCGCTGTCTGGAGCTGAGGAGACACTAAAGCCTGCCTTCTTCAGGTTGTATGAAACTAGTTCAACAAGATCAGGCTCGTCATCGACTATGAGAATATTTTTGTTATTCATAATTAAATTTATGTTGGTTCATTAGTGCTTCGTCCGTACCATTATTACTTATTCCTATAAAATTGTCAAAAAATGTTTTGGAGGTAGTTAGGAGGAAACCGCGTTTTATTGCTTGGATTCTTGCTGTAAGAATGAATTACGTACCCAAAACAAAAAAGTGCTGCTATACTTTAAGCATTCTTGGCCAGTTGGTATTCATTCTCCCGTACCATAGTATTTTTGAGGAACGGTTCAAAAGTCATCAAGAAAAGGGCAGCAACGGCAGAACAAGATTGTGCCGTACTTTTGAGTATGCACTACTCTCTGATAAGCGGAGAATTGTTTTCCCAGGCGCGGGTGGTACATGGTATCTATAACTCGTGAATAATATTCCTTTTCTTCCATCTTGGCTGGTTGGGTTTCATCGTCCGTCACACATGTCTGACATATCAGCCCCTGCCATTTTCTATTATCAAACAGCATCACAGGATGGGGCCGGATTCTGGCGGTGCTGGGTATGCTTGGTTTTTTAGCGGGCTTGTTCTTATAATTGAACATATAGGCAGGATGTTGGATTATCCAAACCATCTCGTGGCAGGATTGATTGTTCTTGTTCTGATTTTGTGGACGCTCACCCTGTCCCGAAGGATAAAAGGGACTGATTGCCCTATCGGGGGGAGCACTTTATCTTTGGCATTGCAATCCTCATTGTTTATCTTATTGAGATGGTACTTGGATAAGGCTGCTGCTCGGCATGACATAATCGGTATATTCAAAAACGTGTTTTCCGTCAGCCGTGCATCCGCAAGGAGTTTATATAGATATTCTTCACATCATAAAAAATCGCCGAAGCATTCGGAATTTCACGGACCGGAAGATTTCCGATGAGACAATTGATGCCCTGATCGAGGCCATCCGCTGGGCCCCGAGCGCGGGCAATCTGCAAAGCAGGAAGTTTTATTTTGTCTTTGATAACGACTTGAAAAGAATGCTTGCCAAGGCTGCATGGAACCAGGATTTCATTGCAAAAGCACAACTTGCAGTTGTGGGCTGCATTAATTTGCAAATTGCAAGGAAATACGGCGATCGGGGAATCGAACTCTACGGCATTCAGGATGTTTCGGCAAGTATTATGAACATGGTTCTCGTGGCACAGGATCTGGGACTGGGGACCGTGTGGGTGGGTGCGTTCGATGAATCAGCAGTTGTTAAGATCATGAATCTGCCGGACTATCTCCGACCGGTGGCACTAATCCCGATCGGCTATCCGGCAAAGATGCCCAAACCGACTCCGAGAATATCGAAAAACGAAGCGGTGGTGTTTATACGGTGAGAATGATCAATGAGGAATAGCAGTCCAATAACAGCGTCTGTGCCCGTATGCTGATTCGGGTTATTTCCCTTCGAATGCGACAAGCCGCAGCCGCAGGGCGTCCGGGATGGCTGTCTTTTTTCCTTCGCGATAATTATACATAACAATGACCCCTTCACCCTCTGCCGCGATCTTCCGATGGCGTTGACTTATGACCACATGCTTCATGGTGACCCTGTCTTCCTCGATCTTGGTGATCTTTGCCCCTACCGAAATGACGTCGGGGTACGTGAGCGGCAGCTTATATTTGCAATGCACCGAACCAAGAATGGGACCAATGCCTGTTTGATCCCGATAGTCATGCAGCCCGACCTTTTTCGAATATGCAACGCGGGCATTCTCAAAGTAACGGAGGTAAGCGACGTTATTCACGTGTTGAAGCGCATCCATATCTCCCCACGCAACGGGGAATTCCACAACAACGGGATAGCCTTCCAAAAGTGATTGCATCATAATCTCCAATCCAATATTCGAATTGTTCAAACGTGCACATAGAGTTTACTAATCCACCGCGCAAAACCCCTGGTTTTAACCATGGGAAGAGGTTAATTTGCATTCCCAATAATGGTCACCAGTATGCAGTAATTGTTTACCCTTGTCAAGAATCAGATGCTTGCAAGCAGATGTCCTCGTCAAAGTCTTTTTTTTGACAACAAGTGTATCCGGATAAGCGGTAAAAGAATGCTCAATATCCTTGCGTTTTAACATTTTTATCAAGTATACTCTCAACAGAGAGCTGGTTTGCGTGGATACATTCCGTTTGACGTTCAGAAAGCCTTGGTAACGGCGCTCAGATTCGAGGGGAGAGACGAACCATGACAACAAAAAAACGCGAAGACGAATTGGAGGTAATAATACAAGAGATTGCACAAATGCGTGAGGAGATCGCGGCACTCGCCGCGAGCGTAAAAAAGAATGCAGAAGCCCAAACCTTGCTTTTCGGCACCGGGGAGCAGGGAGTGACGAACGGGGGGCGTGAGCATGAGGGATGGGCAGATGTCCAGCGATCGATCGAGGAAGCACGCACCCGTGGAAAACAAGCGCTCAACAACCTTTCCGTTGAGGTTGAGCGACATCCGCTTAGAAGCATCGTAGCAGCCGTCGGCGTCGGATTTATCATTGCCAAACTCTTCGGCAGAGGGAGGAGCCGTTAAGATGAAAGCCATTGCTGAATTAATTATTGCTTTTTTTGATCTGCTGGAGGCTGAGGGGAGAACTCTCCGTCGGGCAGTAATGCGTCTGGGTTGGGGCCTCATGCTGCTGGTTGTTGCTGCATTCATGATCCTGGCAGCAGCAGGTTTTTTCCTGATGGGTATTTACCAGTATTTTTCTTCACAGTATACTTCGCCGGTGGCAGCTCTGCTGCTCTCATTTTTGTCCCTCATGCTGGCATTCATCATTGCGGGCATCTCCTATTGGAGGAACCGATGAACCGGAAGGAAGCGCGGGATCAATTTCGATCCATGGCAAAAGCCAGGAGCAGCGCATCACCAAGTATTACGCTTGAAGAGGCCAAAACAAAATTTATCGTAACTGCGGCTGATCTCGACAAAAAAATAGGATTAGACAGCTCTGAGGAGCACGGGCCAAGGGGAAGGGGATTTTCCTTTCTGGTCACTTTTTTTAGTCTGATAAGGGCGCAGTCTTGGATATTACCGCTCTTATCGGGCTTAGTGCACGCTGGTGGCAAGGCAATCGACATGATTCTCGGGCTTCTGGCTTTTCAATCAAAAAGCGTCCGACGCCGAAAACGAAAGATTTAAAATCACTGCGCATATTATGGTTCGACTTGACTACACCGCCTTCTCATCATGCTCCGTGTACTTACCATACCGTGCAGCGCTGTTACATTTTGCCCGGTGATAGAATTGCTTCTGCGCTGCAGCAACATTCGATGCAGTGCCCTTCCATGTCTTTAGTGCAGGATCCTGCAGGGCACGCGCAAAGGAGAAACTGATCTCCCAAGGGTGAACACCCATTGCATTCATGGCATTGAGATGCCTGGTAGCCATTTCCGCGCTCTGTCCGCCGGAGAGGAACACGACGCCCGGTACAGCTGCGGGCACGGTGCGTCTTAGAGTACGGATGGTGGTTTCTGCAACCTGGGAAACGCTCGCCTGTTTTGGCGATTGCTTGCCTGAAAGCACCATGTTCGGTTTCAGCAGCATTCCTTCGAACGATACCCGGTAGTCTCGCAGTTTCTCGAAGACTGTTGCCAGTGTAGTAAGCGTGACTTCTTCACAGCGTACGATATCGTGATCGCCGTCCATCAGCACTTCGGGTTCAACAACTGGAACAAGTCCCGCTTCCTGGGAAAGTGCAGCGTAGAGCGCAAGCGCATGCGCATTAGCATCAATGCAAAAGCGCGTGGGAATGCCGGAGCCGATGGTGATCACCGCACGCCACTTTGCGAACCGCGCCCCCATGTCCCGATACTCCTTCAGACGTTCCCCCAGCCCGTCAAGCCCTGCGGTGATTTTTTCTTCAAGAAACCCGGGCATGGAAATGGTGCCCTTGTCAACCTTGATGCCAGGAATAATGCCTTTCTGCTTCAATAGATCAATAAACGGCATGCCGTTGTTAGCCTTCTGGCGAATAGTCTCATCGAACATGATCACACCGCTGATGAATTCTTCGATTCCCGATATCGTAAAAAGCATGTCACGGTATGCGCGTCTGTTTTCCTCGTTCGATTCAATGCCGAGTGCCGTAAAGCGTTTCTGTATGGTGGGAAAACTCTCGTCTGCAGCCAGGAGCCCTTTGCCTTTGGTCACCAGTTCATGCGCAGTGGATTCAAGTTCGGGATGTTTCATAATGAACGCCCTCTTTCGATTGACTCCTATAGCTGATGATCAGAGTTAATTCAAATTTAGCAGTATTGTGACATACTTTCAATACGACTTTGTTCGTATTTGCGATAGATGAACGAAAAGTCAAAACAGATAGCAGTAGAAGAGAAACGAATAGAAACGAATAGAAACGAATAGAAACGAAGATGATTACCAACCCTCCGCGCAAAGCCCCTGGTTTTAACCATGGGGAGTGGTCAGCCCAGCGACACCGCACCTGCACCGAGCAAGGACTCAATCTCGCTGATGAGCTTGTCAGTGGGGTTGACGCGGATCTCGCGGCCAACGGAGATGAGCGATTCCTTGCGTGTGGGGTTCTGGAGGTGGAGATAGACCGGAATGTCACCTTTGTTTTGGAGGAGGATGTCTTTCACTTTGAGCAGATCATCCTGGGTCAGGCCGGTAGCGTTCAGTTTGATATCCATCCGATTAGCGCCTTTTTTTTTCACGTCATGAAGTAGGTGAATGCGTACTGCTTTAATTTTGTTCCCCTGTTCACTCTTGTCAAGCTGGCCGGCAATGATAAGAGGTGTGTCGGTTAGCAGGAGATTGTGTGCCGTTTTGTACAGATCAGGAAACACGATGACTTCCACGGTGCCGGAGAGGTCTTCAAGACTCATGATCGCCATCTTGTCGCCTTTTTTTGTTACTTTTTGTTTTAGTCCGGCAATGATGCCGCAGATGGTCACATCCTTGCCGTCAGCGACCTGTTCCAAGGTCTCGGTTGTGGATGAGGCGTAACGCTTCATGTCGTTCTCGAAAGCAGCCAGAGGATGGCCGGAGATATAGAAGCCCATACTCTCTTTCTCATATGCCAGGAGCTGGCTTTCTTTCCACTCGGGTGTGTTGGGCAGGTCAGGTTCCTTGTGGCCGTCGATGGTATCGAAGATGTTGAATTGGCCGATGGCTTCCTGTTCCTGATGCCTGGCTGCCTGGTCCATCATCATGTCGATACCCTCCATCATCTGGGCGCGTCTGCTGGCAGTCCCATCCAGGGCACCGCATTTGATCAGGGCTTCGATCACCCGACGGTTTACCCTCCGCTGGTCCACCTTAGTGCAGAAGTCTGCAAAGGACGTAAATGGTCCTTTTTCCTCCCGGGCATCGATGATCGCCTCTATGGCGGATATACCGATGTTTTTCACAGCCGCAAGGCCGAAGCGGACAACACCAATAGTGCTGCCGGGCTCGGTGTTTTCCCGATCATGCGCATCGACTACGGTGAAGTCCCAGCGGCTCTCGTTCACATCCGGCGGCAGGATGTTGATGCCCATCAAACGGGCCTCGTAGATGTATTTCACTACTTTGTCCGTATCCTGGACTTCGCTCGTGAGCAGGGCAGCCATATATTCTATGGGATAGTGAGCCTTGAGAAATGCAGTTTGGTACGAAATCAATGCATAGGCGGCGCTGTGGGACTTGTTGAACCCGTACTCAGCGAACTTGGCCATGAGATCGAATATTTTTTCCGCCTTTGCCTTGGGGATCTTTTCCCCTTCAGCCCCGCGCATGAACCGTTCCTTCTGCTTCGCCATTTCCTCGGGTTTTTTCTTACCCATTGCCCTGCGTAGAAGATCGGCCTCCCCCAGTGAGTAGCCGGCAAGGGTGCTCGCGATCTGCATGACCTGTTCCTGGTAGACGATGACACCGTAGGTATCTTTGAGAATGGTTTCGAGCTGTGGCAGTTCGTATACTATTTTGGTGGTTCCCTTTTTGCGCTTGATGAAGTCGTCCACCATACCGCTCCCGAGCGGGCCCGGGCGGTAAAGGGCCACCAGTGCAATGAGGTCTTCAAAACACCGGGGCTTCATTTTGAGAATAATGTCCCGCATGCCTGATGATTCAAGCTGGAATATCCCTTGGTTCTCGCCGCGGCCGAGATGAACGAATGTCTTTGCATCGTCAAGCGGAATGCGGGAGACGGAAAACGGTTCTGTCCGGGCAAGGGGTTTTTCCTGGAGCCGCTGATTGATCAGGTCCTCTGCTTTCCGGATCACCGTGAGGTTCCTCAGTCCCAGGAAGTCGAATTTCACCAGGCCGATCTTCTCGACTGCATTCATATCGAACTGGGTGGTAATTTCGTCTTTGGGTGTTTTAAAGAGCGGCAGATATTCGGTCAACGGCTCCTCGGAGATAACTACGCCTGCGGCATGTTTGGATGCGTGGCGCACTTGGCCTTCGAGATTCAGGGCAATGTCCATGAGCTCAGCCATGCGCGGGTCCTGTTTGGTGATCTCCTTGAACCGCGGCTCCTGGTCCATGGCATCTTTCAGCGTGATATTGAGCTTGTTTGGAACGAGCTTGGCGAGCTTGTCACATTCGGCATAGGGAATATCCAGGACCCTGCCCACATCGCGGATAACGCCCTTGGCAAGCATGGTGCCGTAGGTGATGATCTGGGTCACGTGGTCCTGGCCGTATTTTTCCGTGACATACCTAATCACCTCGTCGCGCCGATCCTGGCAGAAGTCCACATCGATGTCCGGCATACTGATACGTTCGGGGTTCAGGAACCGCTCGAACAGCAGGTTATAGGGCAGGGGATCGAGATCAGTGATCCTGAGAGAGTAGGCTACTAAGCTTCCTGCGGCGGAGCCGCGGCCAGGGCCCACGGGGATTCCGTGCTCCTTGCCATACCGGATAAAGTCCGAGACAATGAGCATGTAGCCGGCAAAACCCATCTTGTCAATCATCTGGATCTCGAACTCCAGCCGCTCCCGGTATGCGGCCCGGTCGATGCTATTTTGACCGCGCACTGCATCAATTTCTCCAAAGCGTTCTGCGAGGCCTTTTCGCGCCAATTCGGCCATGTAAGATTCCTTGGTATAACCTTCCGGCACCGGGAAATGTGGTAAATGAAATTTTCCAAGTTCAAGCTCAAGATTGCAGCGTTCGGCAATCTTGACGGTGTTGATTATGGCTTCAGGTATATGAGAAAAGGCCTTTTTCATCTCTTCCGGAGTCTTCATATAAAATGTTTCGGAAGAGAACCTGAGTCTGTTGGTGTCCTTCACGATCTTGCCGGTCTGGATGCAGAGCAGCGCGTCGTGCGCCTTATGATCTTGCATGTCCAGATAGTGGCAGTCATTGGTGGCAACTACGGGAACTCCTGCATCATTGCTCAGTTTGATCAGTTCCCGGTTCACAGTTTCCTGTTCCGGAATGCCGTTATCCTGAAGTTCGAGAAAGAAGTTCTCCTTGCCGAATATGCTCTGATACTGAAGGGCGATCTTTTTGGCCTCCGCGTACCGGTTCTGGAGCAGAAGTGAGGGAATTTCTCCGCCCAGGCAGGCGGAAAGGCCGATAAGTCCTTCACTGTGCTTTGTAAGAAGCTCCTTGTCGATGCGAGGTTTATAGTAAAAGCCTTCAAGATAACCGGCAGTAACGAGTTTGAGAAGATTTTTATATCCCTGCTTGTTTCGCGCGAGCAGAATCAGGTGATAGGAAGCCTCATCATTCTGTCCGGCAGGCGCTGTTTTATCAAAGCGCGAGCCCGGGGCCACGTAAATTTCACAGCCGATGATTGGTTTGATGCCGGCTTTCATTGCTTTTTGATAAAAATCGATGGTGGAGAAGAGGTTGCCGTGGTCCGTGACCGCTACAGCGGGCATCTTGAGATCAACCGCTTTTTTGATGAGCTTGTCGATGCCAATGGCGCCGTCTAAAAGACTGTATTCCGTGTGGAGATGAAGGTGGACAAAATCGGCATGACGCATAGATTCAGACCGGAAACATTGGAAATTGTAAATTGGAAATTAGAAATTGTAAAATGCGGGATGAAGGGCCAACATTTTAAAATTAACAATTTGCATTTTACGATGCATTTTTGGTTAATTGGAGGCGGCGATCGGATTTGAACCGATGAATGAAGGTTTTGCAGACCTCTGCCTTAGCCACTTGGCTACGCCGCCCTGAAAAATAAAAAAGTTAAAAGCTAAAAATTTACGTATCAGTCTGGCCAAAAATTTTAACTTTTAACTTTTCACGGATATGGAGCGGGTGGCGGGACTCGAACCCGTGACCCCAACCTTGGCAAGGTTGTGCTCTACCAGCTGAGCTACACCCGCAAATACGGAATTGTTTCCAATGCGTTGGACAGTCAAATATAACAAAGTGGTATTTTCTTGTCAATCAAAAACTGTATTCTGTTAGATGGATTATGATACTAAGAGCAGTTCGCCGAGGGCGAACACTTGACGGGTCAGGCTAACTATGGTAAATTAACATAATATTTAATTTGAACAAGTAAGTGATGGAGGGAATTCTACATATGAATACTGTAAAAACAGTCGGTTTGATGGTGTTTATGACCCTGTTGCTGATGTTTGTTGGGCGCGCTTTGGGCGGCAACAGTGGCATGGTAGTTGCCTTCGGCTTGGCTGTGGTCATGAATTTCGGAGCATACTGGTTCAGTGACAAACTTGTCCTGCGGATGTATGGGGCGCAGCCCGTGAGCGAGGCTGAAGCACCCGAGCTCTATTCCATAGTACGGACACTGGTCCAGAGGGCCGGCATGCCCATGCCGAAAGTATACCTTATTCCGGAGGAGACGCCGAATGCCTTTGCAACAGGCAGAAATTCCGAACATGCGGTGGTGGCTGTTACGCAGGGGATCATGAGGATATTGTCACGAGAGGAACTTGCTGGCGTCATTGCCCATGAACTGACACATATTAAGCATCACGATATGCTCACCGGTACGATTGTGGCGACCATGGCAGGTGCGATCAGTATGCTTGCCCAGATGGCACAGTGGGCAATGATCTTCGGGGGAAGAAGAGATGATAATGGAGAGGGGAGCAACCCTGTTGTGGCGCTCGTGCTGATGATCGTGGCTCCCATTGCTGCAATGCTCGTGCAGATGGCGATTTCGCGCACCCGGGAGTACGAAGCCGACAAAGGCGGAGCGCAGCTTGCCGGCAATCCTCGAGGACTTGCCAACGCACTCCTAAAACTTGAACAGGGCTCCCAAATAGTTCCGATGACGGATGCCAGACCGGCAACAGCGCATATGTTCATCGTGAACCCTCTGACCGGCGGGGGGGTGATGACGCTGTTCAACACGCATCCGCCGATTGCAGAAAGGGTCAAGAGACTGAACGAGATGGCCCGGGGACGATAGATTGGCGCAAAATTGCATTCTAGCTGCACAGACAGCTGCCTATCTCTACGATAGAGGCAATAAAATGAAGGCTTAGAGACTATTCTCTGAGCCTTTTTTCTTGATGTACGGCCGTCAAATGTCCTGTCAAAACCGCCGGGAACTTTGCGGCCTTGCTATTTGCTCGGAGGTGTAGTGATCAGGGATGCGTATCAATCTGTAGACACTTCATCTCTTCCCATAGTTCGGCGCGGAAATCCCGACAGCTTGTGCAGCCTGTCCGGCAATGGCATTTATTGTGATTTTGGGCTCGTAATTCGCTGAATTTATATTAGCCAAATTGACAAAATTCGAATTGTCGAACAGCCTGCTTGCTGCGTGGAGTTTCATTGTCCTAGTGCCTTTCTCGCCATTTCAATCAAGCCGAAGACCTTGAGATCTACAAGTGCGCCTTCTTTCTGTGCGTTCCTCAGGAATTTTTGGACGTTCTCAATCGGAACCTCGATTACTTCGATAATCTCATTATCATCTCCGCCATTTTTCCCCGGGTGATCTAGATCGGTGCACAGATACGCCCTGAGTATTTCGGTGGACGCGCCGGTGGAAATGGGTCCCTCCACAAGGAATTCGAGTTTTTTTGCTGCCCATCCTGTTTCTTCTATCAACTCGCGCTTTGCCGCTTCTTCCATGGATTCGCCGGGTTCAACCAGCCCCGCAGGGAGTTCGATGACATCACGACCGAGCGGCGGCCGGAACTGTTTCTCGAGCACTACATTGCCGGAAGGCGTTACGGCGACCATAACCACGATGCCGGCGATTCCTAATCGTTCGAGTGCCTCCCAGGTGCGCACAATTCCTTTCGCATCGCGGTAGGTGATCTCCACGGCGCTCATGAAATTTCCCTTCCAGACAGTTTTTTTGCTGATAATTTCCATGAAAGAAGTTTAATCCGCGTTCCAGAATGTCATTTACAACCAATTACTTAAATCCAGTGTTAATGCGGCAGGGATGATTGTATCCACCTCGCGGACCCGCTTGCGCCCAGCCTCGGTGAACATGGCCCTGAGCAGCATGTCTTCTGCCTTGTAATTTTGAAGTATATCAAAATCCGTGTCCGAAATTTCACGTTGAAAATATCCGCAGCCTTCGAGTCTGACAGCGCGGCGGCTTCCACGGATTGTAGGACCGAAGAGACGGCAGATGTGGGGCCGGTGCTCATAAATCAAACAGGCGCCATTGTTATCTAGAGCAGGGCATCCCATTAATGCAGATCTGCGTGAGATTGAGTCGATGGAAGCAAGAGTCTTGAGAAGCGGGTCCTTGCGTGAAAAAGCGCCTTTCTTCTCGAGGATGTCGAGCTGTTCGTTCGCCTTGTTCACAACGCGTTTCCGGACATCAGTCGGAATTTTTTTGAGGCTTTCCCTGATATAGAGCGCATCGAGGATAGTGATGTCAAAAAATCCGGAGGCGCAGCATTCGTGGCAACCACGCTTGCATTTTACGTTGTTTTTTTTCGACGCAACACCTAACTGGTCAGTGGTATGCTCTAAGAATTGCGAATACTTCCTGATAATTCTCTTCATGATGAAGTGGGAAACCTTTCATTCCTGCACGTGCATGGAATTATACGGGTTTAACAGCTGGTTTGTCAATATCGAGGGGTAGAGCGAAAAAAAGTACTTATAATCGTCTGGAATGCAGTCCTGAAAAAAAGGGGGCCTGCAAGCCCCCTGAATACCAAAAATGTTCCTCGTGATAACCGGTTATTTATTCGGTGCTTCTCCCATTCCAGGTCTTTGGTCATGACTATCAGCCGATCCCGCGGTTTTACCTTGGGCATCTCTGCGTGCAGTGGAAAGCATCCTCTGAATATCGCGCCTGAAATCCTGCTGAAAGATGATGAACTGCGCCTGCTGCTCAGTGGTCAGGATATCTCGCATGCTTTTCCACTCTTGTTCTACAAGCTCTTGGGTCGCGCGATGGTTGGCCTCGATTTTTTCGAGCAGAGGTTGCAGCTTTGTATCTTCCGGCTTCCTGGCTTTTATGGCAATACGCAATGCCTGCATGGTCTCATGTCGTTCGCGGAAGAGATCTCCACGTTGCCGATTATAGGAACTAAGAAATGAAGCAAGTTTTGCGCTGGTCTCGGAATCAAGTTTCAATGTTTCCGTAAGGCGCCAGATTCTGAGGGTCTCCACTCTTTTCCTGAGCTGTTCCTGTTCTGCCGTTGACAGCTTCTTGCCCATGCCGGGCGGATTATCATATCCCATCATGCCGGTATTTTGATTGCCCGGAGGACCTTGCTGGGAAAAAGCTGCAGCTGGAACCATGCAAAGGAGTACAGTAGTCATGAGCTTGAGAATGATGTTGGACGATTTGATCATACTTAGCCCTCCTGTGTCCACTGTTTCAACATATCAGAAAAATGTTCCGCTTCGTTGATATTCAGCTCTGCAATATCATCGGAGATATCCGTATCCGCGCTGGTCGCAACTACTAAAGCCACCTCTTCGCCGATAGGGGTCAGTTCATTTACTGCCCATGTATTGACGGCATCCGCCTGTTCAGGGGTGATATCCGCTATAGGAAGAGAATCGTCGGTTACGATTTCCCCCGAATACTGGTATTCCGAGGAAAACGAAATGCCACGCTCTTGCTGTGACGTCCACATAGACTCAACAGTCAGTAATGAAATAAGCAGCACTACGATGGTC
>Ga0074045_10003021_pt1 | contig 15283 bp, 10 predicted proteins | sample BogForMeECP23OM2_FD_94442 | JGI IMG/M metagenome (GOLD analysis project Ga0074045, IMG submission 94442) | Bog forest soil microbial communities from Calvert Island, British Columbia, Canada - Bog Forest MetaG ECP23OM2 | ecosystem: Environmental > Terrestrial > Soil > Wetlands ...
ACACGGGGCTGGGTCCATTGCCCGTGCTGAATCAATGGGGTCCTGCGTACGGCAACCGGATTCGAAATCCAAGCCTGAACTTCGCCCCGCAAATTGGTTTTGCCTGGGATGCCAACGCGAATGGCAAGACTGTGGTTCGGGGAGGCGGCGGATTGTTCTATGAGAACCCGCTGCTGAACAATCTTTCGTTCGACAATCCGCGGCTGAGCAAGGGAGTTTTCGCCGATGCCCCCACGGTTTGCCAGGGCGGAATTGCGGATGTGTTCGCCTGGCCGACGAGCCTCGCAGGGGTCATGTCGATTGCCGGTGGCGCGGCTACGGTGGTGAACACGCCAACGGGCTTGCAGGCAAAGCCGACTTTCTGCGGTCAGACGATCTCTACGGCAGCTCCTGCGATTCTGGCGCTGAGCAGCGCCTTCCAAGCGGCGACCGCCGGCATTGGCGGAGGCCAGCCGAATGGAAGTTTCATCGGCACGACGCTCAGTGCGTTGAGTCCCAGTTATGCTCTGCTCAACCCGAACTACCGTACACCTCGCTCCTACCAAGTGAACCTCGGCTTCCAGCAGGAGATTCGTCCGGGCACAGTGCTCAGCCTCGACTACCTCCGCAACATCGGGGAGCGCTACCTGATCGGCCAGGACGTGAATCACAGTGGTGCGGCGCGCAGCTTCAACGAAGCGAACGCGCTGGCGGCGCGTGACGCCGCGCAGGTAGCCAATGGCTGCGCTCCCGGGTTGGCGCAGGTGACGTGCATGACTGCCAAGCTCGGTCAGGCGGGAGCGCAAGCTGCCTACTCCGCGGCGGGACTCGATTCGAACGTTCAGACTGCGGGCGGTGGGCCGTGCACTTATTGCGCGTTTCCCGGCACTACCCAGCTTGCAGGAAATCGTGGGGCGGTGGGCGGCCTCGATATGCTCTTTTCGCAAGGGCACTCGGTCTATAGCGGCTTGCAGATGAAGCTCTCACAGCGCATCAACAACCCGGTGCGCGGGGTGAAGGGTGCGAACTTCCAGGCTGCCTACCTCTACTCCAAGTTCATCAGTCAGAATCAGGATCAGAATCCCAGCTCCATCAATCTGGCCACCGACAATGACGATCCGCTGAAATTTACCGGGGCGGGCGGTCTGGACCGGAGGCATCAGATCTCTTTCGGCGGAACCTTCGATCTGCCATTTTCCGCGAAGCTCAGCATGATCGGGCGCTTCTTGAGCCCCACGGCGCAGACCCTGGAACTTCCGGAGTTGGCGAACGGAGGCGAAATTTTTGCCACCGACTGGTTGGGAAGCGGGCTCGGCATGGCCGCGCCGCCGGAACCTGTTCCGGGTACTCAAATCGGCCAGTTCCAGCGGGGGAGCACCGACATCGAAAGTCTTTACAAGGTGATAACGAACTACAACCACAGTTATGCGGACAATTTCACCCCGGCCGGCGCCTGCCTGGTGGGAAACGATCAACCCAGCAGCGCCCCTTTCTCGTGTCCGGGATTAATCTCTGGGCCGCCAGTGTTTACCCCCGGCGACCTTCGGTCTCTAGGCTGGGTGCTGCCTACGCTTGACTCGGTTGGCCCGAATGCGATCGGCATTCCATGGCTTAAGACTCTGGACCTGAAAGCGTCCTGGCCAATCACGATCAAAGATCGTGTGACCATCGAGCCCAGCGCCAGCGTCTTTAATGTGCTGAACCTCTCCAATTATTTCTTGCCGGGCAACCTGGCGGGATCTTCGTTGATTCCCGGGCAGAATGGGCAATTAGCGGCAAACGTGGTGGGTGGTGTAATTCAGGGTACAAGCCTGACCCCGTTCCGCGCCAACTACGGGTCTGGGACCTTCGCTCTGGGCACTCCACGACAGTTTCAATTCGGATTGCGAATCACTTTCTGAGATAAGACTTCGGACTTCCGACCTCAGCCCTCGGCCTGCTGAAGTCCGACGTCCGAGGTCCAAGGTCAGCCGTAAACGCTCCGTGTACAATGTTGGCATGTCTTTCCGCGCGCAAGCCAACTCCAACAAACGCGGCCGGACCCCGCCCCGGGAAGAGACCTTCGAAGAGGCCAGCTTCCTCAAGGCGCTGGGCGAAAAGCAGAAACTGGTGAGCATCAAGCTGATGGACGGCGAGACGGTCAGCGGGTGGATCGAATATTACGACAAGCATATGGTGCGGCTGACCCGCGAGGGCGCTCCCAACCTTTTCATTTTTAAACACGAGATCATGTACATCGCGGAAGACGGGGGAAAAAAGAAGTAAGACGGCTTCGGGCGTTGGCTATCGGGCTTCAGCTTTCCACGGCTCGCCGACGGCTAAAGTCGCTCATCGTGAAGCCGCAGCGGCACTTTCCGCCAACAGCCAAAGCCCAGTCTATGTCAAGCCAGAACAATTACCTCCCGGCCATGTCGGCCATAGCTCGCGAAGCGGGCGCTTTGTTGATGCCTTATTTCCATCAGCACTTGAAAATCGAATATAAGGGCGAGGCCGATCTGGTTACGGCGGCGGATCGCGCCTCTGAAACCTTGATCCGCGAGCGGATCAAGCAGCAGTGGCCCACCCACGATGTGCTTGGCGAGGAGCAGGGACTCAGCGATCAAGGTTCCGACTTTCGCTGGTACGTCGATCCGCTCGATGGCACCACCAACTTCGCGCACGGCTATCCAGTATTCTGCGTCTCGATTGCGCTGGAGCAAAGAGTCTCGGAGAACGACCGCCAACGAATTGCCGCCGTGATTTACGACCCCACGCGCGATGAACTGTTTTCCGCGGAGTCGGGCAAAGGCGCGCAGCTTAACGGCGAGGCGATACAGGTTTCGAAAGTCGCAAGCTTGAAGGAGTGCCTGCTGGCTACCGGTTTTCCCAGCCAAAAACGGCACAAGAATCCGAACATTTATTTTTACCATCAGATTACGCTGCACACGCATGGGGTGCGGCGCGCCGGTTCGGCCGCGCTTGATTTGTGCAACGTGGCCTGCGGACGTTTCGACGGATTCTGGGAGTTCAATTTGAATCCTTGGGATACGGCGGCGGGCGTCCTCATCGTGGAAGAAGCGGGAGGGAAAGTTACGCGCTTCGACGGATCGCCCTTTGAACTCAACAGCCGCGAGACTGTCGCCTCGAACGGTTTGCTTCACGAAGCGTTGCAGGCTGAGTTTCAAGAAATCTTTGCGGGACGAAATATGGAGCCGCTGCCCGATCCACGAGAGTACTCGCGCGGGCAAAAAGCCTAACCAAAACCGGAGAAGCACGGCTGCCGGAAGGAAAGCAAGCGATGAAGGAGAACAGATTCCTGATTGCGGTAGCGATCATCCTGCTCGGATCGGCCACTCTCTTTGCCGGCGCGGCGAATTCGGCGCCAAACGCTCCCGATGTTGCTTATCAGCAGACCTTCGAAAAATGGAAGGCCGAGCAGATTGACGATCTAAAGAAAAATTGGGTCTCGCTCGCCGGTCTGTACTGGCTAAAGCCAGGGGCAAACACTTTCGGCAGCGACAAGACCAATACGATCGTTTTTCCCAAGGGACCCGCCCACGCCGGGGAGTTCGATCTCGAGGGAAAGGACGTCACTATTAAATTACTTCCCGAGGCGCAGGCCACGCTGGCGGGCAAGCCGGTAACGACCGCGAAGTTGGACCCTGACGTTTCCGGCCATGCTTCGCGGGTCGAGATGGGCAGCCTGCAGTTTTACGTGATCGTGCGCGGCGAACGGATCGGCATTCGTCTAAGAGATACGGACAGTCCGGCGGTGCGCAATTTTCACGGACTTGTCTTCTATCCGTTGGATATGAATTACCGGGTGACGGCGACCTGGGTTCCGTCCGATGGAAAGCAGACGATCGAAGTTCCTACAGTTCTTGGCGATGTGAGCCCGACCCCAGTGGCGGGGACGGCGGTTTTTAAGATTAACGGCCAGGAATTGCGGCTCACCGACCTTGGCGGAAAGCCGGCAAAGGGACTGTTCTTCGTTTTCAACGATCTCACCGCCAAGAGCGATACTTATCCCGGAGGAAGGTTTCTGCAGACCGGTCCTGTCGTCAACGGGTCCGTGGTCCTTGACTTCAATCAAGCCTACAATCCTCCGTGTGCCGTGACGCCGTATGCCACTTGCCCTTTGGCGCCGAAGGAAAACCGGCTGACGGTTGCGATTCCCGCCGGGGAGAAGTTCGACCAGGCGGCGCACGCCCACCAGTAGCGAGTTCGGCCAGATCACACCGCACTTGCCGCGTTACAATAGCAAGGGATTGGCCGCACTCCGCTTCCGGCTGCCCCCGAGGCTTCATTAGCTCTGACAGGTCTAACGTGATCAACTCTCTTCTGGAACGCAAAATCGAAAAGCGCCCGGACAAAGTCCGGCTGCAGGGACGCATTCTTTTTCTCACCGAAGACCCCGACCTCATCAAGCGTCAACTCGCGGGCGAAGACTTGCCCTGGGATACGAAGAATCCCGCGAACAATCCCAAGCTGCGGGACGACATCTCGACCGACGAGATTACTCCAGCGCACTACTGCTTTTACTTCGACGAAACGCTGGGCGAGATTCCTTATCTTGGGTTGAAGTGCGGCAGCGTGACCCCGATTGGTCGCGGCGACGTCAAGCGCGGCGGCTTTGTGTGCGCGGTGAGCGGGAAGCGTCGCGGCAAGGGTTCGAGCCGCGAGCAGTCGCCTTACGCCGAGATGTGCGCCGGAATTCGCGTGGTGATCGCCGAGAACATCGAGCGCATCTACAAGCAGAATTGCCAGAACTTGGGGCTGCTGACTTCGACCGACTTTTCGATGATCGACAAGATCCGCGGCGGCGAAGAGATTGCGCTGAGCGAATTCACCGCCGGCGAGGATGAGATTACGCGGCAGGTAATTGAGTATGGTGGGCTGTTTCCCTTTAATGTGGCTCGCATGCAGGAGAAAGTGTTTCTGCCGGCGATCGAGACGGCAAAGCGGCCTATGACTGTGGCGGAGAAAATCTTCGCGCAGCATATGCTGAATTCGAAGGGCGAGGTTGGCGTGTCCAACGTGAAGCCGGGCGACAGTGGCTTTGCCCGCGCCGATCTGCGCTTCAGCCATGAGTACGTCACGCCCATGGCTGCTATCTTTTTTGAGCGGTTCGTCGGCAAAGATGCGAAGGTGAACGATGCCTCGAGCATTATCTTTTTCCGCGACCATCTCACATTTCTCGATGAAGTGATCTCGGAAGAGAAAAAGAAACTCGGCCTGCTCGATCTGGCCACGCAGCTCAAGCTCAAGCAGCAGGATTTTGCCGCAAAGCAGGGAATCAAGCTGCATGGAGAACTAACAGACCGCAAAGGTTCGGAAGGCATTTGCCACTCGATCGTGCTCGAAAGCTACGCGCTGCCAGGGCAGTTGAATATTGGCTCCGATTCGCACACGCCGCACGTGGGCGCGATTGGCTGCGTCGCCTTCGGCATCGGCACCACCGATGTCTTCAATAGCTGGATCACCAAAGACGTTCGCGTGAAGGTGCCGGAGTCGGTGAAGGTTGTGATCCGCGGCCCGCGGCAGCCGAATGCTACGGCGAAAGATTTCATTCTGAAAATCTTGAGCCTCGACTACGTGCGTAGCGGCAAAGCGCTGGCGAAGGTGATGGAGTATGCAGGCGAGGCCATCGAAGAACTCAGCGTCGATGAGCGCGCCACCATGACCAACATGGCGGCCGAAATTGGCGGCTTCACCGGCATCGTCGCACCGGATAGAAAAGCAGTCGACTTCCTGGTCGAGCGCCGCGGCATGGATCGCAAGCACGCCGGGAACATGATCGACGGCTTGCACAGCGATGAAGATGCGCAGTACGCGCACGTGATCGAACTCGATGCCGCCGAGATTACGCCAATGGTTGCGACCCCGGGCGATCCCGGCAATGGGAAATATATTCGCGATCTGCACACGCCAGTGCTGGTTGAGATCGCCTACGGCGGCACCTGCACCGCGGGCAAGAACGAAGACATGGATATGTACGCGCTCGTCCTCGCCGATGCGCTCAAGCAGGGTAAGCGTGTCGCCGAGTCGGTGAAGTTCTACATCCAGTTCGGGTCGCAGGAAACGCGCGAGTACTGCCTGCGCAAAGGGTATCTCGATGTTTTTCAAAAAGCCGGAGCGCAGGTGATTGAACCCAGTTGTGGAGCCTGCATCAACGCCGGGCCGGGCGTGTCGACACGTCCCGATCAGGTTGTAATTAGCGCTCAGAACCGCAATTTTCCCGGGCGCAGCGGTCCTGGACAGATGTATCTGGCATCGCCCCTGACGGTCGCGGCGAGCGCGATCGCCGGATACATCGTCGAGTATGAACCGAGCGAGAAGCCAGAACTGGTGCACGCCGAGCACTGAAGTTCTGATCAGGCCAAGTGCGGCAGAGATTTGTTGGAACTTCACCTTAACGAAGCGACAAAGCTTAGCACCAACTCGGCGATCTCATCGGCAGCCGTGTCCAAGGCAAAATGACCGCCGTCGAGAACGTGCACTTCCGCCTTCGGCACATCGGCGCGGTAGCGCTCAGGCTCGCCGGGGTCAAACGACGACTCATACTTCCCCCAGATCACCAGCAGGCGCGGTTGCTTCTCGCGCATCCAGGCTTGCCATTTCGGGTAGGCGTCTACATTGGTTCGATAGTCGTAGAACAGGTCGCTTTGAATCTCCGCCTGCCCCGGCTGGCTCAGGAACGCGAACTCGTCCGCCCACAGATCAGGATCGTAGCGATCCACATTCGGATCGCTTCCCACATGCCGGGTACGCGTCGTAGCCAGCGACAGCAGGTTCGTGCGAAGCGTGCTTTCGTTGGCGGCGCGATCGGCCCAAAAGGCCCTCCGCGCCTTCCAATTTGCCCCCAGGCCTTCGTTGTGAGCTACGGCATCTTGAACAATAAGGCCTGCGATCCGCTCGGGATGAGCCACCGCCATGCGGAAACCCACCGGGCCGCCGTAATCCTGCATGTAAAGCGTATAGCGTGAGAGCCCGAGCGCCTCGGCGAAACGATTCATGATTTCGGCGTAGTGATCGAACGTATACGCGAATTGTTTCGGGTCCGGCCAATCGCTGTGTCCGAAGCCCGGGTAATCGGGCGCGACCAGATGATATTCGTCGGCAAGCCGCTTCAGGAGCGGTTCGAACATTCGCGACGAAGAAGGCAGTCCGTGGAGCAGGAGAATCGTCGGCGCGTCTTTCGGGCCGGCCTCCCTGTAGAAAACGGTGAGACCATCAATCTTGATCGTGCGATAAAAGGTCGAGTGCTTCATGGGACGTTCCTTTCCTTGAGATTGGGCCCGCAATGGAATACTTCGGCTACGCTCACATCGTCAGAACCACGCGGAACTGTGCTTTGCCGCTCAACATGCGCGCGTAAGCCTCGGCCACTTTTTCGAGCGGATAGGTTTCAATCATGGGCCGCACGCCGCTGAGTTCCGCAAAGCGCAGCGTATCCTCGGAGTCGGCGGGCGTTCCGGAGGCCCAACCTTGAATAGTTTTGCTTCCGGCAATGAGATGTATTGGTGTGACCTCGATGGGATCGAACGTCGCACCGACCACTATGAGCTCGCCGTTCGGGCCGAGACCGTCGATTAGTCCAGAAATCGCTTTCGAGCTGGGGGCTGTCGCCAGGATAACTTGTGCCCCGCCAAGTTTTTGCAAGGCCTCGGCAGCGTTGGTCGATGTGCTGTCGATATACAGGCTCGCTCCGAGTTGTTTGGCCAGCGGCGCGTCGTCAGCCCCGCGGCCGATCGCTGCGACCTTATAGCCAAACTTATTCGCGAATTGAATTCCGAGGTGGCCAAGACCACCGATACCCAACACGGCAACCAGATCGCCGGGCAACGCACGGCTTTGGCGGAGTGCGTTGTAGGTGGTAATTCCAGCGCAGAGCAGGGGTCCTGCGTCGACGTCACTTAGAGCATCTGGGATGGGCACCAGCGCTTCCACGGGAGCTACCATATATTCCTGGTAGCCGCCGTCGTAGCTGATGCCACAGATTTTCAGGTTCCTGCAATTGCGAAAATCCCCGCGCCGGCACTCGCGACAGGTGTTGTCCTGGCCGCCGTGCCAGCCGACACCGACACGCTGCCCCTTGTTCCACGCGGAAACACCGGCGCCCACTTCATCGATGACGCCCGCCACTTCATGTCCTGGAATGCGGGGATACTCAATTCCGGGCCACAAGCCTTCTTTCGTGAGTACGTCACTGTGGCAGACACCGCAGGCCTGGACCTTGATCCGCACCTGTCCCGCAGCCGGCTTGGGAATCTCGCGCTCTACAATCTGGAAATCTGCTCCCGGCTTCGGAACCTGCGCCACCTTCATCTGCGTCGTCTTCATGGGTAGAACCGTAGCTCTGCTAGTTGCCATAAGAACTCTCCTATGAATTTTCAGCCCTGGGGTTGGTGTTCTGACTCGGGTTCTAAAATTGGATTCCTGCACCACTCCAAAAGGTTCATTGCCTCCGATCGGTTTATTCGCCGTCAATCAGCGCTGGAAGGTTACTTCTCGCACTTTTCGGTGCCGGTAAATTCCTTAACGACCTGACTGCGTTTCCAGTCTTCAATCTGCTCGCGCGCATCTTTCACGAGTTTTGCGAAACGACGGGCCAGTTCGTGAATGCGCCGCGATTGCCTTCGTTGAATCGCCTCGTTGGGAATCAATTCGGCGCCGACGCCGATGGCAGTCGCGCCCGACAAAATGAAGTCGGCGGCAGTTTGCTGATTCACGCCTCCGGCCGCGATCAAGGGAATCTGGGGCAGGGAAGCGTGCAGCGCTTTGATGTACCGATCTCCGCCGACTGGACCACAAGGAAAAACTTTGACGAAATCGGCGCCGGCGTTCCATGCCGTGACCACCTCAGTCGGCGTCAATGCGCCCGGAAGCACCGTAACATTCTGCTTGGCCGCGAATTCCACGATGGCAGGACTCAGCGAGGGAGCAGTGACAAAACTCACTCCCGCATCCACGCACAAGCGCGCCACATCGGTATCGAGCACCGTGCCTGCGCCAACGATGAGCTTTGGATCCGAGCGAATCAAGTGGGCCATCAGCTCCAACGCCCCGGGTACGGTCATGGTGATTTCGACGATCGGTATGCCGCCGCGCGTGACCGCTTCGGCGGCGAAATGTGCATCATCCCCGGAGGAGACCCTGATCGCCGGAATGATGGCAACCTCTCGAATTCGCGAGCACACTTCATCTTTCGTCATGGGTAAGAATCCTTCCAGCACTTTTTCAGATCAGCCACACGGCTCAAAGCAATCACTTACAAAGCTTCGTTGGGATCAGCTTCCGGCAGCCGATCGTCACTGCGAGCGATCCACACATACAAAGTCGGCAACAGAAAGATGCTCATCAACAGGTCAGAAATCAACCCGCCCACGATGACAATTGCAAACGGACGCTGCGAGTCTGAGCCGATCCCGTGCGAAAGCGCCGCCGGCAGCAGTCCCAACGTTGCCACCAGCATCGTCATCATGATGGGGCGAAGCCGAAGAACAGCTCCCTCAACCGCCGCTTCTTCAATGTCGTACCCTCGGGCTCGAAGCTGATTGATGTACTCCAGCATAATTACGCCGGTCTGGACTGAAACTCCGAATAGCGCTAAGAAGCCGACCCCCGAGGAAACGCTGAAGTTTGTATGCGTCAGGAGCAGGGCGAGCAACCCGCCGATCCGCGCCATGGCCACATTGGTGAGAATCAGAAGCGCCCACTTTACCGACTTGAACATGGAATAAAGGATGATGTAGATCAGCAGGATGGCGAGGGGCAGCACCAGGAGCAATCGCCGCTCCGACCGCTTCTGGCTTTCGTATTCTCCTGACCAGTCCAGCGTGTATCCAACTGGCAACTTGACGCTCGCGCCGACCTTCTTGATCGCTTCCTCGACGGTGCTGCCCAAGTCTCTCTCCCGTACGCTGAACTTCACAGCGACATAGCGCGAGTTTGCTTCGCGGTAGATTTCCGAGCCTCCATCCAGTTCCCCTATTTTTGTCAGCTGTGCCAAAGAAACACGCTCCCCCGAGGGCGCCAGCAGACGAACCCTCTCAATCGCTTCCCTGGTGTCTCGATATTGCGGCAAGTATCGGAGGACGAGATCGTATCGCTGTTCGCCGAGGAGGACCTGAGTAAGGGCGTTGCCTCCAACCGCCGTCTGGATCGCGTCCTGAACGTCGGAGACGTTGATGCCGTAGCGCGAGGCTTGATCGCGGTCCACCGTGAAGTTGAGATTGGGCTGGCCACGAACTCGGAAAACGCCTAAATCCTCGATGCCTCGGATGGGACGCATGACATCGGCGATCTCATCGGCTTTCTCTTCCAGAGTCCTGAGATCGTCGCCGTAGATTTTCACCGCAAGCGCGCCCTTTACGCCGCTGACGGCCTCCTCCAGATTGTCAGAGATGGGTTGCGAGAAGCCCCAGAAAACTCCGGGAATCTTTTCCAGTTCACGATTCATGGCAGCGATCAGACGATCTTTATCTTGATGAAAGACCGGGCGCCACTTCTCTTTTGGCAGCAGGTCGACAAAGAACTCCGCATTGAAAAAGCCCGTTGTGTCCGTCCCATCGTCCGGACGCCCGATCTGGTCGACGACCTGCGGAACCTCTGGAAACGAGCAGAGGATCTCACGGGCCCGCTCCGCAATCTTCGCGCTCTCAGTCGGTCCCGTGCTGGGGGCCATGGTGCCGCGCACCCAGATCGCACCTTCATCCAGGTGCGGCAGAAATTCTGATCCAATGACTCCCCCGAAAGCCAGGTAAATCGCCATCGCGAACAGGATCAGGCCGCCCCCCATCGTCATCCAGCGATTGCGAATGCCCCAGCGAACGTTCTTCCGATAGCGAGTCGTCAAATAATGCATTACCGGGTTCTGCCATTGCTTGGCATCGCTTCGGAAGAGCAGGCTGGCGAGCGCCGGAGCGATGAGCATTGAGAAGAGCAACGCGCCGAGCAGGGCGAAAGCCACGGTCCATGCCATCGGCTTGAACAGCTTTCCTTCGACGCGCTGCAGAGTGAAGATGGGAAGATAAGCGGTGATGATGATGGCGATGGCATAGAAAACCGGCCGTTGCACCTCGTGTGCGGCCATGCGGATTCGGTCAACCAGGGTGCGCGGAGCCTCTTCCGGACGGTTAAGATGCCGAACGATGTTTTCCACCATCACCACAGCCCCGTCCACGACCATGCCGAAATCCAAGGCGCCCAGGGAAAGCAGGTTCGCGGAAATGTGCCGCAGGTCCAGGCAGATGGAGGCGAAGAGCAAGGCGAATGGGATCGTCAAGGAGACAATGATTGCGCCGCGAATGTTGCCCAGAAACACGAACAGGATGATCACTACCAAAATCATTCCTTCGGCGAGATTATGCAGCACGGTGTGCGTCGTGTAGTGCACAAGATCATCGCGGTCGAGGTAGGGGACAATCTTCACCCCCGGCGGCAAGATGTGATCGTTGAGGCGATTGACCATGGCGTGGAGCGCTTCCAGCATGGTCGCGGTGTCCGCTCCCTTCCGCAGGAACACAATTCCTTCCACTACATCGTCGTCATCTTCGACTACCCCGTCGGCGCGATGGATGGCCTTGCCGATCTGTCCCAGTCGAATCTTCGGTCCCTGCGTCACCACGGCGATGTCCTTCACCCTCAAAGGAGTGCCGTTTTGTGTTTTGAGGACGGTTCTTTCGATGTCATGGATGTCCGTGACCAAGCCCACCGCGCGGACGTTGATCTGCTGCGAACCCTGCTCGATGAAGCTTCCGCCGGCGTTGGAGTTGGCATTCGTGAGTTGCTGCTCTACCTGGGCGAGGCTCAACCCATAAGAGACCAGTTTGTCGGGGTCCAGGCGTATCTGATATTCGCGCGTGATGCCGCCGAACGACGAATCGTCGACCACATCCGGCACCGATCGAATATATTTGGTGATCACCCAATCCTGCAGCGACTTCAGCTCCATCAAATCCAGCGAAGGATTAGTGCTCTTGATGGTGTACCAATAGACCGAGCCAATCGGACTAAAATCGGGGCCAATGCCGCCGCTGACTCCGGGCGGAAGCGTGACCTGCGAGAGCCGTTCCAGCGCCTTCTGGCGATCCCAGTCGTTATCGGAATCGTCATCGAAGATGAGATTCACCACCGACAGCCCGGCCAGGGAGGCGGACCGCACGTGCTGCAGGTGGGGAATTCCGTTCATCTGAATCTCGATCGGAATCGTGACCTGTTGTTCGACCTCTTCGGCGGCGCGGCCAGGCCACTGCGTAATGATCTGCACCCAGGTATTGGCCACGTCGGGATAGGCCTCGACCGGCAAGTTGTGGAAAGAGATCATTCCCCAAATGAAGAGGAGCAACGTCGCACTCAGCACGACGAAGCGGTTGTTGAGGGCGAAATCGACGATGGCGCGAATCATTGTTGTTGCTGCTCCGCCGAGTTTTGGAATTCCAGCGCATTAGCCACGACTCGTTGGCCGGGCGCGATGCCTGAAACGATTTCCTGCATCTGGTCGGGCAGCATGTCGCCTCCCACAACTTCAGTTCGTCTAAACTGACTGTTCTTCATCGGCACGTAAACCCAGTCACGATCGTGCAGGTGCAAAATTGCGGTGGCTGGAACGGCCGCGCGCTTCTCCTTTTGCCGGCCATGAAAAGCAGCGGTCACGAACATGCCGGGACGCATGAGGCCGGGGTTGCGCATTTCGATACGCACCTTCGCGGTGCGAATGTTCGGGTCCAGGACCGGTCCGATGTTGCCGATGGTTCCTGAAAACAATTGGTCCGGATACGCGTTCAGGCGGATATCCGCCTTTTCACCCAGCCGCACGTTAACGAGGTCATTCTCGTACACATCACAGAGCACCCAGACGAAATCCAGGTCGGAAATTGTGAACGGATTCGGAGAGCCGAGCCCTGCAACGCCGGCGGCATTCGTAACTTGTTGATCGGTGATGACTCCCGAAATCGGCGCGCGAATCTCGACGATACCGCTGGGACGATCGAGCGTAGGGCTGCCCAACACCCGCAGCTTCTCCGCCGTCGTTTGCACGTCAACCTTGGCCTTGTCCTCTGTATCCTCGGCGATCTGAAGATCGTTCAGAGAGATTGCTCCCTTGTCGTAAAGCAGCTTGGCGCGCTCCAACTGCGTAGCGGCGAGCTTTTCGTCGGCGACTGCTTTTTGAAAGTCGGAGAAAGCGCCGGAAATGTCCGCGCTCTGCACCTTGAGCAACAGTTGGCCTTTCTTGATCGTATCTCCCAGGCGGGCATCGATTTCGACCACGCGGCCGACCGCCAGAGAAATTACGGGAACGGCCCGCGAGATATCCGGGGTCACCGTCCCCGTGACCCTCAACTGAGGCGTAGCGACGTGTTCGGCTGCCTGGGTCAACTGGAAGCGCTCGGAGTGGTCCACTTGAAACACGTTGCGGTCTTCCACGCGTTCCACCTTGAGCGGCGGCGGCGCTTCTGCCTGCGGATCACTCTTCCCTCCACCGCAGCCCGTCGAGAATAGGGCCGCGATCACAGGCAAGGACAGGATTGCGAAATCCCTACGGTTCATTGGATCACCTCGCGTCCTACCGCAAGATTCAGTTGGCTCGCCGCATTGAGATAGGAGGCGACCAGATTTAAATAATTCACCTGCACGCTCCGGTAGTCGGCCTGAGCGTTGAGAAAATCCAGCAGCGATGCGGCCCCGTGCTGGTAGGAAAACGAGATCGTGTCCCGCACACTCGAAGCCTCTTCCAGGTACTGATCCTTATAAGGTTGGAGAAGAATCGCCGCACTCTTGACCGTGGCGTAGGCCGAATCGACATCGTTAAATACTTGAGCCCGTGCAGCCGTAGCCAGTCTATCGTTTCGGTCAATGTCCAGCTGGGTGCGGCGCTTCTCACCCTGATTGCGATCAAAGATCCGCAAGGGAAGGCTCACGCTGAACCCGATGTACTGATCGATGGGAGGATTTCGCCCAACATCGAAACCGAGAACGGGATCAGTCGACCCATTGGCTACAGCGAGCTTATAGTCGGTCTTCGCCTTATCGACAGACTGTAGCGCTGCCCTGAGATCGGGACGGGTATCGAGGGCCGCCTGCCGCACGTCAGGAAGAGGAGGAACCTGTTCCGCGAAATCGAAGGGTCCGATCACGTCAAACTGCTCGACAGGAGTCTGATCATTCAACAACATGAGCAGCTGAATCTTGGCAATGCGCAAATTCACTTCGGCAGTCTGCAGGTCCGATAGATACTGAACTCGCTGCAACTCCAGCCGTTTCAAATCAACCTGGGCAATTCCGCCGGCTTTGTAGCGCTCGCGGTTCACGTCTAATACGTGGTCGTAATAAGCCAGATTCTCTTTCGCAAGGTCCAGGATGGCTTTTTCCTGAAGCGTCTGGATGAATGCGCCGCGAAGGTTGAACAATAGATTTCGCTCCAGGTCGGCTTGCGATGAGGTTACGACGGCGGTACCTTTTTGTGCGCTCTCCAGCCTCAGGCCGCGTTTGTGTTGGCGCTCCCACAGAAAGTTCACACTGCCCGACGCGAGGAGGTATGCAAAAGGTCCGTGAGATGGGCCGCCGTTGAAGGGATCGATTTGATCGGCAAGGATGGTCAGATTAGGGTTCGGACGGAGGTTCGCAGTGATCTCCTGGGCGCGGGATTCGTCGATGCCGATTTGTCCAGCACGAAGTGTGGGATTCGCGCTCTCAAATTTGTCACGAACCTCTTGCCACGTCAGCGCTCTTTGGGCGAAACCGCTGCGGGCCCAAATGGCAGTCAGCAACAACCCTAGGGATAACCGTTTGATGACACGCGGCATGGACCCTCCTTGAACAACTAAGGCCGGATAACACACAGTTTTGTCGCATTACTCTAACTCCTCCCTCCAACCGTTATGTGAATAGAGTGTTAAAGCGAAGTCATCTGTCTTCCCCGAGGGCGGATGCATTGGAGCAGCGCGTAATCCAAAGCACCGCGCTACTCCAGAAGGCCAACACCGGGAACTGCTCAAGGAAATCGCAGACCGTAAACAAGCAGGTCGAAGAAGCACCGCGCTAGAGTGACTAGAGTGAAAGGGTGCTTCGCGGCGCTGTTGATACTATTCCCTGCGATTGTATGGAGTGCTGCCGAACGGGCTCAAGTGCTTATGTGAACAGACGATTCGTCGAGTATTCGGGCACGTCTGCGGAGGGGACGGCCGGATAGGGGTGGCCGGAGGTTGACCTGATGATCTTGAGCGAGATGCAGGTAAATGGATGGGAGCGGTCGCTACCGGCAAGCCTCACGAAAATGAGTTGAAGCCGAGCTTCTCCGAACCCGCACTCCATGCGTCTGGCT
>Ga0074045_10003022_pt1 | contig 15283 bp, 16 predicted proteins | sample BogForMeECP23OM2_FD_94442 | JGI IMG/M metagenome (GOLD analysis project Ga0074045, IMG submission 94442) | Bog forest soil microbial communities from Calvert Island, British Columbia, Canada - Bog Forest MetaG ECP23OM2 | ecosystem: Environmental > Terrestrial > Soil > Wetlands ...
CGGGGGCGAGTACGCGCAGGCGGGGTGGGGAGGCGGCGAGGGGTGGGCCGGAGAAGCTGCCGCGAAGGAGTTCAGGCAGCATATGCACCACGAAGCTTGGCAGCACGGAAGCCTCGTAGAGCGTCAGCGTATCGAGATGAAGTTCGCCCCGCCGCGCTAGCGAAGTCCCGCTGGTCCGGAACACGTGCACCGTTTCTTCGGCCGCGAACGAGCGCAGGGCAAGCTCTTTGAATGCGCCGCTCGGCACGGCTGGTACGTCGCGCCAGTTGCGCACCGTGGCCGGCGTCCGGCCGCGACGCTTACAAAAGCGGCCGTACGGCGCACAGTGCTCGAACTGAAAAGCGAACAGCTCCCGGGCGAGCAGGTCAAAGCGCTCTTCTTGTTGCGCCCACTCAAGAGCTGCCGGCTCGCGCATCCAGCTGAGTACCTTCGCGTCGAGCTGGGCTCGTGCAGAGTCGCTCACTGAAGGCACTCCATCAGGATCGCGAGTGCTCCATCGAGCACGTCCCGCTCGATCGAGAGCGGGGGTGTAATCGATAAGACTCGGCCGTCGTCCCCTGAGGACAGCACGATGACCCCCCGCTCCAGCGCCCGCGTGCAGGCGCGGGCGGCCCGCTCGGGCGAATCACACTCGATGCCCAGCAGAAGGCCACGGCCTCGCACGTCGCGCACGCCCGCCCCGGCCGCGGCGCGCAAGCGACCGAGCGCGTACTCTCCAAGCTCCGCCGCCCGCTCGACCAGCTTTTCCTCTTCGAGGACTGCGAGCGTCGCGAGCGCGGCGGCGGCACCCGGGGGATGCCCGAGGAAAGTCTGCGTGTGCAATGCCTCCCCCCGCGAGGGAGGCCAGGCGTCCATCAGGCTCGCGCGACCGATGCAGGCCGCGACCGGCATCCCCGACGCCAAGGCCTTCCCCACACACAAGAGGTCGGGGACGACAGCCTCGTGGTCGCACGCGAAAAGCCTGCCGGTTCGACCGAATCCCGTGTAGACCTCGTCGGCGATGAGCAACCAGCCCTCGCGGTCACAGACGGCGCGCAGGCGGGACAGGAAGCCGACCGGGGGGACGCGCTCGCCGCCCCGGCCCTGGATCGGCTCGACAATCACGGCCCCGACCGGCACCTTGGCCTCGCGCGCGGCGCGCACCGCGTCGTCTGCGTCGCCGAACCGCGCGAAGCTCCCGCGGCCGGTGAGGCCGGATGCAAAGGGTCGCCGAAAAAAGGCACGCGAGGTGACTTCGAGGGCCCCGAAGGTGAGGCCGTGGTAGGCGCCCTCGAACGCCACGATCCCCGGGCGCCCCGTCGCCAGCAGCGCGGTCTTGAGCGCAATCTCCACGGCGTCCGAACCCGAGGAGCCAAGCACGCTGCGTGCAGAAACGCCGCCGGGAAAGCGGGTGGCGAGCGCTTCGAGGAGCTTGACCTTTGTCACCGCCGGGTGCACGTCGCCCATGGCATGGGGAAGTCTCGCGAGCTGGTGAGCGATCGCCTCCACCACCCGGGGATGCGCATGCCCCACGCCGGCTACGCCGAATCCCGCGCCGAGATCGACGAATCGGTTGCCATCGGCGTCCCACACGTTCGACGCGAGGGCGCGCTCCCAGAAGATGGGCGGGAGGGGTTCCTGGCAGGTGACATTGCGCGATTCCACGGCGGCGAGACGCATGGCGAGGGCGCGCGAGCGCGGGCCCGGGACCGGGGTGACGAGCGCCGGAGGAAGGGTCCGAAAGCCTGACACCCGGGAATGGTAGCGTCGGTGCACAGCGCTGTAGACTCGGTCGGGTGAGCCCCTCGGGCACCACTGTCGCTTTGAGCAAAGACGAGATTCGCGCGCGCAGACGGGCGGGGCGCGTCTCGCTCGTGGTCGGCAGCGCGATTTTTGTGGGCAAGCTGGCTGCGTACCTGCTGACGGGCTCGGCCGCGGTTCTCTCCGACGCGCTTGAATCCATCGTGAATGTCGTCGCGGCCGCGCTCCTGCTGTACAGCCTCACGGTTGCGGCGCGCCCGGCGGACCGCAGCCATCCCTACGGACACGGAAAGGTCGAATTTTTTTCCGCGGGCGTCGAGGGCACGCTGATCGCCGTGGCGGCAACACTGATCCTGATCGAGGCAGGGCGCTCGCTCTGGTTCGGGCCGAATCTTCGCCGCATCGACCTCGGCCTGCTCCTGTTCACCGGACTCACCGCCATGAACGCTGCACTCGCGGTTTACCTGCTACGGATCGGGCAGCGCACCCACTCCCTCGCGCTCCAGGCCGATGGGCACCACGTGTTGACCGACGCCGTCACGAGCGTCGGCATCGTGGTGGGTCTACTTGCGGTGTCGCTCACAGGCTGGACCCTTCTGGACCCGCTGATTGCGATCGCCGTCGCGCTCAACATCCTGCGAACAGGCTGGTCGTTGTTGCGGGCGGCGATCGGCGGTCTCATGGACGAAGCCGACGACGCGCTCCTCCGCGACATGGCGCAGGCGCTCGAGGAAAAGCGACCGCCTTGGATGATCGACGTGCATAGTCTGCGTTCGTGGCGCTCCGGCGCTTTTCAACACGTCGACCTGCACCTCACGGTGCCGCGCTACTACGACGCGGAGCGACTCCACCATATCGACGATGAGGTCACCGACCAGCTTTTGGCGGCGGCGGGGCGAGCCGGAGATGTGATCGTGCATTTCGATCCCTGCCGCCCGAGGGAGTGCGCGGGCTGTGTGATGACCGACTGCCCGGTGCGCGCCGCAGCGTTCTTTCGGCGGGAGCCGCTCACGCTCGAGCGCGCCACCCGCGAAGACCAGATCGTCGAGAGCGAAGGACGAGCAGCCCTGGGCGCGGGAGCGCCTGTCAGGGGCCCAGGGTGACGCAAGAGGACGACCTGCGTCCGGACCGCTTCACGATCAAACGTGCACGACCGCGCGGCTTCGAGCAAGCCTTCGTGCACGAGGGCGCGGGTGGCTTGCCGCTCCTGCTCGTCCACGGCTGGCCGGAGACCAAGCGAATCTTTTGGCGGAACATCGGGCCGCTCTCGAAGGCTGCCTTTGAGGTGATTGCGCCGGATTTGCGGGGCTTCGGGGATTCCGAACTCACTGCCGACGGCTTCTACGATGTGGCGGCCCACAGCCGTGACCTCCGCGCCCTCGTGCATGACCACCTCGGCCACTCACGGGTGATTGCCGTGGGCGGAGACCTTGGTGGCCCTGTGATCCAAGACCTCTCGCTCCGCTTTCCAGGTTTCGTCGAGCGCCTCGTGCTGTTCAACTCACCCCTCCCCTATCTCAAGGAAAAGATGCACGGCCTGCGAACGAGGCCGCCGCGCGAGTCGATCGACTATTTTCTGCGCCAGGGCACCGATGCCGACGGGCTTGCGGCCGAGCTCGACAGTCCCGAACGGCGTCGGCGCTACATCGCGAGTTTCTACACCTCGCGCTACTGGGCGCACGCCGGTGCCTTTTCTGCGGCCGCCGTCGATTTCATGACCGAGCCTTTCGCGGACGGCGGGAAGCTGCGGGCGAGTTTCGGGGGCTACGAAGCGACCTTCCAGCCCGAGCGGCGCAGCGAGCCGGCGCTTCTGGCCGAGAATCCGACGCCCACGCTAATTCTTTTTGGCCCTTCGGACCATGTGATCTATCCCGACTTTGATCGCATGGCCACGGCGGTGTTCCCGGATCGAGTCGGGCCTTTTTTGGTGCGCGATACGGGACACTTTCTGCAGTGGGAGGCGGCGGAAATCTTGAACGGCGCGGTCCGCGCCTTCTGCCGCGATCTGCTTTGCACTTGAGCGAGGCACGGCCGCAACGGCTTGCCCTCACCCTCGCCCTTGTGCTGGGCGTGGTGGGCTACGTCCAGACCGTGAACGGCGCAGCCGCGCCGTTTCAGACCATCACTTTCGGTCTCGACGACGCCGGCATCGCACGGGCATTCGGTTGGATGTCTCTTTCCGCCGTGGGGACCCTCGCCCTGACCCAGCTCGTGGACCGCTATGGTCGGCGGCGGCTCTTGCTCTGGTGCGTGGTCGGTCTCGCTGCAACTTCTCTCGTGAGCGCCTTGCCGCAAGGGCTCCTTCTTTATGTAATGACACAAATCATTGTTCAAGCTTTGGCGGGGGCCGCTCTCGCGGCGGCGACCGTGGTGATTGCCGAAGAAGTGCCACTCGCCAAGCGGGCCTCGGGACAGGGGTGGGCGGGGCTCGCAGGAACGATCGGCAGCGGTCTGGCGCTCGGCTTCACAGCGCTCGCCACCCCGCGGCTTGGCTCGTGGCGTTGGGCATGGATTCCCGCGGTGCTCGGGATCGGGATTCTTCCGCTCGTGCGGCACGCACTGCCGGAGACCGCCCGGTGGCGCGACGCAGAAGCGCGCGGAGAAACGGCCAACGTGCGCATGCGCGATGTGTTCGGCTCACGCTACCGCGAGCGCGCGGCGGGAATCCTCGCGTTTGTCCTGCTTGGCAACGCATCGGCCATCGCGACCGGCTCTTGGCAGTTCTACCACGTCGTGCATGCCCTCGGCCTCTCTCCCGATTGGGCTTTCCTCATGATGGCCGGAGGCGGCACACTGGGCCTCGTCGGTTTTCATGCCGGCAGTCGCTTGTCCGACCGAATCGGTCGCCGCCGCACGCTCGCCTGGGGGGCCTTGCTCTCGACCGTCGCCTTTGTGGCCTATTACTGGGTGCCAGTGCCGCCCGGATCCGGCGTGCACCTCTTCGCACTCCTGGAACTGGGAGGGCTCTTTGCCGTGGGCTCGGCGGCCGGCAGCGCGAGCATGGTGGCGCTTCGCGCATCGGGGACGGAACTCTTTCCAACGCGGCTGCGCGGCACGATCAACGGCTGGGGGGCCGTGATCGGTGCGGTCTCGGGGGTGGCCGTCCACTTCGCGACTGCCGCGCTGGCGCAGCGCATGGGAGGCCTCGTCCCTGCGATCACGCTCCTGGCGTTCCTCATGCTCCCCGCCGTGGTGACATTTCTGTGGCTCGTCCCGGAAACGAGCGGCCTCGAGCTCGAGGCCGCGGCGCTCGAGACGGCGGTGTCGGAGGCTTATGTTGCCCTCGGCTCGAATCTCGGCGATCGCGAAGCGTCGCTCGCCTTCGCCGCTTCGACCCTCCGCGCAACGCCGGGCATCCAGCTTGCCGGAGCGTCGTCCCTTTGGGAGACCGAACCCATTGGCCCGCCGCCCCAGCGACCGTATCTCAACGCTGTCCTGAGGCTTCGTACGACCCACACACCTCGCGGCCTGCTGGAGCGGTTGCTTGCGATTGAGCGCGAAGCGGGTCGCGTGCGCACAGACGAGCGCAACACGCCGCGGGTGCTTGACCTCGATCTCCTGTTTCACGGCGGGCACTTGCTCGACGAGCCGGATCTCGTTCTGCCGCATCCCCGACTGCATGAACGTCCCTTCGTTCTCGAGCCGCTTTGTGAGCTTGCGCCTGATTTGATTCATCCAATCTGCGGCGAGACCGTTTCGGAGATCGCCGCGCGACGGCGTGACCCGAAGCGGGTCCGCCGAATCGAAGGAGGAGAGCAATGGCGATCGTTGCGGTGAGCATCTCGCCCGTGGGTGAAGGGCCGAGCGTCGCACGGTTTGTGGCCCAGGCGCTGGGCCCGGTGCGAGCGCAGTCGCGCATCCGCTGGCGCCTCGATCCGATGTTCACCACGCTCGAGGGCGATCTCGGGGAGATCTTCGGACTGGTCCAGCGCATGAATGAAGCCGTGTTTGCTGCCGGTGCCCGCCGCGTGTCGCTCGTGATCAAGGTCGATGACCGGCGCGATCGGAGTGCCGCGATGGAAGACAAAGTGCGCGCCGTGGAAGAGGAGTTCGCGAGGCCCCCGGGTTAGGCTGTGCTTCCGCCCTCGCCCCGAGATGGGGGAAGAAACAGGCGAAGAGTGAGCGCGCCGGCGGTGCGTTCTGTTTCGATCTCGGCCCCTTGCTCGCTGGCGAGGTGGTGCAGCGCCAGCGCCGGAAGGGCTGTCGCTCGGCTATCGAGCGGCGATCGACTCGCCCCGGCGGGTTCAAGCGCAAGATCCGGTGAGTGCAGCTCCACGATCACTCCGTACCGACCCTCTTCCCTGTCGTCGACCGCACGCAGCCGTAGCTCGGCCGAGGCCGGAGCGAAGGCGGCTGCGTGGTGGACCATCAAAATCACCAAGAGTTCGATCGCTGAGGCGCGCCCTCTCACAAGGAGTAGCTCCTCCGGCGTCTCCACCCGGAGCACGAGGCGACTCGAGAGCGTCGCCGCCAAAAGGCCTGAGAGATCGCGCACAATTCTCGCGAGATCCGGTGCCTCGATGCTTGCGCCGGCGGGGACGGATCGGCGCATGTGGAGCGCCCGCGTGAGGCGCGCGCACCGATCGATCTCTGCCCGGATCACTTGGCAGGCCTCTTCAAGCTCGCAGTCCCCCTTGCCCTTGCTCTCGAGCAATGAGGCCTCCCCGAGGACCGTGGTAAAGGCATTGTGGAGCGCGTGGACAGTCCCAAAAGTAAGACGCTCCAGCGCGACGAGTTCGGCGAGTTCCGTGGACGAAAGGTCGGCGAGGCTGGGCGTGGTCTGAACCGCGATCGTGCGGGTCCGCGTCTGCGAGGGCTTCACGCAACCGCTATCGGCCGGCCAGCGCGCCCGCCTTAACTCTCGGGCGGCCGCCACACCTGCGGCGGCCGTCCCTTTACGAGCTCTTGGAGCGACCACAGCTCGACGCGCCACGGCACGAGTTTCAACAGGCCATAGTTCGGATCATCCGGTGCTCCAAAGAATTGGGCGAGATCGTAGCCAAGGGGCGGGGGGGTCGAATGGAAGAGCTGCCAGATCCGCCGCTTCTCCTGCGTTCGTTCCTCCCATTGCGCGCGGCAGTCGACATAGACCTGCTCATGCTGCGGGTCCCAGTAGCTGAGGGAGACGTACGGATTTCGCTCGATGTGCTTTGCCTTAAACGACCTGCGCCCGGTCGCGATCCAGCCGGTGGAGCCCTCCCAAATCGGATGGAGGATACGAGAGCGGGGGCGGCTCAGCGCGTCCACGGTGGAGACCGTGCACCAGACGATGCGACGGATACGACCCATGAATTCGGGTTCGATTTCGGAGAAGTGGGCGACCGCCACGAGGCTACTCCGCCAAGAACCAAGAGTAGAAGAGGCCGGCCGCGGCGCCCCCGAGGATGGGTGCCAGCCAGAAGAGCCACAACTGTGCAGCCCAGCCCTGGAACACCGCAGGATTCAAATGGCCACCCGAGATATGCCCGATCGCATAGCACATGCTGAGGACCGTCAGACCGAACGCGAATGCGACTCCCAGGAAGCCAATGCCCAGCTGCGGAAACGCGCCAGAGAGCACGGCGCTGCCGCAGCCTCCCAGCGCGCGCCAAAAGGTTCCGATCAACTCGGCGGTCGATCGTTTGCTGATGGACACGAAGGTCCTCCCATTGCGGATTGTCTCTCAGGGGCTCGAGCGAGTCACGCGGATTTCTCGGAGCTCTCGCCGGGAGGAATACACGCTGCATCAAACCGCGAGGCGGCGTATTTTTGTTCCGTGCGACGCGGCTGCGCAGTCCTCTTGGTCATCGGCATGGCGCTCGTCGTCGGAACGGTCGCCTTCGCGACCGACCCGGCGGGGGTCGGAGCGCCGCCCCCTGTTCCGGTACCCGAGCCCTCGGAGCTCGCGCTGCGCTGGTACCGAACGGGGATCATCGTCTGGATCGTGGGCCTGTTGTGGAGCCTCGCCGTTCCGGCGGTCGTCTTCGCGAGTGGCCTCTCCGCCCGCCTTGCTGCGCTCGCGCAGCTCCCTTCGAGACGACTTTTTTTCGTGACGGCCCTCTACGCGCTCCTTTACACCTCCGTAGCTCTCCTGCTCATGCTCCCCTTCGACTGGTACGCGACGTTCTTGCGGCCCCACGCCTACGGCCTCTCAAGCCAGACGGAAGCCAAGTGGATCTCCGACACGCTCGTGAGCTTCGCGTTGAGCGCCGGCGTCACGGCTGCGCTGTTGTGGGTCCCCTACCTGCTCCTCTCCAGAACTCCCCGGCGCTGGTGGCTCTGGCTCTCTCTCCTGTGCATCCCGTTCATCTGCTTTGACATGATCGTCGAGCCTGTATGGGTCCAGCCGCTTTACAACCACTTTGGCCCGATGAAGGACACGTCGCTCGAAGGGCAAATTCTGAGATTGGCCGAGCGTGCAGGGATCGAAGGTGGCCGTGTCTTCCAAGTAGACAAAAGTGTCGACACGAAGACGGTGAACGCCTACGTGAATGGCCTCGGCGCGACCAAACGCATCGTGCTCTGGGACACCCTCCTCGCCAAGCTCGAGCCCGACGAGGTGCTCGCGGTGATGGCACACGAGATGGGTCACTACGTGCTTGACCACGTACTCCTGTTCATTCCCGTTCTTTTTCTCGGCATCCTTGTCACGCTGTACGCCATCCATCGCACTGCGCCACCGATCCTGCGGCGCTTCGGAAGGTTTGCGCACGTGACCGCCCTACAGGATGTAGCGTCCCTTCCCCTCGTTCTCGTGCTTTTCCAGCTCTACGGTTTCTTGCTGGCCCCACTCGGAAACGCGTTCTCGCGGCATCTTGAGCACGAAGCGGACCGATTCGCCCTCGAGATCACGCGTGACAATCACGCGGTAGCCAGTGCATTCGCGAAGCTCCAGACGAGTAACCTCTCCAATCCGAGGCCCGCTGCGTGGCTGGTCTGGCTGCAGTTCACCCACCCACCCCTTGGGGAGCGCATCGACTTCGCAAACCGCTACCGACCGTGGGAGAGCGGGGCGCCGCTGCGCTACGCGAAGCACTTCCGCGACGAAGGGGCCTCGCCTTGAAATAAGAGGCGGGTCTCCTGCGCAGAACGCCTGAGAGCGTCGCCCACGCGTGGGAGGCCGCGGCTGGCCTGCGGCGCCCGCGCCGGGTGCGGGGATTGGAACAAGGGGATCCTCCCTCGCCGGGACGGTCAGTGCAGCTCGTGCCCGCCGTTCACGTCGAGGGATTGGCCCGTCACGACTCGCGATAAGTCGGAGGCAAAGAAGACGACCGCGCCCGCGATCTCCTCCGAGGTCGGGATGTGCCCGAGAGCGATCTGCTTAGCGACGCTGTCATACACCACCTGCGCGTCCACCCCCTGCTGCTTCGCCTGCATGGCGAAATAGCCTTCGAGCGATGGCCCCCAGATGTAGCCAGGAACTACGGAGTTGACGCGGATCCCGTACCCCCCGACCTCTCGGGCAAGGGTCTTCGTCGCTGCCATGAGCGCCGCCTTTGAGGCCGCGTATCCGGCCATCGTGGGCAGCGGCTGGCGAATAATCATCGAGTTGATCATCACGATCGATCCGCTGCGCCGCGCTTTCATGACCGGCAACACGGCCTGGGTGAGCTTGATCGTTCCAAGTACGTTGACGTCGAAGGGAGTCCGCCATGTAGCGTCGACGTCGTCACTCTCGATGGGCACATAGCTGCCGGGATGGAAAGCATTGTTCACGAGGACGTCAATCTTTCCGAAGGCCTTGCGCGTCTCTTCCACAAGGCGAAGGCAGTCCGCCTTTTGGGTGATATCGGTCCGCACGCGGAGCACGCGGCGGCCGAGCGCCTCGAGTTCTTTCTCCAGGCTCTTGAGACTCGCTTCGTTGCGGGCCGCGATCGCGAGGTCGGCTCCCTCGCGAGCGAGGGCAAGCGACGCGTCGCGACCCAGCCCGGGTCCAATGCCGGAAACAATGGCGATCTTCCCGCTGAGCAGCATCTTTCCCCCTTTAGCGGTTCACCGCCGCGCCATCGACGATCATCGACGAGCCCGAGACAAAGGAGGCCCGATCGGAGCACAGCCACACCGCGGCTTCGGCGATCTCCTCGGGGCGGCCTAGGCGCCCTCCCGGCTGCCCGGCGCGGATCAGCTTCTCGATTCGTGGATCCTTGCCCATGAAACGCTGCAGCATCGGAGTGTCGATACTGCCAGGCAGAATCGCGTTGATGCGGATCCCCGTGCGCGCATTCTCAAGCGCCGCGGTCTTCGTGAGACCAAGCAACCCATGCTTCGATGCGCAGTAGGGCGAGAGGCCCGGTGTTGCGACGACACCCGCACCCGAAGCCGTGTTCACAATCGCGCCGCCTCCCTGCTTCAACATTGCTCGGATTTCGTGCTTCATGCACAGGAACATGCTGGCAAGGTTGGTGGTCAGGGTGCGCTGCCATCCATCAAAGTCGATCTCATGCACGGCGCCCACGGTGCCGGTAATGCCGGCGTTGTTGTGTGCACAATCGAGTCGGCCGAAGGCCTCGATCGTTCCGCGCACCAGCGCCTCGACCTGCACCTCATCCGTCACGTCGGTGTGCACGAATCGCGCCTCAGAACCGGCATGGGTCAGCGCGTCGACCGTGGCCTTGCCGCCCGCCTCGTCCACATCGCTCACCACGACCTTCGCCCCTTCTCGCCCAAACGCGATCGCAGAGGCGCGCCCGATCCCAGACCCAGCGCCCGTCACGAGCACTACCTTGCCTTCCACGAGCCCAGCCATGCGCGCCTCCCGGGGCCCGGATTCTTCGAGCCTCCAAAATAGAACGCGTTCTATTATACTCCTGCACAGCCCATCGGAGGAGACGTCATGCCGCGGATCACCCTGCCCCCGTACCCGAACGGCTGGTTCGCTGTCGCCCATGTGGACGAGCTCGCCGTGGGAGAGGTGAGGAGCATCCACTACTTCGGCCGCGACCTGGTGCTGTTTCGAGGCGAGGACGGGCGGCCGAGGATCCTCGATGGCTACTGCGCCCATCTCGGCGCTCACCTCGCCACAGGGGGCAAGGTGGTGGGTAACACACTTAGGTGTCCATTCCATTCCTGGCGCTTCGATGGCGAGAGCGGGGGCTGTGTCGAGATCCCCTATACCAAGAAGATTCCGCCGAAGGCGCAGGTACGCGCCTGGCCTACCATCGAATGCAACGGGATGATCCTTGCTCATCACCACACGAAGGGCGAGAAGCCGACCTGGATGCCCGAGCTGGTAAGCGAAATCGGCGACCCGAACTACCTGCTGCAGCGCAAGAAAGAATGGGTGATCACGAGCCACCCCCAGGAGATCATGGAGAACGGAGTGGATTTCGCGCATTTCGAGACACTTCACGGCTGGAAGTGCAAGAGACTCGACTGGCAGCCCGACGGGCCCTACTACCGTCTCAAGATTGACGTTGACACCGACGCCGAGCAGCAGGCCGCCACGGCGGACAACATCACGGACGCGGACTCCTTCAACTCGGGCCCGGGCTTCCTGTATACGCGCTTTCGGGGCGCCTTCGATGGCATCGCGGTGAACGCACTCACGCCGATTGAGCCCGAACGCTTGCACATCATCCATCGCTACTACGCCCACAAACGCTGCGCCCCGGAGCTCGTGAACGCGTTCCTCGATTTTTACGTGCGCGACTACGAGCTCGACATCCCGATCTGGAGCAACAAGATCTACCGGCCGCGCCCCAATCTGGTCGACGGGGAGAACGATTTCGGTCGCTTCCGGCGCTGGTATGCACAGTTCTACTCCGAGGAGGCAGTGCAGTCATGAGCCGACTGGTGGGCAAGGTCGCGTTGATCACCGGCGCCGCCCGCGGGCAGGGCGAGGCGGAGGCGCAGGTATTCGTTAGCGAGGGGGCCAAGGTCGTGCTGGGCGATGTCATGGACGACCTCGGCAAAGGCGTGGCGAAGTCCCTTGGTGATAGCGCCGTCTACCTCCATCACGACGTATCTCGGGAGGAGAGCTGGGCGAACTTCGTCGCAACGGCGCTTCAGACCTTCGGCCGCATCGATGTTCTGGTGAACAACGCCGGCATTCTTCACGTGGCGCCCATCGCCGAGATTAAGCTCGAGAACTACATGCGGGTGATCCACGTCAATCAGGTCGGGTGTCTGCTTGGCATGAAGTCGGTGATCCCGCACATGGCCAAGGTGGGCGGCGGCTCGATCATCAACATCTCTTCGATCTCTGGGATCGAAGGGGCGATCGGTCTGGTCTCCTACGTGTCGAGCAAGTTTGCGATTCGCGGGATGACCAAAACGGCAGCACTCGAGCTCGGCCGCCTCGGGATTCGCGTGAATTCGATCTGCCCGGGCGGGATCGACACGCCCATGGGCAGAGGGGACAGCGAGGGATTCGAGAACATCGACAGCAGTGCGTGGTATCGCGCGCTGCCCCTCCAGCGCATCGGGAAGCCAGAGGAAGTGGCGAAGCTCGCGCTCTACCTCGCTTCCTCGGATTCCGCCTATTGCACAGGAGCGGAGTTCGTGATCGACGGCGGCGCCCTGGCCGGTGAGCGCTTCGCCTGAGTTCTGGATCCCTTCCCGGCGCGCTCGAGGCGATCGAGACCTGCCTAGCGATGCGCTATCTGCGGGCGGACCCCGTGCCCGAGGAGCTGATCCTTCGCGTTGTGCGCGCGGCGACCTGTGCCTCAAGCCCCGGCAATTGCCAGGGATGGGATTTCGTCGTGGTTCGCGAGACCCCACAGCGCGAGCGGATCGCCGAAGCCATTCGCAGTGCGGTCCTGCCCATCATGCCGCCGGTGCCCGAGGGGGGTGACCCCGTCCGGCGCCGCATGCTTGCGGGAGCGCACCATCTCCTCGATCACCTCTCCGAGGTACCGGTGTGGATCTTCGTGTGCGGGGCTCCCGTTTACCCGCCGAACGCTCCCTCCGCCGACTGGATCCCGGCGACCCTTTATCCCGCAGCCCAGAACTTGATTGTCGCGGCGCGGGCGTTGGGACTCGGCAGCGTGTTTACCGCGTACCACGCGCTTGCGGAGAAGAAGATCCGCGAGCTTCTCGGGCTGCCTGCGTCGGCGCGGATCGCAGTCACGATCCCCATGGGTTGGCCGGCGCGACCGTTTTCTCCGGTGAAGCGTAGACCCGTGACCGAGGTGCTGCACTGGGAGCGCTGGTAGGGAGCGCTTCTTCCGCCCTCTGCTTTCCTCAGGTCAGCGACCGACGAAACCCTTGGCGCGTCCCTGGGACGGCACCATCTCTATCAGACGCTTGCCTTCTCGGGACTCAGGCCTGGGCTACAGAGCGCCAGAACTCCTTGCGCTCAAGCTCGATCGCCTGCGCGGCCTGAGCCGCGAAGGCGCGGAATTCAGGATCGCTGCGGATCCGCAGCGTCGCATCCTCGTACGCCTGCATGCTCGCTGCGGACCAAAGGTGGATGATCTCGCTCTCCGCGAAGTTCTCGAACACCCCTTCGCTGCGCACCCCGTGCTTCTCGAAGAACGTGATCAGTTTCGGTGCGTTTGCCATTACAGAACCGCGGTTCTTCGGCGCTACCAGAAGCCGGGTGACGATACGGATCACGGCGTTCCCCCTTGCGGTGTGAAACTCAACCGCCAACGCGACCGGGCGCACGAAAGGATGGCACGCGGAGCCGGCGCCGTCTCGCGGAAAGAGCGGTGGGCCCGTGCCTACCCGGCACGCCCCCGCGTCGCGTGCGCTTCGAGCGAAACGATCGATCCGTGCCGGGATCGGCTCGATCCTCGGCTGGGCGGCGATCAGATCTTGATGAAAATCCCGCGCAGCCACAGCAGGGCCGCGACCCCTGTCCACACCGCCAGGAACGCCAGTGCGTAGATCAGGGAGCCAAGTGTAGGCTCACCTGCGAAGTCCGCGATCCAGCGATTGATCAGCTGCTTTAAGACGAGTTCACCCTCCGGGCCTGCAACGAAAGCGATCATGAGGGTGTTCGCGAGCGTTGATCCGACGTACAACACGATCGCATTGGAGCCCAGCATCTCGAAGGGCAGAGCCCAGCGTCTCCATCCCAGCACGTCCACCACGCCGTGCAGCAGGGCAAGGCACACCATTCCGAGACCCGCCGTCACGAGAACAAAACTTCCGCTCCAAAGACTCTTGTTGATCGGGTCAATCGGATCGAGCGCGACGGCGGCAATCACGCATAAGAGGCCCGCGATCAGAAGACCAGCGATCACGCGGCCCGCCTCTCGGCTTTCGCGCAGCCAGGTTCCACAAAGAACACCGATCAGCGCCGTCGCGATCGTGGGCAGTGCGGAGAGCAGGCCCTCGGGATCAAAGTTCGGAGTCAGAAGGTGCCCGGGCAACACAAGCCGATCCACGTAGCCGACGAGATTGCCTTCGGGTGTACGCAGGCCCGGACCGAATCCAGGCACAGGAACAAAGGAGAGCAGCGCCTCGTACCCCAACACGAGCAACGCAGCGACGCCCGCGCGTCCGACGCTGTTCCGAACCAGGAGCAGCACCGCCGCCGCGCAGGCATAGGCAATGGCGATGCGCTGGAGCACCCCGGGAACACGGATCGTTGCAAGGTCTATGCTCGGGAAGGTGTTGCACAAAAGCCCCAGGGCAAAGAGGATGAGCGTGCGGCGCACGATCTTCGGCACGAGCTGCGATCGGGTGGCGCCGAGCTCAAGGGCTCGGCTCAGTGCGAGCGCGAGTGAAACGCCCATCACGAACACAAAGAACGGGAAGACGACGTCGGCCAAGTGGAGGCCGTCCCATGCAGCGTGGTCGAGCGGGACGTAAACGTGCTCGAAATCACCGGCCGTATTCACGAGAATCATTCCAGCGATGGTGATTCCCCGCATGATGTCGACCGAGGACACGCGTGCGATGGGTCTGGAGCTACTCGTCTGCAGCATCGTCCCCACTACCTGTGAAGTCTCCGATCCAGCCGGCTTGCCGGAGAGAGGCGAACGTTTCCATCGCGCGCACGATCGTCACGATGCAGGGGGAGAGCCATCCGAGCTCTGGCATGTGGTAGAGGAATGCGTGGCACGAGCTCAGACGGGCTCTCCTCGAGGCACTGCGCCTCCGGGTACCGCCGGCGCCGTGCCGAGCGCCCGCGGCGAAAGGCCGGCAAGAGCCTGCCGAGTGTCCGGTGAGGACGCGATTTCGTCGATCCGCCGCTGCATGCGCCGCGACCAACTCGGGTATTGCTCGACCGGCACACCAGGAAGATTGACAGGTTCTGTCTCACCGGCCAGATCGTCGAGGGACACACCCAGCAGTGGCGCCGGGGTTCGACATAAAAATGCGTTTACCGCAGCACAACGCTCCGTGGGCCCCGCCTGGGCTGGGTCGCCGTCCAGGCAACCCTCCTCCACTAGGCGCTCAAGAAGTGCCGCACGCTCGGTATCCCGCCGCGCGCGCGCGGCTGCCAGCTCCTCGTCGCTCGGGATCTGACCCACCGCGCGGCGCAACACGAGATCGCGGTCGCTCCAGTAACCTGCCAATGGGGGAAGGTCGTGCGTGTTTGTGGTCACCAAAGCGCGGGAGGAGTAGGCCTTCGACGGATGGAACCCGCTCCACTCGTCGCGTTCGAAGTAGA
>Ga0074045_10003023_pt1 | contig 15278 bp, 14 predicted proteins | sample BogForMeECP23OM2_FD_94442 | JGI IMG/M metagenome (GOLD analysis project Ga0074045, IMG submission 94442) | Bog forest soil microbial communities from Calvert Island, British Columbia, Canada - Bog Forest MetaG ECP23OM2 | ecosystem: Environmental > Terrestrial > Soil > Wetlands ...
CAACTGCGACGCCAACGGCAACTGCGACGCCAACGGCAACTGCGACGCCAACGGCGACTGCGACGCCAACGGCAACTGCGACGCCAACGGCAACTGCGACGCCAACGGCAACTGCGACGCCAACGGCAACTGCGACGCCAACGGCGACTGCGACGTCAACGGCGACTGCGACGCCAACGGCGACTGCGACGCCAACGGCAACTGCGACTCCAACAGCGACCGCGACGCCAACGGCGACTGCGACGCCAACGGCAACTGCGACTCCAACAGCGACCGCGACTCCAACGGCGACCGCGACGCCAACGGCGACCGCGACGCCAACGGCAACTGCGACTCCAACGGTGACTGCAACGCCAACGGCAACTCCGACGCCCGCGGGCCCGGAGATCCTCTTGAGTCCGGCGAGCATCGTGTTTCCCAACACGGCGATCGGAAGCACCTCCACCGCCACGTTGGAGGTGAAGAATGTCGCGGCTAATCGGTTGATCGGAACGGTGGATACTCCGTCAGCGCCGTTCGGCCTCAGCGGATCGGGGAGCTTCAACCTTGGACCCCTCACCCACACTACGATTACGCTGACTTTCACACCGACTTCGACCGCAACTTCTCATAAGGTCGACAACGTTGTGTCGAACTCGGTGAAACACAGCACCGTCCAGATCGGACTGCGGGGTAAGGGTCTGCCGCCCCCACCTGTGAAACCCTGAGAGATAGCTCACTTCAGCGCCGCCCGGGTTTCCGCAGAGCGCGGAAACCCGGTGAGTCAGGGAACGTCACAGCAGTGGTTTTTCCCTCGTTTGATGGTTAAAGCTTTAGTTGAGGTCTCTGCTGATGGTCACGCGTGTGCATGTTCATCTGAAGGTTCGCGATCTCGAGGCGAGCCGCGAGTTTTATCAGCGCTTCCTGGGGGTCACGCCCGCCAAACAGAAGCCCGACCAGGTGAAGTTCCTCCCGCCCTTCGCGCCGATGAATCTCGTGCTCTCGACGGCCCATCGCGGGGAAACCGCCGGCGGCTTCGTCAACCATCTCGGGATCGAGGCGGATTCCGCCGCAGCCGTCGAGCATCATCTGGCGCGGGTCAAGGCGGCGGGCCTTAAAACGCGCGAGCAGCTCAACGTCAACTGCTGCTACGCCAATCAAAGCAAATTCTGGGTGATCGATCCGGACGGGGTCGAATGGGAGCTCTACCACGTCAATTACGACTTGATTGAGAAGCATGGCGGCGGGTTCGAAGCGCCCGCCGTTCCCCCGGGCTGATCGTCATCGCAAAGTGCTCGCGGCGTCCGATTGCCTCGGCGGATTCGATGACCTATAACCAGCCCTAGTTGCGATGCCTGAGCTAGCGGTCAGTCCCTCCCGGCGCGATCCCCCGATTCGTGAGATTCTCGAACGGGCGCTGGCAGGCGCGCGCCTCGACGAGCACGATGCGGTCGCCCTGATCGAATGCCCGGTGGCGGATCTGCCTGAGGTGATGGCGGCCGCGGCCGCGTTGCGTGACCGCGGGAAGGGGCGCGAGGTCAGCTATTCGCGCAAAGTCTTCCTGCCGATCACTAATCTCTGCCGCGACCGCTGTTCGTATTGCACCTTTCGCAAGGACCCCGGTGACCCCGGCGCCTGGACCATGACGCTCGACGAAGTGGCCGCCTGGTCGCGGCGCGGCGCCGAGCTCGGTTGCAAGGAAGCGCTGCTCTGTCTGGGGGACAAGCCCGAACTGGCCTTCAAGGAATATCGCGCAACCCTGGCGGCCCTGGGCGTACGGACGACGATCGAGTATGTCGGGCGCGCATCGGAAGCGAGTCTAGCGCAGGGCCTGTTGCCGCATACCAACGCCGGGCTGATGACGCGCGACGAGATGCGGATGCTGCGTCCGCTCAACGTCAGCATGGGCCTGATGCTCGAGAACATCTCACCGCGCTTACGTCAGCGCGGAGGAGTCCATCAATGGGCGCCGGACAAGGATCCAGCCTTGCGGATGCGGATGATTGACGAGGCCGGGGAGCTGCGGATTCCCTTCACCACCGGGATTCTGCTCGGCATCGGCGAAACGCCGGCGGAGCGCGCGCAGAGCTTGATCGCGATTCGCGATTCGCACGCGCGTCACGGCCATATACAAGAAGTGATTATCCAGAATTTCCGGGCCAAGCCCGAGATTCCCATGGCGGACGAGCCCGAACCCGATCGCTTCGAGATGGCGCGCGCGATTGCGGCGGCGCGGCTCGTGCTCGGCGCGGCGATGAACGTGCAGGCGCCGCCCAACCTGTCGCCACACGAAATCGAACTGTTCCTCGACGCGGGAATCAACGATTGGGGCGGTATCTCGCCGCTCAGCAAAGACTACGTCAATCCCGAGGCGCCCTGGCCGCACCTCGACGCATTGGCCGAGCGATGTGCGCTAGCCGGCTTTCACCTAATCCAGCGGCTCGCGATTTACCCCGAATACATCAATGGCGAGTGGGTTGACCCGGCCCTGATGGCGCCGATCGACCGGCTCGCTGCTCAGCTTACCGCGGAGGTCTAAGTATGAACCTCGAAGAGATGCGCGGCTTCGTCGACGAAGTCGAAGCGGCGCCGTTGAATCAATTGATGGACCGGGCGTCGCCGGACGTGCGGGCCGCGCTCGCCCGGAGTCTCCAGCGTCAGGAATTAACCCGCGACGAGGGGCTGTTGCTCTACACGGCGGAGGGCGACGATTTGCGCGCGATGGTGAAGTGCGCCGACCTTGCGCGTGCGGAGGACGTCGGTGACGAGGTTACCTACGTCGTCAATCGCAATCTTAACTTCACCAATATCTGTTTCGTCGGTTGTCAGTTTTGTGGGTTCAAGCGGCAGAAGTGGGAATCCGACGCCTACGATCATTCGGACGAGACGATCCTCGCCAAAATTGCCGACGCGCTGGAGCGCGGCGCCACCGAGGTCTGTATCCAGGGCGGGATCAACCCCGAGATGCCGGCGTACAAGTATCGCGACATCCTCGACACGATTAAGGCGCGCTTTCCCGCGATCCATATCCACGCCTTCTCGCCGATGGAGATCATGTACGGGTCGCGCCGCACCAACCTGCCGTATCCCGAGTATATCGGGATGCTGCGCGATCACGGCCTGGGATCGATTCCCGGCACGGCGGCGGAGATCCTCGACGACGATATCCGCGAAATCCTGAGCCACAAGAAGGTCGACGTAGCGGCCTGGGTCGAGATCATCACGACCGCCCATGAGCTTGGCGTCCCGACCACCTCGACGATCATGTACGGCCATCTGGAGAAGCCGCATCACGTCGTCAACCATCTGAATCTGCTGCGCGAGATCCAGAAGCGGACGCACGGCTTTACCGAGTTCGTGCCGTTGCGCTTTATCCATGAGAACACCGTGCTCTTCCGCAAGGGCCTGGTCTCGCCCCCGCCGCTCGGCACGCTCGATCTGCAAATGTACGCGTTCGCGCGGCTCTTCCTGCGCGGCCAGATCGACAATCTCCAGACTTCATGGGTCAAGCTCGGCGTCGATTGCGCGGCGGTGACCCTCAAGGCCGGATGCAACGATTTTTCGGGCACCCTGATGGAAGAGAGCATCACCGCCGAGGCGGGTGGCACTTCAGGTGAATTCGTCGCGGTCGACCTGATCGAGGAAAAGGCGCGCGAAATGGGTCGCGTCGCGGTGGAACGTACTACGACGTACAAAAAACTCTACGGCAAAAGGGCTCCCAATGGCGCGCGGCCAATCTCGCAACCTCTCACGAGCCACGATTACCACGCTTGCGGGGGGGGTGGGGGCGGCTAAGTTTATTCGCGGCCTCGTCCGCCGTATCGACCCGCGCCGCCTGACGGTCATTGTCAACACCGGCGACGACGAGCAGTTCTACGGGCTGCACGTGTCGCCGGATGTCGACACGGTCACCTACACGCTTGCCGGGGTCGTCAATCAGAGCCACGGCTGGGGTCTGGCCGGGGAGAGCTTACACGCGCTCGAAGCGCTCGCCCGGCTCTACGGGAAGCCGTGGTTCAATCTCGGTGACCGCGACCTCGCGACCCATCTCTATCGCACGGAGCGGCTGCGCGCGGGCGCGACGCTGAGTCGGGTCACGGCGGAGATCGCCGGCCGGTTCGGCGTGAAATCGCGGATTCTGCCGATGAGCGACGACCGGGTCCATACGCATGTCAAACTCAAGGGCAAAGCGGCGATCCCGTTTCAGGAGTACTTCGTGCGCGGCCGGGCTCGGGGCACCGTCGAAGCGATCGAACTCCGGGGTCTCGACCAGGCGCGGCCCGCGCCCGGCGTGCTCGACGCGATCGCCGCGTCCCGCGCGGTGATCCTCGCGCCGTCCAATCCGTTCGTGTCACTCGAGCCGATCATCGGGCTCGCCGGGGTGCGCGCGGCGCTCACGCAGGTGCGCGAACGAGTCGCCGCGGTCAGCCCGATCGTCGGGGGCAAGCCGATCAAGGGGCCGGCCGACAAGATGATGCGCGGGTTGGGCCACGAGGTGTCGCCGCTCGGAATTGCCCGGCTCTACCGCGATTTCGCCGGGCTGATGGTGATCGATCAACTTGATCGTCGCTATCTGGAACCGATTCGCGATCTGGGCATCCGGGCCGTTGCGACCGACACGATCATGTCCACCCCGGCCCGGGCGGCAAAGCTTGCCGACGTGGTACTGCGCGCGCTTGAGGTATAGTCTGGGGAACCGATGGCTTCGCTCACCCTTACCGCAATTGCCGGGATCCCGATGGTCCAGCGCGGGGACAATCTGGCGGAACTGATCCTGCGCGCCCTCGACGCGATGGAGCTTAAGCTCGCGCACGGCGATATCCTGACGGTCTGTCAGAAGATCGTCTCGAAGGCCGAGGGCCGGCTGGTCGATCTCAAGGATATCGAGCCTTCGGAAATGGCCCGCAGGTTCGCGGCGCGGTGGGACAAGGATCCGCGCGCGGTCGAACTGGTGCTGCGTCAGACCAGCCGTATCGTGCGCATGGACAATGCCGTGCTGATTGTCGAGACGGGACCCGGATGGGTTTGCGCCAACGCCGGAATCGACGAATCGAACAGTCTCGAGGACGACCGCGCGATCCTGTTGCCGGAAGACGCCGACGCCTCGGCCGCGCGCCTCCGCGCCGACCTGAAGCGGCTGACCGGCGCCGATATCGCCGTGCTGATCACCGACACGTTTGGACGTCCGTGGCGCGACGGGCTGACTGAGGTATGTATTGGAATCGCGGGGATCGATCCGATGCTGGATTTGCGCGGCACCACCGACCTTGGCGGCCGCGAGCTCCATCACACGGTTATCGCGCAGGCGGACCAGCTCGCGGGGGCGGCCGGCCTGCTGATGCCGAAGGCGGGCGCGATTCCCGCCGTGCTGGTGCGCGGGTATCAATTCGCGCGCGTCGAGGGCGCCAGCGCCAAAGCTTTGATTCGTCCCGCAGCGTCGGATTTGTTTCGTTAGAATTGCGCTAGTGAAGCTCGCCAAAGCAGCCTCGATACCGGCCGCCGTTGCCGGAAGTTCGGATCCCGCGATCCATGTCCGCGACGGGCTGCATCGGGTCGAGACCAAGCTTGCGCAGTTGCTCAACTCGAACGAAGCGCTGATCAGCGAGATCTGCCATTATCTCGTCGATGGCGGCGGCAAACGGTTGCGCCCACTGTTTATTCTGCTGGTGTTTCGAGCCTGCGGCGGGATCGATGACCTGCTCGAAGACGCGGTCGACGCGGCGATCGCGCTCGAACTGATTCACTCCGCGACCCTGCTCCACGACGATATCATCGACACGGGGATGCTGCGTCGCGGCAAGCCGTCCGCCTACGCCCGCTATGGTCCGTCGGCGTCGCTGGTGGCGGGCGATTATCTCTTTTGCCGCGCTTTCGAGCTGTGCGGCCGTTTCGACGAGCGCTTGGTGCGGACTGCGGCGGGGGCCTGCCTCCAGCTCACCGAGGGCGAGGTGATGGAGGGCCGCATGCGCCATCACGCGGCGGCGACGCTCGACGACTATCTGGCGGTGATCACGCGCAAGACCGCCTCGTTGTTCGGCGCGGGGGGCCGGGTCGCCGCTGATCTGGCGGGCGCCGGGCCGGCCACGATCGACGCGATGGAACAGTTAGGTCTCGCGCTCGGCCGCGCCTTTCAGATGGTCGACGACGTGCTCGATATCGTTGGCCCGGAAGAAAAGATTGGCAAACCGGTGGGTTCCGATTTGCGCGCCGGGGTGCTCTCCCTGCCGGTGGTGATCGGGATGCGCGAGACGCCGGAGCTCAAGGGTCTTTTTGCCAACGGCGCGATGCAAAACGACGGCGATCTGCGCCGCGCCCTCGAGCTGGTGCGCCGGCCGGCGGTGCTGCGCGAGGCCCAGGCGTTGGCCGCCGGGCAGATCGCGGTCGCGCGCGATCTGCTGAGCACGGTCGCGCCTTCACCGTATCGCGACGGCCTGCGGATTCTGATCGACGATCAGCTCGCCCGCGACAGCTAGGCTCGCCGCACGCGGCGGACTTCCGATCCATCTCGTCAAAATTGCTTTTTCCGCTGGTACGATTATCCCGTCTGGCAGTTTCCTTGACTTTTTTCATCTATACGAGTCCTATGCCCCTGAATTGCCGGGTGTGTCCGAGCGCGGACGCATGTCATCGCCTCTGAGGGGAAGCGTGGAAGTCATGAACAGCAGCCTGAAAGTCGTAAGCAGGGTCGTCGTGGCCGCAATTCTATGCTTGACGGTCGTATCGCGAGCCGCAGCCAGTCATTCAAGCACCGCGACAATCGTGACGGACAACGGGTCTTTGACGGGGATCGCTGCGGCGGACGTGAATGAGTATCTCGGCATTCCCTATGCGGCGCCGCCAGTGGGTGCGCTCCGCTGGCTGCCGCCGAAGGCTTTCGGCCATTGGCCCGGCGTCTTGCAGGCTACTCATTTCGGCCGTGAGTGTCCGCAGTTCAACGACGCTCGCGGTGTTCAAATTGGCAGCGAAAATTGTCTCTACCTGAACGTCTACACGCCGAAGCAGACGAACGCCGCAGCAAGCGAGGATGGGTCGGGGTTGCCGGTGATGGTCTGGATTCATGGCGGCGGGCTTACTACAGGCAGCGGGGCGAATTATGATCCTTCACCGTTGGTCGAGGCGGGCAGCGTGATCGTTGTGACGATCAATTACCGCCTGGGGCTGCTCGGCTTTTTCGCGCAATCGTCGCTCGACGCCGAAGGTCATCTGAACGCCAACTACGGTCTGATGGATCAGCAATTCGCGCTCAAGTGGGTGCAGCAGAATATCGCGGCCTTTGGCGGTAACCCGCATCGCATGACGATCTTCGGGGAATCCGCCGGCGGGCAGAGCATCTACGCGAATCTCGCGTCGCCCCTGGCGGCCGGGCTGTTCCAGGGGGCGATCGCGGAGAGCGGGTCGTACGGGAGCTTCACGGACTATTACGACGCCATTATTCCGCTTGCGGATGCGGAAACCGTGGGCAGCGCTTATGAGGAATCCGGCGCCGCGTTTGCCGACGCCATCGGTTGCACCAGCCAGACCAGCGCGTGTTTGCGCGCAGTCCCGGCGACCACGCTGGTCGACGTTCAACCCTTTCCGATGTATCCGGTCGTGGATGGAACAGTGCTGCCCAATACCTGGGCGCGGCTTTTGCCACCGGCGCGTTCAACCGGGTTCCGGTCATCTCGGGCACCAATCACGATGAATACCGGCTCTTCGTCGCTGACGATTACGACTTTCTGGGAAATCCCCTGACCAATGCTGAGTATACGACCGCGGTCGACACGCTGTGGGGCACGACGCTCGGACCAATTGTTTTGGACGACTATCCGCTGTCGGCGAATCCGCCGGCGGACGCCGCCTCACTGGCCTTGGGCGCCTCGGGCACCGACGGCATTTTCAGTTGTCCGGCGCGGCTTGCCGACCAATCGCTCGCGCAGTACGTAACGACTTACACCTACGAGTTCAGCGACGAGAACGCACCGCTTGATATTTTCACCTTCTTCATAACGCCAAGCTTCCCGCTGGGAGCCTATCACAGCGCCGAGATCCAGTACCTGATGAATATCCTGGGGATAGCGGCGCCATTTACCTCAGAACAGTCGCAATTGTCCCGCGCGATGATTAGCTACTGGACGCGTTTCGCCGCAACCGGCGATCCGAACTCGGCCGGCCAACCCGTGTGGTCGCCCTACAGTTCCGCCACGGACGAATTTCAATCGTTCGTGCCGCCAACGCCGACGGTCGATTCCACCTTCGCTACGGACCATCTGTGCACGACGTTGTGGGATTTCCTCTAATTGACTAAGTTGATCGGCTGCCGTCATCTCGTAGCCGCAAAAAATGGTCCTGCTTTGGCTTTACGATGCTAGGGAAGGCATTGGTTCAACGTGGGAACGCTTCCGTTTAACAGGCCAGCCAAGAGGCGCGCTGAGCCGGTCGGCGCGCCGACATAAATCTGCGCGCCGGTTTTATTGTTGGCAGTGGCGCGGTTGCAGTTTTTGAAGAAAGATTTCTGGCAGGGGTACGGACCGGCGATTTGATAGCCAATCCGCGCCGTGGCCGGGTCGGACACGGTGATCGGGCAAGAGCAGATGATCTGCCCGTCATTTAGGGGACTGCTGAAACCCGGAAATGACTTCCCTTCGGTGCTGGCGAAGCACAAACCACCATCGCATTGCGCGTAAGCACCGCTGGAAGTCCCGGCGGGGCAGGTATAAAGGGCCTGGTTACCGTCCGGCGCGAGGACCGAGTCGGGTACACTGAAGGTGCTCACCATGTAGCCGTTTTCCGCACCCTCTGCGTTCACCGAGCAGACGTTCTCGCCATTACCGAACGCATCGGACAGGCTGATGCTGTTGCCCGACATCACGTCACACTCGCAGTAAGCGAGGCCGTCCAACACGAAACAACTGGCAACGGCGCAAAGTGCGTAAGTTTGACCAGAGCAAACTATAAAGTTGGACGAGCTTGAATCGGTCGCGGCCTTTTCGGCGTACGCGGGGCCACCAGCCGCAACGATCAAGGCGAACCCGCCACCGATCGGCAACCTACTAATTGAAAAAGCCTTCATAGACGATTGTTAGTCTAACCGTCCTATTTCAGGCAATAATATATTTGAGATAAGCGTTCGATCATCCTTACTTCGCCCGGCAAGAGCCTTCAAGGCCGACGGCTGAACGAAAGTAGGGAGCTTCGACGGTTCGAACGTGCCAGTGGCCGGGGCGGCCAAAATAAAGTGACGCGCCGGTCAGCGAATCCGGTAGGAGACCTGCTGCGGTGTGCCGTTGCGCATCACGTTGAGCGTGATGACGCCCTGGTCTTGTAGCGATTGCAAAAGGGTGAATGCTTTGGCCGGGTCACCCACGCTCTGCCCATTCACGGTCTGCAGCACATCGCCGTCCTGCAAGCCGAGTTGCTGAAAGATTGAATTCGGCTGGATTTCGGTCAGCAGAAAACCATTGGCGACGCCGTTCTGGATTTGCGGCGTCGCGCGAATTTCCGTAAAGAGCGGCGCCATGTTCTTGAGATTGCTATCCACCGTCGCGCGGTCGAGTACGTACCGGTTGGGACCGATCCGATGGACGCCATGGGCCGGCGCCTTGGCGAGGGACTGCGGACCGCGCGGAAACCGGCGAAGCTGGCCGGGCCGCGGGGTCAAGGGCGGGCCGGGCGTCAGCCCCGACTTGGGTAGTTCGAGCGCCACGCGACGACCATCATGCAGGATCACCACGCGATCGCGGCCGACACTCAGCAACTGGCCCGCGCCGGGGACCATATCGCCAACCCGGTAGACCGCCTGGTCGCCGGCATTCTCGATAATCGCGTACGGTTTGCCCAACGTCACCTGTGAAGTTCCCACGAGCGTGACGTCGAGGTGCTCGTCCGCCGCCGATGCGCTCTCGCTTTCAGCAACCGGTGTCGGATTGAAAATATCCCGGTGTACGATGACCTCGTAGAATTGCCGCGGATGTAGTCCGGCCAGGCGCGGCCGAGCGACGTGCGAAGATTCCGTTGCGGCCGGCAGAACAGTCGAGGCGTAATGCAGCTTGATCGCGTCGCTCACGCAGAGCGCGAGCAAGGAGGGAATAATCAGCACGCCAATCAGCCGGTTGAGCCACGTGAGATAACGTTCAGGAAGGTCGAAGCCACTCATCTATGTATTGCTCTGGGTAATGCTTCGACCCTGATCAGAAGGTGGCTTCGGCTTCGTAGGAACAGCCCTCGACCAGGCGCTGAACGTCATAGTTCCAGCGGCCCTTCCAGCGCTCGATGGTAAGGCTCGCCTGGTTGTGTCCCATGCGCACCTGGTCGAGCATCCGCAGCAAGTAGATACTCTCGTCCTCGCCGCGTTCATTGAGGCAACGCTGGCGGGCGAGACCGATCATCGCGATATTGATGAGCTCGAGCGCGAGTTCCTGGAGTTTGATCCGGCCGGCGCGCGCGTCAAGGCCAATCTTTTGCGCCGCGTCGGTGAGGGCGAGCCGTTCCGCATAGCTCCAGCGCTTGATCAGATCCCAAGCCCCCGTCATACAGTCGCTATCATAGAGGATACCCTTGCAAAGCGCCGGCAGGGATAGCATCAGGGGCGGTGGCTGGCTGTCGGCGGTCCGGATCTCGATATACTTCTTCAACCGCACCTCAGTGAAAATCGTCGTCAGATGATTGCTCCAATCCTCGATCGTAGCCCGCTCCGTCCCCCAGCCACGCTCCATGAATTGGCGGAAGGTGATCCCGGGGGGCATCGTGAGGTTATTGTACCGGTGATCGCGCTCCAGAAAATACATCGGGACGTTCAGCGCGTAATCGACATAGTCCTCGAAGCCGGCGTCGTCGCGAAAAGCAAATTCAAGGGTGCCGCAACGGTCGCGATCGGTATCCTCCCAGATGTGTCCGCGGTAACTCTGGTAGCCGTTGAGCCGCCCGTCGGAAAGCGGCGAATTGGCGAAAATCGCGTAGACCACGGGCACCATACCCATGCTGATGCGCAGCTTGCGCATCGCGTCGGCCTCGTCGCTGTAGTCGAGGTTGGCCTGCACGCCCGCCGTCTGCTTCATCATCCGTTGACCCAGCCGCCCCTGCCGCGCCATGTACGGATACATAATATGGTAGCGGTCTTTGGGTAGCAGCTCGATTTCGTCGATACGGCTGACAGGCTGCATCCCGAGCCCGAGAATCGTAGCGTCGAGCTCGTGACCGAGCTCAATCAGTTGTTCGATATGGACGGTGAACTCGCGATGGGCGCAGTGGATCGTCTCGCATTGTTCGCCGGAGAGTTCGATCTGCCCGCCCGGCTCAATCGTAATTGGCGCGCGGCCGCCCTTGAGCGCGATGATTCGTCCGTGCTCGCCGTCCGGTTCGTAGCCGTAGCGGTCGATGAGCCGGTGCAGCAGCTCCTCGACCCCGCGCGGGCCGGAGAAGGGCAGGGCGCGGCCGTCGTCCTTCGAGACCGCGACCTTCTCGTACTCGGTACCGATCCGCCACTGCTCGCGCGGCTTGGCTCCGCTGAGAAAGTGGCTAATCAATTCGTCTTTGTGTTCGAGTGGCTGGGTCATATCGGATTCGTCCGCTCGGTCTGCCTGGTTAGGGATCAAAAGGGGGTCTATCATGGCCACGCGCGGGTCTCAAAGCAAGTAAAATCTTAAAGTAACACTTAAAGTGCGTGCGAGAGCGCAAACCCGTCGATTATTCTCATCGTCATGATCGCGTAGTGCGGGCTCAGGCCTCCAGCTCGAGCACGCGCTTGTCGCGCCGCGCGAAATCCAGGACCTCGACATAGGGGCGCATCGTCGGAATGCGGTCCATCCGCATCTCGGCGTCGATATCGCTGGTGCCCTCGCCGGGATCCTTGCGGGTCACGTTGATAAGGTCGCACTCTGCGCCAAGCGCCACGGCGAAATGCCAGGTACCCTTGTCGATCAGCGCGGCTTGCCCCGGCTCGAGAAAGAACGCCGCCAGCCGTTCGTAATCGATCTCATATTTTTCGTGACCGGCCGAACGATTGCGCGGGGGCGGTGCGACCACCAACGCGATCGTGCCGCGTAACGGGATGAAAGTCTGGTTGTAAGAGAAATGCGTCGCCATCATGCTGATTCGCCGGGCATTGACCGGCCGTCTGAACTTGAGCAGCTCGATCGCGACGCGTCCTTCCCCCGGCTCAACCTCGGGCAGCACCAGCTGGCGGTTCTCCAGCACTTGCCCGAACGGCTTGAAGGCTTCGGGCGTCAACGGCTGCAATCTGACCTTGATGGTCTGTTCTTCCATGGCTGCTTCTCCGCCCCCTTGCCGACGGCCTCGGCAGGCGATCTCGGGCAGAGCTTAAGCCGCGCCACGAACCTTTGACAAGTCCGTATTAACGCGCTGACGAAGCCGCTGCGTTGGCGACGGACCGCAGCTATACTGTCACGATGGCGTGGATGCAAACGGCGGACGATCTGGGTTTCCGGCTGGAGCTCGAGCGCCCGCCACAGCGGATCGTTTCGCTGGTGCCGAGCTGGACCGAGACGCTTTTCGCGCTCGGCCTGGGGCACGCGGTCGCGGGGGTGACGCGTTACTGCGTTGAGCCGGCGGCGGCGACCGCGGCAGTGCCCAAGATTGGCGGGACCAAGAATCCGGATCTTAAAGCGATTGTTGAACTTGCGCCCGACCTCGTGATCGCCAACGCCGAGGAGAATCGGCGCGAGGATATCGAGCAGTTGCGCGCCGCCGGTATCGTGGTATTCACCACCTATCCGCGCAAGATCAGCGCCGCGGTCGAGTCGATTATCAAGCTTGGCGCGACGCTTGGCTGCGACGCCCGGGCCCATGCGATGGCGCGCGAGATTGTGCTGGCGGTGAGCGAAATCGAAACCCAGGTCGGCGTCTGGGCCAAGCTGCGCTTCCGCGTCTTCTGCCCCATCTGGAAGAACCCGTGGATGGCCTTCAACGCCGACACCTATGCGCACGACGTGTTGCGGATGGTCGGCTTCAACAACATCTACGCGGCGGCTGGCGAACGTTATCCATGGACGACGATCGAGGAGGCGCTCGCGCAACGGCCGGACTTCGTGATGTTGCCGAACGAGCCCTATGAATTTGGCCCCAAGGACGCTGAGGAATTGAAGCCGCTGCTCCCGGCGGCCCTGAGCCGGCGGCTAGTGCTGATCAACGGCCGCGACCTCCATTGGTATGGCGCCCACATGGTGACGGGGCTCAAGTCGCTGGCCGCACTGTTGGGCCGGGTGCGCGCCGCCACCGTCTAGATCATTCCAGCATGTAGAGCGTGCGGCCTGGACCAAGGTCGATCCGACGCGGGAAGTGTTTCCCGGCCCAGCGGACGACTTCAGGCATCGAGCTGAAACGCTGCGTCCAGCATAGCACGAGACGTACGTTATACTGTCGTGCCTGGTCGATAACCTCTTGTGGCCGGAGGTAACCAGTAGCGATTCGCGTGAAAGACGTGTCTGTCAAAGCGGGCGGGACGTCGCGGCCAGCGAGAAAAGCGATTCCCTGAGCGTCAGTAATTATCATCTCGCCCGGCCGCGTGTGCTCGATGATTAATTCGGCGATACGCAAATCCGGACTTGGTAATGCCTGGCTTCGTATGAACGAGAGTTCTCTCGAAGTCTCAAGACAGACCTGACGGACTCCCGCGCCCAGAATCACTAAACCTGCGCCGGCACAGGAAGCCCAGCCGATAATCCGAATCGAATGTGCTTGTGCGGCAAGCCAGCGAACGAACACTGCGTATAGGACACAGGAATAGCCCGCGCCGACTCCGATCGCGGCGGCCAGCGCGGGAATAATCGCGATCAGGTGATGGTCAAATAGTGGAAGATGGTTCAGCAATCCAAGGAACGTGACAAAAGGCCACGCGAAAAGCGCCACTCCCTCTATTCCGCCAAGCATACACAATCCCGCTAATGGTGCAGTCAAAACCAGTAACCGCTCCCCAATCATTAAACGCATAAGGGTATGCCATCTGTCGTCGAGCGGAACGGATGGGTAGACTCTGCGCGCCGCCAAATGGAATGTTATGACTTGATGCCAAACCTGATCAAATTTATACGACGACAAGCTAAGCAAAGTGATAGCTGCAAACACGGCGAATATGATGAGGATGTCCAGTGCGATGAACCGTAGCCGCTGTCGCTGGCTTATATCCTGAGCATGTGTCCATCGAGCGATCGCGAACAATATCAGCGAGGGAACCGCATAAATACCCGATAACTTGAGCAAGATCGAGCATATCGTGGTGGCGGACGCGGCCGCCAGCCATCCGCGATGCCCGTGGCGGGCGTAACCAGCCGCCAGTGCGATCCCTGTTGCGGCTAAAGCAACCGAAGGGACATCCGCGTTTATAGTTCGCGACCACTGCAATTCCAGCGGTGAGAGTATTACTAATGTCGCGGCGAGGATCGAACCGCCGCGGCTCCCCAATTGTGTTGCTATCAACATGACCGCTACGATCGTGATTAGGCCGGCGGTAGTCGTGACCAGTTGCCCCGCTAGAAAGGTTTCACCGAACAAGCGCAACGCGGCATATATCAGTGGCAGCCATAGTGGCGGCTGGGAATCAAAGACTTGCCCGTAAGGCGCATAGCCGCGTACCATCATCCGCGCGGACTCTAAATACACTCCCGAGTCATATGAATCGCTGTAAGCGCCCAGACCGCTATAAAGGAGACGGAGGGCGTATAGCAGCCCGATCACAATGGCCACGTACCACGAATTCCGCCAAAGCCGGGAGATTGTAGCCGCAATTCTCATCTTGACCCTTGATTTAGATGCGCATCGGCGCCGCGCGCAAACGTGCGCAGGGAGCGGGAGGAAATAACATGGAAGCGAATCAGTTGATCGCACTCTGGGACGAACATCTTAAATACGAATTCGCGACGCGTGACACCGAGGCGACGCTCGCCACGATGGTCGACGACGCGTACGTGAATCATATTCCGGTGCTGACCGGCGGGGTCGGCAAGGACGAGTTGCGCGAATTTTACGCGAAGCACTTCATTTCGCGGATGCCGCCTGACACCACGATCAACCCCATCTCGCGAACCGTCGGCGAGGATCGCGTGGTCGACGAGATGATCTTCAGCTTTACCCACACCGTCACGATGGACTGGATGTTGCCCGGTATCGCCCCGACCGGCCGGCGGGTCGAAGTTCCACTGGTTGCGATCGTCCAGTTTCGTGCGGGAAGGCTCGCCCACGAGCATATCTATTGGGACCAGGCTTCCGTGCTGGTGCAGATCGGTCTGCTCGATTCCGCAGCGTTGCCCATCGCCGGAAGCGAATCCGCACGCAAGGCGCTCGATCCCAAGCTCCCTTCCAATGAA
>Ga0074045_10003024_pt1 | contig 15277 bp, 16 predicted proteins | sample BogForMeECP23OM2_FD_94442 | JGI IMG/M metagenome (GOLD analysis project Ga0074045, IMG submission 94442) | Bog forest soil microbial communities from Calvert Island, British Columbia, Canada - Bog Forest MetaG ECP23OM2 | ecosystem: Environmental > Terrestrial > Soil > Wetlands ...
CCCAACTACCCGTGTAGAGGCTGGCGATCAGATAAATGATGATCGTAGGAATCGAGAGCCTGGCCACCCACCGCAGCGCCCGCACGAGCCCGTGCGCGGGCGCCGGAGAAGGTGGCGGCGGCGGTGGAGGCGCAGGTGGAGGTGGAGGCGGCGCATGTGGAGAGCCTCGCGTTCGGCGCGGGGGGCGGGTCATATCAGCACCGTACGGTTACGCCGTTCGCGGCGTGGCTCGCCTGCCTTACCGCATGGAGCTGACCGCCGCGGCGGCGGCGCTGGAGGCGCTGACGCGGCCGTGCCGCGTCGTGCTGCACACCGACAGCGAGTACGTCCGCAACGGCATCACGCGCTGGCACACGGGCTGGGTGCGCCGGAACTGGCGCAACAGTACGGGCGATCCGGTCGCTAACATGGACCTCTGGCGCCGCCTGCTGGACGCGAGCGGCAAGCATGAGGTGGACTGGCGCTGGATCCGCGGCCATGCCGGCGACGCGATGAACGAACGCGCCCACGACCTCGCTACTGCCGCGCGCGAGGAACTCGCCGCGACCGCACGCGAGTAGGCGCGCCACACCCGCTCCCAAATGAAAAGGGCGCTCCGAGGAGCGCCCTTTCGTTCTAGCGCCGCCCGTCGAGCGGCGCCTGCGACCGGGCCTCAGCCCATGTCGTGGTGTTCGTCTTCGTGGTGCTCCATCTCGGCCGGATGGGTCTCCATCTTCTTCCGGCGCGCGCCGGTCTTGCGCGGCGTCGACCTGGCCGCAGCGCGGGTGCCGGTCTTGCGCACGCCGGTCTTGCGCGTGGTCTTCTTGGCAGCCGCCTTGCGGGTGCCGGTGGCCTTGCGCGCGGCGCTCTTGCGGGTCGTCGCCTTCTTCTTCGCCGGCGCGCGCTTGGCGGCCGTCTTGCGGGTCGTCGCCTTCTTCGCTGCCGGGCGGCCTTTCTTCGCGGCCGCCTTGCGGGTTCCGGCGGCCTTGCGGCCGGCGGTCTTCCGGCCGGATGCGCGCATCGCCATCGGCTTGGCGCGCGGGGTCGAAGACTCTTCAGTGCTCACGTCGTAGCTCCTTCACGTTTGGGGGTTTTCAAGGCGCGCCGTTGGCGATGGCCGCAGCGCGGCCGCGTGCGCGTGTCGTCCCGCCCGCGCCTGTCGCGCGGAAAGGTCGGTGGTTCGGCCGGCGACCCGCTCGTGCGCCGCGCGCAGTCCCGGCGCACCAACGGCGCCCTGCCTGCGTGCTTTCGTCCGACGCATCCGCCACGGGCTGCGCCCGCGCGCGCCATGGCCGCCATGCCGAGCCGCACCGGAACCAGACGACAGCGTCGGATGATGGTGCGACGCAAACGCCGCCATCGTTTCCTTCCCTGCCGGACACGCACTGCTCCGAGTCTCGATGCCGTGCGGCCTCTGGTCCGTTCGAACAAGGCTGCGGTCCATGGACCGTCCTTCTGCTGTGCGCACGTGCGACGATGCTTGACCCACGTCGGGCGAATCGCTTGCACGCGCGACGATTCCGCTATCTGCGTCCGCAACGCGCGTGTCAAACAAAAAGCAACGTCGCGTGCGCGTTTCGAACAAAAAATCTTGCGCGACGTACAACGCGTGCAACGCCGAGACGAAAACGCCGCCGCAGTCAGGTACTGCGGCGGCGCTCAGACGACGGAACTTCGGGTCGGCTAACGCGTGTTCATCCTGCTCGCGGCAGGCCCGTCATCGCGCGCGTACGTTCAGCCGCGCTCGGCCAGCGGCACGAACACCTGGTTGTCCGGGCCGATGTAGTTGGCGTTGGGACGGATGATCTTGCCGTCCTCGCGCTGCTCGATGACGTGCGCGCTCCAGCCGGACGTCCGCGCGATGACGAACAGCGGGGTGAACATCTCCGTCGGCACCCCCATCAGGTGGTAGGAGACGGCGCTGAACCAGTCGAGGTTGGCGAACATCTTCTTGGTCTCGCCCATCACCCGCTCGATCCGATCGGCGATGGCGAACATCTTGGTGTCGCTCGCCGCCTCGGCCAGCCGCCGTGCGACGTCCTTGATGACCTCGTTGCGCGGATCGGCGACCGTGTAGACCGGATGCCCGAAGCCGATGACGACCTCCTTCGCCTCGACGCGGCGGCGGATGTCGGCCTCGGCCTGGTCCGGCGTGCCGTACCGCTTCTGGATCTCGAACGCGACCTCGTTCGCGCCGCCGTGCTTGGGCCCGCGCAGCGCGCCGATCCCGCCCGCGATCGCCGAGTAGATGTCCGACCCCGTTCCCGCCACCACGCGGGCGGTGAAGGTCGAGGCGTTGAACTCGTGCTCGGCGTACAGGATCAGGCTGACGTGCATGGCGCGGACGTGCAGCTCGGACGGCGGGTGCCCGTGCAGCAGGTGCAGGAAGTGCCCGCCGATGCTGTCGTCGTCGGTCTGCACGTCGATCAGCCGGTCGTTGTGGCTGTAGTGGTACCAATACAGCAGCATCGAGCCCATCGACGCCATCAGCCGGTCGGCGATGTCGCGCGCGTCCGCCGCGTTGTGGTCGTGCGGCTCCGGCAGCACGCAACCCAGCGCCGAAACCCCGGTGCGCAGCACGTCCATCGGGTTGCTCGCCGCCGGCAGCGCCTGCAGCGCGTCGGCCACCGCCGAGGGGATGCCGCGCAGCCGCTTCAGCTTCGCCTTGTAGGCGCGCAGCTCGGCCTCGTTGGGCAGCCAGCCGTGCACCAGCAGGTGCGCGATCTCCTCGAACTCGCACTCCTCGGCGATGTGCAGGATGTCATAGCCGCGATAGTGCAGGTCGTTGCCGGTGCGCCCGACCGTGCAGATCGCGGTGTTGCCGGCGGTCACGCCGGACAGGGCCACCGACTTCTTCGGCTTGTTGGCCAGCGTCAGCGTATCGCTCATGTGGGTCTCTCCTCAGAAGATGCCCGGCTTGCCGGCGGCGAGCGCGCCGGTCGGCAAGGCGACGTTCAGCCCCGCCAACTCGCTGGCGTCCAAGCGTGGCAGGTCCTGCACCAGTTCCAGGAACCGGTTGCTCTCGCGCCGGCTGATGATGCCGTCGGTCAGCGTCTCGAACTTGCGGATGTAGTCTTCGCGCCCGAACGGCTTGGCGCCGAGCGGGTGGGCATTGGCGACCGCCAGCTCGTCCTCGATCACCGAGCCGTCCTTCATGTGCACCTCGAGCCGCCCGCCGAACGCCTTCTCCTGCGGGTCGATCGAGTGGTAGCGCCGCGTCCAGGCCGGGTCCTCGCGGGTCTCGATCTTGTGCCACAGCCGCACGGTGTCGGCGCGGGACGCGCGGCGGGGCGCGTAGCTGTCGACGTGGTGCCAACGGCCGTCCTGCAGCGCGACGGCAAGTATGTACATGATCGAGTGGTCCAGCGTCTCCCGGCTCGCCTTCGGGTCCATCTTCTGCGGGTCGTTGGCGCCGGTGCCGATCACGTAGTGCGTGTGGTGGCTGGTGTGCAGGATGATCTTCTGGATGTCCTCCAGGTTCGGGATCTTCTCGCGCATCCGGAACGCCAGATCGATCAGCGCCTGGCTCTGGTACTCGGCGCTGTGCTCCTTGGTGAAGCTGTCCATGATCGCGCGCTTGGGCTCGCCCTTCTCCGGCAGCGGCACCTCGTACAGCGCGTCCGGCCCGTCAAGCATCCACGCGACCACGCTGTCCTCGCCCTCATAGACCGGGCTCGGCGCGCCCTCGCCGCGCATCGCGCGGTCCACCGCCTCGATCGCGAGCTTGCCGGCATGCGCCGGCGCGTACGCCTTCCAGCTCGAGATCTCGCCCTTGCGCGACTGGCGGGTGGTGAAGCTGACATGCACCGCCTGCTGCACGGCCTGGTAGATCACCTCCTGCTTCAGGCCGAGCAGCGTGCCGATTCCCGCCGCCTGCGCCGGGCACAGATGGCCGATATGATCGATCTTGTGCTCGTGCAGGCAGATCGCGCGTACGAGGTCGATCTGGATCTCGTAGCCGGTCGCGATGCCGCGGATCAGCTCGCGGCCGGATTTCTCCATCGTCTGCGCCACCGCCAGGATCGGCGGGATGTTGTCGCCCGGGTGCGAGTAGTCGGCAGCGAGGAAGGTGTCGTGCATATCGAGCTCGCGCACCGCCGTGCCGTTCGCCCAGGCCGCCCATTCCGGGCTCACCCGGCGCGCCACCGGCACGCCGAACACGCTCGCGCCGCCCCGCCGCGGATGGCCCAGCGCCATGTCGCGTGCCGAAACGACGGGGTGGCGGTTGATCGCCGCAATCGCCACCGACGCGTTGTCGATGATGCGGTTGATGATCATCGCGGCCACGTCGCGCTCCACCGCGACCCGGTCGGCGGCCACGCCGGCGATCTTCCAGGCGAGCTGATCCTCGCGCTTGAGGTTGGCCTTGGACGGGTGAACCCTCACCTCGTGCAGTTTCATCAGTCTTTCTCCGCGTTGATGCTTCGTGCGCCGCGATCGGTGGCGCCGCGTCCGACCGGCCGGCTGGCAAGCCTTGGGACGACTTCGTAAGGTTCGTCCCGATGGCCGACAAGCGCGCGGCCGTCAGCGAAGGACAGACAAGGACACATATATAAGGTGTCGGCGATGACGAATGACGGCAGCCGCGTGCTTCGGGTGGCAGGCGCGCAGATGGGTCCGACCTCCCGCCACGATCCGCGCGCGCGCACGCTCGGGCGGCTGATCGCTCTCCTCGATCGTGCGGCGGACGACGGCGGGGCGCTGGTCGTGTTCCCCGAGTTGGCGCTGACCACCTTCTTCCCGCGCTGGCTGATCACGGACGAACGGGAGCTGGATGCGTTCTTCGAACCCGCCATGCCCAATCCCGCCGTGCAGCCGCTGTTCGACCGCGCGGCCGCCCGCCGCGTCGGTTTCTATCTCGGCTATGCCGAGCGCACGACGGACGGGCGGCGCTTCAACAGCTCGATCCTGGTCGCTCCTGATGGCGCTACCATCGGCCACTACCGCAAGGTGCATCTGCCGGGGTTTGTAGAGCCCCGGCCACAACTCGAGTGGCAGCAGCTCGAGAAGCGGTATTTCGCCTACGGTGATTTGGGCTTCCCCGCCTTCCGCGGCCCGGCGTCGCTGAAGGGCGCGATCCTCGGCATGATGATCTGCAACGACCGTCGCTGGCCGGAGGCGTGGCGCGTGCTCGGGCTGCAGGGCGTCGAGCTGGTCTGCTGCGGCTACAACACCGCCGGCTTCGGCCCGTACGGCGGCGAGAACGAGGACATGGCGCTGCGCACCTTCCACTCCGAGTTGGTCGCGCAGGCGAACGCGTACATGAACGCGACCTGGGCGGTGTCGGTCGCCAAGGCAGGCAATGAGGACGGTGCGGCGCTGATCGCCGGATCGTGCATCGTCGATCCCGCCGGGCGCATCGTCGTGAAGTCGGAGACCCTGGACGACGAGGTGATCGTCGCCGACTGCGACCTGGACGCTTGCCGCCACGGCAAACAGAACATGTTCGACTTCGCCACCCACCGCCGCCCGATGCACTACGGCCCGATCACCGCTCAGACCGGGGTGCGGGAGCCGGGCTAGCTCCTGTGCTGACGATCAGCGTCCTGCGCGGGCCGCCCGCGCTGGAAGACGGCAAGGCTGTCGTACAGGTGCATCGACAGCGTCGAGCGGCTGAAGTCGGTGGGCGCCAGCGCACCCCTTGTCCAGTCGGCGTTCAGTTCGTCGATCAGCTGCTTGCACAGCTCGATGAACGTGCCCTCGCGCCTCAGCCCGCCGCCGTACTCGTCCCAGTACGCGGCATGCAGATCCTCGACGATGTACACGCCGTCCGGCGCGAGCCTTGGATACAGCGTGCGGAAGCTGGCGACCATGTCCGCCGCCTGGTGGCTGCCGTCGTCGATGACGATGTCGGGGGCGCCGAACTCCGCGATCACCGCGGCCAGGAAGTCGGCGTCGCTCTGGTCGCCGATGCGCACCGCGACCTGCGGACCGGCGGCATCCGCCCTCGCGGGATTGTTGTCGATGCCGACGATCTGCGCGAACGGCCCCAGATAGCGCCGCCACATCTCCACCGACCCGCCCTCGCCGACCCCGATCTCGACCAACACCGCCGGCCGGTTCACGTATCGGCGCAGATGCGCCTCGTAGGCGGGGAAGTAGTGCTTCCACTTGTCGATCTCGCGGCCCCGGTGCCCGAGGAACGTACTCCACAGGCTGACGCCGCTGCCGGTTTGCGCCGCAGGGCTCGCGTGCCGAACGGGTGGCGTGGCGGGCTCGGCTGCCGCGACCGGAGCTTCGCTCGGCGGCGGCGTTGCCTCCGCCGTCGGCGCGAAGCGAGGACGGTTCGGGTCCGTCGCGTCGGCGGGATGGATGGTCAGCCCCTCGTCGGTGCGCTCGCGCAGCACCGGTCCCGCGAGGTTCCACAGGTAATGACCCCGCACCGGCTGCCCGCGCGCGGCGAAGGTCTCCATCGCGACCATGTTCGCGAAGGTCGAGTTGCTGGTGCCGACGAAACACTCGGCCCGCAGCGCCATCTCGAAGTCGAGCACGGCAAGGTCGGTGCGGTTCAGCGCGTCCATGTACACCGGCGCGATCACGTCGGATTTCCAGATCAGCTCGATGCCGAACAGCCGCTGTACGTCGGCGCGGATGGTCTCCTTCGGCGCCGGCATGTCGTCCTCGTTGACGGTCACGTAGATCGCCCGGCCGGTATCCGGCAGCGTCGCATGGATCTTGCCCAGGATCGCAACGGCCGAAGGCGCGTGATCGGCTGACGTGTCGCCGAACCCGTCCAAGGTTTCCTGGGCAAAGCTGACCCAGTCGGACTCGATGCGCAGCTGTGCGACGACGCGCACCCCACGCTGGCCGAACACATGCTCGGCCAGTTCGGTCGACAGCGGGCTCGAACGCAGCCGCGGCACCAGCGAGCGCAGGAAGACGAAGCCGAAGTCGTTCGGCCGTGGCGTCCCGGTACGGCCCAGGTTGCCGAAGTAGTCGGAGCCAGCGCGGAAATGGTCCCAGCCGTCGGACCCGCCGATCGGCTCGGCCTGCACGACCCGCAGGCCGCACGCGTCGGCAAGGTGCAGCAGCGGCGCCTGCTCGTACAGATCGAACAGCCTGATCAGCCGTCCGCCCTCGGGCGGGCCGCCGAGGACGGTGAAATACGGCAGCACGATCGGCCGGCTCGTCGCGATCCCGTCCAGGAACACGCCCAGCAACGCGAGCTTCTGGTTGTTCAGCCCGCCGGTGTTGGCGAAATACCCGGCCACGTCGCCGGGAAGGGCGGGAACATCCCGCGGCATCGGAGCGGTCGGATAAAGCATTCCTGCGCCTCTATCCCGGTTTGCGGGCAGCCGCGCAATCGGGGCAAAGCGGAGGGGTTGATCCAGGCGTCACGGCGGTTCACCTAAACACCCGAGGCATGCCGCATTCCGGCATCGCCAAGGATCCGTCCATGCCCCCCGACGTGCCGACACCCATCCGCTGGCAACCCAGCCGCACCGCCACATCGTTCGCCGCCTCGCCGCTGCCGCCGCTGCTCACCGCCGTCGGCCGCGGCCTCGCCAATCGCTGCCCGAGCTGCGGCAAGACGCACCTATTCCAGGGCTATCTGCGCGTAACCCCGGTCTGCACGAATTGCGGGGCGCCGCTCGGGCTCGCGCGGGCGGACGACGCGCCGCCGTATTTCACCGTCCTCCTCGTCGGCCACATCATCGTGCCGCTGATGTTCCTGACCGATCGCGCCTGGACGCCCCCGGTGTGGACGATGGCCGCGATCTTCCTGCCGCTCACGCTGGCGCTGTCGCTGCTCTTGCTCCGGCCGATCAAGGGCGGCACGGTCGGGCTCATGCTCAAGCTCGGCCTCGTCAAGTCGGACACGGATGACTGATCCGGGCCGGCTGGCTCGTGTCGTGCTCGAAGGCGAGGCGCTGACCAGGCTTTCCCCGATCCTGGAAGCGGACCGCGCGCAGGCCGTCGCCGACCTCGAGCACGACAACAGCTTCGCCCTCGTCGGCGAGCGCTACGACGGCAAGCCGGGCGCCGATGGCCCATACGTGCTGCGCCTGTCGATCCAGGAAGGCCGCTTGGCCTTCGACATCCGCGACGCGCAGGACCAACCGCTCACCGGCATCCTGCTCGCGCTCGGCCCGTTCCGCGCGCTCATCAAGGATTACCAGCTGCTGGTCGAGAGCCACGTCAAGGCGGTCGAAGAAGGTCGCGAGGCCCGCATCCAGGCAATCGACATGGGCCGCCGGGGGCTGCACAACGAGGGCGCCGAGCTCATGCGCGAGCGCCTGAACGGCAAGGTCGCCATGGATTTCGAGACCGCGCGCCGGCTGTTCACGCTGGTCTGCGTGCTACACCAGCGCATCTGAACACGCCGGCGACGGCGGCGGCAACGAGAGGATGCAGTGAAGGTCGACGGCACCCCGTATCGCAGCATCTGGGTCGACGAGCAGGACCGTTGGTCGGTGCGCATCATCGACCAGACGCGGCTGCCGTGGGAGTTCGTGATCCTGCGCCTGACCACGCTCGACGAGGCGGCGCACGCGATCCGCTCCATGCAGGTGCGCGGCGCGCCGCTGATCGGCGCCACCGCCGCGTACGGCCTCTGTCTCGCGCTGCGCGCCGACCCGTCCATCGCTGCGATGGAGCGCGCAGCCGAACGGCTCGGCGACACGCGCCCGACCGCGGTGAACCTGCGCTGGGCGTTGGAGCGCATGCTGACCCGGCTGCGCAACACGCTGCCGGCCGAGCGCGTCGCCGCCGCCTACGACGAAGCGCGCCTGATCGCCGACGAGGACGTCGAGACCTGCCGCGCGATCGGCCGCCACGGCGCCAAGCTGATCGAGACGGCGGCCCGAACGCACCCGGAGCAGCCGGTGAACGTGCTGACCCACTGCAACGCCGGCTGGCTGGCGACAGTCGATGTCGGCACAGCGCTCGCGCCGATCTACACCGCGTTCGATGCGGGCGTGGCTCTGCACGTGTGGGTCGACGAAACCCGGCCGCGCAACCAGGGCGCGTCGCTGACGGCGTGGGAACTCGGGCGCCACGGCGTCCCGCACACCGTGCTGTCCGACAACGCCGGCGGCCACATGATGCAGCACGGCCGCGTCGATCTGGTGATCGTCGGCGCCGACCGCGTCACGCGCCAGGGCGACGTCGCCAACAAGATCGGCACCTACCTCAAGGCGCTCGCCGCGCGCGACAACGGCGTACCGTTCTGGGTGGCGCTGCCGTCCTCGACCATCGACTGGACGGTGCGCGACGGCGTGGCCGAAATCCCGATCGAGGAGCGGCCCGCGACCGAGGTCACGACGATCAGCGGTCGCGCGCTCGACGGCAGCATCGCGGCCGTGCGCGTGGTGCCGACCGACAGTCCGGCCGCCAACCCGGCCTTCGACGTCACACCCGCGCGCCTCGTCACCGGCCTGATCACCGAGCGCGGCCGCTGCGACGCGAGCGAAGGCGGGCTGACGACGCTCTACCCGGAGCGGCGCGATGGAACTGCGCCAGCCTGACGACCGCATGCTCGCCGACTACGTGGTCGCACTCGGGCGCGGCTGGTCGCCGAACTCCGGGCGCGACACCAGTGCGATCGAACTGGCCGAGATCCGCGCTGACCCGGACGTCTATCTGCACCACCAGCGCACCAGCACCGGGACGATCGTGCTTGCCGACGGATCGCTGGCCGAGCGCCTGCCGGGACTGATCCGCTGGATCTGGGACGACGGGTTCTGCGGCAACATCAACTTCCGCCACCTCCCCGACACCGAGGATCTGCCCGAACACGTCTCGGGCCATGTGGGCTACAACGTGGTGCCGTGGCGGCGCGGCAAAGGGATCGCGACCCGGGCGCTCGGGCTGTTCCTGCCGATGATCCAGGCACTCGGCGTGGCGCGCGTCAAACTCACCTGTGATGATGGCAACCCGGTATCCGCTCGCGTGATCGAAGCGAATGGCGGTATCGAAGCGCCCGGCGAGCAACACGAGGGCACAGCAAAGCGCGTGTTCTGGATCGACCTGTGACCATCCCGGCGACCGTCCCCGGGATCAGCGGCCTGCCGCGCGTGAGGGCGTTGCTCGTCCTCGCGCTGGCCTTGATTCTGTGCGCCTGCGCGGCAACGACTCCCACGCCCGCCTACCACGTGCCGAGCGGCGCACAGGTGCCGCCCTTCGCGAAAAAGCCGTTCGAGCCGTTGCGGCGCGAGGCGGTAGTCGCGATCGCGCTGCGCGAATGGCGGCTGTTCGGCCAGCCGGTGGATGACGAACCGCCGGACACGAGGCCGCCGCCGCTGCCGCAGGACAAGCCGGAACGGCAGGAAGGCTACTGGCAGCGCGTCGCCGAATACTGGTGGACGGGGCTCGATCCAAACGAGAAGGAAGCCGCCTGGACCGGCAAGCACGACGAGTGGGGCGCCGTCTTCCCCGCCGACCAGGACGGCTACTATGCGTGGTCGGCCGCCTTCGTATCTTACGTCATGCGGATCGCCGGCGCCGGCGACGGCTTTCCGTATTCGAAGAACCACGCGACCTACATCAACATCGCCAAGCAGATGGCGGATGGCACCACGACGGGCTACGTGATCCGCGCCCAGCGGCCCTCGGCCTACGCGCCGCAGCTCGGTGACCTGATCTGCACCGGTCGCGGACCCTCGGCGAACCTGAAATACGACGACCTGCCGACCAGCGCCTCGTTCCCCGCGCATTGCGACATCGTGGTCAAGATCGACCCCGGCCAGCTCTCCGTTCTCGGCGGGAACGTGGACGACGCGGTGACGATGAAACACATCCCGGTCACGCCGCAGGGCATGCTGGCCACACCGGACGGCACCGTGCTGGACACGCGCTATCCGTGGATGGTCGTGCTGCAGGTGCTCTACCCGCCGTCGGCGCCGGAGATCGCCGAGACCGGCCGGCGCACCCTCACAGCCAGTAGCGCGCCGTGATCTGGTGGTGATGCAGCAGGGTGTCGGTCGACTCGACGCCCAGCTCGGCGAACAGCGCGCGCAATCCGATGTCGCGCAGCTCCCACTCCAGCATCGTCCGCACCGCCTGGTGATAATTCCAGCCCCTGGTGTGGAACGCCGGGTCGAGGTTCGTGATCAGCACGAGCCCGGTGTCCGGCGCGTCGAGGCACACGATGTCCAGGTCCGGCCGGTGCCGCTTGAGGTACAGCGCCGTGCGCCACACATCGCCGGTCCACCACGGCTCGCGCTCGGGTGAGGACACCGGGATCTCGCCCTTGATCCGCGTCGCGATCGCCTCCTCCGGCGGCAGGCAGTCGTGCAGCGCGACGACCGAGTTGGACCGGCAGTGGCGCTCCGTATTCATGAAATCGCGCAGCAGGAACTCGCACCGGTGCATGCCGTCGAGGAAGGCGAAGTCGACCGGCCGGCCGAACAGCCGCATGGGATCATGCTCGGCGAAGAAGACGTCGCTGGTCGTCTGGAACAGCATCAGCGACGGCCGGTCGATCGCCTTCGCCACGATCTGCGGATCGCTGATCTTGAACTCCGGATCGACGGCGATCGCCGCGCAACGCGACAGCGCGAGGCTGACGCCGGCGAACGTGCCGATCTCCAGATACGTCTTCGGCTGCAGCACCTGATGCAGCCGGTCGAGCACCATCACATAGGGGTGGCCCGTGAAGTCCGGCAGCACGTTGGCGGCCGGGCCGGACGCCTGGTCGCGCGACCCGTCCGGCATGCTCCGCGTTCGGGCGAACACGCTCACGCGCCCGCTTGGGGGCCGCGCCGGATCAACGCTGCCGCCAGGGCAGCTTGTCCGCCTTCCACCCCGACACAGTGCCGCGATGGCCGTGCTCGTTCGGCGGCCCTTCGAACCCGTCGGCGATGTTGAAGGCGGATGGGAACCCCGCCTCGATCGCCGCGCGTGCCGCGGCGAGGCTGCGCACGCCGCTGCGGCAGAGGAAGAAGATGCGGTGCGCCTCGTCCAGCCCGGCATCGCGCATCTGCCCGACGAAAGCCGCGTTGAGCTGCATCGTCGGAAAGATCTGCCACGAGATCAGCAGCGGCTTCTTGCCGGCCGCCGACAGGTCCGGCAGCCCGACATAGGCCCATTCCGGCTCCGTCCGCACGTCGACCAGCTGCGCTTGCGGATCCTCGTTCAGGGCTTTCCAGACCTGCGCCGGCGGCACATTCTCGACCATCTCGCAACCTCCCATGCTGCCGCCGCCATTGCACCGGCACGGCGTGGCTTCAAGCCGCAGGATCGGAGCCCAGGACCGACATGACAAGCGCCACGCAGCCCGCCGCCTCGCCGCACGCGAGCATGACCGCCGCCGACCTCGCCGCCGCGATCGGCAACACGCCGCTCATCCGGCTGCGCCGCGCCAGCGAGGCCACCGGCTGCACCATCCTCGGCAAGGCCGAGTTCATGAACCCGGGCGGCTCGGTGAAGGACCGCGCGGCGCTGGCGATCATCGAGGCGGCCGAGCGCGACGGCACGCTCAAGCCCGGTGGCACGATCGTGGAGGGCACCGCCGGCAACACCGGCATCGGCCTTACCCTGGTCGGCAACTCGCGCGGCTATCGCAGCATCATCGTGGTGCCGGAGACGCAGAGCCGCGAGAAGCTCGACTTCCTGCGCATGATCGGCGCCGACCTGCGTGCGATCCCGGCCAAGCCCTATCGCGACCCTGGCAACTACGTGCACGTCTCGCGCCGGCTCGCCGAGGAGCTGGGCGCGGTGTGGGCCAACCAGTTCGACAACACCGCCAACCGCGACGGCCACTATCGCACCACGGGCCCGGAGATCTGGACGCAGACCGAGGGGCGCGTCGACGCCTTCACCTGCTCCTGCGGCACCGGCGGCACGCTCGCAGGCGTCGGGATGGCGCTGAAGGAGCGCAAGCCGGCGGTGCGGATCGTGCTCGCCGATCCGCCCGGCAGCGGGTTGGCCGGCTGGGTGAAGTCGAACGACCTGACCGTCGAGGGCTCGTCGATCACCGAGGGCATCGGCCAGTCGCGTGTGCCCGGCAATCTCGACGGCGCGCCGATCGACGACGCCCTGAAGATCGACGATGCCGAAATGCTGCAGCAGGTGTTCGACCTGATGATCGACGAAGGTCTCGCGGTCGGCGGCTCGGCCGGCCTGAACGTCGCCGCCGCGATCCGTGTGGCGCGCGACCTCGGCCCGGGACACACGGTCGTGACGATCCTGTGCGATGGTGCCGGACGCTATCAGTCGAAGCTGTTCAATCCCGAGTTCCTGCGCGAGAAGGGCCTGCCGACGCCGCCCTGGATGAGCTGAGCCGAACGCGCCTCTCCCCGTATCTGGCGGTCCCTGCCCGCTACGGCATCAACGCTGGGCCACCACGCTGCAGTGGCGGGTGATAACGGACACGGCATGCTCGTCGTCCTTAGACACGAGCGTGCCTAGGGTCTTGCATGCACGAACGCGTCTTTCGCGCGGCTGCTTCAGATCGGCCAGGATCGTCAGGTCGTCGAGGATCTGGGTCAGCTCCTCGGGGCCTCGCGGCGCAAACAGGACCGCTTCATTGTCCTCCTTATAGGCCGGGTCCTGGCGAATCGCGGCGCTTTGTTCCGGCGAGAGGGCCGTCGCGATGACGGCGGCCAGCAGTTCGGAATCGAAGTAGACTCGCCGGAGCTCGCCTTCCGGCAGCGCGGCGCGCATCGCTTGAAAGACTAACCTGAACGGCATGCGGTTGCAGGTGTCGCCCCCGCCAGTCAAGACGATGAAGTAGAACAGATTGTCAGGATAGTTGGCACGGTCCAGCAAAGGCGGTTGGGCGAACTGGCTTGCGGCGATCTCGATGGCGAGCTTCAGCGGCGCCCATTGACCCGCCCCGACCGTCACGTTCTTTGCGCTCGCCTCCGCCTCTGACGCGCTGAACGGAGCCAGCTTGTACAACTGATGAACCCCTGCGGGCGAGCAGGCGACGTTTGGGTCTGTCTCACCGCCGAACGAGGTCAGCGACAGCCAGCCGCCGTCGAGTGCCAGGCTGCTGATCTCCCGGTTGATCCGTGAAGCAGCGGCATCGAAGTCGCGGCCCTGCATGCGACTGCTGGTATCGACCACAAGTGCCGTAAAATTGGCCCGCGGGAGATGCAGGTTGACGGTCGCCGTGGCGCTGCCGATCGCGTGGCCATATTGATCGGTCACGTTAACCCCGATGTTGACCGTGCTCGGCGTGGTTCGGATCGCGGTCTTGGGCGCTGCAAACGTGACGTCGTTGCAGGCCTCGCTGGGCGAGAACGGGTTCGCAGCGGACCCGTCCTGGTACCATTGGCAGCGTATATCGGACGGCGGCTTTCCTGCCTTGAAGTCGACGCGAAAGTGGGCGATGCCCCCGATCAGGACGGTGACGCCGCTGTCGTCCTGCGGCGCGTCGATCGCGGTGATTTCGGGCTGGGCCTCGTCGAGCAGCGAAATCGTCTTCGACACGCTGACCGGGCTGTTGAACCACGCATAGCGCCGCCGGGCATGGACCGTGATGGTCAGTGCAACGGGCGCACTGCTTTTGGCGAAATTCGATGCATCGTTCACGATCGTAACGATGGCGGCACATTTGTCCGAGATGCTGACGCCGTTGACTGCCGGCGCCACGTCAGCTTTGCACAAGATGCTGTCCGTCGGCTCGGGAGTGCCGTCGGCGTAGTATCCGATGACGGACACCGTTCCCGCTTCGTTGAGCCTAAGTTTCTCGGGCGCATTAATGTCGTATCTAAATAGTTGGACGGCACCCAAGTGCTGAAGGCTGGTGACGCCTGGCAGCCAATTACCTGTTGCGATGCCAGAAACGATAGCGATTACAACGTAACCGAGAACGCTTCCGACTGAAATTCTTTTGATCCACTTCCAGAGCCCTCGAAGGAGGGAGCGAACTGGCGATGGGCGCGTCGGTGGCCCGGGCGGAAGGGTCATGCTGCCAACCAAGCTGGATGGGTCGAGAACGTCAGCGGCAGAGCTCGCGCGTGTAAAGCTGTTTCGATCGCGTCCCGTTTCACAACCGCGTGACGGGCACCGTGCCGGTTGTGCCCAGGTGCTCTATCGGCCCAGCAGCCAGAAAATCAGCGACAGCACGACGCTGAGCACGATGCAGGTGACGATCGGCGCGTAGAACGTGAAGTTGCCGCGCTGGATGACGATGTCGCCCGGCAGGCGGCCGAACCCCAGGCTCGTCAGCCAGGGCCACAGCACGCCCACGGCAGCAATCGCAAGTCCGATGACGATGAGCAGGCGTGACATGCCGAGTAGGTGGGGACGTTGCCGCCCCCACCCCTCACAGACCCGGACGTGCGGATTTGCCGAGTCGGCCCGGGGAGTTTCACCCCGAGCCGCTCACAGATCCGGACATGAACCTCTC
>Ga0074045_10003025_pt1 | contig 15273 bp, 10 predicted proteins | sample BogForMeECP23OM2_FD_94442 | JGI IMG/M metagenome (GOLD analysis project Ga0074045, IMG submission 94442) | Bog forest soil microbial communities from Calvert Island, British Columbia, Canada - Bog Forest MetaG ECP23OM2 | ecosystem: Environmental > Terrestrial > Soil > Wetlands ...
TTCCGATTCGCCCTTTGAAGTCGGGTTCGTCTCAGGCGAGGATCGAGTTCGCTGGAATATTTTTGCCAGTGTTCCGGGAAACGGGTCTCTGATCCGCTCCGGCAAACCGGTATGGACAGGGAGCAACAAAATTTCGCCGCAAGAATACGGCTGCGCCGATACCCAGTTGCTCGGCTGGGAGTCGCCCACTTACGGTGACCTTCAACCCGCGATTTCGCTCCTGTACCAGTTGCGATCGCCGTTACCCGTGCGGCTCGTGACCGTGATTCTCACCGACACTAAGTGCCGCCATGAATCAAAGGGCGGCCTTCTGGTCGTTCGACGAAGTGAAGCCGAAATTTACCGCGTGAATCTTTCCCCGCAATCGTCTTCAGCCAGCGCCCAGAAATCGAGAGAGAAGAAGGAAGAGAAATCGCCAGAGTGGTCGAGAGAGAGGTCGAGAGAACAAGCATGAAGCAGGTTTTCCAGGACTCCCGCAGCGCCGCAATCACGGTGGCTGATGTCCCCGTGCCAAAATTGCTCCCCGGTTGCGTGCTGGTTCGCACCGCGGCATCTTTGGTTTCCGCCGGAACGGAGCGCGCCGCCGCTGAGTTTGCCTCGAGGAATTTGCTGCAGAAAGCAAGAATGCGGCCTGATCTCGTCCGCGAAGTCCTGAACAAGATTAAGCGCGACGGCTTGGTTTCGGCGGCTTCCGCCGTGCGCAACCGACTCGACCAGCCCAGTGCTCTGGGTTACAGCAGCGCTGGAACTGTGCTCGCAGTAGGCGAAGGCATTGCCGATCTCAACCCCGGCGATCGCGTGACATGTGCCGGCGCGGGTCACGCCGTGCACGCTGAGTGTGCCTGCGTGCCACGCCTGCTCGTCGCCCGAATTCCCGCCGCGGTGAGCTTCGACGAAGCTGCCTTCACCACCCTGGGAGCAGTGGCGCTGCACGGGGTTCGCAACGCCGACGCGAAGCTGGGCGATGTCGTGGCCGTAATCGGTCTGGGCCTGCTCGGTCAGCTCACGGTGCAGATATTGAAAGCGGCGGGCTGCTCCGTGCTTGCCATGGACATCTCCGCCGAGCGGGCAAGTCTCGCTTTGCGCCTCGGTGCCGATGCGGCGAGCACGTCATCTTCCGGCTTTCAGGACTTGTGCATGCAGCACTCTGCCGGGCATGGCGTGGATTCAGTTCTCATCACGGCGCAGACCGCCAGCAACGATCCGGTGAACCTCGCCGGAACTGTGGCGAGAAATCGCGCCCTTGTCGTCGCCGTCGGAACCGTCGCCATGGATATCCCGCGCAGATTGTTTTACGAAAAGGAACTCGACTTCCGCGTTTCCCGTTCCTACGGCCCCGGTCGCTATGACGCTGCTTACGAGCAGAAGGGAATCGACTACCCCATCGGCTACGTGCGGTGGACCGAAACCCGGAACATGGAGGCGTTTTCAAAACTTCTCGGCGATCGCAAGCTCGATCTCCGGCCGCTCATCAGCCATCGTTTCCCCATTTCGCGAGCCCGCTCCGCCTATGATTTGATCTCAGGCAAAACCCAAGAAACATTCCTCGGAGTGCTGATCGAATACCCCGACAACGTCGACGACTCTCGCCTAGTGCGCCTGTCAACTCGCGGGCCCGACGTCGCAATTCACGATTCCATTCAGGTCGGCCTTTTAGGAGCAGGGAGCTTCGCCACCAGCACGCTGCTGCCCGCAATTCAGAAAGTTGGCGGAGCGGAACTTGTCATAGCCTGCGCGGCCAGCGGATCTCATGCGCGCTACGCCGCCGATAAATTCAAATTTCATTCCTGCACCACCGATGAGCAGGAAATCTTCAACCATCCCGTCGTCAATACAGTGGTCATCGCCACCCGCCATCACCTGCACGCCGGCCAGGTCGTTGCGGCACTCAATTCCGGCAAACATGTCTTCTGCGAAAAACCACTCTGCCTCGACCAATCGGAACTCAGCCGAATCGTCGCCGAATACTACCTTGCCGGCGGCGCCCCATCCAATAACCTTCAATCCGGCAATGCTCGACCCGGCCACCCGCTGCTGATGGTCGGTTTCAATCGACGATTCGCTCCGCTTGCGCTTCGCATGAAGAGTTTTCTCGAGGAAGTTCATGAGCCCATGGCCCTCCACTATCGGGTCAACGCCGGCTTCCTTCCTCACGATCACTGGCTCAACGATCCGCAACAGGGCGGCGGCCGCATCGTTGGAGAGGTCTGCCACTTCGTGGATTTCCTGCAATTTCTTACCAACTCGTCGGTCGTGCAAGTTGAAACTCGCAGTCTTCCCAATCCCGGCCAGTACAGTAACGACAACCTCGTGTGTTCGCTGCGTTTTGCCGATGGTTCGCAGGGCACACTCACCTATCTGGCGAACGGAGACAAGTCATTCTCCAAGGAACGAATCGAAGTCTTCGGTGGCGGCCGCGTGGCTGTGCTCGAGGATTTCCGCCGCCTCGAACTTGTCCGCGGAGGAAAGCACCAAACAGTTCGCTCTCTTTTCCGGCAGGATAAAGGACATAAGGCCGAGTGGGCGGCTTTTCTCACCGCGATTCAAACTGGAAGCCAGTCCCCGATTCCGTTCCACGAAATTGTGAACACCATGCGGGCGACCTTTGCCCTGGAAGAGTCTCGTTGCCTGGGTCAAGCTGTTGCTGTGAAAGATTCTCGTTATGAAATAACTGGCGAAGAGGATCGCAGTCACTCTCCTGCGCCCGAGGGCTTCGATCAAGCTTCATGAATATTTCTCCAAATCAGGCTGATCGTTGTCTGCCCATCTCATCATGAAGATTCTTTACGTCTCGCAATACTTCCCTCCGGAGATGGGAGCCCCAGCGGCCCGAGCCGCTGAACTATCACGCCACTGGGCCCGTGCCGGCCACGACGTGACTGTCCTCACTGGCTTTCCCAATCACCCCACCGGTGTCGTGCCGCCCGCATATCGCAGTCGCTTCCGGCGTCTGGTGTTCCGCGAAAAAATCGACGGAGTGAACTTGGTTCGCACCTGGCTGCTTCCTTTTCCCAACCGGAAACCGTATGAGCGGATCTTGAACTACACTTCGTTCTGCCTCTCGGCGGCGAGTACGGGGCTTTTCTTATCTTGCCCTGACGTCGTGATTGCCACTTCGCCGCAGTTGCTGGTTGCACTCTCCGGTTACTGGTTGGCCCGCCGCAAGCGCGTTCCCTTTGTCTTTGAAGTGCGCGATCTCTGGCCCGAGTCGCTGCTCGCGGTCGGCATGGGCCGGGAGAACTCCCCGCTCCAGCGCTCGCTCTCAAGCATTGCCGCTTTCCTTTACCGCCGGTGCGACCACATCGTAGTGGTCACTCCCGCCTTCGAAGATCATCTCGTCGAGCATTGGCAAGTGCCGAGGAAGAAAATTTCAGTCGTCGAAAATGGAGTAGAGACTCAGCTCTTCTCTCCCACGGCCGATTCCGGTTTGAGAAAAGAGCTGGGGATGGAAGGAAAGTTTGTCGTCTCTTACATCGGTACCATGGGGATGGCTCAAGGGCTTGAAACCATTCTTGAAGCTGCCGCCCAGTTGCGAGAGACGAATCCGGAGATCGTTTTTCTGATCTTGGGAGAAGGAGCCGACAAGGACCGCATTGCGACTCTCGCGCGGCAACGTGGCCTGCCCAACCTCCACATCGTCGATCAGCGGCCGCGCGAGAAGATTCCCGCCTGTATCTGCGCCTCGGATCTTTGCTTGGTACTGCTCAAGAAAGCCGAATTGTTCAAGACCGTCATTCCCACCAAGATGCTGGAATTCATGTCCTGCGCCCGCCCGGTGATCCTCGGCGTAGACGGTCAAGCCCGCGCAATCCTTGAGCAGGCCCGCGCTGGTCTCGTCATCGAACCGGAGAATTCGGTTGCTCTGGCAGCTGCTATTCGCAGTCTGGCCATGAATCCGAAGCTGGCTCGAGAGCTCGGTGAGAATGGCAGGGCCTACATTATCGAGAGGTTTTCTCGTCGCCAGACCGCGGAAAAATACATTGGTGTGCTCCAGCAGTTGTTGCACCTGCCGGAACCAAGTGCGACCAAAGCAGCCGCGTAACAAGCGGCTGAAAAGACTCTATTCCAGCGATGGGCTCGGGAAGGACACGACCTCGGAGGTTGCTGAAAAACTCTTTCTGCCCCACTGTTTTGAAAGGGCGCGGCTTCAAGCCGCGCCGCAAGTCGACCAAAATCGACCTCGGCTTCAGCCGCTGCGGGAACATCCAACTGCGCGAGATGAGTTTTTCAGCGATCTCCTCGTTCGCGCCGTAAAACGGCCTTAAGGATGAGCGGCGATCACCGCCAGCCCGGCTCCAGCCGAGATAGCCGCGGTCGCTGCTTGCGCTGCCGCTACCCTCATTCCGCTCAGCGGCACGAAAAGAATGTCATCCGCCTGCAGGGTTATATCGGGTGCCTTTGCCTCCAGCATCCGTTTCAGCGGAACTCGCGTTTCCGTCATTCCCGCCGGACCTTTGCGGATGATCCGCACTCCGCTGATCTTCGCCGTATGATTCGGCCCGCCCGCCAGTGCCAGCGCCTGCAGCACCGTCAAGCTCCCATTGTCGACCAGCAACCCCGCGGGACGTCCCACATCTCCCACCACATAAATGATCGGCGCCCGGGGCACGGCGATCGTGTCTCCTGGAAAAATCTCGATGTCATCTTGCAGATCATCGGCCAGATTCCTCGGCAGATTCACCGTGATTGGACCACTCTTGCTCTGCTGCCGGATGACGCTCACTTTTCGTCCTGCGGAAGGCGTGAATCCTCCCGCGGCCGAGATCAGATCGTACAACTTCCGCTCTCCCAACAGAGGATAGATGCCGGGCTTATAAACCTCGCCCAACATCGTCACTCCCTGAGATGGAGACTCGTCGAGGAAAATTGTAACGTGCGGGCTGCGGACAAAGCCTCCGCTCTCCAGGCGCTTCTCGATCAAATTCTGGGCCTCTTCCACCGTAAGTCCGCCCACGTGCACGTAGTCGACGAGCGGAAGATAGACGTCCCCCGAATTTCCGATTCTGGCTTTGGTATTAAGTTCCGGTACGTTGTAAACCCCAACCTCAATTAAGTCTCCCGGGCTCAGCCTCAATAGTGACGAGCCCTCGTCGCCTGGGGCAGACCCGTTGGACGCGGTGCCCTCGTTGGATTTCGCCGGGCTACCTTTCGCGGGAAACGTTGGGATGGCGGCTTGAGAAATCGGTTGCGCCGCCGGCAGTTCGTAGGGGCTGGTTCCCGCCGGTGAAGCAGTGCCAGCCTGCGCACCCGCCTGCAAGTCCAAACCGAAAATTGCAATCAGCACAAGCGCGAGCAAGCTACTGCTGGTGGCATTGAATCTGCCGAATTCCATCGCGACCCTCGGGTGGAAGAAGAAACTCAAAATCAATAGTCAGTAGTCAAAGCTCAATGATCGGTGACGGCGAGGCCCAAATCTTCTCACCTCTACTCGCTGACCACCAACCACTGATGACTGAACTTGGAGTTTAGCATGGCTCCACTCGCATCCTTTCGCTCCAGTTTTTCCAAAGAACTTTTCTTCCTCCGGGTTTTCCACAGATTTTTCGACCGCAGCGATTGAAACCCGGCGCTCTGGCTGCTAGATTTCCAACAACCCTCAAAGACAAACGCAGACGAAAGCGAAAGCGCTAAGGAACCACTTCACTTACTTTCAACCAGCTCGATGCTGATGCCATACTTTACGGTCGGATCAGCTCATGTTGCGTCGAGGCTCGTGAAACGACCACCGGGGGAGGCTAGTTGACGGTAGTTTTCTTCTCGATCTTTTTCCTGTCGTTGTTACTCTCTTTCCTTCTCACTCGCTTCGTGCGGGACTTCGCATCCCGCCGCGGCTGGGTTGCGATCCCTTCCCAGGGGCGGCATCTTCACTCGACGCCGCTGCCCCGGTTGGGAGGACTAGCGATTTACATCTCGTTTTCCTTGAGCATGGTCGCCGTCGCCTTCTCGGCTCACTACCATCTCCAACTGCATAGCGCTTTTTCCCCCAAGACGGTTCTCACCATTCTCGGTCCCGCCTCTCTCGTTTTTCTCTTAGGTGTCTATGACGACCTTTATTCCGTCGGACCCTATATCAAGTTTGCGGTCCAGTCGCTGGCCGCCGCCATGCTTTTTCTAGGCGGCCTCCGCATCGTCAACATCCCGGTTTTGTTTGGACCCCATCAGCTTCCCTGGTTCGTGGGCTTGCCCTTCACCATTCTGTGGGTCCTCGCCATCACCAACGCTTTTAACCTGATCGATGGCTTGGATGGCCTTGCCGCAGGCTCTGCCTTGTTCTCTACGTTGGTGGCCTTCGTTGTCGCGTTGCTCTACGGATACTCCCTCGTCACCGTGATGACCATCGCGCTCGCCGGCGCCATCCTCGGATTCCTCCGCTTCAACTTCAATCCGGCGACCATCTTCTTGGGAGACTCCGGCAGCCTCTTCATCGGATTTTTGTTGAGCGCCCTCGCCCTCGAAGGCGCCGAGAAGGCTCCCACCATCGTCGCCGTCGCCATTCCTGTAGTTTCCTTCGGACTTCCGATTCTCGAGACCACCCTCTCCGTTCTGCGCCGCTTGATCGGCGGACGCCCCGTCTTTACCGCCGACGCCGAGCACATCCATCACAAACTTCTGCAGCACGGACTCACGCACCGCCAGGTGGTGATCCTTCTCTACGGTGTGTCTGCCGTTTTCGCCCTGCTCAGTTTGTTTCTGCTGTGGCCTACGGGAAGTTCCCTGGGCTTGGTACTCGCTGTCCTCGGAACCGGCATCTGGATCGGGGTTCAGCACCTCGGATATCTCGAGTTGGGTGAACTCGCCCGCATGGCCCATCGTACCTTCGATCAACGCCAGATTGTCATCAACAACTTATCCATTCGCCGGGCCACCGAAGAACTCAAGGCCGCTCGCGACTATCCCCAGATTCTGCGGGTTGTGGAGGCTGCTTTCAGCTCCAACGATTTCGATGGATTCGAGCTTCGCTTCAAACTCTTTCCCGGCGAAACCAGTCCCATGGGTCCAACCGAATCGGCCAGGCGGGGAGAACTGGTTTTTCACTGGGGCAAGATCGCGGGCGTCGGAGGTAAGACCGCGGGAGCAGGAATAAAATCCCCCACTCTTACGTCACGTGAAGGTTTAGCGCTTTGGACTCTGTCCCTCGATCTGGTGAGTTCTTCGAATCGCCACCGCGGGTCGCTCGAAGTGTATCGCCTCTATTCGCAAGGCGATCTGCAACTCGATATCAATCTTCTAACCTCGGCCTTCCCAGTCGCTCTCGCCGACGCCTTTGGTCGCACCATTCAGCACGGCGTGCAAGTGATTCCCCACGCCGGCCGCGACGATCAAGGATTAATCGCAGCCCAAGCCGGATAAGATTCGCTCTTTCGGTCTACATTGCCAAGCGGAAGGGAACGGCCTCAGAAGTCCCCGAAAAACTCACGCAAGGGTTCGGGAAGGGCACGAGTTCCACTCGCGCCGCTGCGTCATCCAAAATGAGTCGGCGCTTCAGCGCCTGAGGTAAGCGTGTGCGAGACACACCCCACCTGTTGGCGTGACAATCAGAAGAAAACAGGGAGGGCTGGTGGGTTAGAGTTTCGCGCTGGCGTAAGAATTGATTTCGCAATTCAAGCAAACTTCTTCAATAACGGGTGCTGTCCACTGCATGATGAAACCCCCATAGGTTCGAAGCTGGCTGCCTCGAACGTCCCTCAATCATAAACTAGCCGAACCGCCAAATCAAGACCTCGCTGGAAAAACTATCCTCTAATCTAGCCCGAAACGGCCGCCAGTAGCCCTTTTTCGGAAGGCCGCAAACCATTGCACAGCCAGCACTTCTCCTCTAGGGCCTTCATGCGCGGCGAGCCAGAGCCACTATCACCCCATGATGCGGATAGTCAGCTTTCAATAACATCCGCGTTTTCCACACCAGGAACCATTCCGGCCACTGTCGCACGTCCTTCGCACCTGTTTACCTTGATCTACTTAATTGCAGTAGAGGGGACAGGCAATCATGTTTCGCAAGACGATTTACGGCGACACCTTCAAAGACGTTAACTTCGTTCCGCTCCAATCCGCCACTTTTTGCGTGCAGTGCGAACTGATCAGCACCAACCATAGACCCTACTGCCTGGCCTGCGGCAACACCTCCCTGGTCAATCTCTCCCGAGTGCTGGGAGGAACCCTGCGCAATGTGCAAACGGCTCACCTCATCACCGACTCTGAACTGGACAGCCTGGTCCGCGATCTGCTGCGCACCGTTCCAGATCCCCAAACCTTAAACGTAGCCGACCATCACGCCCGCATCCCGTCCACCGCGCTGCGCAGCCAGCTTCGCGTAGCCAACGCCGCCCATCCCGTCTCCGGATTTCGCGCCGTTCATCCCGGAGAAGAAATCGACATCCACGCCGCCGAACTCGATCTCGAACCCGCAATCAGCGCCATCACCGAGCGCGCCCAGCATCTCACCGGGGCCACCGGCGCCGCCATCGCGCTCCGTGCCGGCGACGAAATCGTCTGCCGCGCCCGCGCCGGCCGCACCGCTCCCGATCTCGGCGTTCGCCTGCAGACCGAATCCGGCATTTCCGCCGAAGCCGTCCGCACCGGCGAAGTCATGCTCTGCCATGACGCCGAACGCAACCCGCGCGTCGATCTCGCCAGTTGCCGCCGCCTCGGAGTCCGCTCCATCTTGGTCTCGCCTCTCCGCTACTACCGCCGCACCCTGGGCGTCTTCGAAGTCCTATCATCCTCACCCAGCGCCTTCGGCGAGCGTGACGTCGCCACCATGCAACTGCTCTCCAGCATGATGGTCGCCGCCATCTCAAGAATATCCAGCATCCACGAAGCCCAGCGGTCGAGATTAGCCAGACAGTAGGGCGTCAATGAAGAAGACGTGCGGAGAACCCAGCTCGACTCACGTCGTCAACCCAAATCCCCCGCCAGCAGGCCTCTCGCCCGCTATGCAGGAAATTGCAAGGGACCTGTCCTTTTCACTCTCTTTCCCTTTTCTTCCTGCTTACTTTTCCTCATTCTGGGGTTAATATGTATGAGCAAGAGTGCGGTCGAACTCTGGTCCGCATGGTGGTGGGAACTATGGCAGCGACCGTCCAGGCATCTCGCCTCGCCCCTCCGAATCACCGTCGCCGGGTGCGGCACAAGGTTCATGCTCCCGCTTATGCCACCTTCACCGGCGCTTCCAGCAGCGAGATGCTCGATCTCTACGAGATCCTCGATATCAGCGAAATCGGCGTTGCCGTGCAGTGCTCGTCGTCGCTGTCCTTGCAGCCCTGTCAACAAGTCGAGCTTTGTCTCGACCTTGCCGAAGCCGGTGGAACGATCTGGGTTACCGGACAGGTCGTCTGGTCTGATCCTTCGGGCCGCACCGGTTTTCATCTCCCAGCTCTCAACGACTCTGCGGTTCGGCGCTTGCGCGAGTGGTTGTTTCTCAACGCCATCGCTGCCGCCGCGAACGCCGCAGCCTTTGGCGTAGTACCCTCGCTTCCCGCGCCGGTTCGTCCCAACTACACCGACCTGCTGGCTGCGGCCTCCGCGGTGCAAAGTGAAGCGGAGTTGCTCGGCGGTGACCTGGTTGCGGTGCTCGCCCTGATCGCCTCCCGCTCGCAGTCTATGCTGCGCGCTTCCGGTGCGGCCATCGCACTCGTCAGCGAAGATGACGACATCATGATCTGCCGCGCCAGCGTGGGTCAGAGCGCCCCGCCCGAAGGCGCAGCCCTGCGCGTCGGCTCGGGTTTCTCCGGCGAATGCGTGCGCACTGGAAAGATTCTGCGCTGCGATGATGCCGAGACCGATGAACGCGTCGACCCTCAGAGTTGCCGGGCTCTGGGCATTCGCTCCATCCTCGCCGTCCCGGTAAACTCCGGCGAGAAGCCGATCGGTCTCCTCGAAGTCTTCTCTCCCCAGTCCCGCTCCTTCGGCGAGAACGATGGCGTCCTGTTGCAGCGTTTTGCAGAGACCATTGTTGCCGCGGTTCGGTGCGCCATCCTCGCCAACTCCTCGCAGCCTCCGGCCGAGTCGTCGCCCTTTTCCTCTCAAGGCAGCGTGCTCTTCGCCAGCGAGATCGCGCCTGAGAAAAACAAAGACAAAAACGAGAAAAACAAAGGCAAGGATCTCAGCCATGACGTCGCCTCCGCCAATCCCGACAATGTCGGCGGTGTCCGGCTGCCTCGCATTCATCTCTGGCTCCTCATTGCTGCCCTGGCCACCATCTCCCTGGTGCTCGGCGTCGTGAGCGCCCCTCTCATCCAGCCCTGGATTCAGCGCAAGTTTCAGGGACGCCAGCGCATCGGTTCGGTCCTCGCTTCCTCACGTGCTCCAGATTCCTCAGATGTGGTCAAGCCGTCTCCGACTTTGCTCTCAGTCGATTCCGCCAACTTGGCCCAGCTTCGCCAACTGGCGGACAAGGGCAATCCCGCCGCCGAAAACGCCCTTGGCCTGCTCTACGCGCAAGGGGATGCCAGCCGTGCGATCCAACCGGATCAGGCCGAGGCCGCGCGCTGGTTTACCAAGGCCGCCGAACAAAATTACGTTCCCGCGCAATCCAAGCTCGGTGCCTTCTACTGGCGCGGCAGCGGAGTTCCCGCCAGTCTGAATCAAGCCTATTTCTGGACCGTCCTCGCCCGCGCCGGAGGCGACCAGACCAGCAAGACGCTGGCTCCCGTATTGGCGGCACACATGACCCGCGCCCAGGCCGCAGCCATCGAACAGCAAGCCGAGATGTGGTATCGGCAGCACGAATCGCCGCTTCAGGCGCAAGCGGAGCGATAGCTTCCACTGAGAGATTTGTCGTTCTGAGCGAAGCGAAGAACCTCTCGCTCCCATGCCCTGGCGGTAGAATAGTAGGAGCTTCCCGTGCCCACCCTCCGCACCATCCTCGACCAGCGCACCCGTGAAGCCGACCCCGCTCTCTACGAAACACTGGAAAATAATCGCCTGCGCTGCTTCGCTTGCGGACACTGCTGCCCCATCCCCGAAGGCCAGCCCGGAGTCTGCAAAGTCCGCTTCAACCGCGGCGGCACGCTCTATGTCCCCTGGGGATACACCGCCGGAACCCAGTGCGACCCGGTCGAAAAAAAGCCGTTCTTCCACGCTCACCCCGGTGCGCTAGCCTACAGCTTCGGCATGTTGGGATGCGATCTGCACTGCGCCTACTGCCAGAACTGGGTTACCTCGCAAGCCCTGCGCGATCCCAATGCTGTCGCGCCTCCGCACCAAGCCTCGCCCGAACTCCTAGTGCGCGATGCCGTCAATCAACGCGCGAAAATTTTAGTCAGCACTTACAACGAGCCTCTGATCACCAGCGAGTGGGCTGTCGCGGTTTTCAAAGAAGCCAAAGCCGCCGGACTCATCACCGGCTTCGTCTCCAACGGCAACGGTACGCCGCAGGTGCTCGAATATCTGCGCCCCTGGCTCGATCTCTACAAAGTAGATCTAAAGAGCTTCGACAATCGGCACTATCACGAACTCGGCGGACGCATCGGCCCCATCCTCGAAAGCATTCGCAGCATCCAGGAGATGGGCCTGTGGCTCGAAATCGTCACCCTGCTGATTCCCGGCTTCAACGACTCCGAAGACGAACTCCGCCGCCTGACTGAATTTCTGGCCACCATCTCTCCCGATATTCCGTGGCACGTAACCGCCTTCCACGGCGATTACAAAATGACGAGCCCACGGGATGCGCGCCCCGAAGACCTGCTGCAAGCCGCCGAAATCGGCCGCCAGTCCGGCCTGCGCTACATCTACGCCGGCAATCTCCCCGGCCAGGTTGGCCATTGGGAAGACACACGCTGCCCGCAATGCAGCGAAACACTAATCGAGCGCTACGGCTATCTGATCAAGAACTACCGGCTGACTCCCGAAGGCCACTGCCGGAAATGCAAGACCAAAATCCCCGGCCGCTGGTCTGCCGAGTTCGAAGGCCAAATCACCTCCCGCCCATTCTCCCCGCGTCAAAGCTCGCACTTATTTAGCATCCAGGAAATCTAACAATTCGTTGTCATTCCGAGCGGGCCGGAGGCCGGTGAGGAACGTGCTTCCCGCCGGCGCCACCACCACTCTCGCCCAGAGCAAGTTCGGGAAGGGCAAGAATTTATTCGTGCTGTCCAGACCGATAAAAAAGGGCTTCAGCCCCCGAGGGCAGTCGTTTGATCGTGAGATACCCTCCAGCGACGGTGCACACACGACCGGGCGCGTTTCAACACGCCTTGGAAAACAGAAAAGGGTTACAATCCGAAATCATCCGTCTGATCTTGCTAATGCGAAAAATGTCCTTCATCGCTTCCTTCCTCGTGTGCACCTTCCTGCTCTCAGCTTGCTCCCCGCGCGATTTCTTGACCCGCCGCCTCGCCGCCGATCTTATCGCGACCTCGCGCACTTTCCATACCCCGCAAACTTTTCAGATGACCACCGGCGTCATTTCTAATAAGGACTACACTTCTCCCGAATATCTCGTTCTCCAGCAACAGGAATGGATTTCTGCGACTCGCGCCAACTGCCCTCCCGATCTCGCCCCATCGCCCTGCTGGGATGTCACCCTGACCCCCTCAGGCGTGGATACCTTCCACGCCCTCATCGCCCCGGCCGATGCCGACAAGCCATCCTTCCGCGTTCCCGCTGCCCGCCGCGAATTGATCGCCATCACCGGTATCAGCAAATTGGGCCGCGTCGCCGATGTCGAATTCACCTGGCGATGGGCCCCGTTAAACGAGGTCGGTGCAGCCCTCTATCCCGGCGACGCCCATTACAAGTCGGTCGCCGGCTTCCGCTGCTATGACGACGGCTGGCGTGTTGCGCAAAGCTCCCCACGCCCTAGCCAGCCCCTCGACGAAGCCTTGCGGGACGCGGAGCCCGCTCCCTAGGCGTGACTCGAAGTCATCCCTTCCCATTTCGCGGTTGCCGTTCGCATCTCGCCGTTGTATAACCCTACTTCCTTTCCAGGGACCTATGAAAATTCAAAAACCTTCTTCCCGAATCCATCTTTCTGCAACCACCTGTTTGCGGCTCGCCATAATTCTTTCTTCCGCGCTGCTGGCTTTCGGCCAGGACAAACCTAAGCTCACTCTCGACGAGTTCTTCAACTCCGTAAGCTACCCCAGCCTGTCGCTCTCACCCGACGGCAACTCCGTCGTAATCGCCACCGAGCGCGCCGATTGGGAGCAGCAGATCTTTCGCAACGATCTCTGGCTCTATCACGACGACGGCAAATCCGGGACGCTCATTCAACTCACACAGTCCGGTCATGACACCGAGCCCAAGTGGTCGCCCGACGGCCGTTGGATCGCCTTCCTCTCCGAGCGCAAGGCTTCTTCGGAAAAGGATTCCGATTCGAGCGACGACAAAGATGACAAAGCAGACATCAGCCAGATCTATTTGCTTTCTCCCAACGGAGGCGAAGCCATTGCGCTAACCCAGGGTGAGGAAGAAGTCCACGCTTTCTCCTGGTCCGCCGACTCGCAAACTCTTTACTACGCGACGCGCACACCCTGGACGAAAGCCCAAAAAGACGACTACAAAAAAGAATGGAAGGATGTAATCCAATATCGCACCGCCGAGCGCGGCGACACCATCTTTGCCCTCAACCTGGCGGCTGCGCTCGCCGAACACCAAGCCGCTCCCGCAAAAACCGAAACCAAAGAGGAGAAAGAATCCGACTTCACCCCCGGCGCGCGCCTCATAGCGACATCACCGATCCGCGTAGATGACATGGTCACCTCTCCCGACGGCAGCAAGCTAGCCTTCGCCAGCAACGCCATCAACCAGCGCCAGGAAAAATTCGAAGACGTCGAGATCTACGCGCTGGATCTAACGAGCGTCGGCAAAGATAATGGCAAGGACCATGTGGCAGCGGCCGCCTCGGCCGCGACCGCGACCGACGATAAGAAAAACCCGACCCGGCAAGAACCCCGCCGCCTGACCCACAACCAAGCCGAAGAAACCAAATTGCACTGGGCGAACGATAGTCGCCACATCTTCTTCTCGGTCGAGGTAGGAGACGTATCGGGCCCCTACCGCGACCTTCAACCTCATCTCTACTGGGTCGACAGCGAAACCGGAACAGTCGAGCAATGGAGCAAAGACTTCCCCGGCGAGATCGACGACTATGCGGTAACCTCCGCCGGAGTCCTGACCTCGGCCCGCCTGGGAACCGAAGTCCCCATGTATTCGGTAGCCAAGCCCGCTGAATCTTTGCACAAATTAAACGCGTGGCCAGGCGCCTATGAAATTCTCTCCACCAGCCCTCATTCTCCCCGCGTCGCCTTCATTTATTCTTCCCTGCAAAAGCCGGCAGAAATTTATCTCGCCGACGGCCCCGACAAACTCGCCGAAGCCCACCCCATCACTTCCTTCAATCATCTCTTCACCGAGCGCGATCTGCCGCAAGGGAAGCCTTACCGCTGGAAAGCCGACGACGGCACCACAGTAGAAGGTATGCTCATTTACCCGCCCGGAAAATTCGAGCAGAAAAATCTGCCTATGTTCACCTTCATTCACGGCGGCCCCGCCGACGCCGATGGCAACCACTTCGTCGCCGATTGGTACCAGTGGTCCGCTCTCGCCGCCACCAACGGATGGCTTGTCTTCGAGCCCAACTACCGCGGCTCCACTGGATACGGCGACAAGTTCCTCACCCAGATCGTCCCGCAAATCGTCTCGCGTCCCGGCAAAGATATTCTCGAAGGCGTTGACGCCCTTGTGAAAGAAGGCATCGCCGATCCCGATCGTCTAGCCGTCGGCGGCTACAGTTACGGCGGCTACATGACGAACTGGCTCATCACCCAAACCACCCGCTTCAAGGCCGCAGTCACCGGGGCAGGCGCCGTCGAGCACGTCGGCAACTGGGGCAACGACGACACTACTTACGACGACGCCTACTTCCTCGGCGGACGTCCCTGGGAAGCCCAGCAGCGCTATCACGACGAAGCCGCCATCTTCCAAATCGACAAAGTCCGCACCCCTACCCACATGGTCGCCGGCGCCGACGACATCCGCGTCGCGGTACTGGAAGATTACTTGCTGGAGCACGCGCTGTACTCCCTGGGCATTCCGAATGCGCTGCTGATCTTCCCCGGCGAAGGCCACGGACTGGGAAAGAATCCCTGGCACGGCAAGATCAAAGTCCGCGAGGAGTTGAAGTGGCTGCAGAAGTATGGAGGAATACCAGCCCAATAAATCGGGAAGGGCACGACTTCCAGTCGCGCCGATAAGGCCTCGTTAAGATAACGCGGCTTCAGCCGCTGGGGTAAGTGTTGGCGAAAATCGCCTGAAATGCGACGGTAATCAAAA
>Ga0074045_10003026_pt1 | contig 15272 bp, 13 predicted proteins | sample BogForMeECP23OM2_FD_94442 | JGI IMG/M metagenome (GOLD analysis project Ga0074045, IMG submission 94442) | Bog forest soil microbial communities from Calvert Island, British Columbia, Canada - Bog Forest MetaG ECP23OM2 | ecosystem: Environmental > Terrestrial > Soil > Wetlands ...
CGGCCAACTCCACGCCATGTGCAACCCGACCAGGCCGCGGGCAATCATGAAGTAGACAACCTCGTGCACTGCGTAAAAGAAAATCGTAAGCAGGAAACGAGCGCCGGCATGTTCCACGTCCAGCTTGATGCCCAGCGAGGACGCACCAAATCCCACCACCGTCAGCGAAATTCCGTAGAGCCCGATGGGATGATGCGTCAGTGCGTCTTGCAGAACGCCGATCAAGCCCCCCGTCAGCAAGCCCGCCAGCGGACTGCGCCGCGCCGTCGCGAAGCCGATCGTGACCAGCAGCGGAAGATCGAAGAGCGAGAAAAAAGGAAAGCGCAGCGGCAGCCACGCCTGCAGAAAAACGGCAGTCAGCGGAATCAGAATCGTCGCCGGAACACTGAACCGGTAAACCTCAACCTGCTCTCCCGATGTGTAAGTGATGGCCACTTTAGTGCGGCCCATCCTCGACATCAGATTGCGGTTTCGGCTCGGCCGCGGCCTTCACCGGCTTGGCGGAAGCCTTCGCAGCATCGGCACCGGTTGCGGTTGCCTTGGTTGCGGAATTGGTTGCCGAAGAAGTGCCAGAACCAACTCCAGAAGAAGGCGCGGTGCTCGCCGATTTTCCCGCCGGAGGCGCAGCGCTGCCCGCCGCAGTCGGTGGGAGCGCGGCTTTGGGCTTGGCATCCGCGCCCTGGCTAGTCGTCGCGGCAGTTCCCGGGACGCCGGCTTTCACGGCGTCTGCCGGCTTGGACGGAACGCCGGGCAGGCGCTCGGCCAGAATGTCAACGGCGCGCATTGCGCCCGTCTGATCGGGCTCCGTCTGCCTGACATCAATCTTCGTTACCACCAACACTTCTTCCAGTTTGCTGAGATCGGCCGCGGGACGCACCCGAATGTTGAGAAACAGATCACTGCCCGGCGCAACCTTCGTCACGCTGCCCACCAGCAGGCCCTTGGGGAAAATCCCGTCTCCGCCACTGGTAAGAACCATTTCTCCGGCGGGTACGGTTTCGTCGCTCATCACTTTTTCGAGCACCACTTCGCCCGCCGGCGTGCCGCGCAGTATGCCTTGCAGCCGAGTCTTGTCAAGAAGAGCACCCACGCCACTGGTCTGGTCGTTGATCAGCAGCACCAACGAAGTAGAGCCGTAAACGCGCAGCACCTTGCCCACAATGCCGTCCGCCGTGATCACCGCCATGTCGGGCTTGATGCCGTTGCTCTCCCCTTTGTCGATGTAGACCGAGCGCGACAGCTCGCTGCCGCTCGATCCGATCACCTGTGCCGCCATGGTCTGGGAGATGAACTGTTCCTTGAAGGCAAGCAGCGCCTGCAAACGCCGCGCCTGGTCGGCGTCCTGGCTCATCCGTACCTGTTCCAGGCTCATCCGCTCGATCTGCAGCTTGAGGTTGCGGTTCTCGGCTCGCACTCCGCGCAGGTAAAAGTAGCTGTGCCAGACGTTGCTGCTGGAGGTTTGCACCCACACCAGCATCCTCTCCAGAGGAGTCACCGTTCCCACCGCCCAGATGCGGATCAGGCGAGTCGGTTCGTTGTCGGTCGTCCGCCTGACCTGCACGGCCAAGCCCAGGATCTGCGCGAACAGCACTCCCACCAGCACGATCAGATTGCGGTAGCGTCCGAGGACGTCCATAACACCAGTTCTCAGCGATTAGCTGTCAGCTCTCGGTAATGAGATTGTCATCCCGAACGAGGGCCCTGTCCCTTGGATTGTCATCCCGAACGAAGTGAGGGATCTGCATTTTGCCTGCTCGCAGCCGCACCCTACTCGATCGAAATCTTGCGCAGCAGTTTGAAGTCCGAGAGCATTTTACCGGTGCCCAGCACCACGCTGCACAGCGGATCGTCGGCGATCGAGACCGGCAATCCCGTTTCTTCGCGGATGCGCTTATCGAGATTCTTAATCAGCGCACCGCCTCCGGTCAGCACGATCCCGCGGTCGCTGATATCGGCGGAAAGTTCGGGCGGCGTACGCTCGAGCGCGACGCGGATGGCGTTCATAATCGTGGAGACGCATTCACTCAGCGACTCTCGAATTTCACTGTCGTCTACCGTGATAGTTTTGGGCACGCCTTCAATCAGGTTGCGCCCCTTGATTTCCATGGTCAGCGGCTTGTCCAGGGGATACGCAGAGCCGATTTCCATCTTGATCTGCTCGGCCGTGCGCTCGCCCACCAGCAGATTATATTTCCGCTTCAGGTAGTTCATGATGGCTTCATCCATCTGATTGCCGGCCATGCGCACGGAACGCGAATAGACAATGCCGCTGAGCGATATTACCGCGATGTCGGTGGTGCCCCCGCCGATGTCGACCACCATATTGCCGCTCGGCTCCGTGATCGGCAGCCCCGCGCCAATAGCAGCCACCATGGCTTGTTCCACAAGATGCACCTCGCTCGCCTTGGCGCGATAGGCGGAATCCATGACCGCCCGCTTTTCCACCTGCGTGATTTCCGAAGGCACGCCAATCACGATCCGCGGATGCACCAGCATCTTGCGGTTGTGCGCCTTCTGGATGAAGTAGTTCAACATCTTCTCCGTGACCTTGAAATCGGCGATGACGCCGTCTTTCATCGGTTTGATGGCCACGATGTTGCCCGGCGTGCGGCCCAGCATCTCCTTGGCCTCTTTGCCCACCGCTTCCACTTCGCCCGTGTTCTTGTTGATGGCCACGATCGAGGGCTCGTTTACTACAATGCCTTTGCCGCGCGCGTACACCAGCGTGTTGGCGGTTCCCAGATCGATAGCGAGGTCGCTGGAAAACATGCTGAACAAAGACCGAAAATTGTGCGACCGCGATGAGCCGTTACTAAACCCGTTGTTTGACATAGCAATACTTCTCTTTCTCAGGAACTCGCCTCAACCCTGAAACCTGGGCCGGCCTCAGTTTCCTTGTGAGTCGCTCTCCTCTGGCTTCTTCTCTTGTACGTTTCTTCTATTCTACTTCCATGTTCCGAAGAACAGGTTGTTATCTGGGCACCGGTTGTTCAGAACCTCGATTCCGAACCCTTAATTCCGAACCCTGGGTTCCGGACATCGATTCCCTTACTGAATCACCACTTTCTCCTGGCGGGTGTTGACTCCGCCTTTCGAATTCTGCGCCGTGACCGTAATCATGTTTTCCCCGTTGGGCAAGGGCGGCGTGAAATAGTGGAAGCCGCCATCATCCCCGACCAGTGGCACTTCCCTGCCATTCACCATGACGCGCGCTCCGGCCTCCGTCTTCCCCGTCACTTCGATCACGTGTCCGTGCTGGATAAAAGGGTCGATGTCAAGCGACAGTTCCACTTTTTCTTCCGCCTTGACGATGATGGTAAAGCGATTCTTTTCGCTCTCCACCGATTCCTTGCCGGCCGCATCGTAGGACTGGATCGACCAATAGTAGGCGCCGGTCGGCAAACCGGTCACCACCACACTCGACGTCTCCACCTTACGGTCCAGCAACAAGGACGAAAAATACGGATTGTGCGAAATCCGCAGTCGGTATCCGGCGGCATTCGCCATGGGCGTCCAGGCAAACTCGACTTCCTTCGCCTTCTCGTCCGCCTTCATGAAAACCGGCATCATATTGCCCGGCGTAATAGGCGTCGGCGGACCGATTTCCGTGGCCCGCTCCATGGTTTTCGATGCGCTCTGGAAACTCACCTTTTCCCAGTTCGACAGGTGAACCACTTCGCCATTGCGTTCGATTTCGCTGCTGCCTTTCCTTACCAGGATTTCATGCGAATCGTCTTTCGGATTATTGTGCACCATGGCCGACGAGTCCGGAGCCAGCGAAGCCTTCGCGCCCGCCACAATCACCTGCGACTTCGAACCCTGAACATAAGTCGCGGTCGTCAGGTCCACCGTGCCAGTCGTGACCGCCACCGACACGCTCGTCTGTTGCTGATCGTTGGCCGAGTTTTCTTCGATCACGATCAACGAATCCTGTTTCACGGTGTAGTTGGTGCCGTCGTTGAAAACAATCTTCGCCATGCCCTCGGCGCCCGTCTGCACGACGTCGCCCTTTTCCAGCGGCACGTTGTAGTCGGCATTGATCCAGCTATTGCCGTTGCCTTTCCTTACCCGAATCGTGCCATCGAGCGCGGTGAAGTGCGCCTGCTGCGCGACCAATGCCGTCGACCCCTTGATCGGAGGCGCCATGCCCGCTACTTTTTCCAGCAAGCTCGTGGAAAAGTGTCCGGCTGCCTTCACTGTCGAATCCGTGAATTTCGGGAACGCCGCGTGCATAACCACGCCAAAGATCAGCGCCGCACCCAGGAGCGCCATGATTACGCTGCGGTACGTCACCGTCTTCCAGGCGACATAGACTTCCGGCTTGAGTTTATTCGGCACGAACCCGAGTCCACCTCACTTCAAAATCTCAAATTACGGGATATCCCTGCTGTGACCATCATATCCCCGCTGACATGGCTATTAAACTTGGGTCAGTGGGGGGAAGGGTTACGAAAGTGACCACAGGGAAGCGCCCGGATTCCGGGTTACCCAGCGTTGCCCGGAAGAGTCGGTTGAAATACACTCTCTAATTCTTATGAACAGCCGTCTCCTCGACTTTCTGCCGCGTGCGGCAGTCCCAATTGCTGTAGCCCTTGGACTCGGGTTACTCCGGAAATATCTGAAACCGTCCCCGGCAAAGCGAGCACAAGCGCTCTGCACAGGAAGAACAGCAAGACAATGCACGATTCCGTAAGTACGCGTGGGCCGTTGGATTCGCACTGCTTGCCGTCGCGATTGCCATTGGTCTGGGGGCTATGCTCTCTTGGAATCGATCAACCGTTACCTTGCAGAATCTGAGGGTCCCGCTTTTTTCCGACTATTGCCCAGTAAGGCGGTTTGGTCCTTCGCGCCCGGCTCTGCAGCTCTGGCACTGACCTGGCCAGCAGTTTTCCTGGGCTGGAAGCGCTTAGGAGACGGCCAATTGGCCGCAAGGTACCTTGAATGGAACGATCAGCGCTGTGGATTTAACACTTTGAGAGCATTTCACTGGTTCAATTTGCTGATTGTTTTGCCGATCGCGTCGGTCACCGTCCTCGCCCTGCCCATCCACTCCACCGTGCACGGCGACGAGATGCGGATGCGCCGGTTCGCTAGCTTAAGGCCGACGCACTGTCCGTACAGCCAAGCCCGGCGTCTAGCCGTGGTCGATGGATTTCGAACTCGCGATGGCCGTTTCGAGCGACGAGTTGCCATTCTCGTCGATTTTCAGACTGGCAAGCGATGGTCTTCCGCCGACAATAGCGACTTCCGGCGCAGCGTGGATGAGAACCTGCTAGGTTTCCTGCAAGAGAAGACGGACCTCTCACCGGTTTTTGCGGAAACGGAGTCGGACCTGCCCCCGCTCGGTGAGCGCTGATAGGCGCGCTCGCCCTCGCTTGCCCGTCTTCACCCCGGTTGTTAGCATTGAAGTTCAGCACTATTCCCAGGAGGTTTTCAATGGCGACCGATACCATGACCAAGCCGGTGATCGACGGTGGCACCACCAAAACTAAAGTTTTCAAGAATTTCATCGACGGCGAGTGGGTCGAATCCGTCAGCGGACGCACTTTCGAAGACCGCAACCCCGCCGACACCCGCGAAGTCGTCGCCATCTTCCAGCGCTCGAACAAATCCGACGTAGACGCCGCCGTGGACGCCGCCAAGCGTGCCTTTGCCAAATGGCGTCTGGTGCCCGCGCCCCGTCGCGCCGAAATGGTCTTCCGTGCCGCCGAAATCCTGATCGAGCGCAAGGAAGACCACGCCCGTGACATGACCCGCGAAATGGGCAAGGTGCTGAAAGAAACTCGCGGCGACGTCCAGGAAGCCATCGACGCCGCCTACTACAACGCCGGCGAAGGCCGCCGTCTGTTCGGCCCAACCGTGCCCTCAGAGTTGCCCAACAAATTCGCCATGGCCATCCGCCAGCCCATCGGTGTCTGCGGCATGATCACCCCCTGGAACTTCCCCATGGCCATCTCTTCGTGGAAGCTCCTCCCCGCTGTCGTCTGCGGCAACACCTGCGTGATCAAGCCCGCGCAGGATACTCCGCTCTCCACCTTCAACCTGGTGCAGGCGCTGACCGACGCCGGCATCCCGAAAGGTGTCATCAACATCGTGACCGGCTTCGGCTCGGAGGTCGGCACACCGCTAACCGAACATCCAGTGGTCCGGGCCATCTCGCTCACCGGATCGTCGGCAGTCGGCAAAATTGTCGGCGCCACGGCGGCTCAAAGCTTCAAGCATTGTTCGCTCGAACTCGGCGGCAAGAATCCCATGATCGTGCTCGACGACGCCAATCTTGAACTAGCGATCGAAGGCGGACTCTGGGGCGCGTTCGGCACCACCGGACAGCGCTGCACTGCAACCAGCCGCATCATCGTGCAAAAAGGCGTGTACCGCGAGTTCGTCGAGCACTTCGTCGCTCGCGCCAGGAAAATCAAAGTCGGCAACGGCCTCGACGAGACCGTCGAGATGGGCCCGGCGGTGAACGAGAACCAGCTCAAGACCGACCTCAGCTACATCGAGATCGGAAAAACCGAAGGCGCCAAGCTCGTAACCGGAGGCCATCGCCTCGACCAGGGCGAATATGAGCATGGCTGGTTCCTCGAGCCCACCGTTTTCACCGACGTCGATCCCAAGATGCGCATCGCCCAGGAAGAAATCTTCGGGCCGGTGGTTTCGATCATCCCCTGCGACGGCCTCGAAGATGCCATAACCATAGCCAACAACATCGAGTACGGCCTGTCGTCTTCGCTCTACACCAAGGACGTGAACAAAGCGTTCGCCGCCGTCCGCGACCTTGAGGCCGGCATCACCTACATCAACGCCCCCACCATCGGAGCTGAGGTTCACCTGCCCTTCGGCGGCACCAAAGCCACCGGCAACGGCCATCGCGAAGGCGGCATCGGCGCGATCGACTTCTACACCGAGTGGAAGTCCGTCTACGTGGATTACTCCGACAAGCTGCAAAAAGCGCAGATCGATCGCGCGGAGTAGGACCTAACCAAAGGGGGCGCAGAGAAACAGAAACAAAGAGATCTGGTCCCCTCTGCACCTCTGTGCCCCCTGTGGTTCAAGGTTTTTGCCTGCCTAACCCATCACCCAGCTCGCCATCTCGAAAACGTCCGCGTATTTCTTAGGACGCCTCCAACCGTGATCTTGCGGCTCGCTCTTCGAAACGCCTACCGTATCTGTTCGGGGTTGATGCCTTTTTCAGCCCTCCCAGCAGGTACAGATTGACCAACGTTCACGGACCAAGCGCCCCAATCAGATGTTGACTTTGGCGCTGCTGTTGTTCTGCCTGGGGTTAGGCTCGTTTCCGCCGGCACAAGCCCAGCCAGAGGAGTCCTCCGGCCGCAGGGTCGTTCAGACCCAACAACCCGATTATCCCAAAGTCCTGAAAAGCAAAGGAATCGGCGGGAAGGTTCGCCTGCGTGCCCGGGTGCCGGCGAACGGAACCGCGGCGACTGTCGGCATTATCGGCGGCAATCCGGTTCTCGCCGAGAGCGCAGCCAAAGCCGTGATGACGTGGAAATATGCCCCGGCCGCGTCGTCAAGCGATGAGACCGTCACCTTCACTTTCAACCCACACTGAACTGCAACTCATTCCACACACAGAAGAGACTTAGCGTCGCTACCCCGCTGCCGCTTGCTATCTCAATGTTCACTTCGGAGGCAGCACCGCGAATACACGGACCGGCCCGCCCGACCCGCCTGAGAGCTTGATCGGAGCCGCGATCAAATACGCGCCCCATTCTGGCAGTGACTCCGTGTTCGCGAGGTTTTCAAGGTTGTAGAGTCCGGCGGGCAGGTCCATACGATGCACTTCGAAGTCTTTCGACGCGCCGTAGTCGATGCTCAGCGTATCGATCCCCAACCCCACGACACCGCGTTCGATCAGCACCTTCGCAGATTCCACCGAGTACCCCGGAAAGTGCATCACATGGTTCGCGTCCATATTCCGGTAGCGCGCCACATCGGGAACACGCGAACCCCATCCCGTTCGCAACACCGCGATCGCACCCTTCGGAATCTGCCCGTGCTCCACTTCCCACTTTCTTACGCGCGCAGCCGTCAACCGGTAATCCGGATCCTTGGCCGCCTCCTCGCGAACGTCGATCACCACCGCCGGCCCGAAAAAATGCACGTCTGGAATTTCATCGAGCGTAACCTTCCCCGGCGGAAAATGTGCCGGCGCGTCCATGTGCGTTCCATAGTGCTCCAGCATCCAGAAGCTGCGCGTGAAGTATCCGTCCTTCTCCATCGTCGCATTCGCTTTCGCCTCGAACACACGATCATCCCCCGGCCACGGCGGAAATTTCTCATTCACCGGATACGTCATGTCGACCACCACATTTTTCCCGGTCGTAATTCCGTGCAGCCAATCCTGCGGCTCCGCCATCGTCTGTTCTTGCGCCACTCCTGACACCGCCGCAGCAAATGCAGCCACCAACACCAACCTTGCACACCGCATGGGACTCCTCCCGAGAAAGAAGCGTATTCTTCATAATTTTGCGAGTCGCGTCAAACCTATGCCATCTACTTAGGCGAGCTTGCCTGGATTTTCCCTGCGTCCTCCGTGCCCGCTGCGGTTAGAATTTCCTCATGCCCGTCACTCAAGCCCGTGAAATTGCCCCCGCCACTCGCCTGGAAAACGTCCGTTACGCCATTCGCGACCTGGCTTGCGTCGCCGACGAGGTCGCCCGCCAGGGACACGAAATTCTGCCGCTCAACATCGGCGACCCGCTCAACTTCGACTTCCAGACCCCCGCCCACATGATTGAGGCCGTCTATCAAGCCATGCGCAACGGCAAGAATGGATATTCCAGTTCGTCAGGCATCCCGCAGGCGCTCGAAGCGATTCGCGGCGAGGCGGCCCGCAAGGCCATCACCAACATTCAGGATGTATTCGTCACCTCCGGCGTCAGCGAGACGGTGGACATCTGCCTCACCGCGCTGCTCAATCCGGGCGACAATCTGCTGACGCCCTGCCCCGACTACCCGCTCTACTCCGCGGTTTTGGCGAAGCTCGAAATTGGACTGAACACTTATTACCTGAACGAAGAAGACGGCTGGCAGCCCGATCTCGACGACATCAAGAAGAAAATCACGCCCACGACGCGCGGCATCGTGTTGATCAACCCCAACAACCCCACCGGATCCGTCTGCACCAGAAAAATGCTCGAGCAAATTACGGAGCTGGCGCGCCGCCATAACCTGATCATTTTTGCCGATGAGATTTACGACAAACTAATAATGGACGACGACCCGCACGTCGCCATGGCCGCAGTCGCGCCCGACGTGCCGGTCATCACCTTCGGCGGACTCTCCAAAAATTACCTCGCCCCCGGATGGCGCATCGGATGGGGCATCGCCAGCGGCGAAGCGTCCGTAATCAAGCCCTATCTCGAAGGCGTGAACAAGCTCCTGCGCGCGCGCCTCTGCGCCAACCATCCTGAACAGTACGCCATCAAGCCCGCGCTCGAAGGCCGGCAGGATCACCTCGTCGAAGTGAAGCGCAAGCTGCGTAGCCGCCGCGATCTCACCATGAAATGGTGCGCCGAGACTGCGCGCGTAAGTTGCGTGGCACCGCGCGGAGCTTTCTACGCCTACCCACGCATCGACATCCCGGAAGACGACGACGTCTTCGTCACCGAACTCATTCGCCAAAAATACGTAACGGTAGTGCACGGCTCCGGATTCGGCCAGCGCCCCGGGACGAAGCACTTCCGCATCGTCTTCCTGCCCGATGAAAAGACGCTGACCGCCGCATACACGGCGATTGGCGACTTCATGCGGGAACGCTACAGTTAGCAGTTCATTGAATGATTCAGCGAGTGATCCAGCCTGCCTTTACGTATGGCAAACGGCTGTACGGAAGCCGCAGCCTTCGTGATCGGTCAGTCCCTGAACGTTAGCGGAGGATTCGTCCTATAAGCGTGGGCAGCCAGAACGTCAGCGCAAATACCCACCCGCACACGATGACCGCGTAAAACGCGGCTCTTTGACCAAAACCGGCGCCATCCGGTATCTCTGAAAGCACCACCGTTCAACCTCTGTTGTCCGGACAGTCCTCGGACTTTCGTAACTCTACACCGGCCCGCCTAGTTCCTATACTTGCTCCAGCATCTCTTACAGGAAATCTACCCATGCGTCGAACCGTTCTGTCCTCAATTCTCTTGCTATGCAGCGCGATCGCTTTAGCGCAGAGCGCTTCTCCGGAAGCTCTCTATGATCGCGGAATAGACGCCATTACCGGCGTCGGGCCTACGCGAAACGATACTCTGGGAATTGACTACTTCCGTCGCTCCGCCGACCTCGGATACGGACCAGCCCAGATCGCGCTCGCTTACTATTACGAAACCGGAACCGTGCTCGCGAGCAATCCAGGCCAGGCCGTTGAACTGTATCGTAAGGCGGCTCAACAGGGCGACCCGCTTGCCGGCTGGCTCGCCGGACGAAGCTTTTTCCTCGGCACCGGCGTGCCGCGTGATCTCGACGCGGCCCAGAAATGGCTTAAGATCTCCGCCGACCAAAACAGCGCTTACGGTGCCTACTACCTCGGCCGTCTGATGGCGGATCGGGATTATACCAAGTCACCGAAGCTTTATAAGATTGCCGCCGATCAGGGATTGCCCCAGGCACAGTACTTCTACGCCAAATCGCTGAAAGACGGCCGCGGCATTGCACAGGATCTCTTTACCGCCTACATTTGGTACACCATTGCGGCCGACGCCGGTTATGCGGCCGCAAGCGCGGATATCGGCGATCTCAACCGCAGCCCTCTTACTGCCGACCAGATCTCGCAAGCACAGGCCAAAGCTCGCGATCTGGAGCAGGTCGTGATCCGCGCCGTAACCGCCCGCGGTTGCTCCGGATGGGAAGGTGAGTTCGAAGAGTTCCCCACTCCCCCGCCGCCGAAACTACAGCGTTTCTGCCACTAGGATCGTGCAAGGACTGGTGTAATAAGTGCAGGGACTGGTGTAGCAGTGTGAGGACTGGTGCAGTGTGGAGGGGTGTAGTGTGGGAAAGGGCGCCCTCGCCCGTCCAAGCCGAGCGAAGCTCGGCCTCTCCACTGAAGCCGCGGACTACACCATCTCCGTTCCCCACAAATCATGCAGATGCAAGATTCCTTGCAGACGCCCAGCGCTGTCCACCACCACCAACGACGTAATCTTCATCTCCTCCATGCGCGCCAGCGCCGTGGCCGCAAATTCCTGCGGTCCAATGGTCTTAGGAGTCCGCGTCATGCAATCCCCCGCCGTCAGATCCAGCGCATCTTTGCCGCGCTGCTCCAGCAGCCGCCGCAGATCGCCGTCGCTGATCACACCCAGAAGACGGTCACCCTCGACCACCGCCGTCATTCCCAGCTTCTTGCGCGACATCTCGTAAATCACATCCGGCATCTTAGTCGGCGCCCTCACCCGCGGAACCGAGTCTCCCGACTGCATCAACGATTCGACCCGCGCCAGCCGTTTGCCCAGCTTTCCCCCAGGATGCAGATTGGCAAAGTCTTCTTCCTTGAACCCACGTTTTTCCGAAAGCGCCACCGCCAAAGCATCGCCCAAAGCCAGCATGGTCGTAGTAGAAGCTGTAGGAGCAAGCCCGAGCGAACAAGCTTCCATGGAGATCGAGCAGTCCAAAGCCACATCCGCCGCGGCCGCGAGAGTAGAAGCAAGTGTAGAGCGGGCGCCCTCGCCCGTTGCCCTTGCCCCGGACTCGTCGCAAGTCATACTGTCGCAAGTCATGCTGATCAGCGGAACCTGCAACCGCTTAATCGTAGCCAGCAATTGCAGAATCTCTTCCGTCTCCCCGCTGGCTGAAAGCGCCAGCACAAGATCGCCGCGCACAATCATCCCGAGGTCGCCATGCAGCGCCTCCACCGGATGCAGATAAAGCGCCGGCGACCCAGTCGAACTCAACGTAGCCGCGATCTTGCGAGCGATCAGCCCGCTCTTCCCCATCCCCGTCACCACCACCCGGCCCCGGCAGCCAGACATCAGTTCCAGCGCCCGGTTGAAGTCCGCGGCCATCGGACCCGCCAGCCGGTCCGCCAGCGCCCGCAACGCCTCAGCCTCGATGCGCACCACGTTTTCGCCCACATGTTTCATGAAGGAGGAATGTTAGCAGAAGGAGCAGAGCATCGGGTCATGGGATGATCGGGCCATCGGGCGATCTTCCCTCAAAGCCACGCGATTCCAACAGCAATTCCTAACGTCCGCCCGAGGATACTTCCGCCTGGGCTACACCAATGTATTTATCGGCGCCGCCGTAATAGAAGAGATAGTGATCGCCCTGAAGCGCGGCTCCCTCCACGAACACTACATTTGGAACCTGGCCCACCTTCTCCCAATCTTTCTCCGGCGCAAATATGGGATCCGAAGTGCGCATGAGCAGATGACTTGGATCCTTGCGGTCGAAGACGGCAAAGCCGGTGCGGTAGACGACATGATCGTCGGCTCCGTTGTACACCAGGATGATACCGGTGGGAGTGAGAATGGGAGCGGGACCGGGTTCAACCACCGCCGAGTCGAAACTTCCGGGACGGGCCGCGAGGACGGGCTGGTCGAGCGCTTCTGTCCAGTGGATGAGGTCGGTCGAGTCGGCGAGTCCGACTTGGCCGAGCTTGGCGCTGCTGATGCCATGAAAATACATCCAGTATTTGCCGTCGATCTTCTCCGGCACGATGGCTCCCGATTTAGTCCAGCCTGTGTACCATTTGCCTTTGTATGCGGGGAGGATTACGCCCCGGCGTTTCCAGTGAACCAGATCTTTCGAGGTGGCCAGACAAAGTTGTGCGTCTTTCTTGTTGTAGCCGGTGTAGGTGAGATAGAAAGTGCGGCCGAACTTGACGAGGCGCGGGTCCTCGACACCACCGTCTTTTTCGTAGTCCATCTCGGGTGAGAGCACGGGCTGTGGACGCCGTTGGAAGTGAATGCCGTCAGTGCTCTCGGCATAGCCCAGGCGCGAAGTGCCGGCGCGATCCTGAGCGCGGTAGAGCATGACGAATTTTCCGTGAAAGAACACCACCGACGGATTGAAGGTTCCGGCGGACTCCCAGCCATCGCTCTGAGGGGAAAGAATCGGAGTCCCCGACGCCCGCTGCCAATGACTGATGGCCGGAGGCGCGGGCTGCGCGGCAAGGAAGGTCAGTAGAGTACAGGCGGCAACGGCGGCGAGAGAAATCCGCTGAACGGAATTCATGCTGCCATTGTAGTGGCAACGGCGGGGGGGTGCGCTCTCTCGGCGAAAGTTGGTCACGCCGTAATCCGTGGCGGCGATCGCTTTCCTCAACGTACAATCAACTCGGAGGTGGGATCATGCGTAAGCGTAATTCAGTTGTGCTCCTCGTCATAATGGCGATCGCGATCACGGCAGCGTTCGGATCGAAGATCGAGGGCACAACCACGCTGAAGGATTTCCAGCCGTGGGGAACAACCGACAAGAAAACCCACAAAAATCAGCAATACGATCTTTCCTTCGCGGCAGCGGGTAAGCAGTACACCTGCCGCACCAACGAAAAGGAGTCTTTGAAAGCGACCGATTTCGTTGTCGGCAGCGACATAAAGTACGAGATCGGCGGTAACAAGGGCAAGGTGAAGAGCGCCAGCGGCAAACAAATAGAATGCACCATCATGCGGGTCGCAGAGTTACCGGCCTCCCAGCCATGAAGATCGTTCCATCCAGGGCGATCGTCATTAGCGCGGCCTGATCGCCCGATCAGAAGTGATCGTCCACCGCTCTCCCCGGGTGCTCCAGCGCTCGCGCCTGAATCGCGCGGTCCCACGGACCGCCCTGCCAGTTATCCTTCTTCCGATCCGCCGGGACCCACGGCGGCAAGGTCATCAAAAGCCGGCGGCTGAGCGAGTGCAGATAAGGTTCGTAGAGGATCCGAAGTTCCGCCAGCCGGTCGGGTGCGTCCGCGCTGTCGTCTGGACTAACACCTGCAGCAACTCCTGTATTAGCGCCTGGAGTAACGCCCGAAGTAACGCTCAAACTCACGCCACGCTCGGCAAGTTCTGTCCGCAGCCGGGTTAGCTCAATCGTCGGCAGCCGGTCGGCATCATGTGGACTGTATTCCGCATTCACTACTTGCGCCAGATCGACGGCAGCGTGCCGCGCCATGGCAAACGTGAGTTTTGCCTGATCCGGATGAACGCCCTCCACCCCAGTCATCACCAGCGACGCGACATCGAGCATCACCGTCAGCGCGCTCAGCCATGATTGATTGCCATGTTGCGACCGGAAGTAAACCAGCACCGGATAGGAAATGTGACTCGACAGCAGTTCGGCGCACCACCGCTCCCAGTCGCGAAAAATTTCATCGAGCACCGTTTGCTCCGGACAGCATCCCAACCGGCCCAGAAACTCCGCCGCACTCGGAGGCGATCCGGCGCGCGCATCGAGCAGAGAAATCTCAGTCTCGCGCGCGGCAAACGAATTGTAGATGACTGGCACATACCCGATCACCACTCCAAGGAACGCGAAGCCCATGCCCGCTTCCATCACCGCCAGGGCGCGGGCCGCTGTGTTACTGGGCGTGATGTCTCCATAGCCCAGCGTGAAGAAAGTTTCGCCGCTAAGATACACCACTTTCCCAAAAGTGATTTTTTCGTTGCCCAGTGTCAGGTGCTCGCCCAGCCCATATTGCACACATGCAAATCCAACAATCAGTCCGAGCGCCCAAAAGCCCAGTAGCGGGAACAGCGATATCGGCCCAAAGTACGCCAGGAAGCCTTCGCGCCGGTTATCGGACTTGATATGCCGCCCCACTGCGATCCAGAGGCGCCAGGATTTCTTGTAGAACCGGACCGAGATGCGAAAAAAATTCCGCTTGATGCGCCGCGGCAATACCACAGTCTCAAACGCATCCATCAGGATAACGAAGATGAGAGCAATACCGGCGATCGTTGCCCACCAATGCATAAGCGATGAGATTCAGATGACGCCGGAATAGTAGCAGATTCAGAAGTGATGGTCATGACCCTAACAGCTCTTGCTACAAGTGAGATTCGTATTAGGGCACGACTTCAGGCAAACCGCAAGCGTCTTGGTATCGCCGCGCCTTCAGGCGTTGTTCGGCATCTTAGGTTTCGCCATAGGCTCCTACGGCGTGCTATGCGCCACATCCAGTGCCTTCTTCACCGCCTGCAATTCTTTCAACAAACCGCGCAGATTTCGCGTGTCGAGCGCATTCGCCCCGTCGCTTTTCGCTTCTTTCGGATTGTCGTGGACTTCCATAAACACTCCGTCCACCCCCGCCGCCACCGCCGCGCGTGACAGCACCGGGATAA